>Ga0102589_1000656_pt1 | contig 62200 bp, 56 predicted proteins | sample AraplaMF_Col_mLB_FD_76858 | JGI IMG/M metagenome (GOLD analysis project Ga0102589, IMG submission 76858) | Arabidopsis root microbial communities from the University of North Carolina, USA - plate scrape MF_Col_mLB | ecosystem: Host-associated > Plants > Roots > Endosphere | place: USA...
CTTTTGTCAGAGCGGCGATGTTGTCGCTGCTGAGCTTGGCGACATCGAGGCCAGCGAGAGCCTTGGTTGTGATGGACTTGATCTCGTCGGCCGTAAAGGTGGCGAGGTTCGCGGAGTTGAAGGCATTGAGCTGCGTCGAAGACAGACCGGCAATCTGGGTCTTCGTCAGCGCAGATGCATTTTCGGTGGTAAGAGCGGCCAGGGCAGCAGACGAGAGGCCGGCAACGGCGTCGGCGCCGATCGCCTTGATCTCGTCTGTCGAGAACAGGGCCAACTCGGCGCTGTCGAGCGTCGCGACCTGTGCTGAGCTCAAGCCGGATACCTGCTCGGAGGTGAGGGCCTTGATCTGGTCGGTGGACATGGCGGCAAACTGAGCCGTCGAAAGCGCCGAAACCTGCGCCTTGCTGAGAGCTGCGATGTTGCCGGTGCTGAGCTTGGCGACATCAAGGCCGGCGAGCGCCTTGGTGGTGATTGCCTTGACTTCGTCTGCCGTGAAGGTGGCAAGGCTAGCCGAGGTCAATGCGTTCAACTGCGTCGACGAGAGTCCGGCAATCTGGGTCTTCGTCAGGGCCGTGGCATTGTCGGTGGTAAGGGCAGCCAGAGCCGCCGCGGAAAGGCCAGCGACCGCATTGGCGCTTAAGGCGCCGATCTCTGCCGTGGAGAAGAGAGCCAGCTCGGCGCTGTCGAGCGTGGCGACCTGTGCTGAGCTCAGGCCAGATATCTGCTCGGAGGTGAGGGCCTTGATCTGGTCGGTCGACATGGCTGCAAACTGAGCCGTCGAAAGCGATGTCACCTGAGCTTTTGTCAGAGCGGCGATGTTGTCGCTGCTGAGCTTGGCGACATCGAGGCCAGCGAGAGCCTTGGTTGTGATGGACTTGATCTCGTCGGCCGTAAAGGTGGCGAGGTTCGCGGAGTTGAAGGCATTCAGCTGCGTCGAAGACAGGCCGGCAATCTGGGTCTTCGTGAGTGCCGCTGCGTTGTCGGTGGCAAGAGCGGCCAGGGCGGCAGACGAGAGGCCGGCAACGGCGTTGGCGCCGATCGCCTTGATCTCGTCTGTCGAGAACAGAGCCAGCTCCGCGCTGTCGAGCGTGGCGACCTGTGCTGAGCTCAAGCCGGATACCTGCTCGGAGGTGAGGGCCTTGATCTGGTCGGTCGACATGGCGGCAAACTGAGCCGTCGAAAGTGCCGAAACCTGTGCCTTGCTGAGAGCGGCGATGTTGCCGGTGCTGAGCTTGGTGACATCGAGACCAGCAAGGGTCTTGGTGCTGATCGCCTTGACTTCGTCTGCCGAGAAGGTTGCGAGGCTACCGGAGGTCAGCGCATTGAACTGCGTGGAAGACAAAGCGGAAATCTGTGCCTTTGTCAGCGCGCCTGCGTTGTCGGTGCTGAGAGCAGCGATGGCAGCGGTTGAAAGACCTGCGATGGCACTGGAGCTGATCGCCTTGATCTCGTCAGTGGAGAAGAGGGCCAGTTCGTCGCTGCTGAGCGTCGCGACCTGTGCGGAGCTGAGCCCCGCGACCTGTGACGAGGTGAGCGCCTTGATCTGGTCGGTCGACATCGCATCAATCTGGCTGGCATAAAGTGCCATTACCTGAGAAGAGGACAGGCTGCTGACCTGAGTGGTGCTAAGTTTTGCGATCTGGGTGAGTGTCAGTCCCTTGAACGCGCTTGCCGAAATGGCCCGGATGCCTTCGGAGCTGAAAAGAGCAAGATTGTCCGTGCTCAAAGAGGCGATCTGAGACGCTGAAAGGGCTTTGATCTTGGTGCTATCAAGGGCTTGCACGTCTGCTGAGCTCAGGCTCGCAATTGTCGATGTGGATAGCTTTGAAATCTGCGCAGCAGACAAAGATGAGAGAATAGACGTCATGAACGTGTCCTTTACCGGATGGCGACTGGTCACGCCTATCTGCCGCCAGACATTGCCCACGACGGCAATCGTCCGGCACCCGCAAATAAAGCGAAGTTAGGGAGAACATGGCTCATGCGAACCTGTGCTGGAAAGGCATCATGCAATTCGAGCCGGAAATGTGGCCCGGATTTTCCACGCTAGTTTGTGCGAATGCCGCTCAATAATTTTCGCCGCTCATTATTCCCGCGGCAACAGTTTCATATCAGCTTAATATTTAAATCCCAGTTAATATTTAAATGGAAGCGAGTTATTCTTGAGATAGCGTATATATTGAGTTCGTCTACGCGTAATGATATATATAAGGTTGTGCGGATATAGGAAGAATGTTATTTATAAATAATATGAGATAAGAATAATATATTGATATTGGTGCGAACTAAATTGCGTATCGCCTTTTTAACGCGCCGAACAGTGCTGTGGTTGACAGCTTCGGCTAATGGATGCGCCACCTCAAAGCGCGCCTGGCACGCTTCGAGCGTTCCAGGAGGCGCGTTCCTACGGAAAAGCAGGCTGTTCCTGGGTGTTAACCCAGCGTCACCATGTGGGACGGCAATTGCTCTTCGAAAAATTTCGAGAATGTTGCAATGCGGGGCGGCAGGGCCTGATAGGGCGGATAATAAAGGGTCAGCCAGAGTTCCGGCGGCGTCCAGCCGGGCAGCACATGGACGAGGCGGCCACTGTGGATATGCTGTGCGATGTTGAAGCCCGGCAGCAAGGCGACACCTGCGCCATCCGCGGCCATGTCGGCCAGGACTTCGCCGCTATTGGCGCTGAAGGCACGACCCGCCGTGATCGTAATGCTCGATCCACCGTCCGACAGAACCCAGTTCTCCCGCCGACTCTCCCCACTATAGGCAAGGCAATCGTCCGGCGTCAGTTCGGCCGGATGCCTCATCTGTTCGAACCGGCTTCCCGGGGCCGCCACCAGGATGCGCGGCACCGCCCTGATCTTGCGCCAGATGGTGAATTTGTCCGATGGGGCGGACGAGATACGGATCGCCAGATCGTAGTCATCGTCCACAATGTTGACGAGGCCATCCGACAGCGAGATTTCAAAACACATTTTTGGATAGAGTTCCCGGAAACCCGACAGGATCGGCGGCAGCACCGTCTTGCCGAGCCATGTAGGCGCGCTGATCCGCAGGCGTCCTTCGTCGGCCTTGTGGGCGTTGCGAACATCTCGACGGGCATTCTCCAAAGCCTCGACCGCGGGCTGGATTTGTGCGGCGAAGATGGCGCCGTCCGTCGTGAGAGATACCTGACGGGTGGTGCGGACGAATAATTGTACGCCAAGATCATCTTCAAGCGCTGCAATCGCGCGTGTGACGGCCGCTGCCGTCATGCCCAGCTCACGGGCGACCTGCGCAAAGTTGCGTTTTTCGGCCGCCATCAGGAAGGTCTTCAGTGCCTTATAATCGTTCATCGCCATTATTTCAAAAATCGCAATTCATTCGACAGAAATATTGCAATTCCGCGATGCAATCAAGTGGGTTACATCTCTCTCCATCGAAACAAACACAGCGACCACGAAAGGCGCCGATGATGATCAAGGATATCAAGGGCCTGCACCACGTCACCTCGATGGCGTCGGATGCGCGGCAGAACAACAGCTTTTTCACCGATACGCTCGGCCTGCGCAGGGTCAAGAAAACCGTCAACTTCGATGAGCCGAGCGTCTATCACCTTTATTACGGTGACGAAACGGGAACCCCCGGCACGGTGATGACCTACTTTCCCTTCGCCAACATGATGGCCGGCCGTCCGGGCGTTGGCGAAGTGGGCGAGACCCAGTTTTCCGTTCCCAAGGGTTCGCTCGGCTTCTGGAAAGATCGACTGATCGCCAAGGGCACTGCCGGCCTCCAGGCTGACACGGTCTTCGGTGCGCAGCGTCTGCGCTTCACTGGTCCGGATGGCGACGGCCTCGCGCTGATCGAAACGGACAATGATGCCCGCGCTCCATGGCTTGCCGAGGGCATCTCTGAAGACCACGCCATACGCGGCTTCACCGGCGCAAGGTTTAATCTCAACGACACGGCCGCGACCGAGGAACTGCTTCGCTTCATGGGGTATGAGCGCGCCGATGCAGAAGGCGATGTGACGCGCTTTGTCATTCCCGGCGGCAACGGGGCCGATACGATCGATCTTGCAGCTCTGCCGAAGACGCCGTTTGCGCGGCCCGGTGCCGGTTCAGTCCACCACATCGCTTTTGCGGTCGAAAACCGTGAAAAGCAGCTGGAGGTGCGCAAGGCGCTGATGGATACGGGCTATCACGTAACCCCAGTCATAGACCGCGACTACTTCTGGGCGATCTACTTCCGCACACCGGGTGGCATCCTGTTCGAAATCGCTACGAATGAACCGGGTTTCGATCGCGACGAGGATACCGCGCATCTGGGCGAAGCGCTGAAGCTGCCGACCCAGTACGAGCCTTTCCGCAACCAGATCGAGGCGAACCTCACGCCTCTTGCGGCATAAAGCGGGTCTCTGATCCGCCTCCACTGACCAACTTGGCTCCAGTTTTTGAAACGGCTGCCCCTGCCGGGCAGTCGACCGGCGAAGCCCTGTCAATTTCACCGCCGTCGATCGGCAATCACCACCTGAACGGAGAACCACCATGTCCAAACTCGAAGTCCTTACTCCCGCCAACAGCCAGCTCATCTTCATTGACCAGCAGCCACAAATGGCTTTCGGCGTGCAGTCGATCGATCGCCAGACCCTGAAGAACAATGTCGTAGGTCTCGCCAAGGCGGCGAAAATCTTCAACATCCCGACGACAATCACCACGGTGGAAACGGAAAGCTTCTCCGGCAACACGTTCCCTGAACTCCTGGCTGTCTACCCGGAGAACGACATCCTTGAGCGCACCTCCATGAACTCCTGGGACGACCAGAACGTCCGCGATGCGCTGGCGAAGAATGCCGCCAATGGCCGCAAGAAGATCGTTGTCTCCGGTCTTTGGACGGAAGTGTGCAACACGACCTTTGCGCTCTCGGCCCTGCATGATGTTCCAGATTATGAGATCTACATGGTCGCCGATGCTTCCGGCGGCACTTCGTCCGACGCCCACAAATATGCGATGGACCGCATGGTTCAGGCCGGTGTCATTCCCGTCACCTGGCAGCAGGTGCTGCTCGAATGGCAGCGCGACTGGGCACACAAGGAAACCTACGACGCCGTGACGTCGCTAGTGAAGGAACATTCCGGCGCGTACGGCATGGGCATCGATTATGCCGTCACCCATGTCCATGGCGGTGCAGAGCGTGTCAAACACGGCAAGCGCATCGGCCCGAACCCGGCCAAGAAATAAGCTTTCAACCGACCGCGCCGGCAGGATCATCATTCAGCCGGTGCGGTTTCAACCTGTCGAGGAGGTTTCCATGAAAGTCTATCTTCTGTCACTTGGCGCCGGCCTGTTGGTCGGCATTGTTTACAGCTTGCTCAACGTGCGCTCCCCCGCGCCGCCCGTCATCGCGCTCGTCGGTCTGCTCGGCATTCTGGTTGGAGAGCAGATCATACCCTTCGCGAAGACGATTGTCGGCAAAGAACCGGCTGCAGTCTCCTGGATCAACCAGATCAAACCGCATATGTTCGGCCATATGCCCAGAGGTGGCGCTGAAGCATCCGACCTTGCCGAAGTCAAACAGACCATCAACCGGGAGAAAAGCTGATGCCGACACGACGCACTTTCCTCGGCGCGGCATCCAGTCTCGCCTTTTCGAATCTGTTTTCACCGGCTAAGGCCGCTGATCCCATCAAGAGCGGAGCTTCGTCCATGCATCCAGATACCATCCTTCACAATGGCCGCGTCACGACACTTGATCGTGGCAATCCGAATGCAACGGCAGTCGCGATCAAGGATGGCCTGTTTCTCGAGGTGGGAAGCGATGCCGAGGTCATGGCCCTTGCCGGGCCGGAAACGCAGATCATCGATCTCAAGGGCAAGCGCGTGCTGCCCGGTCTGATCGACAACCACACTCACGTCGTGCGTGGGGGGCTGAACTTCAATATGGAACTGCGCTGGGACGGCGTGCGCTCCCTTGCAGATGCCATGGAGATGCTGAAACGCCAGGTGGCGATAACGCCAGCTCCGCAATGGGTGCGCGTCGTTGGCGGTTTTACCGAGCACCAATTCGTCGAAAAGCGTCTGCCGACCATCGAAGAGATCAATGCGGTGGCGCCGGATACGCCGGTGTTCCTTCTGCATCTCTATGACCGGGCGCTGCTGAACGGTGCCGCCCTTCGCGCTGTTGGCTACACCAGGGATACGCCGAACCCGCCCGGCGGCGAGATCACCCGCGATGCCAACGGCAATCCCACAGGCCTGCTGCTCGCCAAGCCGAATGCCGGCATTCTCTATTCGACGCTTGCCAAAGGGCCGAAGCTGCCGCTCGACTATCAGGTCAATTCCACCCGCCATTTCATGCGCGAGCTGAACCGGCTGGGTGTGACCGGCGTGATCGACGCCGGCGGCGGCTTCCAGAACTATCCTGATGATTACGAGGTAATCCAGAAGCTGTCGGATGAGAACCAGATGACAGTTCGGCTGGCCTACAACCTCTTCACGCAGAAGCCGAAACAGGAAAAGGAAGACTTCCTCAACTGGACGCAGTCGGTCAAATACAAGCAGGGCAACGATTATTTCCGGCATAATGGTGCGGGTGAAATGCTCGTCTTTTCCGCGGCCGATTTCGAGGATTTTCGTCAGCCGCGGCCCGATATGCCGCCGGAGATGGAAGGCGAGCTTGAAGATGTTGTCCGCATTCTCGCGGAAAACCGCTGGCCCTGGCGTCTGCATGCCACCTATGACGAGACCATTTCGCGGGCGCTGGATGTCTTTGAAAAGGTCAATCGTGATATCCCGCTCGAAGGACTGAACTGGTTCTTCGACCATGCTGAAACCATCTCCGATCGCTCCATCGACCGTATTGCTGCGCTTGGCGGCGGCATCGCCACCCAGCACCGCATGGCCTATCAGGGCGAATATTTCGTCGAGCGTTATGGCCAGGGGGTAGCTGAAGCCACACCACCGATCCGGCGCATGCTCGACAAGGGTGTGAACGTTTCGGCCGGAACGGACGCAACGCGGGTCGCCTCCTATAATCCGTGGGTGTCGCTGTTCTGGATGGTAACCGGCAAGACAGTCGGCGGCATGCAGCTTTATCCGCGCGCCAATTGTCTCGACCGCGAAACGGCGCTGCGCATGTGGACGGAAAACGTCACCTGGTTCTCCAACGAAGAAGGCAAGAAGGGGCGCATCGAGAAGGGCCAGTTTGCGGATCTCGTGGTGCCGGACAAGGACTTCTTCTCCTGCGCGGAAGACGAAATCTCCTTCCTTACCTCGGAACTGACCATGGTGGGTGGCAAGATCGTCTATGGCGCCGGCGACTTCAAGGCACTGGACGAAAGCAATATTCCGCCGGCCATGCCCGATTGGTCGCCAGTGCGCAAGTTCGGCGGCTATGCAGCCTGGGGTGAACCGGATGGCGCGGGCGCCCGCTCGCTGCGCCGCACGGCCATCTCCACCTGCGGCTGCGCCAGCGATTGCGGTGTCCATGGTCATGACCATGCCGGTGCCTGGACATCGAAACTGCCGATTGCCGATCTCAAAGGTTTCTTCGGTGCCTTGGGCTGCTCCTGCTGGGCAGTATAAGCCTGATCCACAAAGGAAACCCACTCATGGGCGGCACATGTGCCGCCCATGGGAAAAGACAAATAGCCAAACAAAGAGAATATTTCAGAATACGCAATTATATCGAAACTATTGATGCAATTGTTGTCGATAATCCATTGCGCCAATATCGCTCCATCAGATGAACGCAAACGCCGCTCGAACCGACCGGCCAGATCGCAGGAGCACTTTATGACCGAGCCATCTTCAACCCTTCGCCTTCGGGGCTTCCTTGCGGATATCGTTGCCGCACCCGCCACAAAAACCCTTGCGCTTCTTGCGCTTTGCTCGGCCTATATTCAGGGGCCGCTGACGAAGATTTTCGACTTTCCGGGGGCGATTGCCGAGATGAACCATTTTGGGCTCCAGCCGGCATTCGCATTCGCCGTCGTCGTCATCCTGTTCGAACTCACTGCCTCCGCTCTGGTCGTGTCGGGCTTCCTGCGCTGGGCCGGAGCCTTGGCACTCGCAGGCTTCACTCTTCTCGCCACCTTCATCGCTCTCCGCTTCTGGGAAATGGCGCCCGGCATGGATCGCATGATGGCCACCAATGCTTTCTTTGAACATCTTGGCCTTGCTGGCGCCTTCATCATTGTCGCTGCAATCGATCTCACGAAAGGAACCGGCAAATGAGCGCCGCAAAATCCTCGGCGAGCAGTTTTGCTCCGCTTGCGCAACCCGTCTTCGCGGTCCTCTGGGCCGCCACGGTACTCGGCAATACCGGCAGCTTTATGCGCGATGTCGCCAGTTCCTGGCTGATGACCGATCTATCTGCCTCTCCGGCTGCCGTCGCCATGGTGCAGGCAGCCGGAACCCTGCCGATCTTTCTTCTGGCGATCCCGGCCGGCGTGCTGACCGATATTCTCGACCGCCGCAAGTTCCTGATCGCAGTTCAGCTGTTGCTGGCCTCCGTCAGCGTCACCCTTATGGTCCTTGCGCACACCGGCCTGTTATCCGTCAGCGCCCTGATCGGTCTCACCTTCCTCGGCGGTATCGGTGCCGCCCTGATGGGGCCGACCTGGCAGGCCATCGTGCCGGAACTGGTGAAGCGCGAGGATATCAAGAGCGCCGTGGCTCTGAACTCGCTCGGCATCAATATCGCCCGTTCTATCGGTCCGGCTGCCGGCGGCATCCTGCTTGCGGCCTTCGGCGCGGCCTTTACCTATGGCGCCGATGTCGCCAGTTACTTTGTCGTCATCGCCGCCCTTCTGTGGTGGCCGCGGGTAAAGAACGCTGATGATGCCCTGGCCGAAGGTTTCCTCGGCGCATTCCGGGCCGGCCTTCGGTACACCCGTGCCAGCAAGCCATTGCATGTCGTGCTGCTGCGGGCGGCGATCTTCTTTGCTTTTGCCAGCGCCGTCTGGGCGCTGCTTCCCCTTGTTGCCCGGCAATTGCTCGGCGGAGACGCGAGCTTTTATGGCATCCTGCTCGGTGCTGTCGGCGCTGGCGCCATCGGCGGCGCGCTGGTCATGCCGAAGCTGCGCGAACGTTTCGATGCAGATGCCCTGCTTCTCGGTGCTGCCGTCATTACCGCCCTGGTCATGGCCGCGCTTTCACTCGCTCCGCCAAAGTGGCTTGCGATCATCGTCCTGCTGTTCCTCGGCGGCGCATGGATCACGGCCCTGACGACGCTGAATGGGGCAGCCCAGTCAGTTCTGCCAAACTGGGTGCGTGGCCGTGGCCTTGCTGTCTATCTGACCGTCTTCAATGGCGCAATGACAGCCGGTAGCCTTGGCTGGGGTACTGTTGGTGAAGCCACGGGCGTGCCGGGAGCATTGCTGATCGGCGCTGCAGGACTGCTGGTTGCGGGCCTTATCATGCACCGCCTCAAACTGCCTGCGGGCGATGCGGATATGGTGCCTTCCAACCACTGGCCGGAACCGCTCGTCGCCGAGCCGGTGGCCCATGATCGCGGCCCGGTTCTGATCCTGATCGAATATAATGTCGAAAAGCATCACCGCTCCGCTTTCCTGCATGCACTCGACGAACTCTCCCAGGAACGTCGCCGCGATGGCGCCTATGGGTGGGGTGTGACGGAAGACTCCGCCGATCCACAGAAGATCGTCGAATGGTTCATGGTGGAATCCTGGGCGGAACATCTTCGCCAGCACAAGCGGGTCTCCAATGCCGACGCAGATTTGCAGGGCAAGGTGCTGGCTTATCATTCCGGGCTGGAAAAACCTGTCGTGCGCCACTTCCTGACGATCAACCGTCCGGGCAAGGCGTAAGCAGAAGGGGCCGAAAGGCCCCTTCCTGTTCCTGCGGTTGTAACGATTGCTATCGCGTAATCCGCTGGAGCACGCGGCTCAATGCCTCTTTCAAGGCCTTTGAACCGCCTTTCCCGTCGAAGTCGTTGAGCACTTGTTCGTTGAGGCCGCCTTTGGTGGCGAATTCACGGCTGATCTCGTGAAAGTCCGCCTTGCTTCCGGCCAACACCGCAACCTCCGAGAGGCCGGCAAAGAGGGGGGCAAGATAGGCACGCGCCTTTTCTTCCGGCAGTCCGTTTTCGGACAACCATTCCGTTGCTGTCTGCATGATGCCGAAATAAGTAGCCATCAGAGCACTGCCGGCGGCCAGAAGGTCGTATTCGGCCTTGGTTTCACATTCCACAGCACCGCCGAGGACGTTGAAAATTGCGGCCGTATCCCTATCGACGGGATAAATGGCGGTAACGCCTTTACGGCGGGCAACGAAGGGCAGCGGGATCGCCTGGGTTAGATGCACATCCGCATCGATCCAGTCGAGAAGGGCTTCCCTGCTGGTTGCAGCCACGACGCTGATGACTTTCTGTCCGTCCCTGAACCGTAACGGCCGGACGACCTCTTCGGCGATCTGGGGACGGATTGCCAGCATGACGGTGTCGCAGCCATCGACGATAGCCTGATTGTCGCTTGAGACGATTACCTGCGAAAAATCGGCGGCCAATTCAGCCGAAACATCTGCGCTGCGCTGGGAAACCATGACATGTGGTACGGCGGCGGGTCTGGCAAGCAGGCCGCGGACCATCGCGTCGGTGATGGCGCCTGTTCCGATAAAACCGATTTTTTGAGGAAGGGGCATGAATACTCCGCTGTGGCGATTGGAACGTGAGATGATCGGTTTTTCCGGTTTCGCGCGATGCTAGATTTTCCACCGGTAAATGTCGACAGGCGGGTGGGCTATCTGTAACGCCAAGGCAGTCAGGTCGGTCGATGCTCGCGAAAAGCGGCAGCGAGTGTTCGCAACGCCTCACGCGACCTGCTGTCCGTCAGGGTCGAGAACATGATGATTTCGGTGGAAGGCAGGGAAGGCAGCCCAAAACGCTGGCTCACCTCCACGGTGCCGGGTGGGGCAAGGCGGCAGGAGAAAGCGGAAATCGCAAGTCCGGCCGAAACGGCGGCGGTTACCATGGACGATGTGCCGCCCAGGAAAACCTCCGTCCAGGCTATGCCAGCCCCGTCCAGGGCGCGGCTGGCAATATCACGCACGCCACACGCGGGAGACAGTGCCGCAAGACGCAATGGTTCACCTTGGCGATGCACGAATTGTGGAGCGGCGTACCAGCCGAAATGCTCCGGCCCGAGCACTTCGCCATCCCGCCGATCGTCCTCCCGCCTGATGATGGCTGCGTCAATTTCTCCCCTGTCAAAGGCATCGAGCAGGGAACGGGAGTTATCCATCCGCACTTCAATCGTCAGGCCGGGATCGTGGTCATTGAGATGCGCAAGCAGGGCCGGAACCTCAGGTCCCGCCACATGTGCTGCAATGCCGAGGCCAAAGCGCCTGCGTGGGGCGGAAAGTCCTGCCAGCGCCCTGTCGTGCGCAGCCAGAAACTCACGGGCGGGCGCCAGAAAGACCGCCCCTTGGGCGGAGAGACGCACAGAACGCGGCGTGCGTTCGAGCAACCGATGGCCGACCCGGTCTTCCAATCGCTTGAGCTTGACGCTGATCGCGCCCTGGGTCGTACCCAGCGCTTCGGCCGCACGGGTGAAACTTTGCATCTCGGCGATTGTGACGAAGGCCTCGACCGCCTCCACATCCAGCGCGATCATATCGAGCATTCCTATTTGTTGTCTCTGAAATAGCCAATCATCCAATTCAGTTATGGTCAAGCTTTGTCTAGCCTGTGGCCCTCCGCAGTTGCGGGCCCACCAAGAAAGGCTGACATATGACCATTGCTATCAGCGAACGAACGACGAGCCGGAGCGCCATGGCGCTCACTGCCGTTTGTCTTTCCGCTCTGATGTTCGGACTGGAGATCTCCAGCGTTCCGGCCATCCTGCCCACACTTGAAGAGGTGTTAAAGGCGGATTTCCGTCAGCTTCAATGGATCATGAACGCCTATACGATCGGCGTGACCATGGTGCTGATGGCGACGGGCGCACTAGCCGACCGCTTCGGTCGTAAACAAGTCTTTATTTCAAGTATTGCCGCTTTTGCGCTTTCTTCCCTCGCCTGTGGAATGACGAGTAACGTATCAGTTCTGATCGGCGCCCGTTTCCTGCAGGGTTTGAGTGGCGGAGCGATGCTGGTGTGTCAGATCGCCATCCTGTCGCATCAGTTCCGTACGGTGCGGGAGCGCGGCATGGCTTTCGGCTGGTGGGGCATCATCTCAGGCGTGGGGCTTGGTTTCGGCCCAATCATCGGCGGGGCCATGGTTGCCCTTTGGAGCTGGGAATGGGTGTTCCTCGTCCATGTGGCGCTCGGCATTCTAACGTGGCTGCTCGCTGCGGGCGGTGTCCGAGAATCGCGCGATCCGGAGGCGGCGCGCCTTGATCTTGCCGGAATGGCCACGCTTTCGCTCGCCGTTTTTTGTCTTGCCTTTTTCATCACGCAGGGGCCCGAGCTCGGTTTTTCGAGCCCGATGGCGCTTCTCATCCTTGGAGTCTCGGTTGCAAGCTTCATTGCCTTCGTGTTTGCTGAAAAGCGCACGCAGAGGCCGATGTTCGATTTCTCCGTGTTCCGCATCCGGTCTTTTTCCGGGGCGATCATTGGTTCCGCGGCGATGAATATCAGCTTTTGGCCGTTCATGGTCTATCTGCCGATCTGGTTTCAGGCGGGTCTCGGTTATGACAGCGTCACCGCCGGCCTCGGCCTGCTTGCCTATACGCTCCCGGCGCTGGTGGTGCCACCCTTGGCGGAACGTCTGTCGTTGCGTTATCAGCCGCGCCTCGTCATTCCGGCAGGACTGTTCACCATCGGCCTGGGTTTTATGCTGATGAAATTTGGGAGCGGCATCGAACATGCGAGCTGGCTTACAATGCTGCCCGGCTGCATCCTCGCCGGCATCGGGCTCGGCCTGACCAATACGCCGGTAACCAACACCACCACAGGCGCGGTTTCTCCCGCCCGCTCCGGCATGGCGTCCGGCATCGACATGAGCGCGCGCATGATCTCGCTTGCAATCAACATCCCCATCATGGGCTTCATTCTGGTGGAAGGCGTCCGTTCCTCGCTGCGGATCAATCTGCCCGCCGGTGTCGATACCAAAACGCTTCAGGGGGTTGCGGAACGGATCGCCGCGGGCACTACCGGCGCCTCGGCGCAGGGCATTTCGGAGGAAGTCGTCAAGCAGGCGCTTGCGGACGGTTTTGGTCTGGTCATGCTTTACGCATGCATCAGCGTCTGGATACTCGCCGCCATCAGTTACATAATCTTTGGTCCAGCGCGGAAGGATACCGCTCGTCTTGCGAGTTGGCGATAGTCGGAGACATTTGCCTGGCTTGATTCAGCCTCGATCCGGATCGATTGCGTCGAAGAAGCGGGTCAGGGCGTCCTCGCCTTCGACCGGTTCGCTCCCTGCCATGACGGCACTCGACAGGCCGATCAGGGATGACACCGGGTTATGGCTCGTTGCGCCCGCGCGAAGGTTCATCACCAATGTCGGGCACAGGAAAAGGCCGAGACGGACAACACGGCGCCAGTCAGCGGGCAGCATGTTACGCGCCTTCAGCGCGGCAAGGAGCGGCCGCCACATCGCCTCGCCCTTCACCGCAAGCAGGTCGCGCCGTAGCGCACTGGGCTCGTAGCTGGTGGTGATCCGCAGCATGTTGCCGTCGAGCGTGGCGCTCGCCGAATAGCTTCTGGCTGCAAGGGCTGGATCGTAGAGCCAGAACGGATGGGCGAGGATGTTGTGGAAGGTCGTCTTCACTTCCGCGAGGAGCGTCGGAATATTCTCACCGGCGAAAGCGGGGTCGAAGAAGGACAGGCGGGCGTCGCTGCCATCATCCTCATACCAGACATTGGCATTATGGGCATCGCCATGGGCGGTGACGCCGCCGGCATCGGCGAGCTTCGCTGGATTCAGCCGTTCATGCGCCTCGTCGAAAAGCGCCGCAAGACTGTCGCGATATGCAATGCCGTTGACGCAGAAGCGAAGCCCGGAGAGGGTTTGCCAATCCAGCGTCATGTCCGGCAGATCGAACGTCTTGTCGACGTAGAAATTTGCCAGCCTGCCACCGGGATAGATGCCTGTGGGGGGATCGATCAGGCGCTCATAGAACAATCGATGAACCGGCTCGGCGGCCACTTGCGTGGGCGTGACGCCGTGCAGCGTTTCCAGATACACTTTCAGAACCGCCTCATTCAGCCTGCGCTCGGCTTCCACCGCCTTTGCGCGAGCTGCCGGATCGTCCTTGAGGTCCAGCGTACGCAACACATCGGAAAAACGCGGGTCGCTGCGGCGGCGATAGACGAGGATCTGTTCACCAGGCAGCACGGACATGAGCAAAGGCTGGTCGACCGGCAAACCGGCGCGGGCAAGAATGTCAGCACGGTAATATTCACCGCTCATGGCCTCTTCGCCTTCCTCCTGATGGAACTTGAAGAAGAACTCACCCTCGCCGGTATCGAAGAAGCCATTGAGGGAATTGAGGCTGTACTGATCCTGATTGATCGCCACATTCCTTGCTTCGATGCTGAAAAGGTCACGCAGCAGGTCGGCAAGCATCTTTTCCGCTCTGCCATCGGCGGCCTTGGCGATTTTTCGGATTTCCGCGGTGCGGCTGGCGGGCTGGGTCATGGCAATTGTTCCGGATGTTGTCTTATTTGCCGCCGTGCAGATAGCGGCTTCCAAGCGAGTAGCGGCTGCCGACATAGGTCAGCGTGTTGACGGTCGCGACGATCGGACCCGTCCAGGTCTTGCGGTGCAGAACGAGGCAGCTGTCGCCGACCCGGATCTGCAACAGACGCGCATGGACCTCGCTGGCCGGCAGGGCGCTGATCAGGTGCTCGACTTCGGTGAGCGGTGTTGCGTTCTGGAGGTAGTCGTAGGTTGCCGCCATGGTGAAGTCCTGCTCGACGTAACCCGAAACGAGGCCGGGGTTGACATAGCGTTCCTCGAGCTGCACCGGCAGGTCGTTTTCAAAATGAATGACGACCGAATGGTCCACCGGCCGGCTGGTCTGAAACTCGAAGGCAAGCAGGAGTTCGGGTTCTGGCCGGGCGATGCGTTCCAGCACCACAACCTCGGCGCGGTGGCGACCACCACGGGCTCTGATTTCGGTCATGATGTTACTGATCTCGATCAGCGTCGACTGCGGTTTTGGCGGCGCGACAAAAGTGCCTACGCCCTGGATGCGGCGCAGATGCCCTTCCGACGTGAGTTCCCGAAGCGCCCGGTTGACTGTCATGCGCGAAACGCCGAGCGTCGAAACCAGCTCGTGCTCCGAAGGCAAGCGACTGTTGCGCGCCCATTTGCCGCTGCCGATGTTGCCGAGAACGAAGTCCTTCACCTTCTCGTAGAGTGGTGAGGCGGAATCTGAAAGTGCAGTCATGGCCACTGTCTCCGCCTCCGCGTCGTCGCGCCGGCATTGTTGAAGTCAGGTGTCAGGTCTATTCCGACACGTCAATTATCGTCTTCAAAACGTTGCTTTCACCCCGCAGCAATCGGTCATAGGCGGCGGGGACATCATCGAGTGAGGGCAGCACCTCGATAAAGCGGTGAAGAGCCGGCGCGAGTTCGGTCAGAAGCGCCGTCGCCTCCGGCAGTTCGTCACAAAAGGCGTGGCAGCCGATCAGCGAAATTTCGCGCTCGACAAGAACATTGGGATCGAAATCAAGCTTGCCGTGGCTGATGCCGACAAGCGCCAGACCGCCACCACCGGAGAGCAATTCGATGGCCCGGCCTATCGCCTGAATGCTGCCGGTGGCGTCAAGCGCATAACGAAGGCGGCCACCCGAAAGCGTGGCGTCTATCGCAGCCGTGTCGAGTGTCACGAGCTTGCCGCCTGTCACGTCACTGACACGTTGGGCTCGTTCCGCATTCAGGTCGGCGAGCAGAAGCGGGCCGTTGTGCAGGCGGGAGAGGATGAGAGCGCAAAGCCCGCCGATTGTGCCGCAGCCGATGACGAGCACCGGCTCCCCTCTGGGAACAGAAAGGCGGCGTACCGCATGCAGTGCCACGGCGAGCGGTTCGGCCATGGCGGCAATATGTGGCGAGAGTTGCGGATCATGGCGAACCAGCAGCTTCGCCAGCACCTGTACCTCATCGGCGAAACCGCCATCGCACACCTCGCCGACAAAGCCCAAGCTTTCACACACATTGCTGCGGCCACTCAAGCAGGCGGGACAGAGGCCGCACCACATGCGGGAGTCTGATGAAACCACATCGCCTATGGCAAAATCAGTCACGCCGTCGCCGATCGCCGTAATGCGCCCGCAGAACTCATGACCGGCGGTGGACGGACGACGGGAGATCCATTGTCCGGTGCGGTAATTGTGCAGGTCGGAACCGCAGATGCCCGCTGCCCTGACTTGCAGATTGACAAAGCCTGCCGGCGGCGAAGATGGGGAGGCCATCTCCTCCACACGCAGGTCGTTCGCATCGTAAAGCCGCACCGCCTTCATGGAATCAGGCACCTTTTTTCAGATAGGCGTCGCGCACCGGAGAAACCGCCAGGGCATGCGAGGAAAAGCCTTCGTAAAGAGCGAGGTTATGGGAATGTCTGGCAAATTCCGGATAGGCTGGCGGCGTGACATAGCCAATCGAACTGCGCTTCACGAAGTCGGTCACCGAAAGCGGCCCGAAGGTGCGTGCCCAGCGGCTGGTCGGCAGAACGGCGTTCGGCCCGAGCGAAAAATTGGCAATGCTGACCGGCGTGTGGGTGCCCATCAGGATTTCGGAGGCTTCGGTGATATGCCCAAGGTGAATGAACGGCTCTTCCGAGAGTAATTCAAGATGTTCCGGCGCATAGGCGTTGACGAAAGCGTAGCTCTCTTCAATCGAGGACGTCAGGACGATGCCGCCGGTCTTGCCGGTGAGAACGGTCTTGGAGAAAGCGACGCGCTGCTCCGACATTTTGGCCCAGTGTTCGGGCAGGGCTGCAATCGCCTCTTCAACGACGCGCCGGCTATGGGTGACGAGATAGGCCGAAGAATCGGGGCCGTGTTCTGCTTCGATCAGCAGGTCAAGCGCGGCAAGGCCGCCATGGACCGTATCATCGGCAAGGATCATGACTTCCGAGGGACCGGCCGGCAGGCCGGTATCGATGACGCCCGACAGCGAACGCTTGGCCGCGACGACCCATGGGCTTCCCGGACCCACGATCTTGAGCGCTGGCTTCACGGTCTGCGTACCGTAGGCGACGGCGGCCACCGCCTGGGCGCCACCGACCTTGTAGACCGTATCGACGCCGGCGAGGCGCGCGGCGACGAGCGTAGCCGCATCGACCGAGCCATCGGGCGCAGGCGGTGTGACGATGGCGAGGTTCGGAACGCCGGCAACCACCGCAGGCACAGAGGTCATCATGGTAACTGACGGAAAGGAGCCCTTGCCGCGCGGAACGTAGAGCGCCACAGACTGGATTGGCGTGAAGCGGTCACCCGCAAAGGCGCCGGGACGAATTTCCTTCAGCCACATGGCTTCCGGCTTCTGCTCCTCATGGAAATGGCGGATATTGTCGATGCCGAACTGGATGGATTCGATGACACTTGCATCGACAAGCTTGAAGGCCGCATCGAATTCGGCTTCGGTAACTTTGAGATTGGCTTCGGTCACGTCGGCCTTGTCGAGTTCGCGACCGAAGCGAGCCAGTGCACTGTCGCCTTCGGTGCGAACGGCTTCGAGGATGGGGGCAACCTTTTCGATGAAGCTCGAGATGTCGCTTTCCGAACGGCGCAGCAGGGCGGCCTTCTCATCGGCATCGAGCTTGGAATAGTCATAGAAAGACACTGATGTCATCGTCTTGTCCTTGATGGCTGGCCAAACGGCCGATTGGTCACTTCGATTTCAGGAAGATGTCGAGGCCGACGAGGCGGTCGAGCAGCGCGATCGCGATCCCGGCGCAGGCGATGAAGACCACGGAAATGGCGGCCAGGTCCGGCGTGATGATCGAGCGGATGGAGTTATAGATCTGCACCGGCAGCGTGACGCTTCGCGCGTCGACCAGAAGCAGACTCACCAGGAATTCGTTCAGCGCCAGAATGAACATTAAGAGCGAACCCGTGATCACGCCCGGCAGGACGGCGGGAAGCGTGATGTAAAGGAAACGCTGCAGGGGTGGCGCGCCGCAATTTGCAGCGGCGAGCTCCAGATCCGGCGACAGGTTGCTCGCGCTTGCCGTCACTGCCCAGATCATGAAGGGCAGGTTGATCACCGAGCAGGCGATGCCGACTGGCCATAGTTTGCCGAGCACACCCATCTCTCCAAAGGCGAGCATCATGCCGATGCCAGACCCGATCAGCGGAATCGTGAAGGGAAGCAGCAGATAGATCTGGATGGAGCGGGCAAACCGCACCCGATATTTAGCGAGCGCGATACCGGCGAGCGTGCCGACGGGAATGGATACCAGGGTGCAGATCGCCGCGACGATCAGTGAGCGGAAGAAGGCTTGCCGCAGATCGGTGGCGTGGGCGATCTTGCTGTACCACTGCAAGGAAAACCCATCTGGCGGGAAGGTGATGATGTTGCCTGAGGTGAACGAGGCACCGAGAACCACGATGGTGGGTGCCGACAACATGACCAGCGCGGTCGCGACGAAGGCCCAGATGACGATGGATTTGCTGCGGCTGCCCGTCATTTGCGGTCGCCCCCCATGGCAAGCGTGCCTGCACCGAAGACCATGAAAACCACACCGACGAGAATGGAGCCGACGGCGACGAGCAGCAGCGAGAGCGTCGCGCCGAGGCCTTGGTCGGAGGTGCGGAAAAACTGGTCGTAGATCGCGTTGGCGATGAAATCCTGTGTCCCCCCGCCAAGGATGGCGGGAATGGCAAAGTCCGTGAGGGAGAGCGTGACCACGACGAGACCGGCTCCGACGAGGCCGGGGCGGGAAAGCGGCAGGACGACATGACGGAAGGTGCGCAGCCAGCTGGCGCCGAGGGAGGCGGCGGCTGCCTCGAGTTCCGCCGGAATGGCGGTCAGGGCAGGTGCCAGCATCAAAACAGCGAAGGGCAGCATATATTGAACAAGGCCGAACAGGACGGCCGGGTAGTTATAGAGAAGGCGTATCGGTGGGACACCGACCAGGCCGAGAGCCTCATTGACCATGCCCTGGTTGCCGAGGATTATCAGCCAGCCATAGGCGCGCACCACCTGACCGATGAAGAAAGGCAAGAACAGCGCAACGAGCAGGAATTTGCGCAGTGCCGAGGAGGACGTGCGCACCATGAGATAGGCGTAAGGGAAGGCGAATATCAGCGTGATGACGGTGACGATCAGCGAGCCTATCAGGCTGCGGCCGGCGACGGTGGCAAAGAATTTTTCCGTCAGCGCCCGCTGGTAATTTGCGAGCGTATAGGTCTCGGACATCAGAAACGTATTCGTGTCCAGCGTCCGAAGGCTCGTATCGCCGATCTGGATGAGGCCGAGGACCAGAAGGCCAACCAGCACGATGGCCGGCAGCAGCATCAGATAGGGCAGACCCTTCTTGAAGCTGGAAGGCCAGAAAATGGCCGCAAGTCGTTCGAGCATATCCATGACGCGCCACGTCAGGGGATATGCGACACGGGAAGCGCGCATGAATACCGATCCTCGAGCGGTCCCGGCAAAGGCTAGGGCGCATTTGCCAAAGCGACCGCGTTATCTCTTGACCTCAGGTGGAATGCACGCCCGCCACCTGAACGAAGCGGCGGGCGTGGCAAGGCTTCAACCCTGCATGATCTCCTTGAACTTGGCGAACCACTGGCTCTCGTTTTCGACCTGGATCTTGGACGAAACCCGGATCAGGTGTTTGAACTCTTCTTCCGTCGTCGGATAGGAAGGATCGCCCACGAGGTCGGCCGGCGGTTTGACGCCCGGAATGACGCCGGGGAGGCCGAGGCCATCAAGCCAGACCTGCTGGGCTTCCTGGGTCAGGGCATGGTTGATGTACTGCTTCGCCCAGTAGAGTTCGTTCTCCGGCAGGCCCTTCGGAATCCAGAGGCCATCGGTATCGAATTTCGCGCCTTCCTCCGGAACCACCCATGCGATCTCGATGCCATTCTTTTTGGCTTCGCGCGCATTTGTTGAAATGGTGCAGGCGGCGTCGATCTCGCCTTTCTGAAACCAGGTGGTGAAATCGGGGTCTTCGCCCAGCAGCGGCTGCTGCGCCTTGATCTTCGAAATGAAGTCCCAGGCGGGCTGCATGTTCCCGGGAATGTCCTCGAGCTTGCCGCCACCTGCGACCTGCGCCGGGAAATGGAAGCCAATGCCGTCATTATAGAGCGCGATACGGCCCTTCAGCTTCGGGTCGAGAAGGTCCTTCCAGGACTTCGGTGCTCCGTTCGGGAATGCCGAAGGGCGGTAGGCCAGCACATAGACGTAGCCATAGGTATTGACGATCGGATAGCCATCGAGACCGACCGGCTTGGCAAGATCGGTGGCGTTCTTGAGATTGGGCAGGTCCGAGAGGTCTTCCGTGACGCCACGCAGGGCCGACTTCGTGGCATTCGTCGTGGTGTCCCAGTTGATATGGATCGGCGGAACGCGCTTCTGGGCGACGGCGGCCCAGACCTTCGGCTGGATTTCGTTATCCTCGGTCAGATCGTGGCGCACCGCGATGCCGGTTGCCTTGGTGAAGCTGTCGGAGACGCCCGCTTTCAGCGCATCGACCCAACTGCCACCCCAGGCGCGAACGATGATTTCCGCTGGTTTTTCCGGCTCCTGCGCAAAGGCGCGGCTGACGCCGAGCGTGGACAGGCCTGCATAAGCGCCGGCTGCGGAGAACGACGCCAGCAACGTGCGACGGCGAAGCTGGGCTGTCAGAAATTTATCATGCGACATTGAACATTCTCCTCTGGTCCGACCTTCTGAGGGTCATTTTTGAAAGATATGCATATCCCGTGCATTCCAGCCCAGGCGAACGTCGTCGCCCGGAGCGAATTGCAGATGTGATTCCGGATCATGATCGAACACGCGCATCACAACGCCGCCGAGAGCCTGGACCCGAATTTCATAAACCACGCGCTCGCCTTCGAAAATGCAGTCTTCGACCTTGCCGTCTACGACGGTTGACAGTCCTTCGAGGTAACCATTGGTAGGGGCGATGCGAATTTGCTCTGCGCGAACCGCCCCGGCACAGTCCGCGCCGACCGCGAGATTCTCATCCGAAGCGACACCGACAAGATTGATGCCTGCCGCCGTGATCGTGACATTGGTTGGTGCGACTTCGGCAACCCTTCCTTCGATGAAGTTGGTGACGCCGATGAAGTTTGCGACAAAGGCATTCGACGGCGCGCGATAGGCTTCCACCGGCCGTGCCTTCTGCTGTATCTCGCCGCCGTTCATCACGATAACCTCGTCGGACACAACCAGTGCCTCGCGCTGGTCGTGAGTAACGTTGATAGTGGTGACGCCGAGTTCCTTCTGAATACGGCGGAACTCCAGCTGCATTTCCTCGCGCAGCTTGCGATCAAGTGCCGCGAGCGGCTCGTCGAGCAAAAGCAGATCCGGTTCGAACACCAGGGCGCGGGCAATGGCGACACGCTGTTGCTGGCCGCCCGAGAGTTCGTTGATGCGGCGATCACCGTAACCGCCGAGGCGAACGAGGTCGAGATAACGCTCGACCTTCTCAGGGATGGTGCGGGCGTCATGTCGGCGCATTTTCAGGGGAAAGGCCACGTTTTCGGCGGCGGTCATATGCGGAAAAAGCGCGAGCTTCTGGAACACCATACCGATGGCGCGCTGGTGTGGCGGCACGGCGCTGACCGGCTGTCCATTGATGAAGATTTCGCCGCTGGTCGGACGATCAAAGCCGGCAATCATCCGCAGCAGCGTCGTCTTGCCTGAACCGGAAGGACCGAGGATGGTCAGGAAGCGGCCCTTGGGAAGGTCAAAAGAGGCGTGCTTGACGGCATGAACATTGCCGAAGGACATTCCCACGTCCTTAACGGATACTGCGATGGGGTCAGCGGAAGGATCGACCGGACGAAGTGCTGCTGCCCCCATGACATTTCCCCTGTCGCGCTTTGATGACGGCTAATCGCCTCAAAGCTGTCTGTACGCCTTCGGCGATGTGTTGTCGCCGGGTTATATGTACTTGTATATACATATATGTACAACCAGCGTCAATTGGATTTGCGTAATTTTTCGCCTGAAATCGTGTTGCGCAATATTTGTGCAGGTGCGGAAAAGTTTATCGGTCAATTCAGCGACTTTGTTTCTCATCGCGCCGAATGGCAAGCGCCGAAGACCTCTATCCCGTACTATTTCACAGTCGTTCCAACGGGAGGTTTGTCCGCATCAGATCGAGGCCAGATAGCCGCCGTCCACCGGAATGCAATGACCTGTAATGTAGGCGGCCGCATCGCTGCAGAGAAAAACGGCAACGCCGCCAATGTCGCTCTCCTTGCCGAAGCGTCGTTGCGGGATCTTCTCCAGCATCCGCGATTGCCAATCGTCATTTTCGTAGAAAACCTCCGTCATGGCTGTGCGGAAGTAGCCCGGGGCAATCGCGTTTACCCTGATGTCATGCGCCGCCCATTCACTCGCAAGGGCGCGGGTTATGCCCAGCAGCCCGGATTTCGAAGCGCCGTAAGGAGCGGCGGTTGGAATGCCGACATAGGATGTCAGCGAGCAGAGGTTGACGATGGCGCCCCCGCCGCTTTCCGCCATGATGCGGCCGGCTGCCTGCGCGCAGAAAAATGCGCCCTTCAGGTTTGTTGAAAGGATCGACTCCCAGAGTGCTTCGTCAACATCGAACGACGCGCGAACGTTTTCGAAGCCGGCGTTGTTGATGAGGATGTCGAGGCCAACAAGTTTTTCCGCGGCTTCTGTCGTCACGCGGGTGCATGCTTCAACGTCGCGAACGTCCTGCGCGAGCGTCACGCAGTGTCGGCCAAGGTTGCTGATGCGCGCATGCGTTTCCGATAGCGCCTCGACCGTGCGTGCGGTGATGGCGATATTGGCGCCAGCCTGCGCCAGGGCGACGGCAATGGCTTGGCCGATGCCGCGGCTTGCGCCGGTCACAAGCGCACGGCGGCCGGAGAGATCGAAGTTCGGCTGAGTCATGGCGGCCCCTTTGTTTGTTCACCCAGGATGACATCATTTTCGTCTTAAAATGTCTATACATATTTACGAATGTGATTTGCGGGCTTATGACTGGTTCATCCGCATCTCATGGAGACTGCAAAATGGAAAAGCCTTCAAGTCCTATTCGCGACGAAATCCGCGCCATTGCCCCCTACAATGCAGGTCTGACGATTGAAGAGGTGCGGGCGAAATATGGCGTTGGCACCATCGCGAAGCTGGGCTCCAACGAGAATCCGCTTGGGCCATCGCCTGCGCTACGTCAACTTTTTCCCGATATCGGCGAACTGGCGCGCCTCTATCCCGATCCGCAGGGGCGGGCCTTGTGCGGTCAGCTTGCTGCGCGGTTCGAGGTGGATGACAGCCAGATGATTCTCGGTAACGGCTCGGAGGATCTGATTGCAGTTATCTGCCGATCAATCGTTCGCCAGGGCGATTTGGTCGCGACGCTTTATCCCTCTTTCCCGCTGCACGAAGACTACACCACGCTGATGGGCGGTGTCATCGACCGTGTGCCTGTGAAGTCCGATTTGACGATCGACGTCGATGCATTGCTCGCGGCCATCGCACGCAAACCGCGCATGCTGATCTTCTCGAATCCGATGAACCCCGTTGGTTCATGGCTGACGCCGGCTGAACTCGATACGATCATCGCTGCGCTCGACAAGGACACAATAGTCGTCATCGACGAGGACTATGCCGAATATGCGGCTGGCGAGAACTATCCATCCGCTGTCGAGATGCTGCGGGATGCGAATGTGAACTGGGTGGTCCTTCGCACTTTCTCCAAAGCCTTCGGCCTTGCGGGTCTCCGCATCGGTTATGGCATCGTCAGTAGCGGGGAGCTCTGCGATTTTCTCAACCGCGCCCGCACGCCCTTTAACACCAACGCCATCGCCCAGGCTTCGGCCATTGCCGCGCTCAACGATGAAGCGCACTTGCGGAAATCCGTCGAACTGGCTCTTACGGAGCGCGGGCGTGTCGCAGGCGCACTGAAGGGGCTGGGTTACCGCATGGCGCCGTCGAAATGCAATTTCCTCTTCATCGATGTCGGGGTCAGCGCCGTGCATGTGGCGGAAAATCTGCTCCGCCTTGGCGTCATCGTGAAGCCGTGGAAACAAACGGGCTTCGACACCTTCATTCGTGTCAGCATTGGCTCCCGCGAGGAGAATGATCACTTCCTCGACGCTTTCAGGCAAATCGCGGCTGGATAGGGCGCTGGAACCAGACCCCTCTGGAAGCGCATTCACCAAGTAACAAAAGGGGCAGAGATTTCCCGCTGCCCCTTCCGTTCACTCTGCGGCGATGACGACTGTCTTATTTCACCTGTGCGACGACAAGCTTGCCGTCGGCGCGTTCGGCGATGAACTCGATGTTGGCGCCTTCCTTGAGCTTGGCGAGGATGGCATCGTCCTTTACGCGGAACACCATGGTCATACCCGGCATGTCGAGGTTTTTCAGATCTTCATGGGTGATGGTGACCTTCTTGGCGGCAACATCCACCTTCTTTACCGTACCTTTGGTGAACTCCTGGGCAAAAGCGCTGAGGGGTGCGGTGAGCAGAAGTGCTGCGGCCAGGGTGATGTTAACGATGGTTTTCATAGTCGTTATCCTTTTTGAATGGGTTACTTTGCCGAAACTTTAAGGTCGCCGCGCATGCCGGCTTCGTAATGCCCCGGTTTCAGGCAAGCGAATTCGAACATGCCGTCATTGGTGAATTTCCAGACGATTTCGCCGCTTTCACCCGGCGCGAGGCTGATGGCGTTTGGGTTGTCGTGCTCCATCTCCGGCGCCTTTGCCATGACGGCCTTATGCTCTAGATTGGCCTTTTGCTCGTCCATGATGAATTCATGGTCCAACTCGCCGACATTCTTCACGGCAAAACGCACTGTCTTGCCCTTCTTGAATTCGAATTTGGCGGGCGTGAACATCATCTTGCCATCAGGCGTTTCCTTCATCGTCACCTGAATGGTCTGGGTCACCTTGGACTTGTCGCCGGGTTCGCCAACCGCCATCGCGTTGTCGCCGCCGGAGTGGGTGCCGCCTGCGAAAACAGGGGTGGCGAGCGCGGTGAGAAGCAGTGCAAGTTTCAGTCTGGTCATTTTATGGTTTCCTTGGTTCTGGTGGGGGTGTGTAATCTGGACGATCAGCCGTGTTTCATCGGTTGCGGCGTGATCTGCGTTTTTGGGTCGGTGTTTTTTTGGCTGTCCGGCAGCTCGCCGGTCCATTCCCACGCCTGGGTGCCGGGCGGGTTTTCGTACCAGCCGGGATCGGTGTAATCGCCCGCGGAGATGCCTTCGCGAACCTTCACGACGGAGAACATGCCGCCCATTTCGATGGGGCCGTGCGGCCCCCAGCCGTTCATCATCGGAACGGTGTTCTCAGGGATTTCCATTTCCATCGCGCCCATATCGGCCATGCCGGCGGTGCCCATTGGCATATAGTCCGGCCGGACTTTGCGGATTTTTTCCGCGACGGTTTTTTTGTCGACGCCGATGAAGGTGGGGACATCATGTCCCATGGCATTCATCGTATGGTGCGACTTGTGGCAATGGATCGCCCAGTCGCCGACATATTTGGCGTCGAATTCATAGGCTCGCATGGCGCCGACGGGGATATCGATGCTGACCTCCGGCCAGCGCGCCTCCGGCCGCACCCAGCCGCCATCTGTGCAGGTCACTTCAAAATCGTAACCGTGCATATGGATCGGGTGGTTGGTCATGGTCAGGTTACCGACACGGACACGCACCCGGTCATCCTTGGAAACCACCAGCGGATCGATGCCCGGAAACACCCGGCTGTTCCATGACCACAGATTGAAGTCCGTCATGGTCATGATCTTCGGCACATAGGAGCCGGGATTAATGTCGTAGGCGTTGATCAGGAACACGAAATCGCGGTCCACAGGCATGAAGGCCGGGTCTTTCGGATGGATCACGAAGAAGCCCATCATGCCCATCGCCATCTGCACCATCTCGTCCGAATGCGGGTGGTACATGAAGGTGCCCGACTTCACGAGGTCGAACTCGTAGACGAAGGTCTTGCCGACGGGGATATGCGGCTGCGACAGTCCACCCACGCCGTCCATGCCCGATGGCAGGATCATGCCATGCCAGTGGATCGTCGTATGTTCCGGCAGCTTGTTGGTGACGAAAATGCGCACCCGGTCGCCTTCGACGGCCTCGATGGTCGGGCCGGGCGACTGGCCGTTGTAACCCCAGAGACGAGCCGTCATGCCCTCGGCCATTTCGCGCTCCACCGGCTCGGCAACGAGGTGGAATTCCTTGACGCCGTTGTTCATCCGGAAGGGCAGGGTCCAGCCGTTCAAGGTGACGACCGGATTATAATCGGGACCGGTAGTGGGCTTCACCGGCGCCTGCGTTGCGGCGGTTTCCATCACTGCCGCTTCCGGCAGGCTGCTGTTGGAGGTTTTCGCCCAGGCCGCCGTGGAGACCATCGCGGCGCTGACGCCCAGAAGTTGTCTTCTATTGAACATGATGGTTCTCCTTTCTCAATGTCCACCGCCGCCGCCGGAGGCGGCGGCAACCTCGGTCTCTCCGCCAGCTGCACCCGAACCGCCCCCATAAATGGCCGGAACGAGCCCTGCTTCGGCGAGCCAGAAGTCGCGTTTGGCATCGATGGCGAGCAGATTCGAATTGACCTTTTCGCGGCTGTCGGCCAGCAACTCGAAAGTGTTGGTCAGCATGCCATTATAGGTCCGCATCGATTCTTCCTCGATCCGGTTGCGCAGCGGAACCACGCTGTTGCGGTAGTGCCGGGCGATGTCGTAGGTGGACCGATACGCCTGATAGGCGGAGCGGGCTTCCGAGCGGACATTGACCGCCTTTTCCGCCAGCAGGTTGGCGGCGCGCATATAGGCGAGTTCGGATTCCCGCATGCGGGCCTGACCGGAATCGAAGATCGGAATGACGAATTCCAGTTCGGCGCGGCCGGTCGTTCGTTTATTTATGCGATCTTCATCTTTTTCACGCTCGGTCTCGAAACCCGATCTGAGTGCGAGATCGCTGACGTACCGGGTCGCTTCGGTGAGCTTGAAGGAGCGGGCGGTCGCCTCCAGGTCGAGCTTGGCCATCTGCAAATCCACCCGACGCTGCAGCGCCTCGGCCTCGATCATGTCACGCTGGGCGAGTGCCTTGGGAAGTGACGGCAGACGGGTGGGGATGCTGTATTCGATATCTGATCCCCACAGTCCCATCAGTCGCGTTAGTTCCTCCCGGGCAAGACGGGCTTCCAGTCTTGCCTTGGCGATCTGGCCCGTCAGTTCGGCATAAAACACCTGCTCACGGGCTTGGCCTTCCTTGTTCATCGCGCCGGACTCACCGAGTTTGGTGGCGAGTTCCGAAGCGGCGGCCGCAGCGGTCTGCGCCTGAGCCAATTGGCCGACGTTTTCCGAAGCCGCCACGGCGGAAATCCATGCGCGACGGGTATCCGCAGCCAGTTGCAGCGTTCTCAACGCTGCGCCCAATTGCGCCTTGCGAAAGCCGGTATCGGCGATTTCGACATTCTTTTTGAGCGTGGCGAGTGCCAGAATATTAGTGGTGAGGACGCCTTCGATTGTCTTATAGGCCCTGAGGCCCGGCGTGCCGATGCCCGTCAGCCCCAGGCCGATGCTTGGGTTGACCAACAGGGTCGATTGCCATGCGGTGGCTGCCGATTCGCCCAGATCGGCGTAAGCCGCCTGCAGGCCCTTATTGTTCAGCAGCGCGACCTGCACCGCCGTTTCGACGTCAAGGGTCTTGCTGGCCGCCATCAGCGATTTGACGCGGGCCTCTGTTGCCTGTGCCTCGGCCCGGTTCTGAACCCATGCAGTCTGCTTACCTGTCGCCTCTGTTGTCTTCGCCGAAACAGTCGTGAAACCGGCCTCCGGGGAAGCATATTGTGCGGCAGATACGCAGCCGCTGAGAAAAAGCGGCAACGACAGGATTGCCGCGAGTTTTGATGCGAGTGGGAGTGAGCGTGGCATCATGATGCACCTCCTTTCGGAGCCTGCGCATCGTTCTGGTTACGCCACGGCTTCGGATCCACCGGCATGCGGGCGGTGTAGCCCGAGACCGGCGTCTGATAACGAAGCGGAGGGGCGCCAAGCGTCGGGTTTGCCGCGTCGTCATAGGAGGCGGCGTCGTTCATCATCGATGTGGCAGTGCAGCCGCCCAGTAACAGGGGCGCTGCAACCACGATATAAATCGGGTTCATAGGTATTGTCCGAACAGGAGATATAACGGCGCGAGGGCGCTAAAGCCGCTCACGCACGGTCATTGCCCAAAGGCGGGCTTTGCCTGTTCAGATATTTGGGGGGCGTTGAAGCAGTGGTGTTTGGCCCAGGGCTTTGTCGTCGTCAGGGAAGGTCCTGATGGTGCTGGCCACTCGCGTACCGATGGCTGCATGGCTCAACAACACCGCCATGCCGAGGCAGAAATCGCCGCAGCATTGCGGTTTTTCGGTCTTTTTGACGTCGCCATCAGTGTCGGCCATGTTTTGGTGGTCGTGACTGGCCTTCTTCATCTCAGAGCCGCCATGATCCATCAGCTTGCCATGATCCATCATGCCGGATTGATCATGCCGCATTCCCCCTCCGTCGGGACCATGCATGGCAGCATTGACGGTGGAAACGCTGTAGCCGGCCAGTGAAAGGATCATCACCAACCTGAACAATAGAGCCAGCAATTTCGATGCTCGCAACGTTCCACGCATGTGATTAGAAAAGCTGGTGTCTGCTGATTTGTCAATGGATATACATCATAACCATTGTCGAAAGCTTCTGGTGAGCCCGTCGGCACCCTCTTGCTTGCGTGACCGCTGGCGAATGGGTCGTGCGGAATGGGCAGGTCTTCCTGTGCGAAACGCCAGCTCATCGCCCCCCTCTTTCTCTTCCTGACGTACAACTTCCAAAAAAGTGCTTGCAAAAGAGCGCGATAAAAAAATAGATAAAAATAACTTCTATCTATTTTTATTCCGGGAAAAGTCATCCGATGCACTCATCCGCCCCGCAAATTTCGGAACCGATAGCGCCAAATGGAATCTCTCCATTGATCTGGTCAGTCGAAGACGCCAAAATTATCTATAATTTATCGTTCAATGATCTCTTGTTTCGCGCTCAGCAAGTTCACCGCTGTCATTTCGACGCCAATGCAATCCAGATGAGTCGTCTGTTGTCGATCAAGACCGGCGGTTGCCCTGAGGATTGTGGCTATTGCAGCCAGTCAGCCCGAAACCCGACTGGCCTCAAGGCGTCGAAGCTGATGGAGGTGGAGCGTGTGCTGGCAGAAGCGCGCAAGGCAAAGGAAGGCGGGGCGACGCGTTATTGCATGGGCGCGGCTTGGCGTAATCCCAAGGAGCGAGATATGGAGGCTGTTGTCGCCATGGTGGAAGGCGTTAAGGCGCTTGGCATGGAAACCTGCATGACACTCGGCATGCTGACCACAGAACAGTCCGAACGGCTGGCGGATGCCGGGCTCGATTATTACAATCACAACATCGACACCTCAGAGCGGTTCTATTCCGAGATCATCACCACCCGCACTTTCGAGGACCGGCTCGAAACGCTCGCCAATGTTCGCGATGCCGGCATCAAGGTCTGCGCCGGCGGCATTCTCGGGATGGGGGAAACGGTGGAAGACCGTATTTCGATGCTGGTGACACTGGCCAATCTGCCGGCCCCGCCGGAGAGCGTGCCGATCAACATGCTGATCCCGATCCCCGGCTCGAAACTGGCCAATGCCGATCCTGTCGATCCCATTGATTTCGTGCGTACCATTGCTCTTGCCCGCATTCTCATGCCGCGTTCGCACGTGCGGCTCTCGGCCGGGCGCTCGGATATGAGCGACGAGACGCAGGCGCTTTGTTTCCTCGCTGGCGCCAATTCCATCTTCATTGGCGAAACCCTGTTGACGGCGGATAATCCGGGTGAAGACCACGATGCGGCGCTTTTCCGCCGGCTGGGCCTGAAGCCAATGGAGTTACCAGCCGGGGAATCGAAGCCTGCGGAGGTGGGAGGCTGCCGGTGAACCACACAGTGTTTTCCCAGTACGAGGCAAAGCTTGCTGGGTTGGAGCGGAAATCGCGGCTGCGCGCACTCGCTCCCCGGCAAGGGGTCGATTTCACCTCAAACGACTATCTTGGCCTTGCATCCGCACCACGGCTGAAGGCCGCTTTTGCCGACGCGATGGAGAGGGGCGTACCGGCGGGGGCCGGTGGCTCGCGGTTGCTGCGCGGAAACCACTGCGAACATGAAGCCCTTGAGCTGGAAGCAGCTGCTTTCTTTGGCGGCGAAAAAGCGATCTATTTCAACAGCGGTTTTGCCGCCAACGTTGCGCTGTTCGCCACCTTGCCGCTGCGGCAGGACCTCGTTCTTTACGACGCCCTGATTCATGCCAGCGTCCATGATGGCATTGCAGCCGGCAAGGCGCAGGCGATTGCCGTGCCGCATCATCAGGTCGAGGCATTCGAACGGGAAATCATCCGCTGGCGGGGGCAAGGTGGCAGGGGCCGCCCATGGATCGCCGTTGAAAGCCTGTATTCCATGGATGGGGATCGCGCGCCCCTTGTGGCGCTTGCCGATCTTGCCGAAAGACACGATGGTTTTCTCGTTGTCGATGAGGCCCACGCCACCGGCGTCTTCGGACCCGACGGACGTGGTCTGGCCGCGGAACTGGAAGGGCGGCGCAATGTGCTGGCGTTGCACACCTGTGGAAAGGCGCTCGGTCTTTCCGGCGCGCTGTTAAGTCTTCCAGCGGTTTTCGCCGATTATCTCATCAATCGCGCCCGCGGTTTCATCTACTCCACCGCGCCTTCGCCTTTGATGGCAGCGGCGGTGCGCGAAACCTTGCGCATGATCGCCGATGAACCCTGGAGACGCCTGCGGCTGGCGGAACTCGTAAGTTTTGCTGGCGAGGAATTGCAGCGGCGGCTTGGTGTGACGCCCAGCGGCTCGCAGATACTGCCGATTATCATCGGCGACAATGCCCGCTCGCTCAGGATCGCCGCATGCCTGCAGCAGGGCGGTTTCGACGTGCGGGCGATCCGCCCGCCGACGGTGCCAGAGGGAACGGCGCGCCTGCGCATTGCCGTCACGCTAAACGTCGATGAAAGTGAGATCGCCGCTATGGCTGAACTGCTTGCTCTGGCGTTACGGGAGGAAGCGGCATGAGCCCTCGATTTGTTATTTCCGGCACCGATACTGGTATCGGCAAGACGGTTTTTGCAGCAGCGCTAACCCACGCCCTTCGAGCCCATTACTGGAAGCCCGTGCAATCCGGGCTGGAGGAGGAGACGGACAGCGAGACGGTGCAGCGGCTGGCTGGTGTACCGCAGGCACGCATCCTGCCGGAGGCTTACCGTTTGAAATTACCAGCCTCGCCCCATCTGTCTGCTCGCCTTGAGAACATCACGATCAATCCGGCTCTGCTGGTGCCCCCACAGACCGACGGACAGCTGGTTATCGAAGGGGCGGGCGGGCTTCTGGTACCGCTGACGGAACGGGTGGTCTTTGCCGATATCTTCGCCCGGTGGCAAATTCCGCTTATCCTGTGCGCAAGGACGTCGCTCGGCACCATCAACCACACACTCCTCTCCCTTGATGCGTTGCGGCACCGCGCCATTCCCGTGCACGGCGTGGTTTTTATCGGCGACGAGAACAGGGAAAGCCAGGAAATCATCGTCAGTCTCGGCGCTGTTCGGCAGCTCGGTCGGTTGCCGCATCTGAAAAAGATGACTTCTCAGGCGCTGCATCAGGCATTCGCCGACCAGTTCAATCTTTCGGATTTTCTGGAGGTGCCGGCATGAGCCGTTCTCCCGTATGGCACCCTTTCACCCAGCATGGTCTGGAACCGCCGATGAAACGTATCGTATCAGCGGAAGGGGCCTTCTTGACCGATGAGGACGGCAACCGGCTGTTCGATGCCATCTCGTCCTGGTGGGTCATCACCCACGGTCACCGGCACCCGGCAATCATGGCGGCGATCCGCGCCGCCACCGAAACCTTTGATCAGGTCATTTTTGCCGAATTCTCCCACGAACCCGCCGAAACTCTGGCGCGCGGGCTGATCGAGCTTGCGCCTGCCGGACTGAGCCACGTGTTCTATTCCGATAGCGGCTCGACGGCCGTCGAGGTGGCGCTGAAAATGGCGCTTGGCTACTTCCACAATTGCGGGGAAAAGCGTGACCGTATCGTGGTTATGGAGGACGGCTATCACGGCGACACCATCGGCACCATGTCCACGGGCGAGCGTGGCGTGTTCAACGCTGCTTATGAACCGCTCCTCTTCGGTGTCGACCGGCTGGCTTTTCCGGAAGCGGGCAATAGGCAACATACGCTCGACTTGTTCGAGAGCTTCTGTCGTTCAGGCCGTATTGCTGCGCTGCTGATAGAGCCGCTGGTGCTCGGGGCGGGCGGCATGAAGATCTACAACCCGGATGTCCTGGCGGGGCTGAGAGAGATCGCCAAACGCCACGGCTGCCTCCTCATCGCCGACGAGGTGATGACGGGCTGGGGAAGAACCGGCAGCCTGTTTGCCTGCGAGCAGGCAGGCATTTCGCCGGACATCCTCTGCACCTCCAAGGGCCTGACCGGCGGTTCCCTACCGCTTGCGGCGACACTCTGCAGCGCGGCAATCTTCGATGCGCATTTTTCGACCGATCGGCGCAAGACCTTTTTTCATTCCAGTTCCTATACGGCAAATCCGATCGCCTGCGCTGCCGCTGTCGCTAATCTTGACGTCTGGCGGGATGAGCCGGTGATGCAGCGTATCGGTCAGTTGCAGCAGGCTCTGAGCGTAAATCTCAAGCGATTTGCCCATGACCGGCGTTTCACCGATGTGAGGCAAATGGGCACCATCGCTGCCCTTGATCTCGCGGTTCCTGCGGGGGGGTATCTTGCAGAGGCGGGGCCACGGATGCGGTATTTGTTCCGCGACCGCGGGTTCGTCATCCGCCCGCTCGGCAATGTTCTTTATCTGATGCCGCCTTATTGTTCGACGCCGGAAGATCTGGCCAGCGCCTTTGACGCCATCGATGAGGTGACCGGGATCGTCACCGAAACCGCATGAAATCGCGCTCGCGCGGCACAGCGTGAAAACAGGGTGCGTCGATGTTTAGCCTGTTCCAGAACCATCTCCGAAAGTCCTGACAATGCAGACCCGTTCTTCCCGCATGGCCGGTTTTGGTCATGCCGTTCCGTCTCGATGTATCGACAACGCGGAGATAGAGGCCAGCCTCGGGCTGGAAGCCGGCTGGATCGAGCGGCGCACCGGCATCCGCACGCGTTATTGGGCGCAAGAGGGCGACACTCTGAGTGGCCTTGCGGCGAGAGCCGGCCGCATGGCGCTGGAAGATGCGGAAATCGCCTCCGACGACATCGCATTGACGCTGCTTGCGACTTCCACGCCGGATCATCTTCTGCCACCCTCGGCACCGCTGCTTGCCCACAGGCTGGGCCTTGCCCGATCCGGCGCGATCGATCTCGCCGGCGCCTGTTCCGGCTTTCTTTATGCGCTCACCCTTGCGGATGGCTTTGTCCGCACTCACGGCCGCTCCGTCCTCATCGTTGCTGCCAATATATTGAGCCGCCGTATCAATCCGGCGGAAAGGGCGAGCGCCGTCCTGTTCGCCGATGCCGCCGGTGCCGTCGTACTCAAGCCCTCCAGCGAGCCGCAACGCGGGCTTTTGTCGGCCGATCTCGTTGCGGATGGCGGCGGTTACGATCTAATCCAGATAGCGGCGGGAGGCAGCAGCCAGCCCTTTTCTGCCGATACATCCGCAGAAGACGGGTTGATGACGATGCGCGACGGCCGTGAAGTTTTCTCCCGCGCTGTGGCACTGATGACGCAAACCTCGCAAAAGGTGCTGCACGACGCCGCAATGGCCGCAGCCGATATCGACCGGTTTGTGCCACATCAAGCCAATGCCCGCATGTTCGACGCCGTCTGCGGCAATCTCGGCATCGACAGGAAAAAAACGGTCCGCACAATCGAATCCTTCGGCAACTCTTCCGCCGCAACCATCCCACTCTCCCTCTCCATCACAAATGCGGAACGCGTCTTCGCAGAAGGCGAAACCCTGCTTTTGACGGCGGCTGGTGCGGGCATGACCGGGGGAGCGGCTGTCTACCGTGTTTGATCGAAAGTCATTACGATTTCATGCTGAAACGCGTCAAATCACAAGAAGCAGATTTTGATTGAAGAGATTGGCTGGGGAACCTGGATTCGAACCAAGATCGACGGAGTCAGAGTCCGCTGTTCTACCATTGAACTATTCCCCAAAAGCTTGAAGCGCGGGGCGCGTTCGCTTTGGTGGGTCGTCATATAGATGATTTATTCCGGGGCGCAAGCCGAAAAAATTGAAAAATGCGTTTTATCCTGGTTTCGCCTCAATCAAGCGGTCAGAGGCGGGCACGGGTGGAGCGCGGGGTGGAGAGGAGGAGACTGGTTTCGCTGCCGGTGATGCCCGGCACAAGGCGAATGCGGCGGAGGACCGCGTCGAATTCGCTGAGCGTCGCGGCATTGAGTTCCACGATCAGGTCCCAGCGGCCGTTGGTGCTGTGGATTTCGGAAATCTCGGGAAAACCACCGAGCGTCCGGATGACACGGTCCGTCACATGGCCTTCAATCTCGATCATCATGATTCCGCGTATCGCCGCCTCCACCGCGTCGGCGCGCAGGATGACAGTGTATCCGATAATCGTCCCTTCGTTTTCCATCTTTTCGATACGCGAGCGCACCGTCGCACGCGAGGTTTGCGTTTCGATAGCCAGATCGGAAATGCTGCGCCTTCCATTGTGGCGCAAAAGCGTGATGAGCCTTTCGTCGAGATTGTCCATGATAACCAGTTTGAGAAACAGAATTCATCAGATCGGTAGCTTAATTCGATAATTTTGCCAATATTTGATATTCGTTTCGCCAGATCACTGTGGTGAATTTGACCTCAAAGCAAGATAGCGAGGACGGGATGGAAATCAGGTTGGTCGGGGCCCCACTGCAGATCGGGGCAGGGCAATTGGGCTGCGAGATGGGACCGAGCGCCTATCGCGTCGCTGGGCTTGCCAGGGCTCTCGAAGAGCTTGGGCACAAGGTCGTCGATACCGGCAATGTGACGCCCACGCCGCTGCGAGACTTTGCCCATCCAAACCCGGCTGTGCATCATCTGGCCGAAACCGTGGCCTGGACGGAAGCGCTGACGGAGGCTGCCTATCGTGAAAGTGCCGGCGCCGTGCCGATCTTTCTCGGCGGCGATCACGCGATTTCTGCGGGAACGGTCGCCGGCATGGCGCGGCGGGTGGCCGAGAGTGGTCGGCCGTTTTTCGTCCTCTGGCTCGACGCCCATACCGACTATCACACGCTTGAAACGACACGCAGCGGCAATCTGCACGGTACGCCCGTGGCTTATTTCAGTGGGCGAGATGGTTTTGCGGGCTATTTTCCGCCGCTTTCCCATGCGGTACCGGAGGACAATATCGGCATGATCGGTATCCGCAGTGTGGATCCCGCCGAAAGAGCGGCGCTGGAGCAGAGCGGTATTACCGTTCACGACATGCGCTCGATCGATGAACATGGCGTCGCCGTGCTGCTGCGCGCGTTTCTCGCGCAGGTCCAGGCGGCAAACGGGCTTTTGCATGTCAGCCTCGACGTCGATTTTCTTGAGCCGTCCATCGCACCGGCTGTCGGCACGACGGTGCCGGGCGGCGCAACATTTCGCGAAGCGCATCTGGTGATGGAGATGCTGCATGATAGCGGGCTGGTCTGCAGCCTCGATCTGGTGGAACTAAACCCGTTTCTCGACGAGCGCGGCCGGACTGCAACCTTGATGGTGGACCTTGCGGCCAGCCTGATGGGCAAGCGCGTCATGGACCGCCCGACGCGCGCGGGTTGAGAGGGGGAATGGAATGACAGTGATACCGAACCTCAATATTGTGCCCTTCGTCAGCGTCGATCACATGATGAAGCTTGTTCTGCGCGTGGGCATCGACACGTTCCTGCGTGAGCTTGCCGAGGTGGTTGAGGAGGACTTTCAGCGCTGGGAAAGCTTCGACAAGACCCCGCGCATCGCTTCGCATTCGAAGGAAGGCGTCATCGAGTTGATGCCGACCAGCGACGGCACGCTCTATGGCTTCAAATATGTCAACGGCCATCCGAAAAACATGAAAGAAGGTCGCCAGACGGTCACGGCTTTTGGCGTGCTCTCCGATGTCGGAAACGGTTATCCGCTGCTTCTGACCGAGATGACAATCCTGACGGCACTGCGTACTGCGGCAACCTCCGCCGTCGCAGCAAAGTATCTCGCGCGAAAAAACGCCCGCTCCATGGCAATCATCGGCAATGGTGCCCAGAGCGAATTTCAGGCGCGCGCATTCAAGGCGATTCTCGGCATAGATACGTTTCGGTTGTACGACATCGACCCGTCCGCCAGTGAAAAATGTGCCCGCAACCTCGCTGGTCAGGGTTTTGTCATCAAAATCTGCGACAGCGCGCAGGAGGCGGTGGAAGGGGCTGATATCGTCACGACGGTCACGGCCGATAAGCAATATGCGACGATCCTGACCGACAACATGGTCGGGCCCGGCATTCACATCAACGCCGTTGGCGGCGACTGCCCCGGCAAGACGGAGTTGCACCGCGACATTCTGCTGCGATCGGATATCTTTGTTGAGTATCCGCCGCAGACGCGCATTGAAGGAGAAATCCAGCAATTGCCGGCCGACTACCCCGTCACCGAACTCTGGCAGGTTATTGCCGGCACGACGGAAGGACGGACAACGGACCGACAGATTACGCTGTTTGATAGCGTTGGTTTCGCGACGGAGGATTTTTCCGCGCTACGTTACGTGCGCTCCAAACTGCCAAACACTGGGCTCTACACGGAACTCGATCTTCTGGCCGACCCCGATGAGCCGCGTGATCTCTACGGCATGCTTCTGCGGTGCGAGGCGGCTCTCGTCTGATCAGCCCGCGATTGAGAGAGCCGAGACACTCAAGCTTTCCGGCGGGCTTTCCTGCCGGTCACGTGCTCACGCCAGATGGTGAAAAGGCCGGCGGCGATGACGATTGCCGCTCCGATGACCATGTTCGGCGTTACGACCTCTCCATAAACAGCGACTCCGATGATGGAGACAAGCACGAGCTGATAATAAGAAAAGGGCTGCACGGAGGCGGCGTCTGCAAGTTCGAATGCTCGGATGAGGCAATAATGGCCGCTCATGCCGGTGATGCAGAGCGCCAGCATCCAGATCCAGTCATAGGGCGCGAGATTGACCCAATAGAAGGGGCCAACCAGCGTCAGCGCTGCCGCGCCAGCTACGCCCGTATAAAAGAAGCTTGTCATGGCCGTATCGCTGCGGCTGCCGAGGCGCGTCAGAACGCCATAAAGCGCAAGCATGAAGGCCGCGATGAATGTGATGAGGAGAGTGTTGTCGAAACCTTCGCCATCCGGTTTCAGAATGACTAGAACGCCGATGAAGCCGACAAAAATTGCGCACCATCGCCGCCACCCCACCTTTTCGCCGAGCAGCGGCACGGAAAGCGCTGCAACGATGAGCGGTGCTGAAGCAATGATAGAATGGCTGTGAGCAAGGCCCACAATCGCAAATGAAAAGATCGAAAAAACGATCTGGACGGCAAGAAGCACGCCGCGGCTGATCTGAAGCCACGGGCGGTTGGCCATGACAGCTCCGCGGATGCCGCCCGCCGATCTTGCCGCCATCAGAAGAACGAACAGGGCGAAGGCCCAATATCGCAGCATGGCGATAAAAACGGGAGGATAGGCCGTTCCTAGATGTTTCGATATGCCGTCCTGTGCTGCAAATATCGTAAATGCAGCGAGCGCGAAGAGAAAACCGGTCCTGGCTGATGGCATCAGAAAATCGCTATCCGGCGATTGCCGGCAAAAGAGAATAAGGCATGGGTGAGGCTGGCTACTGCCATATGAAATGGCTCCAGCTTGTCAGACAACCTTATTTTTCAAATGGCAGCCATGCAAGGGCGGGCATCGGCTTTTTAGAAGCCGATCTGCGGGCTTTGGCTGATGCTGTGCGCGTCATCTGTGCATTTTCGCCTGCTTTAAGAGCGACGGCAAATTCAGCGGACGACCTGAGGCCGGATATTGTGTTTGTCCCGCTCAAGAATCGCGGGACAAAACCGGGCTGAAGATGAGAACGGTCTCAGCTAATCGTCACGGCTGCCTTCGAGGCCACCGATTTCAGGGCGGCATCGGCGAGTTTCAATGCGGTCAGGCCGTCCCTAATGGAGGGTGAGGGCGCGACGTTGTTTTCGATGCTGTCGATGAAGGCGGTGATTTCGGCGGCATAAGCAGCCGTATAGCGTGTCATAAAGAAATCATGCAGCGGTGGACGGGTGTATCCGTCCGCATTGGCGATCTCGATGGAAACCGGGCGCTGGTTTTCGGCCGCTGCCGAACCGAGCGAGCCGTGCACTTCGATGCGCTGGTCGTAACCATAGGTCGCGCGACGAGAGTTAGAGATGATTGCCTGTCTGCCGCTTTTCGTCGTCAGAATGATGCTGGCACTATCGAAATCGCCGAGTGCGCCGATCTCCGGGTTAACGAGAACGGAGCCGGTGGCGAACACGCTTTCCACTTCTTCGCCCAGCAGGAAACGGGCCATGTCGAAATCGTGGATCGTCATGTCGCGAAATATCCCGCCGGAAACCTTGATATATTCGGCTGGCGGCGGGCCGGGGTCGCGGCTGGTAATGGTGACCATCTCCACCTTGCCGATGCGGCCGTCTTCGATGGCCTTGTGAACGGCCTGAAAATGCGGGTCGAAGCGGCGGTTGAAGCCAAGCATCACTTTCGCGCCGGTCTCTTCGACCACCTTGGCGCAGGCTTCCGCGCGGGCGACATCGAGATCGACGGGCTTTTCGCAGAAGATTGCCTTGCCGGCGCGCGCAAAGCGCTCGATCAGGTCAGCGTGGGTATTGGTGGGCGTGCAGATGATGACCGCGTCGATCGTCTTATCGGCCAGAACCTCATCGATCGTGCTGACCTTGCACTGCGCTTCCTTGGCGATCGCTTCCGCAGCGCCGGGCATGGCGTCAACCACGGCCACCAGTTGCGCCCGGCTGTCGGTCGTGATCGCCTTGGCGTGGACCTTGCCTATCCGTCCAGCGCCGAGCAGTGCCAATTTCGTAACCATCTTTCCTCCGGTTTCTCATACCCGTCCCTCACTCCCGGAAAGACAGAATATGAATGCAAGCGACATTTCAATATGGAATATATGTTCTATTTTGCTAGTTCGACATCGCAGATGTGTCAAGCGTTTTGACCGTGGGGCACACAGGACAGACGAGGCACGTTCACGCGCTGATGGCCACGCAGCGTCTTCCCCTCAGATCGGGCGAGCACGGGTTTCCTCAGGCCAATGGCGGGCAAAGGTTCAGTCGGATGTCGCGTCGGTGTCCGGTGAAAGAGCATAGACTTCGACGGGTGTCTCGAGGCCTCGCAGCAGCCACGGGCCAAGGCTTTCAAGCCTTTCCTTATGGCCGGCCATGCGGACGAATTCCTCGGAAAAGAGCACGTTGCGCCCTGTCTCCTTGGTCAGTGTTTCAAGCCGCGATGCGATATTCACGGCTGGGCCGATGACCGTGAAATCAAGACGTGTCTTGGAGCCGATATTGCCGTACATGACGTCGCCGACATGCACGCCGATGCCATAACCGAGGTGGTCGTGGCCTTTCCGCCGATTGATTTCATTAAGCGCGGCGAGGCTCTTCTGCGCGCTGGCGATGGCTTTCAGGAGGTTCGCGCAGGCATTGGGATCACTGAGCGGGAAGATGGCAAGCAACCCGTCGCCCATGAATTTCAGGATTTCGCCGCCAAATTCCTCGATAGGGTCGCACATGGCGTCGAAATAGCCGTTCAGCAGTTCGATGACGTCATCGCGTGGCCAGAGGTCAGAAATATGGGTGAAGTTGCGCAGGTCGCAGATCAGGATGGCGGCGCCGACCGTCATGCCGCTGCCGCGTGTCGTTGCGCCATTGAGGATTTTATCGCCCGCATGCGGGCCTACGTAGGTCTCCAGCAGAGTGCGCGTCATGCGGTTTTTCAAGCGTATTTCGCTGACGAGCGCGAGTGCCGGAAGCAGGTTTTTCAAAGCGAGGATTTCGCTGTCCAAAAAACCGCCCGGCCTGTCACTGGAAAATGTGGCAACGTGGCGCTTGCCGAAAGTGTGCTCGATAGGCCAGGCGCAATAATCCGTCAGGCCTTCCGCACGCAGGTCCTCATAGATGGAGTAGCCGGCATCGTCGCCGTGTCCTTCATTCAAGCGGTGGCGTACTTCGGCTGCACCCTGATGAATGTCGTTGATGGGGCTATTGAGATATTCGGGTGTGTTTTCAGCACCGTAACCATAGGTAACGATCTCGGCGGAAGGCACGCCCGCTTTCCACAGGATGCGCGCACCAAGCCACTGCGGATGACGAATGCGGAAAATCAGCGCGGCCCGCGCGACCGATATTCCATCTGCGCGCAGCCGGTCGCAGAGTTCAACGAAAATTTCATCGATAAAACGCTCGCCCTTGGTTCCGGTGACGAGCCAGTCGAGGATTTCCGTTTTCTCCGCAGGCCACAGTCGATCCAGCGCTGAAGAAACCGGTTCTTCGGTATCGAGAATGAGTGCCATGGCGGGGTTCCGGGGTTGTTGCTGCTTTCGCACAAGCGCGGGCCATGCAGCCCTTCGGCAGCCACGGTCGCTCGTGGAACCCATGTGGTGGCGGATAACGAAAATGTTAAGAGACGAACGCGGAAAAACTTTCCGGAAAGGTGACACTCATCAGGTCACGTGCGCCGCCCGGATGCTGGAAAGAGCATTTTCCCTGGCGGCGCTGATGGCGAGAAGACCGCGAATGGATCAGATAACGGTCTCGACAGGGATCTGCAAAGCCGCGGCAACCCGGCGGATGCGCAGCGGATCGCTGTCTGTTCCATCTTCAAGCGCGTGGATTTCGCTGGTGGTCAGGCCACAGGTGATGGCAAGCTGTTCGACCGTATAGCCGGCAAGATGACGTGCCGCGAGAACTTTCTTTGCAAAAGGAGCGTCGGTTTCTTGATCGGAATCGGGGTGTGAGATTGAAATAGTCATTATTGCATCTCCCTCAGAATGGACACTTAAATGCGGGCGGCGGAAAAAAGTTGCCGGGACCGAATGCGACCGCGTTGCCGGAGAAAAAACAGTGCTGCAACGCAGCGAGGAACATAGCGGCTTCACCCACCTACGCAATAGTTAAATTTTGTTAAGTTTCGTGATCGCCGCATTTTCGCGACGCTAGATTTCGGAAAAAGACTGAAAATAAATGTTTTAGACGCCGCTCATAGCATGCCCCAGGCACGAAATCGTCCGCGCCCGGTAACTTCCCTTAGTTCCAGCTGGTTGGCAAGCCCGATTGCACCCTGCGGCGTGGTACCGAGTTCCTTGACGATCATGGCGGCCGAAACCACGGGCCGTGAAACGACGAGATCGACGAGATTAGGCAACCGCGAGGAGGACCGGCGACCCGTGAGCTTGCGCATCATCCGTTCGCGAGCGTGGGCCAGCCGGTCGTGCTCCTTCAATCCTGCCTGCGCTGCTTCATAGAAGCTATCGAGAAGAGCGACGAGACGCTGCGTCTGGTTGCGGACGTGACGGCGCTCCCGTGGAACCGCGCGCAGTCCGGCGCTGAGGGCAGGGAGGTGATCGGGCGTCACCGCGCTGTCCCGCAGGAAAGCGGCGGCGAGAAGCCGCCCGAGCCAAGGGCTGCGTTGCAGAACCTCGATCATGTTCCAGGCGTCGAGCAATATGGCGGTGCGAAGAATAGGCGGCAGTTCTTCCGAGCGGGCATGCACGCTCCACCATTCTTTCAGCCGTTCGTCTTCATCCCAGTCGGGTTCGTTAATGATCGCATGGCTTTCCTCCCTGTGCATCATCGCAGGCCTGTTGGTAGTGGTCATCGCATCGAGTGTCGCCGCGGTGCGGGCAAGTAGAGCGTCGAGCGCTGAGAAGGCGCCCTCCAAGGATGTATCGCGATCTGCATCGGCAGCGTCCGCTTGGTCATGAGTCTGCCTGGGAGGTGCCGCCTCTTCAACGATACTTGTTCTGCCACGCAATTTTGAAAGACCCGCAGCGCTGAAGGCCCACCCGCCTGCATTGGCGAAGATTAGCCGCCGCGCGCGAAGAATCCGGTGCGCTGCCGTCATTTCATGGGTCGGCGCGCGCACATCCATATGCGCGTCATGAAGTACCAGGTCTTCCATATGCACGAGCTCGCCATCCACCCACATGGATGAGACGGCATCCGTGAAATCCTGCCTTTCGATGAAACCGTGTTTCATCGGCGACCGGTCAATCCGCTCATCCAGCCGTGCCAGAGCCTCGCCCGCGCGGGCGGCGGCAATGAGCAGCTTTTCGAGCTGGATATCCGATATATCGTAAATCATTGATATTTTTTAGTTTAAGCGCGTATGCCTTACAAGGCGGTCCAGAATGGCGCCGTGTGGTTTTTTACGCTAACATGACGCGTGCTTCGCCGTAGAAACCTCGTTCTGAGGGTGGAAAAGGTGGAGACGTGGCGCATCATGACAAGACAAACGCCATGCTGCATTGCGGCGTAAACTTGCGCATTGCAGCATGGCGGGTATATACCCCGGCCAAGAGCGACAAATCATCACACCTTCCGTTCGCCCTTCCTTCTCCAGACGAAGATGAATTGGAGTTTACACGTGAATATTATGGCAAATGGTCCCGCCGCCGCGCCGGATCAGAAAACCCGTTTGAAATCGATCATCGGCGGTTCAGCGGGCAACCTTGTCGAATGGTATGACTGGTACGTCTATTCGGCCTTCACCCTTTATTTTGCGCCGGTCTTCTTTCCCTCCGGCAATCAGACGGCAGAATTGCTGAGCGCTGCCGCCGTTTTCGCCGTCGGTTTTCTGATGCGGCCAATCGGTGCCTGGTTCATGGGGACCTATGCGGACCGCAAGGGCCGCAAGGCGGGCCTCACGCTCTCCGTCACGCTGATGTGCCTCGGCTCGCTGCTGATCGCCATCACCCCCGGTCATGATACCATCGGCATCGCGGCACCGGCCATCCTGGTTTTCGCCCGTCTTCTGCAAGGTATCAGCGTCGGCGGTGAATATGGTGCAAGCGCTACCTATCTCAGCGAGATGGCCGGCAAAAATCGCCGTGGTTTCTTCTCCAGTTTCCAATATGTCACGCTTATCTCCGGTCAGCTTCTCGCGCTTGCCGTTCTTCTGGTTTTGCAGCGCGTGTTGACCCCGGAGCAACTCAGCTCCTGGGGGTGGCGCATCCCCTTCTTCATCGGCGGCCTCCTGGCCATCGCGGTATTTTACATCAGACGCGGCCTTGCCGAGACGCAGTCCTTCGAAAATGCCAAGACCGGCGCTGCCGATAAGCCGAAGTCCAGCGGATGGGCGCTATTCAAGCATTATCCGAAGGAGGCGCTTATGGTCATGGCGCTAACGTCAGGCGGCACGCTCGCCTTCTACGCCTATACGACCTATCTGCAGAAGTTCCTCGTCAACACCTCGGGCTTCAGCAAGGAAAGCGCCACTGAAATCACCACGGCGGCACTTTTCGTCTTCATGCTGTGCCAGCCGCTTGCCGGCGCACTGTCGGACAAGGTCGGCCGCAAGCCGCTGATGGTTGGCTTCGGTATTCTCGGTACCCTGTTTACCTACGTGATCTTCAGCACGCTGGCGGCGACAACCGATCCCATCATGGCCTTCGTTCTTGTTCTGGTCGGGCTTTTGATCGTCACGGGCTACACCTCCATCAATGCTGTCGTGAAGGCCGAAATGTTCCCGGCCCATATACGTGCGCTCGGCGTGGCGCTGCCCTACGCACTGGCAAACACCATCTTTGGCGGAACGGCCGAGTTTGTAGCCCTCAAGTTCAAGCAGATCGGCCATGAAAACTGGTTCTTCTGGTACGTGACGATCATGATCGCGCTGTCGCTCGTCGTTTACGTGAAGATGCGCGATACGCGCGACCACAGCCACATCCACGAGGATTGAGTTGCCGCAACCTCGCCAAAGCCCTGCCTTACCGGCGGGGCTTTTTTTTTCGACAGTCAGGTGGCCTCGACGGGAATGGCAACCCTCGCCTCAAAACCGTCTTGCTGGCCGGTGGCTGGTGACGACAGCGTCAGCGTCCCGCCGGTCTGTTCGACAAGGCTTTTGACGATGGCAAGGCCAAGCCCGGTGCCGTCTGCCGCGGTCTGGCCTCTGGTGAAACGTGTCGTCAGCTTGGGTAGGAGGACGGGGTCGACGGCCGCTCCGGCATTGACGACTCGGATCGTGCCGTCTGCCTCCGCGAAGACCTGAACGGGGCTTTTCGTCGGGCTGTGGATCAGCGCATTTTCGAGAAGATTGCGGATGATGATGCCGAAGGCGTCCGGGCCGATCCTGCCGCACAGGCCGCCCCCACAGCGATTGACGAAGCGGATGCGAGACACCCCGATCGCCGTTCTGCTCATATCGTCAATGATCAGTTCGAGGACGGGAATGAGATCGCTTGTCTTGTCGGTTAGGCCGATTCTAGCTTCCGCCCGCGACATCTGAAGCAGCTTTTCAGCGAGATGGGCAAGATGCTGAAGGGATTTCTCGATGTTTTCGACACGTGGCGCAAGCGCCGGGGGAATATCGGCACGAAGCCGCTGCGCCTGCGCCAGAGCGCCCGCAATCGGCGTGCGCAGTTCGTGGGCGCTATTGGCAGTGAATTCCCGCTCCGCGTCGATCGTGGAACGCAACCGCCCAAGCAGCAGGTTGACCGAGCGTGCGATCGGATGCAGTTCCGGTGGGAAGGGTTGCGTTGCAAGCGGCGCAAGATTGCCGCCGTCCTTCTTGCCGATCTCATCTCGCAACGTCTGCACCGGCTGCAGGGCGCGCCGCACCACGACGATAACAGCAATAATGCTGGCAGGAATGAGAATGAGCACGGGCAATACCAATGCGCTGCCCGCCTCCACGATCGCTTCGCGGCGATTGGCAAAGGCATCGGCGACCTGAAGGAAATAATTTCCATCAGGCGATACGACGGTGAAAATGCGTTGCGAGGACGTTTCCGAAAAACCGGCATCAAGTGAGACCTCGAAAGGCTCGGTCGAACTGTCGTGCGAGTGCAGCACGACCTGACCTTCGCGGTCACGAACCTGATAGGTCAGATATTCGGCGCCTTCCGCCGATTGGTTCAGTTTTTGCGCAGCTGGCGCCGTATTGTTTTCACGCAGGTCGTCGAGCAAAAGCGGCAGCAACCTTTCCGCCGTCTCTTCAAGGCCCGCATCGAAAATCTCGGCAAACTCGTCCTGCATTACCATGATGCCCAGGCCGCAGGCGATCAGCCAGGATATGGCAACAACACTTGTCAGCGCCGTCACAAGTCTGCGCGTCATGCTGGTCGGTCTGGCCATGTGTTTCTGCCTGGGTTCGTCTACTTGATGGTGTAGCCGACGCCGCGCACGGTCTCCACGCGGTCATGGCCGATTTTCTTGCGCAGCCGGCTGATATAGACCTCGACCGTGTTGCTTTCTATTTCTGCGCCAAATTCGTAAAGCGTATCATGGAGTTGCGCCTTCGAAACGACGGCGCCCGGATGCTCTACCAATTTTTCCAGCACGGCCCATTCGCGGGCGCTGAGCGTCTGAGCCGTTCCATCGACCGTGATATTGCGTGCCACCTGGTTGATCTCAATGCCGGGCAGACGGATGACAGGTGCGGAGCGTCCTTCGTAACGGCGGGACACGGCCAGCATGCGCGCTGAAAGTTCATTGAGATCGAAGGGCTTGACGAGATAGTCGTCCGCCCCGGCATTCAGGCCGGCAATGCGGTCAGAAACCTGGTCGTGAGCTGTCAGAATGATCACAGGCGTCGCGTCGTCGCGCTGACGCAGTGTTTGCAAGAGGGTGATCCCTTCGCCATCCGGCAGGCGCATATCGAGCAGGATGAGCCCGTAATCCATCGTCAGCGTCGCAGCCGTGGCATCGCCGAGTGTTTTGAACCAGTCGACAGCGTGGCCCGCCGCCGTGACATGGTCCCGCAGCGCTTCTCCCAGCACATGATCGTCTTCAACCAGCAGAACCCGCAAGACAGCTCCCTCAATCGCTTCGTCTTGCGTATCTCTTTCCCCGGATAAGCGTCAAGCACAGTATTTTAGCTGTTCTGACGCTGGGTGCAGCCGCCGAAGACATCGAGCGAGGCATCGTAGACCGATGTGGAGACGTTCATCATGCCAAGGATGCTGTGGAAGTAATTATCGTGCGAGCGTCCGCCTTCTGCGGCACTCTTTGCCAGACAGGCCTTGTCGAGACCCATCGATTTGGCGAAATCGTCATCGAACCAGACCAGAAAGGGCACATGGGTCTGCTGGTCTGGCGCCAGAAGGTAAGGTGCGCCATGCAGGTAAACGCCGTTTTCGCCCAGCGATTCGCCGTGGTCGGAGGCGTAAATCATGCCTGTCGCCAGCTTGTCCGACCGGGCCTTCAGCCTGTCGATCACGGTTGACAGGAAGTGGTCGGTGTAAAGAAGGGTGTTGTCGTAAGAGTTGACGATTTCCGTGTCAGAGCAGTTCCCGAGTTCGGCGGTGCGGCAATCGGGTGTGAATTTCCGGAATTCATCGGTGTAGCGCAGGTAATAGGTGGGGCCATGGCTGCCCATCTGGTGAAGCACGATCACGCTGTCCTTGGTGACGTTGTTGAGCCAGGCATCGAGCTTGTCGAAGAAGATGTCGTCGCGGCATTCGCCACCGGTGCAGAAGCGGCTGTCATTGGTCGAAGGCAGGTCGAAATAAGGGATGCGGTCGGCGACGTTCTTGCTGCCGGTATTGTTGTCAAGCCACGTCGCCCCGATGCCGGCGTGGACGAGAACATCCATGACGTTCTCATTGGCGAGCGCCTTGCTGTGGCTATATTGCGACCTTGGGAATTTTGAGAACATGCAGGGAATGGAAATTGCCGTCGCGGTGCCGCAGCTGGTGGTGTTCGGGAAATAGACCACGTTCCGTTTGGCAAGCTCCGGATTGGTTTCACGCCCGTACCCGTTGAGCGAGAAATTTGCAGCACGCGCCGTCTCACCGGCCACGATGACGGTGACACGCGGTTTATGAATGCCGCCGAGAGCAGGGAGGACCCTGGCGTCTTGGCCCAGCGGGCTCATCTGGATGTCGACCTCCTTACCGGCCTGCGTGAAATAATGGACAGTCGACATGATCGGCGACAGGGGATTGACGCTTTTGACGATGTCCTTGTGCTGGCGGATTGCGGTGGTGAAGGTCTTGGAATTGGCGAAGCTGATGATGCCGGCGATGGTGAGGCAGACCAGGATACTGATCGTGTTCCACAGAAGCTTTTCGAGGATTGGCCGGTGCCTGACGCGGACGATGATCACGAGGAGCGACGGCACCAATCCGAAAATCGCCATATGCCAGAGAAAACCGGGCGTGATCAGGTTGCCGGCCTCTGCCTGCGTCGTTTCCATGGCGTTGCGGATCATATCGCTGTCGATAACGATGCCATAACGATCCATGAACCAGGACGCCGCGGCCGAGGCGAAAGTCAGGACGATTAGAAAGGGCTTGATGATATATTTTGCCGAAAAAATGATGATCAGCGCGCCAAAAAGCGCGAACATCGCGCCATAAAGCGCGACGATGGCAACCGGATAGGCGGAGAGATAGGTATCGACCTTCGACCAGAACGTCCGGTTCGCAAAAAACAGCAGATAGGCCGCCGTCAGCAGGCTGAGTGATACGCTGCCGATTTCGGGACGATATGTCGCTGTTCCCGTCGCTTTCGCCGTAAAGAGTGCCAATGCAAGATCCACCAGATTTCAGAGTGGGCGGGCGGCGATGGGACATGGCGAAAATGCCATCGTCAATGCATCCGCACCGGCCGATCAATGGCGGATGCATGATTTTGCTGACATCAACCTGAAAGCTTGTCATGAAGCGTCACACGGCCAGATCGGCACGAAGCTGCACGTCGCGGATCAGAGCGACTTCTATCGGGTACGATTAAAGTGAGACGCGAATGTCCAGCCGATGGCTGGGTGCTCTCGCCTCAACTGCGGGTATGGAGAATGAACGCCCTGACAGCGGGAGAGGCTTCAGTTTTGCGGTGGGCGATGGCGAGATCCGAAGTGGTTGCGCTTGCTGCAAGCGGAACGTAGCGCACACCGGGCAACCGCAGACACTCCAGCGAGCGCGGCACCAGTGCCACGCCCAGGCCGATGGCCACAAGGCTGGCGATGGTCGTGTAGTCCCGTCCTTCTGCGCTGATACGTGGCTGGAAGCCTGCTTCGTGGCAGGCTTCGATCGTGTTGTGATGAAAGCCGACATCTGGTGGCTGTCTGGGAGTTATGAACGTTTCGTTGGCGAGGGACTTGAGATCGAGTTGTCGCGCATGGGCCGTGGGGTGGCTTTCGGGAAGTGCTGCCATCAGCGATTCGCGCAGAATGACATGTGTCGTGACACCTTCCGGAACGGGTGCGGGCGGGCGGATGAAGGCAACGTCCAGATTGCCATCCGCGATATTGGCGAGCTGCAACCGCATTTCCATCTCCGTCAGTTGAAGCTCTACATCGGGATGGGAGGCACGAAAACTGGTGATGGCCTGTATCATCATGCCGGAATAGGCCGCAGAGGCGACATAACCGATGGAAATGCGACCGGTTTCGCCTCGGTCGACACGCTTTAGCGCCGCAAGCGTTGCCTCGGCACTGCCAAGAATTTTGCGTGCATCCTCATAGAGAAGCTGACCCGGTGTCGTCAGCTTCACCGAACGGCGTGTACGGTCCAGCAACGGCATCCCGACGATTTGCTCCAGCGCCATGATCTGCTGGCTCAGACCCGGTTGAGCGATACCCAGACGGGCGGCCGCCCGTTCGAAATTCCGCTCATCCACCAGCGTGGTGAAGTAGCGCAGATGTCGCAGCTCAAACGACTCCGTCCTGCTTGCCGGTTTCCTGCCCACGGTGTGGCCTTCCAAGTGCCGTTTGAATAATTCCAGACTATTATCGCAGTCAAATTTCATAATCAATAATGATGAAAAAATCTGGTTTCACTTATTGGATCGCGCTCGACAGCTTGCGTAATAAGATGACTGAAATTCTCCAGAAAGGATGCCGCTTGGGCAGCAGCGGATGATGAAGGGTCTTGGCGTGCAGAAAAAACCGAAACACATCTCCATTTTGATGGGCGGGTGCGCCGCCATTGCCTGCGCGGCATTCGTCAATCAGGCCGCGCTTGCCCAGGAAGCCGCATCGACAGTTTTGCAGACCATAACCGTCGATGGTTCGAGCGTTCAGGATCCAAAGGCGCCGCTCAAAGGTTACGTGGCGAAGTCAAGCGCCAGTGCCACCAAGACGGGACGATCGCTGATCGAGACGCCGCAATCGGTATCTGTCATCACCAGAGACCAGATGGATGCGCAGAATGTCCGTAATCTCAGCGAAGCGCTGAATTATGTGCCGGGTGTCGTCGCGCAGCCGTTTGGCGCTGATCCGCGTTTCGACGCACCTCGCATTCGTGGTTTCCAGGGCAATCAGCTGCAGTTTTTGAATAGCCTGCGGCTGATGCGCACGGCTGGTGCGCCGTCTTACGAAGTCTACGGGCTTGAGCGGGTGGAGGTCATCCGCGGGCCGGCTTCAGTCCTTTATGGCCAGGGCAATCCCGGCGGTCTCATCAATCTCATCAGCAAGCGGCCTACTTTCGAGCGCTTTGGCGAAGTTGGCGCGCAGGTCGGCAGCTATGATCAATATCAGTCGATGTTCGACCTTGGCGGTCCGGTTGGGGAGAGTGACACTTTTGCCTATCGCCTGACGGGCGTTGCCCGAAATGCCCATCTTCAGACGGACGGGCTGGAAAACGACCGTTATTTCATCGCCCCGGCGCTGACATGGCAGCCGGACGAGGATACGAAGCTCACAGTGCTCGCCTCCTATCAGCACGATAATCCAAGTTCTCCCTCCGGTCTTCCGGCCGCTCTCACCTACTTCAGGCCCGGCAACATGCTGGATCGCAGCTTTTCCGTTGGCGATCCGGCCTTCGATACGTCAAACCGCAAGTTCGCGACGATTGGTTACGAATTCGAGCACCGTTTCGACGATACCTTCACGTTCCGCCAGAATGTCCGTTACTCGAATTTCGACTGGTCTTACCGGGCGCTCGGCACGTCTTCGACGGGCGGCGGAATGATCGGCAGCCTCATTCGCCGTAACGCGACCTTCCAGGACGAGCTGTTGAACACCTTCAACATCGACAACAGCCTGCAGGCCGATTTTGCCACAGGACCGATCGACCACACGTTGCTCGTCGGGCTGGACTACCGCTATTTCGATAATAACGTCAAAACAGAATTCTGGGCCGCAACGCCGCTCAATCCAGTCAACCCAACGTATGGCGGGCCGATCAGCCTCACCGCGCGCACGCTTTATGCCGATGTGAAAACGGATATTTCCCAGATCGGTCTTTACGCGCAGGATGAGATGGCGATCGAAAACTGGCGGATCACCGCCGGTCTGCGACAGGATTGGGCGAGCACCAGCGGCACGACGTTCAACGGCACCACCTACCGCTCGCTCGACAAGGATGATCACAAACTGACAGGCCGCGTCGGCGTGAGCTACCTCTTCGATGGCGGCATCGCCCCCTATGTCAGTTACGCGACCTCCTTCGAGCCTGTGCCGCAGCCTGCTGTCGGCGATGCGCCGAAACCGACCACTGGCGAACAATGGGAAGCGGGCATTAAATATCAACCTGATGGGTTTGACGGGTTCTTTTCGGCCGCGATCTACGATTTGAAGCAGAAGAATGTGACCACGACCGTTGGCGGCGTGACGCAGCAGATGGACGAGGCACATGTGAGGGGCCTCGAGCTCGAAGGCGTCGCAAGCCTTACTGACGGGCTCGACCTGCGGGCGGCCTACACCTACATGGACAGCGAGGTTTCCGGCCGTGTGAATGACGGCAGGGAGCTTGATAGCACCCCCCGGCATGCGGCGAGCCTCTGGCTGGATTACACTTTTGCACAAGATACGGCGCTTGAGGGTTTCGGCATCGGCGGCGGTGTCCGTTATGTCGGGAAGCGCTATGGCGATGCCGCAAACGCCTTTGAGATGAAGGGCATCGCTCTTCTCGATCTCGGTGTGCATTATGAGAAGAGTGGTTACCGTGCTTCGCTTCTCGTGCAAAACTTGACTGATAAAGAATATATTTCTAATTGCTCCACTTTCGGATGCTACTACGGTGACGGCAGGACCATCATGGGCAAGCTGACCTATCGTTGGTAACGCCATATCGAAAGTGAAACAGCACGGGCATGGGACGCAGGGATCGATGGATGTCCCCTTTGTGGGGACGGCGGGAGTTTTTAAGTCTGCTCGCCGCGTCGGCTTTTGTGAGGACGGCGCGGGCGGCTGCGACGCTGCGTATCGCGGCCATTGACTGGGCGATGCTCGAGACATCTGTGGCCCTCGGCGTCATGCCCGTCGCGGCAACGGAGCTGATTCAGTTCAGGGCCGGCGCGGTCGAGCCGACACTTCCTCGCAGCGTCGCGGATCTTGGCCTTCGCGGTGCCCCGAACTTCGAGCTTTTGCAACTCTCCAGACCCGATCTCATCCTGATATCGCCCTTCTACACCCGCTATACCAGCAGGCTGGAGACGATTGCCCCCGTCTTCTCCCTGCCGTTTTATGTGAAAGGCGAGCCGCCCTTCGGCAAGGCGCTCGCGGCGGTAACGGCTCTTGGTCAGAGACTCGACCGGACGGAGGAAGCGAAACGGGTTCTCGCAGAGACGGAAAAGGCGCTGCAAACCATGCGCGCCCGGCTCGCGGCTTTTTCCGGGCGGCCGACCTACGTCATCAATATCGGTGACGCCAGGCATTTTCGTGCTTTTGGTTCGGACAGCATGTTCGGGGACATTCTCGGCCGGCTGGGGCTGGCCAATGCCTGGGTCGATCGTTCGCAGTTTACCTTCGCAGCGCCCGTGCCGATCGAAAATCTCGCGGCGTCGCTGGAAGCGCGCATCGTCATCGTCTCCGACATTCCGGTCGAGGCGCGTGAAAGCCTGCGAAATAGCGCCATCTGGCGGGCCTTGCCAGCCGTGCGGGACGGTCGGGTCGTCGAACTTGCCAATGTCGCGCCTTATGGCGGTATCACTGCCGGCATGCGTTTCGCGCGGCTCTTGACGGAAGCCATGCTTGCCAGGGGAGACAGCCTTTGACGGCGAGGCCACTGCAGATTTTTCTGGGGTTCATCTTCATTCTGGCCTCGGCTCTTTCGCTGCATGCCGGGTTGCAACGGCTGCCTTTCGATGCATGGCCAAGACTGCCCTTCGACGCCGCTTCCATGTCGATGGATCAGGTCATTCTTGCCTTCAGCCTGATGCCACGTATGGCGGTCGCCATTCTGGCGGGCGCGATGCTGGGTCTTTCGGGTGCGCTTTTCCAGCAGTTGCTGCGCAATCCGATCGCCGATCCTTCCACGCTCGGGATCTCGGCTGGGGCCCAGCTCGCCATCGTGATCGCCACCCTGTTCTTTCCGTCTGTTCTCGACGGTAACCGAGTGTGGGCGGCGCTCGCCGGAGCTTCGGTGGCGGCGAGCATCGTATTCCTTCTCGGCTGGCGGCGCTCCTTCGAGCCTGTGACGATGGTGGTCTCCGGCCTGCTGGTCGGCATCACCGCCGCCTCCCTTGCCGCGGCGCTCACACTTGCGCAGGGCGAATATCTCATGTCGCTGGTCGTCTGGAACGGCGGCTCGCTTAGCCAGCAGGACTGGTCCAACGTTATCCTGCTGGCCTTCCAGCTTTTGGCGGGACTTGTGCTGACTGCACTGTTGATCCGACCGCTGACGGTTCTCGGGCTCGGCGATTCCGGCGCGCAGTCCCTTGGTCTATCGCTTTTTTCCGTCAGGCTTGCGGTCGCGGCAGTTGCCGTCATGCTGGCGGCCTTTGTTGCTGCTGCAGTCGGCCTTGTCAGCTTCATAGGCCTTGCGGCGCCCGCACTCACCCGGGCGTTTGGCGTTCGCCGCTCGTCCTCCGTGCTTTTCCTGTCGCCGCTTCTGGGCGGCTTGCTGCTCTGGTTCTGCGATGGTCTCGTTCAGCTTCTGGCGAGCACGACGGCGGAGGTTTTCCCAACGGGTGCAGTCACGGCGCTGATCGGCGGTCCATTGCTTCTCTGGCTGCTTCCAAAAATCCGGCCGACCGATGTCACCAGCGGCAAGGGGGTGGAGCCGGCAAAAAGGCGGCAGCTTGCGGCGCTCTTGCCGGTGCTTGTCTTGATGGCTGTGCTGGTCTTCGCAGGGCTTGTTATCGGCAGGAGACCTGAAGGCTGGACAATGCTGACGACGGGGGACCTTGAAAGCCTCTTGCCGTTCCGCTGGCCGCGTTTGGCGGCCGCCATGGCCGCGGGCGGTCTTCTGGCGATGGCCGGTGCACTTCTTCAACGCCTCACCGGCAACCCCATGGCGAGCCCGGAGGTGATCGGCGTTAGTGGTGGCGCGGGCCTCGGCTTCGCTGCCGCTATCACGATTTTTCCGGCAGCCGGATTGTTCGAACTGTTCAGCGGCGCCGGCATAGGCGCCGCACTGGTTATGATCCTTGTGCTCTTCTTCGCCGTGCGCCGCCACCTTGCACCGGAAAAAATCCTGCTCGCCGGCATCGCCGTCAGTTCGCTCTGCTCGGCTGTCCTTTCAGCCTTGCTTGCCATAGGCGACCAGCGTGCCTGGCAAATTCTCACCTGGCTGAGCGGGTCCGGCTCGACGGCGACCCCGGCATCGGCGGTCTTTCTCGCGATCATGTCCGCCGTACTTCTGGCCGCGTCTCTGTCGTTGACGCGATGGCTGACGATCCTTCCCCTCGACCGTGACGTACCAGTCTCGTTGGGCCTTCCGCTGAGTGGTGCACGCATTGCGGTGATCGCCGTTGCCGGGATTGCCACAGGTGCTGCCTCGCTACTCGTCGGGCCGCTAAGCTTCGTCGGATTAATGGCGCCGCATATCGCGCTGCGCGCCGGGTTCACGATGCCACGCGGCCACCTGCTTGCCTCCTTCCTGTTCGGCGCGGTGCTCATGGCGCTTTCCGATCTTGGTGCGCGAACGGTGACGTTCCCCTATGAACTGCCGCTCGGGCTTTTTGCAGCGCTCGCCGGTGCCCCCTATCTGATCTGGCTGTCGGGCAGGCGATGAATTTTTGAACGATATATAGAGGTGAGAAACATGGGGCAGGCAGCACTGGCAGTCGATCAAGATACACCGCTTTTTTCTCTTGATGGAGTCACCATGGCGGTGCCGGGCAGGACGTTGTTGCAGCCGTTGACGACATGTTTTTCAACCGGCAAGACTATCGGCCTGATAGGACATAACGGGTCTGGAAAATCGACGCTGCTCAAGATCCTGGCGCGCATCCAGGCGCCAACGGCCGGCCGGGTTTCGTTCGAGGGTAAGCCCTTAAATGCCTGGGGCAACCGCGAATTCGCGCGCAAGCTTGCGTATCTGCCGCAATATACACCGGCCGCCTCCGGCATGCTGGCCAAGGAACTGGTAGCGCTTGGCCGTTATCCCTGGCACGGAGCGCTCGGGCAATTCACCCGCGCAGATCAGGACAAGGTGGATGAAGCGATCGAACTCACCGATACCGTTGCCTTCCGTGATCGGCTGGTAGATACGCTTTCCGGCGGCGAGCGCCAACGTGTGTGGCTCGCCATGCTGGTGGCGCAGAATGCCGAAAGCCTGCTTCTCGACGAGCCCATCTCCGCGCTCGATATGGCGCACCAGATCGAAGTGCTGTCACTTGTTCAGAGGCTATCCCGCGAAAAGGGCCTCGGCATTATCGTTGTGCTGCATGATGTCAACATGGCGGCAAGGTTCTGCGACGAGATCGTTGCGCTCCATTCCGGCAATCTCATCGCCAGGGGAACGCCCAAAGAGATCATGACGCCGGAGACGCTTGAGCTTATCTACGGCGTCCGCATGGATGTCATGATCCACCCAGCCACGGGCTTTCCTGTCGCATTGCCGCTCTGAGTTGTTGCAGCAAAACAACGGGTGATAACGACGGGTGTTAAACGGCAAATCCCCGCTCATTTGCCGCCCTAACAATGTCTTAATGGCCGCCTAGCCCGATCAGACATTGTTAACCGCGCCGCTTTCATCGCCTCCAATTAAGTTGTTTTGGATCGATTTTTCGGAACAAACGTTAACAGTGCGGAATTCAATATCCGGAGAGGGCAAGAAGGGCTGCTGCGGGTAGAATAAAACAGGAGAAGATCAAATGAAAAAGGCTGTTGCCGTAACTTTTGCCGCATTGACCATGGGCCTCGGTGGAGTGGCCTCCGCTGTTGCTGCTGACCTTGCAGGATATGAACCCGCTCCTCGCGAGCAGGACGACCGTAATGGCGTGAAGATCGGCTACCTCACCTGCGATATCGGCGGCGGCGTCGGTTACGTTCTAGGCTCTGCCAAGGAACTGGACTGCACCTTCCAGTCCACGATCGGCGCGCGTCGCACCGACCACTATACCGGCGCCATCCGCAAGATGGGCGTTGACCTCGGTTTCACCACGCAGGGTCGTCTCGTCTGGGCTGTATTTGCTCCCACCGCCGGTTACCATCGCGGCTCGCTCGGCGGCCTTTATCAGGGCGCAACAGCTGAAGTCACGGTCGGTCTTGGCGTCGGCACGAACGTTCTCGTGGGCGGCACTTCCGGCTCCATCCAGCTGCAGACGGTCAGCGTGACCGGCCAGGTTGGTCTGAACCTCGCAGCGACCGGTACGTCTGTGACGCTGACCGCCATGAACTAATCGGCAAATTGCCCGCTGCTCTCACCGGGCATTCTGTCGCATGTCAAAAACACGCCCTCTTCGTTGTCAGACGGAGAGGGCGTTGTAGGATCAGGGCCAGCTGCGGCCGCAGCCGCGTTTTTCCTGTTGCTTGCGGCGAGCGCCTTTGCAGATGGCGATGCCGCGCATGGCGAGAAGGTTTTCAGCCGCTGTTCCACCTGCCATAGCATCGACGCACCGCGCACACGCATGGGGCCGCATCTGATGGGCGTGGTCGGCAGACCGATCGCATCAGTCAATGACTATGGCCATTATTCGCAGGCGCTGAAGGATGCTGGAGCGGCCGGTCGCGTCTGGTCTGAGGAAGAGCTTCAGAAATTTCTCTCCAGTCCAAAGAAGGCGATACCTGGAAATGCAATGCGGTTTTTCGGACTTTGGAGCGACACCGATATCGCCGACCTGGTCGCGTATCTGAAGACCCATCCGCTGCCGCAATAATGTCAGAGCGGTGCTTCGGATAAAATGTTTTCTGCTTCTTCCGTCGTCATCGACATAACGTTCGACCCGATTTCGAAGCTGAAACCGTTTCTCGCGAAGGCCGAAAATTCTTTTGCCTTGCGCTTCTCATCAAATTCGACCCGACGAAAGGGACCAAATGCGCGTTTTCTCGCAAAATTGATGGCAGCGATAAGATCGTCAGTCTCCTGGAGTGCGACGGCAGCGGTCTCCCGGTCTACCCCCTTTAACTGGAGTTTTTGGTCCAGCCCCCGTTTCGATTTGCCACTGCGCTGGCCGCTTCTCACCGTGATTTCAGCAAAGGCGGTATCGTCAAGCGCCTTGATGTCGTAAGCGAAACGGACCGCAAAATCGCCGAGCGCCCTTACCTGGGCGGCGCTTATAGTCTCGAATTTCACTCGCGCCTTGCGCATGATGGCGTCGCGTAGTTGCTTCTCCGTCATCATGCGTTGTTCCAGCCGGTAGAGCGCGGAATTGCGTGCCCAGGACAGCATGCGGCTGGTAGGTTCAACGGCGGATTTGTCGCCGTCGAACTCCATGTCATCAGTCAGGAACAGGTCTGAATCGTCGCTCATGGCGCAATTATAGCGCCCTGAGGCGACCTTGCCACGCCCTTTCAGACCGGTCTTTTCCGATCTCAGGGCGTTTGTGCACCGGTTGCGGCGACATAGACCGAATACAGTGATTTCGTTGCGGTGATGAACAGGCGGTTCTTCTTCGGGCCGCCGAAGGTGAGGTTCGCCACTGTCTGCGGTACCTTGATCTTGCCGATGAGCGTACCGTCAGGCGCAAAGCAGTGCACGCCATCACCCGCGCTTGTCCACAGATTGCCGTCCGTGTCGAGGCGAAAGCCATCCGGCAGGCCGTTGTCGAGATTGCAGAACTCCCGGCCGTTGGCGAGTTTGATGCCATCCACGACGTCGAAGACGCGGATATGGCGGGGGCGGGAGACATCGTGGCTGTAGGAACTGTCGGCGACATAAAGCTTTGTCTCGTCGGGCGAAAAGGCAAGGCCGTTCGGCTGCACGAAGTCATCGACGGCGATGTCGATCTTTCCGGTGGCGGGATCGAGCCGGTAGACATTGCGGGTCTTCTGCTCCGGCACGGCCTTGTAGCCCTCGTAGTCGGAAAGAATGCCGTAGGTCGGGTCGGTGAACCAGACGCTGCCGTCGGATTTGACCACCACATCATTGGGAGAGTTCAGCCGCTTGCCGTCGTAGCTGTCGGCGAGAACGGTGATCGAGCCGTCGACCTCGGTGCGGGTGACACGCCGGCCACCATGTTCGCAGGAAACAAGCCGCCCCTGACGGTCGCGCGTATTGCCGTTGGCAAAGTTGGACGGCTGACGGAACACCGAAATCCCGCCATTCGGCACCCAGCGCAAGATCCGCTCATTGGGAATATCGCTGAACAGCAGGCAGTTGAGATCGGCAAACCAAACCGGTCCTTCGGCCCATCGGCAGCCGGAATAAAGCTCTTCCAGTTCTGCATTGCCGACGATCAGATGGCGAAAGCGGTCATCGTGGATTTCGTAAGGGGAGGTCTTGTCTGTGGTCATGAGCGTGGTCCGCTTGTGGGCTTGTCGTTCGGGGTTCAGCGCATGGCCTTGCGGCCGCTCGCCAGAAGAATGACGGAGATGATGATGAGGCCGGTGAGGATGAGGCGGATGCCGGCGCCGAAACCATAGGTGTTCAGCATCGAAACCACCAGGAACATGAAGAGCGAAGCGCCCCAGATGCCGGGAACATTGGAATCGCCGCCCGCGACCGCCGTGCCGCCAATGACAACGACGGCGATGGACATCAGCAGATATTCCGATCCCATGTTAAGCGCCGCACCTCCGGAGAAGCTGGCGAGCAGATAACCGGCAATTGCCGCCAGCACCGCGCAGAGCACATAGGTGACAAAGCGTGCGCCATCCACGGGAATTCCGGTCATGCGGGCAGCGAAGGTGCTCTGACCGATGGCGGAAATCCAGCGTCCGTAAAATGTGCGGTCGAGCAGGAGCCAGGCGACGACCGAAAGTAGCAATGCGACGAGCGCGACGTTCGGGATGCCGAAAGAGCTAGATATCGCGAATGTCGCCAATGTTTCCGGCGGCTTGATGCGCAGACCACGGTTTGACCAGATGGCGATGGATTGCACGATGAAGCTCATCGACAGCGTCGCGATGATCGGCGGGATGCGCAGGAGCTTGATCAGCGCATAATTACCGATGCCGATGGCAACGCCGATCAGAATGGCGATCAGCAGTCCGGGCAGGATGAGACTGTCCGACACATCCATGAATTTCAGGGCAAGCGTGCCGGAAAGCGTCATCGTCGCGGGAACGCAGAGATCGATGTTCCCCGGCCCAAGCGTGATGACGAACATCTGGCCGATGCCGACGATGACGGAGAACGCCGCGAAGGTGAGGGCGGCATGCGACAGGCCGAAGGAGCTTGCGCCGCCGGTGAAGAGCACGGTGACGATCCACACCGCAAGGGTTGCGGCAAAAGACCAGATCCATGGTTTTCTGGTGATGGAAGCGAGCCCATTCATTGGTTTTTCTCCCGCTTTTCGAGACGGTTGAGCAGGATGCGCAGTGCAAGCACGATGATAAGGATCGCCCCTTGGGCACCGATCTGCCAGTCCGGCGAAATGCGCATGAAGGACAGGAAGGAGCCTGCGAGCGTCAGCGTCAAAGCGCCGATGACGGCACCGATGGGCGATACTCTTCCGCCGACAAATTCGCCGCCGCCGAGGATGACGCCGGCGATCGACAGCAGCGTGTAGCGCAGGGCGATATTGGCGTCGGCCGATGTCGTCAGGCCCACAAGGGCGATACCGGACAGCACCGCGAAGAAACCGGCCAGCGCAAAGGTGGCGGCGCGGATGCCGATGACCGACCAGCCGGAACGCTCGACAGAGCGGAAATTTCCGCCGACGCCGCGCATCAGCACGCCGAACGAGGAGCGCATGACGATATAATGGGCGATGACCGCAATCAGGATGCTGGCGACGATCGCGATCGGCACGAAAGGCGGTTTCGCCGTCATCAGGGTGCGGATGAAGGCTGGCGCCTGGCCACCCGGCGAAGGCAGAATAAGAACGGCGAGGCCGCCCCAGACGAAACTCATGCCGAGCGTGACGACGATGGAAGGCAGGGCGCGGATATGGATGATGGCCCCCAGCAAAGCGTAGACTGTAATCGCACCGGCAAAGATCGCAATTCCCAGGACGGGTGTGGTTTGCAGGAAGGTGGCGGTGACGCAGGCACAGAAACTGACAAAGGTGCCCATCGACAGATCGAGATCGTTGACGGACATGATCAGCATCTGCGCAATGGTGGCGAGTGCGATCGGCACGGCCAGATTGAACAGCAGGTTGAGGCCGTTATAGCTCATGGCGCGTGGCTGCATGTAGAAAACGGCGGCGAGCAGGAAAGCGAGTGAGGCGGCGGGAATGACGAGGCGGAGGGCGTTTGCCGAGAGTTTCATGCGTGGTCTTCTCCCGCGAAGGAAGCGGCCAATACATTCTGCTCGGTAATGTCATCGCCGACGAGCTCGGCCTGGATGGCGCCATCGCGGAAGACGTAGACCCGGTCACAAAGGCGGATTTCATCCATTTCGGTGGAGTACCAGATGAAGGTGCGGCCGTGAGAGGCTTCAGTTCTCAAGATATCGTAGACCTCCTGTTTCGTGCCGATATCAACGCCGCGCATCGGGTCGTCCATCAAGACGGTGCTGGCGGTGGTGGCGAGCGCACGGGCGAAAAGCACCTTCTGCTGGTTGCCGCCGGAGAGGGACAGGATCTTGTTGCCCATATCAGGCGTGCGGATTTCGATGCGCTTTTTCCACTGATCGCCGCGTTCGGTCTCCTTCGCCCTGTCCACCATGCCTGCGGATGAAATATCCCTGAGTGACGCGATGGACAGGTTCTTGAGGATGCTCCACAGCGGGAAGGTGCCGTTGAGGCTGCGGTCACCTGCGACAAAGGCGATATCGGTCTTGCGCGCCGGAAGCCAGCTGCTGTTGCGGGCAAGGTAAAGCTCGAGAAGCGCTTCGGTCTGGCCATGGCCGCCAAGACCGGCAAGGCCGATGATCTCACCGCGAAAGGCCTCGAAGGCAAGGCCTTCGCCCCGGCGCGCCGGCATGGACAGCACCTTTTCGCCCGCCTTGCGGTTTTCGAGTTTCTGCCTGTCCTGCGGCTTGACGACGCTGCCCATGGCTTCCACCAGCGTGCGCGTGGTGAATTTGCCGGCCGGCCGGTTGGCCACCACGCGGCCATCCTTCATCACCACGATCCGGGTGGCGGTCGAAAGAATCTCGCCGAGAATATGCGAGATCAGCAGAACGGAACCGCCCGTGCGCACGAAACGACGGACATAGTCCATCAATTGTTCGGCCAAGCCGGCGTCGAGCGAGGAGGTGGGTTCATCGAGGATCACCAGCCTCGGGGCCTCAGGTGTGCGGCAGAAATTGATGGCGATTTCCACCATTTGCCGCTCCGCAATGGAAAGCTCGGCAATCGTCAGTTCGCAATCGATGCCATGCCCGGGAAAAATCTCGTCCAGCGTCTGGCGGATCATGGCAAGAGCGCGCCCGCGCCAGTTTCGTCCGCTGATAGTGCCATGCATGATGCGGACATTTTCGCTGATCGTCAGGTTCGGGCAGAGCGAGAATTCCTGAAACACGCAGCGCACGCCGCTCGCACGCGCGGCGGCGATGCCGTGGCGGTTATGGTCACTGCCGTAGGAAATGGAGCCTTCATGCGGCGTCAGCCCGCCATTGATGACGTTGACGATCGTGGATTTTCCCGCGCCATTATGGCCGACGAGGCCGAGGCATTCCCCGGCACGGATGACGAGATCGGCCCCATCCAGCGCCTTGACCGCGCCAAACGCGACCTTCACGCCGCGTGCGGCGACGACTTCTTCCGCCTCGATGATGTCATTCATGAGCAATTGCGCCAGTGATCTGAAATTGAATATGTGGGACACTGCGGCGCCTCTTTCGAAAGCGCCGCAGGGTCAGACATCGAAGCGCAGACTACTTCGCCGAGGAAATGACCTTCTGGGCATCCTCAAGCGAGTATTCCACATTTGCGACGCCACCCTTCTGGGTGTTCTTGAGGTTCTCCTCAAGGTTCGCCTGGTCGATGCGCAGGAAAGGAACCGTCAGGTCCTTCTTCACATCCTTCCCATCCAGGATCTGCTGCGCCACCCAGAATGCGAGCGTCGAAACGCCCGGAGCGATTGAGACGGACATGGTCTCGTAACCGCTGGCATCCTTCTGCTGTTTCCACCATTGCAGCTCGTCTTCGCGGTTGCCCATCACGATCGTCGGTGTCGGGCGCTTGGCAGCGGCGAAAGCCTGTGCCGCACCATAACCGTCACCGCCCTGGGTGACGACGGCCGCGACTTCAGGAAGGCTCGGCAGAATACCGGCGACGGCGCGCTGGGCGACATCCTGTGCCCAGTCGCCATTGACCGAACCGACGATCTTGAACTGCGGGTTCTTGGCAACGGCATCGACGATACCGGCATGGATTTCGTCATCCACGGAAACACCGGCGAGACCGCGGATTTCGAGCAGGTTGCCGCCCTTCGGCATGGCCTTGGCGAGGTAGTCGATCTGGCTTGCACCCATCGCCTTGAAATCCACCGCGATGCGCCAGGCGCAGGGCTCGGTGACGATGCCATCGAAAGACACGACGGTGATGCCGGCATCACAGGCTTCCTTCACCGCGCCGTTAAGCGCGGTCGGCGAAGCGGCGTTGATGACGATGGCGTCATAACCCTGCAGGATGAGGTTCTGGATTTGGGCTGCCTGTTCGGTCGCCTGGTTTTCCGCTGTCGTGAAGGCGTCGGCTGCGGCCACCTGCTTGTCGGCGACGGCTTGCTTGCTGATCTTGTCCCAGCT
>Ga0102589_1000658_pt1 | contig 62184 bp, 65 predicted proteins | sample AraplaMF_Col_mLB_FD_76858 | JGI IMG/M metagenome (GOLD analysis project Ga0102589, IMG submission 76858) | Arabidopsis root microbial communities from the University of North Carolina, USA - plate scrape MF_Col_mLB | ecosystem: Host-associated > Plants > Roots > Endosphere | place: USA...
CCGACAGCCAATACCTGGTCAATAACGATCTCTTGGCCTACGTCCGCAGCAATCTGTTCTACTTTAATTTTTTCTCCGGTAGCAACCTTGTATTGTTTGCCACCGGTTTTTATGACCGCGTACATGTGAGACCTCGTAAATTGAGTTCTGCAGACGGATTTCCGCAGAGCCTTCTATTCTAGCACGGCAGGCAAAAATTGGCTAGCTAGGCGGTTTTGAGCCTTTTTGGGCCATTTCAGGGCGTTTTCGGATCGGGATGGGCGGGGCGGCTTCCTATAATCTGCCCACACGTAACGTCTGGATCGCCTTTTGTCTGCCAATTCCTCAAGCACCGCCGCCGCCCTAGCCCTGATTGCCGACGACATGCGCGGAATGGACACGGTGATAGAGCGCCGCCTGAAGTCCGAGGTACCGCTGGTCAGCCAAGTTTCCAGTTATATTGTGGCGGCCGGCGGGAAACGGCTGCGCCCCGCCCTTTTGCTGCTGATGTGCGGCGCGCTGGGATACCGCGGCGACCAGCGCTACAACCTCGCGGCAGTCGTGGAGTTCATTCACACGGCAACCCTGCTGCATGACGACGTCGTGGATGAGTCCACCTTGCGCCGCGGCCGTGCGACAGCCAACGAGGCCTTCGGCAATCCCGCGAGCGTGCTGGTGGGTGATTTCTTGTATTCCCGGGCTTTCCAGATGATGGTGGAGGCCGGCGACATGCGTGTCATGCAGACCCTGGCCGAGGCCACCAATGTGATAGCCGAAGGCGAGGTGCTGCAGCTTATGAACATGCATGATGCGGCGCTGTCCGAAGATGGATACCTCAAGGTGATTCGCTCCAAAACGGCCAAGCTGTTCGAGGCAAGCGCCCGCCTGGCGGCCTTGCTGGCGCAGTCGCCACCCGCCATTGAGCAAAGCTGCGCCGACTACGGGCAGGCGCTGGGCACGGCTTTCCAGGTGATCGACGATGTGCTCGATTACGATGGGGATGTTTCGGAGATGGGGAAAAATCTGGGTGACGACCTGCGCGAAGGCAAGGCGACCCTGCCCTTGATCATTGCGATGCAACGCGGCAATGAGGCGGAGCGTGCCACCATCCGGCAGGCCATCGAAACCGGCGGCACCGACCAGATGGTGCAGATCATTGCCATCGTGCAGCATACCGGGGCATTGCAGGCCACCCGGGATGCCGCCGCAGTGGAAGCCCAGCGTGCGCTCAATGCCTTGCAGACGTTGCCGCAAAACATATACAGTAATGCCTTGATGCAGCTGGCCTCCCAATTGCTGGAGAGGCGTTCCTGATCAGTTGAGTAACGGCGGGGTGTAGCTTAGCCTGGTAGAGCGCTACGTTCGGGACGTAGAGGCCGGAGGTTCGAATCCTCTCACCCCGACCAGGGCCCATTTCTTCTTAAATGTGCGTTTCTTCGCATACTTCCAACGCTGCCTGGGGCAGTCGGGGTGTTTTCGATTTACACCTGGGAATCTATAGGCGATGATACCTATTTGAGCTAAATCCAAGAACCATGGCCGCTGTCGACACCGCTATCAACCAACCGCCTTCCATGGCCTTGCCCGGTTTGGGGCGAGCCTTGGTAATGGCGGGAAAGCTGGGTCAAAAAGCTGCCGAGGACATTTTCCGCAAGGCCCAAAGCGGGCGCACTAGCTTTATTGCTGAGTTGACCGGATCCGGTGCGGTGTCCGCGTTCGACCTGGCTCACACCATGTCTTCGGCTTTTGCGGCCCCGCTGCTGGATCTTGAAGCCATTGACCCCCAGCGTTTGCCCAAGGGGCTGCTGGATGCCAAGATCTGTACGACTTACCGCATCGTTGTTCTGAGCAAGCGCAACAACCGTCTGATTGTTGCAACGGCTGACCCGTCCGACCAAGAGGCCGCGGAGAAAATAAAGTTCTCCACCCAGATGGGGGTGGACTGGGTCATTGCCGAATACGACAAGCTTTCCAAGTTGGTGGAGGTTTCCAATACCTCTGCGGCCGAGGCGATGGAAAGCATCATCGGGGACGACTTCGAGTTTGACGAAACCAGCGCTGATGTATCGGCGGAGGACAGCGAGGCCAGCGTCTCCGAGGTCGAAGATGCGCCGGTTGTCAAATTCCTGCAGAAAATGCTGCTTGACGCTTTCAGCATGCGGGCTTCTGACCTGCATTTCGAGCCCTTTGAGCACACCTACCGGGTGCGTTTCCGCGTGGACGGCGAATTGCGCGAAATCGCCTCGCCACCTGTCGCCATCAAGGACAAGCTTGCTGCTCGTATCAAGGTTATTTCCAAGCTCGATATCTCCGAAAAACGCGTGCCGCAAGACGGCAAGATGAAGCTCAAGATAGGCCCGGACCGGGTTATCGACTTCCGGGTCAGTACCTTGCCCACGATGTATGGCGAGAAAATCGTTATCCGTATCCTGGACCCGAGTAGCGCCAAGCTGGGCATTGACGCCCTGGGCTATGAGCCAGCGGAAAAGGAACGCTTGCTGCACGCCATTCAGCGGCCGTATGGCATGGTGCTGGTGACCGGGCCCACCGGTTCTGGAAAGACGGTTTCGCTCTATACCTGCCTGAACATCCTCAACAAGCCCGGTGTCAACATCGCGACGGCGGAGGATCCCGCTGAAATTACCTTGCCCGGCGTCAACCAGGTCAGCATGAACGACAAGGCCGGCATGACCTTTTCGGTCGCGCTCAAGGCTTTCCTGCGGCAGGATCCCGACATCATCATGGTTGGTGAGATCCGCGACCTCGAAACCGCCGATATCGCGATCAAGGCCGCGCAGACCGGCCACATGGTCATGTCGACCTTGCACACCAACGACGCACCGACCACACTGACGCGTATGCGCAACATGGGCATCGCGCCCTTTAATATCGCGTCCAGCGTCATCCTGATCACCGCGCAGCGGCTGGCACGGCGCCTGTGCCCCAACTGCAAAGCTCCTGCGGATATCCCGCGCGAGACCCTGTTGGACGCCGGCTTCAAGGAAGACGATGTGGACGGTTCCTGGACGCCATATCGTCCGGTTGGCTGCTCCATGTGTACGAATGGTTACAAGGGCCGCGTCGGTGTTTATCAGGTGATGCCTATTTCCGAAGAGATTCAGCGTATCGTCCTTCGCGACGGTAGCGCTCTGGAAATCGCGGCCCAGGCGGAGGCGGAGGGAGTCAAGAGCTTGCGCGTGTCGGGGTTGTCCAAAGTCAAGATGGGCCTGACTTCGCTGGAAGAAATCCTGGGCTGTACCAATGTTTAAGGAGCTGCGTTCAAGAGTCGCCACGGGGCGGCATGACCGGGGCGAGAGGGCGGTCTGAGACTGTCGATACAACGAGAAAGCATTATGGCAACTGCAGTATCCAAGGGCATCAAGGAATTCGTCTTCGAGTGGGAGGGCAAGGACCGTGGCGGCAAGCAGGTCCGCGGCGAAATCCGTGCCGCCGGCGAAAACCAGGTCAAATCCTCGTTGCGTCGCCAGGGCGTGTTGCCCACGAAGATCAAGAAGCGCAAGATGCGCTCCGGCAAGTCGATCAAGCCCAAAGATATCGCCATCTTCACTCGCCAATTGGCAACCATGATGAAGGCCGGCGTGCCGCTCCTGCAGTCCTTCGATATCGTTGGGCGAGGCAATCCCAATGGAAATGTGACCAAGCTTCTCAACGATGTGCGCACCGATGTGGAGACCGGGACTTCCTTGAATGCCGCGTTTCGCAAGTACCCGCTGTACTTCAATGCGCTTTACTGCAATCTGGTCGAAGCCGGGGAAGCTGCGGGTATTTTGGAGTCGCTGCTGGATCGGTTGGCGGTCTACATGGAAAAAACCGAGGCGATCAAATCCAAGATTAAATCAGCATTGATGTACCCCATATCGGTCGTGGTGGTGGCGTTTGTGGTGGTTGCCGTGATTATGATTTTCGTGATTCCGGCGTTTAAGAGCGTGTTTTCCTCATTCGGCGCTGATTTGCCGGCTCCGACGCTTTTCGTCATTGCGATGAGTGAGTTTTTTGTGGCTTATTGGTGGCTGATTTTTGGTGGCATAGGCGGCGGGCTCTACTTCTTCTTCCAAGCCTGGAAGCGCAACGAGAAAATGCAGAAGTTTATGGACAGGGCCCTGCTGAAGCTTCCCGTGTTCGGTGCATTGATAGAAAAATCCTGCATCGCCCGCTGGACCCGCACGCTTGCGACCATGTTCGCCGCCGGCGTGCCGCTGGTCGAGGCGCTGGATTCCGTCGGTGGCGCTTCCGGCAACTCGCTCTATGCCGATGCCACCGAAAAAATTCAGCAGGAAGTCTCCACGGGTACCAGCCTGACGGCGGCCATGACCAATGCCAATCTCTTCCCTTCCATGGTGCTGCAGATGTGCGCGATCGGTGAGGAATCCGGCTCCATCGACCACATGCTGGGCAAAGCTGCCGACTTTTATGAAGCCGAAGTCGACGAAATGGTGGCGGGCCTTTCCAGCCTGATGGAGCCCATCATCATCGTGTTCCTCGGCGTATTGATCGGCGGCATTGTGGTTTCCATGTACCTGCCTATTTTCAAGCTGGGTCAGGTCGTTTGATGGGGACTGGTCTCGGGCCGGCGTTCGACGCGCTGCTGGCCGGTTTTCTCGGCCTTTTGATCGGCAGTTTCCTCAACGTCGTCATTTACCGCTTGCCGAAAATCATGGAACGGCAGTGGGCGCGGGAATGTGCCGAACTGAGCGAAACTCCCCAGGAGCCCGTCGAAAAATTCAATCTGCTGGTGCCTCGTTCGCGCTGTTCCAGCTGCGGCCATGTCATACGCTGGTATGAAAACATTCCAGTCGTCAGCTACCTGTTCCTCCGGGGCAAATGTTCGGTGTGCGGTACACCTTACGGACTGCGCTACCCGCTCGTGGAGGCGGTAACGGGCGGCCTGTTCTTCTTTTGCGTGTCGCGCTGGGGCTGGTCGCTGACGGCGCTGGCCTGGTGTGGTTTTTCCGCCGCGTTGCTGGCGCTGGCCATGATCGACTGGGACACAACCCTCTTGCCGGACGACATCACCTTACCCTTGCTGTGGGCCGGACTGATCGCCGCCGCTCTGCAGTGGAACCCCGCAGTCAGTCTGCCGACGGCCCTGTGGGGTGCGGTCGCCGGTTACCTCTGCCTGTGGCTGGTGTATTGGGCTTTCAAGCTTGCGACCGGCAAGGAAGGCATGGGCTACGGTGATTTCAAGCTTTTTGCCGCGCTCGGTGCCTGGTTTGGCTGGCCGGCTTTGGTGCCCATGATTCTGATGGCCTCCGTGATCGGCGCTGTCGTTGGCATAGCGATGAAATTTTCCAGCGGATTGCGTGAAGGTGGCTATGTGCCCTTCGGCCCCTTCCTGGCCGGGGCAGGCTTCACGGCTATGGTCTTTGGGCCTCAATCCATCCTTCGGGTTGTTGGCCTGTGAAGCCATGCGCCTTGCAGCCCTGCGTATCGGACTGACTGGCGGTATAGGCAGCGGAAAGAGTACGGTTGCCCGTACCCTGGTGGCCTGCGGCGCGGTATTGGTGGATGCCGATGCGATCTCGCGTTCGGTTACGGCGGCCGGCGGCGCCGCGATTCAGGAAATTGCTGTGCGGTTTGGTGATCGGATGATCACGGCTGAAGGCGCCATGGACCGGGATCGGATGCGCCAGTTGGCCTTTGATGACCCTTCCGCCCGGAGGCAACTGGAGGCGATCGTCCATCCACTGGTCAGCCGGGAGACCTTGCGGCAATACGAGCAGGCCGCGAGAGCCGGAAGCGCCTGTGTGGTGTTCGACGTCCCTTTGCTGGTGGAGTCTGGCCGCTGGCGGCAGCAGCTCGACCGGGTGCTGGTGGTGGATTGCAGCGAGGCCACCCAGATCAACCGGGTCATGGCCCGTAACGGATGGCCCCGGGAGGCGGTGGAAAAAGTCATTGCCGGGCAAGCCGGTCGCGCGCGGCGCCTGTCGGCTGCCGACATCTGCCTGCACAATGATGGTTTGCCGCTGCAAGCGCTGGAAGCCGAGGTGCGGCAGCTCGCTGCGCGCTTCGGGCTATGATGCGCAAACAAACCTCCTCATTGAAGCCGACGAAACCATAGCGCTGTGATTCTTTACGAGTACCCTTTTCACGAACGCATACGCACGTATTTGCGACTTGAACACCTGTTCCGCCGCCTTGGCGAACTGGTGGAGCGGGACAGCCCGACAGATCACCATTTCGCCATCACGACCATCTTTGAGATCATGGACGTGGGCGCGCGGGCCGATCTCAAGACGGATGTTCTCAAAGACCTTGAGAAGCAAAAGCACATCCTCAACGGCTACCGCGGCAATCCCGCCATTTCAGAGGCTGTGCTTGACGAAGTGACCGGCCAACTCGAAAACTGCTTTTCAGCCCTGAACAATCTGCCCGGAAAGGCCGGCCAATCCCTGACCGAAAACGACTGGCTGATGAGCATTCGCAGTCGAGTGGGCATTCCCGGTGGAACCTGCGAGTTTGACCTCCCGGCCTACTATGCCTGGCAGCACCTGCAAACCGAGGTGCGCAAACAAGACCTGCAGAGCTGGATTACGCCACTGGTACCGTTGGCTGAATCCATACGCGTACTGCTGACACTGCTGCGCGATTCCGGGGCGCCGCAGAAAGTGGTGGCGCCGGGCGGGCAGTACCAGCAGACGCTGCCGCAGGGGCGTACGTTCCAGCTCCTGCGCCTGCGCATAGACCCTGCCCTGGGGCTGATTCCGGAAATCAGCGGCAACCGCCTGATCGTATCGGTGCGCCTCATGCGGCACGGCGACGACGACCGATTGCATCCGAGCACCGAAGATTCCGCATTTGAACTGACACTCTGTTCCTGACGGCCGACCTGCCCTTCTTCAATTGCTTCTCAGCCTGTCCTGACATGCCTGCGATGAAAAAAGATTCCTCACCCGTCAAGCTGGTCGTATGCCCGGGCTGCGGAGGTGAGAGCGTTTACGCACCCAGCAACCCGTTTCGCCCCTTCTGCAGCGAGCGCTGCAAAAACATCGACTTGGGCGCCTGGGCCAGCGAAGGTTTCCGCCTTCCTGCGGACACACCGCCTGACGACGAAGTTTTTGGTGATCCCAAGCTGCAATAAAATTTGCCGAGGCGCGCGGGTTACCCGCGGTTTTTTAAAAGAGCAAAAAAGAGAGGGAGTGAAAAATGAAGATGAAATCTTTGATGGCGCCGGTGCTGGCAGCGCTTGTAGCGGCTGCATTGGTGTCAGGTCATGTCCACGCACAGACCCAGCCGACCCCGGAGGGCGACAAGCCCACCAAATCCAAACCCAAAAAGACGAAGGCCAAATCCGCTTCGGGCGGCAAGGTCAAATTTATTCAAGGAACCGGCGAAACACCTGCGCAGCGTACCGCGCGCCTCAAGCGCGAGTGCAAGGGTGAGGTAAACGCGGGTGCCTGCTCGGGCTATACACGCTGACAGTCAAATGAAAAGCGCGATGCCTGACGGCATCGCCTTCAAAGCCTGGCCGCTCAGACGGCAGGCGTGCCCAGCACCTGCTGGAGTTCGCCGCTTTGGTACATCTCCATCATGATGTCCGAGCCGCCAATGAACTCGCCTTTCACATACAGCTGGGGAATGGTCGGCCAGTTGCTGAATTCCTTGATGCCCTGACGGATTTCTTCGTCCTCAAGCACGTTCACGGTGGCCGGCTTGTTCACGCCGCAGGCCTTGAGAACCTGGATGGCGCGGCCGGAGAAACCGCACATGGGGAACTGGGCCGTGCCCTTCATGAAGAGGACCACATCGCTGGATTTGACGATTTCGGCGATGCGTTGCTGTGTGGGGTCGGTGCTGCTCATGGTGAAAATCCTTTGGAAATCTTGGGGTAGAGGCCGGGAGCCCGCGCCTGGCCTCGAATAGGGCATAGGCGATATCAGTTAGATGGAATCTGGAAAGCAGAATTCAACCGCCCGATTATCCCGCCGTTTGTGATCCCGCGTGGCTTGCTTGACCGCCCGCCCACAGCCCGCCCGAGCAGCGCGCAATTCCGGCCAGATCCATCCGGCTCTGGACTTTGGCAAAGCCTGCCTGGTCAAGCAAGGCACATACCGCCTCGGCCTGGTCGTAACCGTGCTCCAGCAGCAACCAGCCGCCCGGCAGCAGGTGGCCGGGAACTTGTTTGATGATTTCCCGGATGTCGTCCAGCCCGTCCGTCCCTGAGGCCAGGGCGCCGAGGGGCTCGTGGGCCAGGGCCTCCAGATGGTGGTCCGCACTTGCGATATATGGCGGATTACTGGCGATCAGGTGAAAGTGTACGCTAACTTTCTCAAGCCAGTTGCTGTGAAGGAAATCCAGCTTGAGTCCCAGGCGGATGGCATTGCCGCGAGCGACTTCCAGCGCATCCGCGCTCGCGTCCACGGCCACGATCTTGCCCTGGCGGCCGGCGACCTGCAGGCTGTGCGCGATGGCCAGCGCGATCGCACCGCTTCCCGTGCCCAGGTCCAGCACGGCGGGTTCCGGCGGCATGGAGGGCGCTTGCAGGCACTCGAGCGACCATTCGACAAGGGTTTCGGTGTCGGGGCGCGGCACCAGCACGCGGTCATCCACTTTCAGGTCCAGGCCGAAAAATTCCTTACGGCCGACGATGTAGGCCACGGGCTCCCCGGCCGCCCGGCGCAGGCACATGGCCCGGAAATCTTCGGCCGCCCCTTCCGGCAACACGTCGGTGTCATGCGCAAGCAGCCAGGCTCGCGCATCACCGGGCTTGCCCAGTGCGTGCAGCAGCAGGAGCTGGGCGTCCAGCCGGTCCAGCCCCAGTATCTGGGCCGTGGCCAGGGCTTGCGCGCAATTGGGCGGGTTCATGAATGGTGTCTCAGAGCCCGCTGTTGGCAGTTTCGAGTTCGGCCAGCTGCTCCGCGCCGCGCGCCACCTGCAGCGCGGTGACCACGTCGCCCAGGTCCCCCTCCATGATGGCCAGCAGTTTGTACAGCGTCAGGTTGATGCGGTGGTCGGTCAGGCGCCCCTGCGGGAAGTTGTAGGTGCGGATGCGGTCGCTGCGGTCGCCCGTGCCGACCAGGCCCTTGCGCATCGCTGCGTCCTTGGCGGCGCGCTCGGCGCGGTCTTTTTCGTGGATACGGGCAGTAAGTACCTTGAGCGCCTGGGCCTTGTTGCTGTGCTGGCTGCGGCCGTCCTGGCATTCGGCGACGATGCCGGTGGGAAGGTGCGTGATGCGCACAGCCGAGTCGGTCTTGTTGATGTGCTGGCCGCCGGCGCCGCTGGCGCGGAAGGTGTCTATGCGCAGGTCGGATGGATTGATCTGTATGGCCACGGCCTCATCGGGCTCGGGCATCACGGCTACGGTGCAGGCGCTGGTGTGGATGCGGCCCTGGGTCTCGGTGGCTGGCACGCGCTGCACGCGGTGGCCGCCTGATTCGAAACGCAGCTTGCCATAGACGCCCACACCCATGGCGTCGGCGGCGCCCTCGATGCGCAGAACCACTTCCTTGTAGCCGCCCAGCTCGCTGGGCGACTCGCTGATGATCTCGACCTGCCAGCGGTTGCGCTCCGCGAAGCGGGTGTACATGCGGCACAGGTCACCCGCAAACAATGCCGACTCGTCGCCTCCCGTGCCTGCGCGGATTTCCACAAAGGCCGGCCGCACGTCGTCCGGGTCCTTGGGGATCAGCATCAGCTGCAGGGCTTCGTCGATCTGCGCGATGTCGGCCTTGGCCGCGGCGATTTCTTCTTCGGCCATGGCGGCCATCTCGGGGTCGTTTTTGGCCTCTTGCAGCATGCTCTCGGCGCCGGCCAGGTCGGACTCACGTGTGGTGAGCCGCGTGTATTGCTCGGCGATCACGCTGGCTTCAGCGTGCTCCCGTGTCAGGGCGCGAAAACGGTCCAGGTCGCTGACCACGTCGCTGGCTGACAGCAACGAATCCAGTTCGTGCAGACGCAAAAGCTGGCGGTCCAGAGTTTGGCGGAGAAAGGGTTTCATGAGGGTAGGACCGGAAAAACCGAAAGAGCCGAAAGAGGGGGCGGAAAGGCCATCAACAAAGCCGCCGGCTGGTACCGGCAGGAACATCAGCGCCGAGGCGGGCGCTAACGCTCTTTGTCGTCGGGCTGGATTTTGGGCAACTGGCCGCGCAAAAACAGCCTGGAGACGGCCTGCGCAGTGGCTTCGCGGCTGTTGGCATCGCCCGCATGCAGCTCGGCCAGCGTGCCATGCAGCATTTTCTGGGTCAGGCCGCGGGTCAGCGCGTCCAGCACCGTGTCTATGGGCTCGCCCCGGGCGAGCAGCTTTTTGGCGCGCACGATTTCAGCGGCGCGCCATTCGTCGGTCTGCGCGTTGAGCTGCTGAATCAGCGGCACGCTACGGCGCTGGCCCAGCCAATGCATGAAGTTCTGCACGCCGGCGTCAATGATGACCTCGGCCTGGGCCACGGCGGCTTTGCGATTGTCCTTGCCGGTCTGCACTACGTGCGCCAGGTCATCCACCGTGTATAGGTAGATGTCGGGGAGGGCCTTGACTTCAGGTTCGATGTCGCGCGGCACGGCGAGGTCGACCATGAACATGGGGCGGTGCTTGCGCAGCTTGACGGCGCGCTCGACAGCACCCAGGCCGATGATGGGCAGGGTGCTGGCGGTGCAGCTGATCACCGCGTCGAATTCATGCAGGCGGCTGGGCAGGTCTGCCAGTCGCATGACTTCCGCGCCGAAGCGGCCGGCCAGCTTTTCGCCGCGCTCCAGCGTGCGGTTGGCGATCGCCATGGCCTTGGGATTTTTGGCTGCGAAGTGGGTGGCCGCGAGGTCAATCATCTCGCCCGCGCCGACAAACAGCACCTTGATATCGCTCAGGCTTTCAAACAGCTGGCCAGCCAGCCGCACGCTGGCAGCCGCCATGCTGATGCTGTGGGTGCCGATTTCGGTGCTGCTGCGCACTTCCTTGGCCACGGCGAAGGAGCGCTGAAACAGCTGGTGCAGCGTCGTGCCCATGGCGCCGGCGTCTTCGGCGGCGCGCACCGCATCTTTCATCTGGCCCAGGATTTGCGGCTCGCCCAGCACCATGGAGTCCAGGCCGCTGGCCACACGGAAGGCGTGGCGGGCGACCTGGTCGCCCTGTAGCGTATAGGCATGGGAGCGCAGCAGGGCCGGTGAGACGCCGCCGTTGTGCGCCATCCATTCCAGGGTATGGTCCAGGTCGGTGTTGTCGCCCGCGCAGTAGATCTCGGTGCGGTTGCAGGTGGAGAGCAGCGTCGCCTCGGGCTGGCGCGCCAGCGAGGCGCGCAGGCCGCGCAAAGTGGGCTCGATTTGGTCCAGGGCGTAGGCAAATCGCCCGCGCAAATCGAGCGGTGCGGTGTTATGGTTTAGCCCAAGGGCCCAGACTGACATCCCCTGATTATAAAATTGAAGCGCCCGTGCCGGCGGGAAGCCTGACAATCGCCCTGATAGCCCTTTTTTCAGGTCCGTGGCTGGCCTTCCCGGTGATTTTTCAACCCAAGAGCGCATGACTTTTTACCTGCTGGCCAACCATTTGCTCAATTTTGTCCTGCCAGCCTTGGCCGTTGCGCTGCTGTTGGTGTTTTCCAGCCGTGTGTTGGACGGCGTATTCAGGTCAAGCAGTCCCGTCGCCGCCACGTGGTGGATGCAGACGGCTATTGTTTTCGCCGCGAATGTGGCAGTGCTGGCCGCCGGCTTGGTGTTTTTCGGCCATGACGGGAAGATGCTGACCTATGCGGGCATGGTGGCCGGTGCGGCCGCCTGCCAGTGGATATTGCTAGGCGCCTGGAGAGCCTGAAAGGCTAGTCAGGCGTAAAGACGTTCACCGCGTCCGTGATGATGCCGTCGGTACCCAAAGCCAGCAGCCGCCGGACATTGGCCTCATCGTTCACCGTGTAACTCAGCAACCTGAAGCCGGCTTTTTTGGCCTGGGCCACGGTGTCGGCGTTCCAGAGCTTGTGGTTGCAGACGATGGCCACGCAGCCCAGCCCGGTCGCAATTTCCAGCCAGCCGTCGGGCAGTTCGTCGAGCAGCAGGCCGCGCGGCAACTGCGGCTGGGCTGCGCAGGCCGCTTCAAGTGACGCCGGCTGGAAAGAGGTCAGCAGCGGTGGCACGGCCGTACCCTGCCATAGCCGGGCTGCTTCGTTGGCCACGACAGTGCCGGTGTGGCTTTCGGCGCCAGGCGTTGGTTTGATTTCGATATTCAGGAAGTAGCCTTTGTCCAGGCAAAACCGGGCGATGCGCTCAAAGCTGGCCAGGCCTTCGGCGGCAAAGGCCGGCGAATGCCAGCCGCCCGCATCGAGCTTGGCCAGTGCCTCCCAGGTCAAATCACTTGCCACACCCTTGCCATTGCTGGTGCGCTCCAGCGTGGCGTCATGCAGCAAAAACGGGACGCCGTCGGCGCTGAGCTTCACATCGCACTCGAACATGCGGTAGCCGTGGCTGGCGCCCAGCATGAAGGACGCCAGGGTGTTTTCAGGCGCCAGTTTGCCGGCGCCGCGGTGTGCCACCCAGTGGGGATAGGGCCAATTGGCTGCCGTGACGGGGTTTGTCATGGATGTTCCCAGGAGGTGCTAAGGCCTGAAGTCGGAGGGTTACAGGCGTTTTCCCGTTTCCGCGTCAAACCAGTGCAGGCGGTCCGCGCGCGGCTCCACGTGGATGGTTGCGCCGATTTTCGGCGCCGTCGACAGGCTTTCATCGGTGCGCACGATGATGGCTTCGCCGCCCATGCGGCAGTACACCAGCCGTTCGGCGCCCAGCATTTCAATCGTGTCGACCTGCACGGCCCAGCCGGTGGCACCCACCGTCAGGTGCTCGGGCCGTATGCCCAGGATTGCGCCCGGCTTGCCGCCGAAGTCAGTATTAGGTGCCTGCTTGAGCAAATTCATGGGAGGCGAGCCCATAAAGCTCGCCACAAAGGTAGTGGCGGGCCGGTTGTAGACCTCTTCGGGTGTGCCGAACTGCTCCATGCGACCGGCGTTCATCACCATCATGCGCTGCGCCAGCGTCATGGCCTCGACCTGGTCGTGGGTGACAAAAAGCGAAGTGATGCCGAGCTCGCGGTGCAGCTTCTGGATTTCCAGGCGCGTCTGCACGCGCAGCTTTGCGTCCAGGTTGGACAGCGGCTCGTCGAACAGGAACACCTGCGGCTGGCGCACGATGGCGCGGCCCATGGCCACGCGCTGACGCTGGCCGCCCGAAAGCGCGCGCGGCTTGCGGTCCAGCAGATGGCCCAGCTCCAGGATCTTGGCGGCCTTGTCGACGCGCGTCTTGATCTCGTCCTTTGGCACCTTGGCGATCTTCAGGCCGTAGGCCATGTTGTCGAACACGCTCATGTGCGGGTAGAGGGCGTAATTCTGGAACACCATGGCGATGTCGCGCTCGGATGGCTCCAGCTCGTTGACGACCTTGCCGCCGATGGAAATCTGCCCGTCGCTGACTTCCTCAAGGCCAGCCACCATGCGCAACAGGGTGGATTTGCCGCAACCCGAAGGCCCGACGATGACGATGAACTCGTGGTCTTTGATTTCGGCGTTTACGCCGTGCAGCACCTGCAAAGCATCCTTGCCGGAGCCATAGCGCTTGACGACGTTGTTGAATGAAAGGGATGCCATATTGATGTTTCCGTCTTGTCTTGTTGGTTTCTTTTATTTCTCGGTATCGACCAGGCCCTTGACGAACCATTTCTGCATCAGCACCACCACGAGGGCGGGCGGCAGCATCGCCAGGATGGCGGTGGCCATGACCACGTTCCATTCATTCTGGCCGTCGCCGCCGGCGATCATGCGTTTGATGCCGACGACCACCGGGTACATGTCCTCGTTGGTCGTGGCCAGCAGCGGCCAGAGGTACTGGTTCCAGCCGTAGATGAACTGGATCACAAAAAGCGCGGCGATCGAGGTCTTGGACAGCGGCAGCAGCACGTCGAAGAAAAAGCGCATCGGGCTGGCACCGTCCATGCGCGAGGCCTCCGTCAGTTCCTCGGGCACCGTCAGGAAGAACTGGCGGAACAGGAAGGTCGCCGTCGCCGAGGCGATCAGCGGCACGGTCAGGCCCGCGTAGGTGTTGAGCATGTTCAGGTCCGACAGTACCTTGTAGGTGGGCAGTATGCGCACCTCCACCGGCAGCATCAGGGTGATGAAGATCGCCCAAAAGCAGGTCTTCTTGAACGGGAAGCGGAAATACACAATGGCAAAGGCCGACAGCAGCGAGATCGCGATCTTGCCGATGGCGATCACCATCGCAGTGACGAAGCTGACCCACATCATGTGCACCACCGGTGCGTTGGAGCCGGCGGCGGACTCGCGCCCGAACAGCGCCGCCTTATAGCTGTCGAGCATGTTCGCCCCGGGCAGCATCGGCATGGGCCGCTGCACGATTTCCTGCGCCGTGTGGGTGGAAGCCACGAAGGCCAGGTAGATAGGGAAGGCAACGATGATGACCCCGAGGATCACCACCACGTGAGCCAGGATGCCCTGGGTGCTTCTTTTTTCAACCATGTCAGTATTGAACCTTCTTCTCGACGTAGCGGAACTGCACGATGGTAAGCGCGATGACGATTACCATCAGCACCACCGATTGCGCGGCCGAGCCGCCCAGGTCCAGCGCCTTGAAGCCGTCGTGGTAAACCTTGTAGACGAGGATTTCAGTGTCTTTGCCGGGACCGCCCTCGGTGGCAGCGTGGACGATCGCGAAGGTATCGAAGAAGGCGTAGACCACGTTCATGACCAGCAGGAAAAAAGTGGTCGGTGACAGCAGCGGGAACTGCACCGTCCAGAACCTGCGCCAGGGGCGCGCGCCGTCAATGGCCGCAGCCTCGATCAGTGATTTGGGGATCGACTGCAGGCCGGCCAGGAAGAACAGGAAGTTGTAGGAAATCTGCTTCCAGACGGCCGCCATCACGATCAGCGTCATCGCTTGCCGCGAGTTGATCAGGTGGTTCCAGTCGATGCCGATCTTGCCAAGCGCGTAGGCGACAACGCCGAGCGAGGGCGAGAACATGAAGACCCACAGCACGGCAGCCACGGCGGGCGCCACGGCATAGGGCAGGATCAGCATGGTCTTGTAGAACACGCCGCCGCGCACGATGCGGTCGGCGAAAACCGCGAGCACCAGCGACAGGGCAATGCCTATGCCTGCCACCATCACGGAGAAAAAAGCCGTCGTCTTGAACGACTCGATATAACTCGGATCGTCCAGCAACTGCTGGAAATTGGCCAGGCCGACGAATTCGACGGAGGTGCCGAAGGCATCCTGCTGCTGTAGCGACTGCAGGATGGCCTGCGCCGCTGGCCAGAAGAAGAACACCAGGATGACCGCCATTTGCGGCAGCAACAGCAGCCAGGGCAGCCAGCTGGATCGAAAGAAAACGCGTTTTTCCATAAGGCCTTCTAGGGGGCAGAAATTTGGTAGCGCTTAAACATGAAACCCGCCTGGCTTTCCCTTGTCGGGGGGAGAGATCAGGCGGGCCGAGTGTAGCCCGCCTGGCGGGCTTGCACTGTCTCTTGTGTGATCAGTTCTTGTTGGCCTTTTGGAAGCGCTCAAGCTGCTCATTGCCGCGCTTGACGATGGCGTCCAGCGCTTCCTTGGCGGTCTTTTTGCCGTTCCAGACCTGTTCCAGCTCTTCGTCCTCGATTGCGCGTATCTGGACATAGTTACCCAAGCGGATACCGCGGCTCTTGTCGGTGACTTTGCGAATCATCTGTGTCACCGCGACGTCGGTGCCCGGGTTCTGTTTATAGAAGCCGGACTTTTCAGTCAACTCGTACGAAGCAGTCGTTACCGGCAGGTAACCGGTGCGCTTGTGGCTGGCCGACTGCACTTCAGGCGTGGAGATGAAGCTGAAGAACTTGGCGACACCTTTGTATTCGGCAGGTTTTTTGCCCGCCATGACCCAGAGGCTGGCACCGCCGATCACGGTGTTCTGAGGAGCACCGGGAACATCCTGGTAGTAAGGCAGCGGGGCCAGGCCGTAGGCGAACTTGGCGTTTTTGGCGACATTGCCGTAGAAACCCGAGGAGGTGTTGATCATGGCGCATTCGCCGGAAACGAACGAAGCCTCGGGCACATTGCCACGGCCTTTGTAGACGAAGAGTCCCTGCTTGGCCATGTTGGCCAGGTTTTCGATGTGGCGCTGGTGCAGCGGCGAATCCACCTTCAGGCGTGCATCCATGCCTTGCAGGCCGTTGCCTTTGGTGGCGAATTCGACGTTGTGCCAGGCAGAGAAGCTTTCCACCTGCGTCCAGTTCTGCCAGGCGGTCGTGAAGGGGCACTTATGGCCGGAGGCCTTCAATTTGGCGGCGGCGTTGACGACTTCAGGCCAGGTGACGGGCGCCTTGTCGGTCGGCAGGCCGGCAGCCTTGAATGCGTCCTTGTTGAAATAGAAGATCGTGGTGGAGCTGTTGAACGGGAAGCTCAACATCTGGCCGTTCGGCGCGGTGTAGTAGCCGGCGACAGCGGGGATGTAGGCTTTCGGGTCGAATTTTTCCCCCGCGTCTTGCATGATCTTGCCGACGGGGACGATGGCGCCTTTGCTGGCCTGCATGGTGGCGGTACCGACTTCGAATACCTGCAGGATATGGGGGGCGTTGCCGGAGCGGAAAGCGGCGATCGATGCCGTCATCGATTCGTCGTAGCTCCCTTTGTAGGTGGGCACCACCTTGTATTCCTTCTGGCTCTCGTTGAATTGCTTGGCCAGGTCATTGACCCATTCACCATTGACGGCCGTCATGGAGTGCCACCATTGGATCTCGGTCTGCGCCTGGCTGGCCAAAGGCATGCACAGGCCCAGGGCAGCAAAAGCAAAGGCGGAAAGACGGTTTTTCATTCAAACTCCTGGGATTTGGGCGCGAAAAGGCGCGCCAAGTTAAACGGGACAGTCTAGGAACTGTTTGTGACACGTGGATTTAAGCGATTTGGGAGACGTCCGACAAGCGGGATTTCCATAAGACGACTTAGGACCGGTGCGGGCAGGGCCCCAAATGGTGCGCTGCGGTAATATAGGGCAACAGCGCTCGACAAGGGTCTGAAGCCGCTGGCTCTTCACGATGAACGCCCCTACCACACTCCAAGAACTCCATGTCTTTGCCGGCGACGCAAAGGCCGGCGAAGCCCGCATCCGCGAAATTCCCTACAACTACACCTCGTTTTCCGACCGCGAGGTGGTGATACGCCTGCTCGGCGAACGCGCCTGGGACCTGTTGAACCGGTTGCGCGACGAGCGCCGCACAGGCCGCTCCGCGCGCATGCTATATGAAGTGCTGGGCGACATCTGGGTGGTCCAGCGCAACCCCTATTTGCAGGACGACCTGCTGGACAACCCCAAGCGCCGCAAGATGCTGGTCGATGCCCTGCAGCACCGACTCACCGAGGTGGAAAAACGCCGCACGCCCGATGCGGACCAGCAGCGCGACGCCATCGTGGGCGAGTTGCTCGATGCCGCCCGCGCTGCGGTCACCCGCTTCTACACCTCCTTCAGCGAGATGTACGACCTTCGCAGGCTGGTCGAACGCAAGCTGCGCAAGCTGACCCGCCACGACAACATCAAGTTTGACGGCCTCTCTCGGGTTTCGCACGTCACCGACGCGACCGACTGGCGCGTCGAATACCCCTTTGTGGTGCTCACGCCCGATACCGAGGCCGAAATGGCCGGGCTGGTCAAGGCCTGTATCGAACTGGGCCTGACCATAGTCCCGCGCGGCGGCGGCACCGGCTACACGGGCGGGGCGATCCCGCTGACCTGGAAGTCGGCCGTCATCAACACCGAAAAACTCGAGGCCATGACGGAAGTTGAGATGGTCTCGCTGCCCGGCGTTGAAAAGCCGGTCGCCACCATCTGGACGGAAGCCGGCGTAGTGACCCAGCGCGTAGCCGATGCCGCCGAGCGCGGCGGCTTTGTGTTCGCGGTCGACCCGACCTCCGCCGAAGCCTCCTGCATAGGCGGCAACATCGCGATGAATGCTGGCGGCAAAAAGGCCGTGCTCTGGGGCACCGCCCTGGACAACCTGGCCTCCTGGCGCATGGTCACCCCCGAAGCGACCTGGCTGGAAGTCACACGCGTGGACCACAACCTGGGCAAGATCCACGACGCTGAGATGGCCAGTTTCGAATTGCAGTACTTTGAGGCCGACGGCAAGACGCCGCTTCGCCGAGAGCGACTCGACATTCCGGGCAAGTCTTTCCGCAAGGAGGGGCTGGGCAAGGACGTCACCGACAAGTTCCTCAGCGGCCTGCCGGGCATCCAGAAGGAAGGCTGTGACGGCTTGATCACCAGCGCGCGCTGGATCGTGCACCGTATGCCGGCGCACACGCGCACTGTCTGCATGGAGTTCTTCGGCAACGCCAAGGACGCGGTGCCCAGCATTGTCGAGATCAAGGACTTCATGTTCGCCGAGCAAAAGCGCGGCGGCGCCATCCTGGCCGGCCTGGAGCACCTGGACGACCGCTACCTGCGTGCGGTCGGCTACGCCACCAAGTCCAAGCGCGGCGGCCTGCCCAAGATGGTGCTGATCGGCGACATCGCCGGCGACGACGCCGATGCGGTGGCCCGCGCCACCAGCGAGATCGTGCGCATCGCCAACTCGCGCAGCGGCGAGGGTTTTATAGCCATCAGCGCCGAGGCGCGCAAGAAGTTCTGGCTGGACCGCAAACGCACGGCGGCGATCTCCAAGCACACCAACGCCTTCAAGATCAACGAGGACGTCGTCATTCCGCTGCCGCGCATGGCCGAGTACACCGACGGCATCGAGCAGATCAACATCGAGCTGAGCCTGCGCAACAAGATCAAGCTGTGCGACGAACTCGAGGCCTTTTTCCTCAAGGGCAGCCTGCCCCTGGGCAAGTCGGACGACGCCAATGACATCCCCTCGGCGGAGCTGCTCGAAGACCGCGTGGCCCAGGCGCTGGCCCTGGTCGCCGAAGTGCGTACGCTCTGGTCCGGCTGGCTGGAGGGCGTGGCCACGCTGTTCCCCCAACTGCAGGACCATTCGCTGCGCGCCAGCTGGAAAACCCAGCTACGCGCGCCGCTGCAGGCGATCTTCTCGGGCGGCGCGTTTTTGCCCATCCTCGAGGAATGCTCGGCCATCCACAAGCGCGTGCTCAAGGGCCGCGTCTGGGCGGCGCTGCACATGCACGCCGGCGACGGCAATGTGCACACCAACCTGCCGGTCAACAGCGACGACTACGAGATGCTGCAGACGGCGCACGAAGCCGTGGCGCGCATCATGGTGTTGGCCCGATCGCTGGACGGCGTGATTTCCGGCGAGCACGGCATAGGCATCACCAAGCTCGAGTTCCTGACAGACGAGGAACTGCGGCCTTTCACCGAATACAAGCAGAAGGTTGACCCGCAAGGGCGCTTCAACAAGGGCAAGCTGCTGCGCAAGCATGAGTTCGCCGATAGGGACGGACAGGGGCTGCAAGCCGACCTGACCAATGCCTACACACCCAGCTTCGGCCTCATGGGGCACGAGTCGCTGATCATGCAGCAGTCCGACATAGGCGCCATCGCCGACAGTGTGAAGGACTGTCTGCGCTGCGGCAAATGCAAGCCGGTGTGCGCCACCCACGTGCCGCGCGCCAACCTGTTGTACAGCCCCCGCAACAAAATCCTGGCCACCTCGCTGCTGGTGGAGGCTTTCCTGTACGAGGAGCAGACACGGCGCGGCGTGAGCATCAAGCACTGGGAGGAGTTCGAGGACGTGGCCGACCATTGCACGGTGTGCCACAAGTGCCTGACGCCTTGCCCGGTGGACATCGATTTCGGCGAAGTCTCGATGAATATGCGCAACCTGCTGCGCAAGATGGGGCAGAAGTCCTTCCGGCCCGGCAATGCCGCTGCCATGTTCTTCCTGAACGCGACCAGCCCGCAGACCATCAAGTTCATGCGCGGCGCCATGGTGGACGTGGGCTTCAAGGCCCAGCGCCTGGCTAACGACCTGTTGCGTCGGCTTGCGCGCAAGCAGACGGCACTGCCGCCGGCCACGGTCGGCAAAGCGCCGGTGAAAGAGCAGGTGATTCACTTCATTAACAAGAAGATGCCGGGCGGCCTGCCCAAGAAGACCGCGCGTGCGCTGTTGGACATCGAGGACAAGAACTACGTCCCCATCATCCGCAACCCTAAGGGCACCACCCCCGAAACCGAAGCCGTGTTTTATTTCCCGGGTTGCGGCTCTGAGCGCCTCTTCAGCCAGGTGGGCCTGGCGACCCAGGCCATGCTCTGGCACGCGGGTGTTCAGACCGTGTTGCCGCCGGGCTACTTGTGCTGCGGCTATCCACAACGCGGCAGCGGGCAGTTCGACAAGGCCGAAAAAATCATCACAGACAACCGGGTGTTGTTCCACCGCGTGGCCAACACGCTGAACTACCTGGACATCAAGACCGTGGTGGTCAGCTGCGGCACCTGCTACGACCAGCTGCAAGGTTACGAGTTCGAGAAAATCTTCCCCGGCTGCCGCATCATCGACATCCACGAATACCTGCTCGAAAAAGGCATCACCCTGCGCACCGACCAGCCCAACCAGCAGGGTGGGGGCTACCTCTACCACGACCCCTGCCACAGCCCCATGAAGCTGCAGGAGCCGATGAAAACCGTCAAGGCCCTGATGGGCGACAACGTGCTCAAGAACGAGCGCTGCTGCGGCGAATCGGGCACGCTGGGCGTCACCCGCCCCGACATCTCGACGCAGATCCGCTTTCGCAAGGAAGAAGAGCTGCGCAAGGGCGAAGCCGCCCTGCGCGCTTCCGGCGCGGTGGCTGAAACCGCCAATGTGAAGATACTCACCAGTTGCCCGAGCTGCCTGCAAGGGCTCTCGCGCTACGGCGACGACCTGCAAAACGGCCTGCTCGAGGCGGACTACATCGTCGTCGAAATGGCCAACCAGATCCTGGGCAAGGACTGGCTGCCGGCCTATGTGGAGGCGGCCAACCACGGCGGCATCGAACGCGTGCTGGTTTAGGGCCTGTCGGCACTATGTTTGCAAGATGCGTTGCGAGTCAAAAAGGCCTTGAGCAAGGCGCAAAACGCAGGCGGGGCAAGCCCCGTCAAGGCTTTGCAACGCCGCGCAAGGCCTTTTTGATCGCGACCCGGAGGGAATGGGGTGAAAACGGCGCCACTCGGCGTTGCGCTCCTAGCCCAGACGCCCGGTCTGGGCGTCGTCGCGCGCCTTGATTGGCGCCGTTTTCACCCCATTCGCATTTGTAAACATAGTGTTGGCAGGCCCTGGTCCCGGATGTCAACAGAGATATTGCCAAAACCACGACGGCCGGCCTGTCCGGCCCGTCCTTTTCAGAAAGCAGTTCCCCATGGCAGGCCTTCAACCCGGCTCCCCGACGCCCACGGCGCTGACGGTTCACAGCCAGTCGCGCGTGCTTGAAATCGCGTTTTCCGACGGCGCTGAGTTCCGGATTCCGTTTGAGCTCATGCGCATTTACTCACCATCCGCCGAGGTGCAGGGCCACGGCCCGGGCCAGGAAATCCTGCAGACCGGCAAGCGGGAGGTGACGGTGGTCGAGCTCGAGCCCATAGGCAACTACGCGGTCAAGCCGGTGTTTTCGGACGGCCACGAGAGCGGGATTTTTTCCTGGGACTACCTCTATCACCTGGGCGCTGAGCAAAGCCGCCTTTGGGACGAGTACCAGCGGCGCCTGGAGGCTGCGGGTGTGGACCGCGACGCGCCCATGCAGCAGGCGGGCGGCGGAAGCCATGGCCACGGCTGCGCCAATCATTGACGGTTCGCGCCGGGCAAAGCCTTGCCGCAACGAGCGGGGGGCCATCCAATCCCGTGCGAAGCACTGTTGTTTTTCCAGCATAAAAGCCTGCAATAAGCCCGCAATGTCCCGCGTCAGCCGAGGGTTGTCGCGGCCATTGCCTGCTTTGCCCTCTAGCATTAACCCATGAGTAGTACCCATTTCGGTTTTGAATCCGTCGACGAGCAGGACAAGGCGCGCCGCGTGCGTGGCGTTTTTGATTCCGTGGCGCCCAAATACGACGTGATGAACGACTTGATGTCCATGGGCCTGCACCGCGCCTGGAAGGCCTACACCGTGCTGGTGGCCAACGTCAAGGAAGGCTTTCAGGTACTGGACATCGCCGGCGGTACGGGCGATCTGGCGCTGGCCTTTGCCCCCAAGGTGGGCAGTACCGGGCGTGTGGTGCACACCGACATCAACGAAGCCATGCTGCGTGAAGGCCGCAATCGGTTGCTGGATGCTGGCGTGAGCCTGCCGACGCTGGTTTGCGACGCCGAGCACCTTCCTTTCCCCGATGCGAGCTTTGACGTGGTGACCGTCGCCTTCGGCCTGCGTAACATGACCCACAAGGAAGACGCGCTGCGCGAGATGAACCGCGTTCTCAAGCCCGGCGGCAAGCTGCTGGTGCTGGAATTTTCCAAAGTGGCCAGACCGCTGGAAAAAATTTACGACTGGTATTCCTTCAAGGTCCTGCCGCGGCTGGGCAAGCTTGTGGCCAATGACGATTCAAGCTATCAATACCTCGCCGAGTCGATCCGCATGCACCCGAGCCAGGAAGAACTCAAAGCCCTGATGCATAAAGGTGGTTTTGGCCATGTGGACTATCACAACATGACGGGCGGTGTAGTGGCATTGCATGTTGGAATCAAGTGCTGAAGTATTGAGTATTGAAGTGTGATTAAGGAGACGATATGAAGATCTGGTCCGCAATTCTTTCCACCGTGCTGGTCACGGCCATGGCCCTGGCGGGCACGTCGGCCGAGGCCAAGCGTCTGGCTGGCGGCAAGTCGATCGGCAAGCAGTCGTCCAACGTCACGCAGCGCGAGGCGGCGCCGGGCGGCGCCAATTCCGCCGCCAAGCCGGCTACACCCGCCGCGACGCCCGCGCAGGCGCCCAAGCGCCCCTGGGGCGCGATGCTGGGCGGCCTGGCCGCGGGCCTGGGCCTGGCCTGGCTGGCTTCGTCGCTGGGCCTGGGCGGCGCCTTCGGCCAGATCATGCTGTTCGCCCTGCTGGCGCTGGTGGTCATGCTGGTGATTGGCTTCGTCATGCGCCGGCTCAAGGGCGGGACGCCCAGCTCGCCCGGCGCAACTTCCGGGCAGGCTCCGTTCGCCTTCCAGGGCGCCGGCAACGCCACCACCCCCAAGAACTACAGCCCTGAAAACGTGGGCAATGATGCATCGGCTCGCCCCTGGGAACGAAATAGCACGGCGTTCGACGCCAACAAATACGACACAGCCGCACCTGCCGCGGGCGGCTCCATGATCGGCTCGGCCCTGCTGGGTTCGCAGTCCTGGGGTGTTCCGGCCGGTTTTGACGCCGAAGGCTTCCTCAAGGCCAGCAAGGCCAACTTCGTGACCCTGCAGGACGCCTGGGACCGCTCTGACATCCAGAGTCTGCGCGCCATGATGACGGACGACATGCTCGAACAGATCAAGACCCAGCTGGCCGACCGCGAATCGCACACCGGCGGCCAGGTCAACAAAACCGATGTTGTGATGCTCGACGCACAACTTCTCGGCATCGAGGAACTGAGCGACGTCTACATGGCCAGCGTGGAATTCTCCGGCATGATTCGCGAAGACGCTTCCGCCGGCGCCAGCCCCTTCCGCGAAGTCTGGAACATGACCAAACCCCGCAATGGCGGCAGCGGCTGGCTGGTCGCCGGGGTGCAAGCGCTCCAGTAATCGGTTGGAAGGCGCGGCTCCTCATCCAAGCCGGGGCCGCGGAACCGGCTTTGCCGGGCCGCAGGCGCAGCGGCCCCCTCGGGGGGAAGGGAGCGACACGAAGTGCGCGACCGTGGGGGCCATGTCAGAATCGGGGACGTATGAATACATCGTCCCCTTTTTCATTTCTGGAATCCATCGCCACCCGCTTTCAGCCTCCCGCCTGGGTGGTGGATGAGGGGCAGCAGCGGCTGGTGCTGTTCCTGAACCATGTCCTGATGCAGGAAAAGCAGGCACAGGATCGCCTGCTGCGGCAAAAAGGGCAGGTGGTGCATTTGCGCTGGGCGCTTTTTTCGATCGATCTGGTGGTCACGCCCGCGGGCCTCGTGGACCGGGCAGCGCCCGGCGCCAAACCAGACCTCACGCTGGCCGTTGCCACCGAGTCGCCGCTCACCGTCGTGCAATCGGTGCTGGCCGGCAAACCGCCGCCGGTGAAAATCGAAGGCGACGTGCAGCTCGCAGCCGAACTGGGCTGGCTGGCTGAAAACCTGCGTTGGGATGCCGAAGAAGATTTGTCCCGCCTTATCGGTGATGCGCCTGCCCATGCGGTAGCCGACGTCGGCCGCCGGCTGTTTGAAGGCCTCAAGCAGTTCCTGGCCAGGACGCCGTTGTCCCCGGTGCCCGCCTCATCAGAGGTCGCCACGCAACCGGCCGCCAGCGCTACGGCGGCAGGCGAGGGCGCACCGACCGCCAAGGCGTCTGCATGACCCGGCTTTTCCGTGGGGTCTTCATCGTCTGGACCGTGCTGCGGTTCGGGCTGGACGAGCTGGTGCTCTCCAGTTTCCAGCGCCCGGGGGTGCGCCTGCTGACGCGCATCGTCTCCGTCGGGCGCAACCTGAAGGCGCCGCGGGGCGAGCGCCTGCGCGAAGCCCTCGAGAGCCTGGGTCCCATCTTCGTCAAGTTCGGCCAGGTGATGTCCACCCGCCGCGACCTGCTGCCGCCCGACATCGCCGACGAGCTGGCCCGCCTGCAGGACAGGGTGCCGCCATTTGACTCCGCTGTGGCCGTCGCCATCATCGAAAAAGCCTTCGGCCGGCCGCTGGACCGCATCTTTGCGAGCTTCGAGCAAACGCCGGTTGCCAGCGCCTCCATCGCCCAGGTGCATTTCGCCACGCTGCCCAACGGACGCGAAGTGGCCGTCAAGGTGCTGCGGCCCAACATGCTGCCCGCCATCGAGAAAGACCTGGCGCTCATGCACATGATGGCCGGCTGGGTGGAGGGCGCTTCGGCTGACGGCAAGCGCCTCAAACCCCGCGAGGTGGTGGCTGAATTCGACAAATACCTGCATGACGAGCTGGACCTGCTGCGCGAAGCAGCCAATGCGGCCCAGCTGCGTCGCAACATGCACGACCTCGACCTGGTCATGATTCCGGAGATGGTCTGGGACTTCTGCATGCCCGACGTGATGGTGATGGAGCGCATGAAGGGCGTTCCCATCAGCCAGGTGCAGCGCCTGTTGGATGCCGGCGTGGACATGAAAAAACTGGCGCGCGACGGCGTCACCATTTTCTTCACCCAGGTTTTCCGTGACGGCTTTTTCCATGCCGACATGCACCCGGGCAATATCCAGGTGAGCCTGGCGCCGGAAACTTTCGGCCGTTACATCTCACTGGACTTCGGCATCGTGGGCACGCTGACCGAGGTGGACAAGGAATACCTGGCGCAGAACTTCAGCGCCTTTTTCCAGCGCGACTACAAGCGGGTGGCCGAGCTGCACCTCGAATCCGGCTGGGTGCCTCCCGAAACCCGGGTCGACGAGCTGGAAGCCGCCATACGCGCCTGCTGCGAACCCTATTTCGACCGGCCGCTGCGGGAAATCTCGCTGGGACTGGTGCTGATGCGGCTGTTCCAGACCTCGCGGCGCTTTCACGTCGAAATCCAGCCCCAGCTGGTGCTGTTGCAAAAAACCCTGCTCAACATCGAAGGCCTGGGGCGGGAACTGGACCCCGACCTGGATCTCTGGAGCACCGCCAAGCCCTTTCTCGAAAAGTGGATGCTGGAGCAGGTGGGCCCCGAGAAGCTGCTGGCCCAGCTCAAGGCCGAGGCGCCGGCCTATGCCAAGCTGCTGCCGGGCCTGCCGCGCCTGCTGTCGCAATACCTCAAATCGTCGCAAGGCCAGCATCGCCGGGAGATCGAGGAATTGCTGCAAGAGCAAAAACGCACCAATAGGCTTCTGCAAAGCCTGATTTACGGTGGCCTGGGCTTCGTCCTGGCCCTGGTGGCCATGCAGCTTGTGCAGGTACTGCAGGCGCTGCGCTACCGCCTGTTCTAAGCCGGACCGGGCTTCAACGGCCTATAATTGAAGGCTTTGCACCCAGGTACCTTTCCCGGGCAAATTCGCGGGGTATTCCTGGGAGTACCTCCCTCAAAGCCTTAAGCACTATGCCAATCTACGCCTATAAATGCGAGTCCTGTGGGCATGCCAAGGACGTTCTGCAAAAAATCTCCGATGCGCCGCTCACCGTGTGCCCGCACTGCGGCGCGCCCGCGTTCAAAAAGCAGGTCACGGCCGCGGGTTTCCAGCTCAAGGGCTCGGGCTGGTATGTGACGGATTTTCGCGGCGGCAACAGCACCGGCGTGGCCGCGCCAAAGACTGAGGGCGCCGAAACCGGCACGGCCAACGGCAAGGGCGCGGACAGCAAGCCGGCCGATTCCACTGCCGCCGCGCCGGCAAGCACCGCGGCCGCTCCAGCCCCCGCAGCAACCGCACCCGCCAAGGCTTCGGCCGGCGATTCCTCTTCCAAGTCTTCCTCGTGATGGCTTCCATTCGCCGATGGCTTCTGGCCGGACTGCTGGTGCTGGTGCCCCTGGCGATCACGCTCTGGGTGCTCGACTGGATCGTCGGCACGCTGGACCAGACGCTGCTGATCCTGCCGGGCTCGTGGCACCCCGACAAGCTGCTCGGGTTTCACATCCCCGGCTTCGGCGTTTTGCTGACGCTGCTGATCGTGCTGCTGATGGGTGCTTTCGCCAGCAACTTCTTCGGCAAGAAGCTGGTCCGCTGGGGCAACTCCTTCCTGAGCCGCATTCCCATCGTCCGCTCCATCTATTCGAGCGTGAAGCAGGTCTCCGACACGGTGTTTTCGGAAAACGGCAACGCTTTCCGCAAGGCCCTGCTGGTGCAATGGCCGCGCGAGGGCGTCTGGACCATTGCTTTTCTCACCGGCACGCCCGGCGGCGATGTGCTCAACCACCTGGAAGGCGAGTACCTGAGCGTCTATGTCCCGACCACGCCCAACCCCACCGGCGGCTACTTCGTGATGCTGAAAAAAAGCGACTGCATCGAGCTCAAGATGAGCGTCGATGAAGCCCTGACCTACGTGATTTCCATGGGTGTCGTGGTGCCCTCAAAGCCCGTGCCGCTGCCCGCGACCCCGCCCCTGACCCCTCCTCTTTAAACGGCGAAACTGCAAACCTGCGCGTGAGGCGCTGAAAGTTCGAGTATTTTTATGGCCATCGTTTCCCAAATGCGTTCCAACTATTGCGGTCTGGTGACCGAGAGCCTCATGGGCCAGACCGTGAGCCTGTGCGGCTGGGTCAACCGGCGCCGCGACCACGGCGGCGTGATCTTCGTCGACCTGCGCGACCGCGAAGGTTATGTGCAGGTGGTCTGCGACCCGGACCGCGCCGATATGTTCAAGACCGCCGAAAGCGTGCGCAACGAATTCTGCGTGCAGGTCAAAGGCGTGGTGCGGGCCCGCCCTGAAGGCACCACCAATGACAACCTCAAGAGCGGCAAGATCGAGGTGCTATGCCACGAACTGATCGTGCTGAACCCCAGCGTGACGCCGCCTTTCCAGCTCGACGACGACAACCTGTCGGAGACGACGCGCCTCACGCACCGCGTGCTGGATCTGCGCCGCCCCTACATGCAGAACAACCTGATGCTGCGCTACCGCGTGGCCATGGAAACGCGCAAGTTCCTCGATGCCAACGGCTTCATCGATATCGAAACGCCGATGCTGACCAAGAGCACGCCCGAAGGCGCGCGCGACTACCTGGTGCCCAGCCGCGTCAACGAAGGCATGTTCTTCGCGCTGCCGCAAAGCCCGCAGCTGTTCAAGCAGCTGCTCATGGTGTCCGGCTTCGACCGCTACTACCAGATCACCAAGTGCTTTCGCGACGAAGACCTGCGCGCCGACCGCCAGCCCGAATTCACGCAGATCGATATTGAAACCTCCTTCATGGGCGAGCAGGACATCCGCGACCTGTTCCAGGGCATGATCAGCAGCATCTTCAAGACCGTGTTGAACACCGACCTGGGCGAATTCCCCGTCATGGCCTATGCCGACGCCATGCACCGCTTCGGCTCCGACAAGCCCGACCTGCGCGTGAACCTCGAATTCACCGAGCTGACCGATGTCATGGCCGACGTGGACTTCAAGGTCTTCAGCGCGCCGGCCACGACGGCGGGCGGCCGCGTGGTGGCCCTGCGCGTGCCGGGCGGCTCCGAGATGAGCCGCGGCGAGATCGACGGCTACACCGAGTTCGTCAAGATCTACGGCGCCAAGGGCCTGGCCTGGATCAAGGTCAATGACGCCGCCAAGGGCCGCGAAGGCCTGCAAAGCCCCATCGTCAAGAACATTCACGATGCCGCCATTGCCGAGATCCTCAAGCGTACGGGCGCGCAGAACGGTGACATCATTTTTTTCGGCGCCGACAAGGCCAAGATCGTCAACGACAGCATTGGCGCGCTGCGCCTGAAGATCGGCCACAGCGACTTCGGCAAAAAGACCGGCCTGTTCACCAAGGGCTGGAAGCCGTTGTGGGTGGTGGACTTCCCGATGTTCGAATTCGACGAGGACGGCCAGCGCTGGAGCGCCGTGCACCACCCCTTCACCGCACCCAAAGACGGCCACGAAGACTGGATGGACACCGATCCGGGCCGCTGCATCGCCAAGGCCTACGACATGGTGCTCAACGGCTGGGAACTGGGCGGCGGCTCGGTCCGTATCCACCGCGCCGAAGTGCAGAGCAAGGTGTTCAGCGCGCTGAAGATCGGCCCTGAGGAAGCCCAGCAGAAGTTCGGCTTCCTGCTGGACGCGCTGCAGTATGGCGCGCCACCGCACGGCGGCCTGGCTTTCGGCCTGGATCGCATCGTCACCATGATGACGGGGGCCGAGTCGATCCGCGACGTGATCGCCTTCCCGAAAACCCAGCGCGCGCAGGACTTGCTCACGCACGCACCCAGTCCGGTGGACGAAAAGCAATTGCGCGAACTGCACATCCGCCTGCGCAATCCGCAGCCCGTCTAAAACGGCGCGCCGCACGGCCAGTACGAAAGGGATGTCTTGAAGCCATTCAAGATCCCCGAGTCGGTGCTGGTCGTCATCCACACACCTGAGCGCGAGGTGCTGCTGATAGAGCGCGCCGACAATCCCGGTTTCTGGCAGAGCGTCACAGGGTCCAAAGACGCTGTGGATGAACCCCTGCTGGAGACTGCCGTGCGCGAGGTGCTTGAGGAAACCGGCATTGCGGCCGCGCCGGCGCAGTTCCGTGACTGGGGTTTGTCCAATGTCTACGAGATCTACCCCGTCTGGCGCAGCAGGTATGCGCCCGGTGTTACCCACAACACCGAACACGTCTTCAGCCTGTGCCTGGCTAGGGCCTGCGAGGTGACGCTCAACCCTGAAGAGCACACCGCTTGGCAGTGGCTGCCGCACCATGCGGCCGCCGACCTGTGCTTTTCGCCTTCGAATGCCGAGGCGGTGCTGCTCCTGCCGCAATTCATGGGCTGAACTGCGCACAGGGCAGGGCGCAACACTTTGTGAGTTGGCGTTTCACGGGATTGGCAAACCCCGATCGCTCGGTTTAAATGGGACGGACCACGCCCATCTCCTCCTCTTCATTCGCACAGGGACGAACGCCAGCGGCCATGTTGTACCCCCTCCACAAGACCGGCGCGCTGCAACTGCTCCAGGGCGGGTGGGATTTTTTCCCTGCCTTGATCCAGGCGCTGGATGCGGCGCGAAGCTGGGTACAGCTGGAAACCTATATTTTTGATTTTCACGGCGCCGGGGCCGAGGTGGCCGAAGCTTTGGTGCGCGCGGCAGGCCGCGGCGTCACGGTGCAGGTGCTGGTGGACGGCATAGGCACCAGCTCGCTGCCGCCGCAGTGGGCCGAAAAATTCGCACAGGCCAAGGTCGACTGGTGTGTGTACTCCCCCCTGGGTACGGGCCTGAGCGGCCTGGGCCTGCTGGTGCCTGAGCGCTGGCGCCGCTTGCACCGCAAGCTGTGTGTCGTCGACCAGCAGACGGTGTTTTGCGGCGGCATCAATGTGCTCGACGATTTTTACGACCCCAACCATGGCGAGCTCCAGGCGGCTCGCCTCGATTTCGCGGTGGCCGCCACCGGGCCGCTGGCGCTGGAAGCCGCCGATGCCATGGCGCTGCTGTGGTGGCGCGTGCAGGCGGGTTACAGCGCGCGGCAGCGGCACATGAACGCGGCGTGGGAGAAATTCAAGGCCGCGGGGTACGGTGGGCGCACGGGTGCCACACCGCTTGCGACGGGCAATGGCGCAGCCGCCGGACCCAGGGCGGCACTGATACTGCGCGACAACCTGCGCAACCGCAGCAGCATAGAGCGCGCCTACCGCAAGGCCATCGGCAAGGCGCACCATGAAATCATCATCGCCAACGCCTACTTCCTGCCGGGACGCAAGCTGCGGCGCGCCCTGATCGGCGCCGCGCGCCGCGGTGTGCGTGTGACGCTGCTGCTGCAGGGCCGCTACGAGTACTTCATGCAGTACCACGCGGCCCGGCCCGTCTACGGCGTCCTGCTGGCGGCGGGTGTGGAGATCCATGAATACGAAGCCGGTTTTCTGCACGCCAAGGTGGCCGTGGTGGACGGGCACTGGGCCACCGTGGGCTCGTCCAACCTGGATCCCTTGAGCCTGCTGCTGGCCCGTGAAGCCAATGTGGTGGTCGAGGACAAGGCCTTTGCCGAAGGGCTGGCCGGCATTTTGCGTGATGCCATGATCAAGCAGGGGCGGCGCATGGACCCGGCCGCCCACAGCCACCGCCCTCTGGGCCAGCGCCTGCGGGGCTGGGGGGCTTATGCCCTGGTGCGGCTGGCGCTGCTGGTGGCGGGCCAGCGTTACTGACGTCCCCAGGCCATTTCCTCGTTAGATGGCTACTAAATTGATAGCAACTTATGCCCACACGAAAAGGGTGAAAGGCCAAAGACCCTGTCAGATTCCGGACAAGACGCCGAAAGAGCAGGCTGGTAATATCTGGCATGCTTATGAAATCCGACACGCCCCCCCAGGACGCGACCGGCGAGGGTACGCCCGTTTCCGTCAAGATCCGCGAACGCCTGGCCCTGGCGCGCAAGCGCTTTCACGCCAATGACAACATCGCCCAGTTCATCCAGCCCGGAGAACTCGAAAAACTGCTGGACGAAGTCGAAGGCAAGATGCAGGGCGTGCTCGACAGCCTGGTGATAGACACCGCCGGCGACCACAACACCAACAACACCGCGCGCCGCGTGGCCAAGATGTACCTCAACGAGGTCTTCAAGGGCCGCTATGTAGCGTCACCCACCATCACCGAGTTCCCCAACGCCGAGCACCTCAACGAGCTCATGATCGTCGGGCCCATCACGGTGCGTAGCGCCTGCTCGCATCACTTCTGCCCGGTCATCGGCAAGATATGGATTGGCGTGCTGCCCAACGAACACACCAATGTGATTGGTCTCTCCAAATACGCGCGCCTGGCTGAATGGGTCATGGGCCGCCCGCAAATCCAGGAAGAGGCCGTGGTGCAGCTGGCCGACCTCATCATGGAAAAAACCCAGCCCGACGGCCTGGCCATCGTGATGGAGGCCAGCCACTACTGCATGGCCTGGCGCGGTGTGAAAGACATGGACAGCAAGATGATCAACTCGGTGATGCGCGGCGTGTTCCTGAAGGACTCGACCCTGCGCCGTGAATTCCTCGCACTGATTCCGCAGAAGGGCTAAAGATGTTGGTTCGTTTACTTTATGCAAGCCGCGCGGTCGACACCAGCCCCGAAGCCATCGAGGGCATTTTGTCGCAGTCGCGCCAGCACAACCCGGCCACCGGCATCACCGGCATCCTCTGCTACGGTGGCGGCATTTTCCTGCAGGCTATCGAAGGCGGGCGCATGGCGGTCAGCGACCTGTTCGGCCACATCCAGCAGGACGCCCGCCACAAGGACGTGGTGCTGCTGCACTTCGAGGAAATCTCCGAGCGGCGTTTCGGCGGCTGGACCATGGGCCAGGTCAACCTCTCCAAGCTCAACCACTCCATCCTGCTGAAGTACTCCGAGAAGGCCGAGCTCGACCCTTATTCCGTCTCCGGCAAGGTGTCCTACGCGCTGCTCGAAGACCTGATGGCCACTGCGTCCATCTGCGGGCGCGTTTGAACAGACGGCCCCCACGCTCCGCCGCCGCGAGCCTGCGACAGTCGCTTCCCCTGGCTTCGAGGGGGAAGGACGCCGCGCCTGCGGCCCGGCCCTTCGACAGGCTCAGGACAGGCCAAGGCCGGTTCCGCGGCCCCGGCTGGTAGGGAGAAGCTTCATGCTGCGCTGCAGCCTTGTTGTGTTTGCTTGACCGGTGCCCCTTTCCGCCCTTGCCCTGATTGTTCTTGCCGGCCTGATTCACGCCAGCTGGAACATTGCCGCCAAAAAGGCGGGAGGCGATGCCCGCTTTGCCTTTTTCACCAGTGTGGTGATGATGTTGATCTGGGCGCCGGTTGGCCTGTGGGCCAGCTGGGGGGTGTTGCCTCATTGGGGCTGGACCGAGTGGACCATTGTTGCGGTCAGCGGCGTGCTGCATGTGCTGTATTACGTGGTGCTGCTGCGCGGCTACCGAAAAGCCGACCTGACCGTGGTCTACCCGCTGGCCCGTGGCTCCGGGCCTCTGCTGTCCTCGCTTGTGGCCATCACTTTGTTGGGCGAGCGGATTTCCGCCATGGGTGCGGCCGGCATTGCCGCTGTGGTGGGCGGTGTGTTCCTGATTGCGGGCGGGCCCGGCCTGCTGCGTGCGGCGCATGACCCGGCGCAGCGCCGTCGCGTGCACAAAGGCATGGCTTACGGCCTGCTCACAGGCGCCTTTATTGCCAGCTACACCGTGGTGGATGGATACGGCGTGCGATTCTTGCTGATGTCGCCCATCCTGATTGATTACCTGGGCAATTTTGTGCGGGTGGCCGTGCTCGCGCCTGCTGTGCTGCGCGATCGTTCAGCCGCAGCCACGCTGTGGCGCCGGCAGTGGAAGTACGCGCTGATGGTCGGCGCCATCAGCCCGGTCTCCTATGTGCTGGTGCTGTATGCCATGCAGGTGGCGCCGCTGTCGCATGTGGCGCCAGCGCGTGAAGTCTCCATGCTGTTTGCCGCGCTGGTCGGCGGGCATTTGCTCGGCGAAGGCGACCGCCTGCAGCGGTTGCTGGGCGCTGCCCTGATTGCCGCGGGTGTCATGGCCCTGGCGCTGGGCTGACAGCAAAATACGGGCATGCCACTCGAAACGTCTTTACTGGTTGGATGTGATTTTTCCAGCGCTCCAACGCGCAGGAAGCCGATTGTCATGGCCTGCGGTACCAGCGCAAACGGACGCGTCCAGCTGGCGAAGCTGGAGCGCTTCGAATCGCTGGATGCTTTTGAAGTCTGGCTTCGACAGACCGCCGACTGGCTGGGCGCCTTCGATTTTCCGTTCGGCTTGCCGCGCGAATTGGTAGCGCATCTTGGCTGGCCCCTTGCCTGGCCCGCGCTGATAGCGCATTACGCCGCGTTGGGCCGCGCCGACATCCGGCAAGCCTTTGCCGCGTTTTGCGATGCGCGCCCCATTGGCGCGAAGTTTGCCCATCGCGCGACCGACGGGCCAGCCGGATCGAGTCCCTCGATGAAATGGGTCAATCCGCCGGTGGCCTATATGCTGCATGCCGGTGTCCCGCGCCTGTTGGCGGCCGGTGTGCATCTTCCGGGCCTGCAGGATGGCGACATGCGGCGCGTCGCGCTCGAGGGCTATCCCGGCCTGCTTGCGCGCGAATTGCTCGGCAGCCGCTCGTATAAAAGCGACGACAAGGCCAAACAGACGCCGGAACGGCTGATCGCGCGCAAGGACCTGATCACCGCACTCGAAAACGGTCAAACCCGGCTGGGGCTGAGACTCAAGGTCAGCCATGCCCAGCGCGATTCGCTGGCCGATGACGCCAGCGGTGACAGCCTGGACGCCGCGCTGTGCCTGATGCAGGCGGCCTGGGCGCAGCGGCAGGGCGCGCCGCGCTACGGTTTGCCTCTGGAGATGGATCCGCTGGAAGGCTGGATTGTGACCGCCTGAGATCCGCGTGAAAGAGAAAGGCCGGCCTGTCTGTTTGTCCAGTATATTCAGGGGCCTTTTTTCCGCGCGTCATGCGCCTCTTCGAACCATGTCTTTCCTCCCCCGCGTACTCGCGATGGCCGCGCTGCTGGGCGCGTGGCTTCCCGCCCAGGCATCTTCACCGGCCAAACACTCAGCCAAACCTCCGGCAAGCGCCTGGGCCGGCGTGGTGACCTATGTGGTCGACGGTGACACGCTGAGGGTGCGCCCGCCCGGCGGCGGCAAGTCCGTGAGCGTTCGCATCAGCGGCATAGACGCGCCTGAAATCTGCCAGGTCGGTGGTACTGCCTCCCGCGACGCGCTGATGCGCAAGCTGCTGGGCCAGCGCGTGGCTGTTTACGGACGGCAGCATGACGACTATGGCCGCCTGCTGGCGAAGATCAGCTTCAAAGGCGAGGACACGGGACGCTGGATGGTGGCGCAGGGCCTGGCCTGGTCTTACCGCAACCGGGCCAACGCCGGCCCCTATGCCGCGCAGCAGCGGCATGCCCAGGCCGCGGGGCTGGGGATTTTTTCAGCGTCGCAGGGCGCGCCCGCGGTGTATCCCGCGCAATTCCGCAAGCGGCACGGCAGCTGTCATTCGCAGCGCTGACGCCGCTGCCCCTTGTCCTACGGCTGTTTCAGCCGGGGCCGATGTGCGGCGGCGCACCATCTGGCTAGAGTGAGTGTGCGCGAACGCCGCTTCGCCATTCCCTTTCGCCCGGCCGGGCCCGCACATTCCCACCAAGGAGCCATCATGATTTCAATCCTTCCCAATCCTTCGCATACAGGCCATGCCCTCCGCCCGCTGGCCGTCCTGGTCGCGGCATCGCTGGCACTGGCCCTGTCGGCCTGCAACAAGCAGGATGAAGGCAAAACCGCCGGCCAGCAACTGGACTCGGCCATTGCGAAAACCGAAGAGGCCGCCGCCAGGGCCAAAGCCAAGGCTGAGAGCGAAATGGCCAGTGCCGGCGCCGCGGTGAAAAATGCGACCCAAAGCGCGGAGTCTTCCAGCAAGGACATGGCCGCCAAGGCCGGTGAAAAAATCGACGACCTTACCATCACCACCACCGTCACCGCGGGCTTCGCGAAGGACCCCGACTTGAGCGTGCTCAAGATCAATGTGGATACCCGTGACGGCGCTGTGACCCTCAAGGGCTCCGCACCCACGTCGGCCGCCCGCGACAAGGCTGCCGACCTCGCCAAGGCGGTCAAGGGCGTCAAATCGGTGGACAACAAACTCGAGGTCAAAGCTGCCGGCTAGAGGCTGTAGAGGCCGCGAGCCTGGACGTGAAAAAGGCAGGCCATGGGAAATCCCATGCCTGCCTGCAGCCACCTTGCGGTGGCAAAGGGCCTAACCGCTTACGGGCGAACGACGATGTCGTTGCGAACTGCCTTGACGTTCTTCACGTTGCGGGCGATGTTTTCAGCCTGGGCCTTTTCCGCGGCGGATTTGGCGAAGCCGGACAGCTGGACGGTTCCGTTGAGCGTTTCCACCTTGATGGAGGAGGCCGCCACGGTTTTGTCCTCGACGAATTTGGCCTTCACGGAGGTCGTGATGGCGGCGTCGTCGACGTAGGCGCCGGCAGTTTCCTGGCCACGCCCGACAGCGCAGCCGCTGCCAATGATGGTGATGCCTGCCAGAGCGGCGAATGCAATTGCGCGAGCGTATTTCATACTGTTTCCTCTTGTGTTGATGTCATGGTTTTGGTGCAAGGTTGAAAAAGCCTGCCTGTGGACGGCACCACGCCCACAGGCCAGCGGTAATCCTTTATTTTTCGAGCCAGTCCTTGAGCTCGTCGGCGTGCTCTTCCTCGTCGGCAAGAACGTCCTCGAGCATGCGCCGCGTCGTCGGGTCCTTGTCGCCGATCAGCGCGATCATCTGGCGGTAGGTCTCCACCGCGATGCGCTCGGCGACCAGGTTGACGCGTACCATGGTCTTGAGGTCGTTGGATTCGTCGTAATCGGCGTGGCTGCGCTGCCGCAGCGTGTCGGGTGAAAAATCGGGCTCGCCGCCCAGTTGCACGATGCGCCGGGCGATGCGGTCCGCATGCCCGGATTCCTCATTCGCATGCACCAGGAATTCATCCGCGATGGCGGGTGAGGACAGGCCGCTGGCCGTGAAATAGTGGCGCTTGTAGCGCAGCACACAGACCAGCTCCGTCGCGAGCGCGTCGTTGAGCAGCTTCACGATCGCGTCGCGGTGCGGCCCGTAGGCCGGTGTGATGGCGCCGTCGGCCAGGCTTTTGCGGGCTGCGTTCAGGCCGGTCTCGTCCAGTACCAATTCACTGAAAGCCGTTCTGATTGGGCTTGTCGCCAAAGAGTTATTCATGAGGACCTTTATCTTTGTCTTTGTGTTTGTTCGCTGCCCTGCGCGGGGTGGGACAGCATAGATAGCAGGGTGCCGGAGATTTCCGATGACTTGAGTGCGGCCAGCAAGACACCGCCCAGTGATACCAGGCGCCACGGTTTGAACGCCACGGCCGCAGCGCCCGCCACAGCGGCGATGCCGAGCAAGTGCAGCGGTTTTTCGCGGGCGTACTGGTCCAGCACCGGCCGCGCCAGGCTGAGCGCGGCGCTCACCGGGTGGTGCTGCCACCAGGCGCCCAGCGCATGTTTCACAAAGCCCCAGGCCCCGTCCTCGGCATGCGGCGAATCTCCTTCCCCGCGCGGCCCGGGAGGCTTCTGTTCGTCATCGGATTGCCTGTCACGGCTCATGTGCCTGACGATGGCCTTGCGGCTGCTGGCCAGTCTTTCTTGCGGCGTGGGCTGTGTTAATGAGGTCATGGTGGGCTCGCGATGCTGTCAGGCTGCCATGCGCAGCGCGCGCGCATCGCTGTCGATCTGCGCCTTCAGCTCTGGAAAGCGCTCGCTGGCCAAAGGCTTGCGTGCCTTCAGTACGGCGATGACCAGAATGACCAGTGCAATGCCCGGCACCACCACCAGGGCCCAATGAAACTGGTTGTGCAGCATCCCCAGCATCACGGCCGTGCCTGCCAGTCCCAAGAAGATCGCGGCCGACACGATGGCCGCAGCCCAGGCCACCACACGTGCCAGCACCTCGGCGCCAGCTTCAGAAGCTTCTTCCTGAAATAGCGCCGCATAGGCCGACAAATGGTCGGCGACCAGATCCGGCCGCTGCACGATGGTGGAAAAGAGAGGATGGAGCATGGGCTTGGTAGTTACTGCCGTGTTGGATGCTTCAGCAGCAGGTCAATAGCGGTTCTGGTTGCGGTGGCGGGCCGAGGAAACCAGCAGCGCGACACCCGCACCCACGGCCGCAGCGATCAACACGGAACGCAGGGGCTGGTCGGCGACGTAGCGCGAGGTTGCGCCCGCAGCGTTGGATAGCGAACGCTGTGCGCGATCCTTGGCTTCTGCGGCGAGGTCCAGGCTCTGGCGGGCCAGGTGTTGGGCCTTGGAGGTGAGCATGTCGACCACGGGGTCGACGCTGCCGCGCAGGTCGCGCACCTTGCTTTCGGCTTTGTCCAGGGCGTCGTTGGCATAGCTGCGCGTGCTGCTCACGGCTTTCTCGGCGGTTTGCAGAAGTTCATCGGAGCTTTGTCGTGCGGCATTAGCGGCGGTCTGGGTATTCATGGCGAATCCTTGGTTGATTGAAGAGCGGGTTGAAAAAACACTGGAAAAGAAGATGGGCGGAGGATGGAAAACAAAAGCCGGGTCACCGGGTGACGCGGCTCATGCGGGGCCTCCAGCGAAAACGTGCAGGCCGTCAGTTCTTGCGCAGCAGGCTGACGACAAAGGTCACGACCGCCATCACGGCAAAGATGAAGAACAGGATCTTGGCGATCTCAACGGCACCCGCCGCGATGCCGCCAAAACCGAACACGGCGGCGATCAATGCGATGACGAGAAAGACAACGGCATAGTGCAACATTTGAGGCTCCTTGCTTTGGGTGAATGGCCTTTGCTTCGGTTGAAGCGGCCTTGTGCCAAGCTTAGTGAATGCCCCGTGTGCGTCTCATCGGCTGCTGACGTGTGCCCGTGTCAGTTCGAATGGCCATGACCTGTAGGAGTGGGCCGACATTTTGTTACGCTGCATGTTCGCGGCGCGCAGCGCAATTCGAGCGCGTGCAGGTGGCTAGCGCGTCTTCGGCAACACAGCGGAAATCCGCGTGCCTTCGCCTTCGGTACTGGTGACCGTCAGGCGGCCGCCCGCGGCTTCCACGCGATGCCGCATGCCGGCCAGCCCGTGGCTGCCCGCGCCCACGCTGCCGACCTTGAAGCCCTTGCCGTTGTCCTTGACCTCGACGGTGATGTAGCTGTCGAAGTTGTGCAGGCTGATCTCGGCTTGGGTGGCCTCAGCGTACTTGCCCATGTTGGTGAGCGACTCCTGAACCAGGCGGTAGACGGTCAGTTGCGCGGACCCGCCGAGTTCGACGGCTTCCAGGTCGGTCGCGATGGACAGGCCCGAGCGCTCCTCGAACTCGCGCGCCAGGATTTCCAGCGAAGCCACCAAGCCCAGGTGCGACAGCGAGGAGGGCCGCAGGTCTTCCACGATGCGCCGCTTGAGCGCGATGCCGCTGTTGAGCGTGTTGGTCAGGTGCGTAAGGCGTTCCGCCGCCTCAGGCTGGCTGCCTGCCAGGCGCGACTTCAAGCGCGCCACATCAAGTTTGGCCGCGGTCAGAAGCGCGCCCAGCTCGTCGTGCAGCTCGCGCGCCAGATGGCCGCGCTCATCCTCGCGCACATTCTGCAAGTGGGTGGCAAGCTCTGCCAGGTTGGCGGTCCGCTCCCGCACCTGTACCTCCAGGAAGTCACGCTCGCGTTCCAGCGACTCCTGCTCGCGCCGGCCGGAAGCCAGCAAGGCCTTGGTCTGCAGCAGGTACATGTAGAAGGCCAGCAAACCCGCCAGCGCCACGGTGGCCACCCCTATGCGCGACAGCTGCAGCGAACGCCTGATCTGGTCCTGTCCCTGTTCCATTTTGCTGACGCTGCTGGCGGCCAGTTTGGCAGACTGCTCGCGAATGGCTTCCATGTGTTCCTTGCCGACATCCGTGGTCAGCACGAACTTCCAGGCGTCCTCATTGCCCTCTTTGCGCATGCGGATACTCAGGTCCATTTCGGCGAGCTTGCGCGAGACGTGCCGCGACATCAGGCCGAACTCCGCGAGCTGGTCCCGGTAAGGCGTGAACAATTGGCGGAGGGTGTCCAGGTTGTGGTCGATGTCGGCAAGCGCAGCGTTGTACGGCTCCAGGTAACGTGCATCCCCCGTCAACAGGTAGCCCCGCTGCCCGGTTTCCGCATCCAGCATATGCTGCAGCAATTTGTTGATCGCCCCGCGGGTCTGCTGCGCCTCTTCAATGCTGGCTGCAGCTTCGGTAGACTTGCGAAAACTCGCCTCATTGATGAAGATGAGGAATGCGGCTGCCAGCACCGCCAGAGGCAGGCTAATGGCCATTTTGGGTATCGCAAATGGTTTCACGGCAAACTCCGTTTGGTACTTCGGTGAAGAATTCGTCAATAATGGGTGCTGAAAATTAAAGCAGGCGCCTGTTCAGGGCTCCTCTTTTTTGGCATTGCAGGCTTTATAGGAAGACAGCGACATGATCAAAATTGGAATTGTGGACGACCACGCCATTGTGCGTTCCGGGCTCAAGCAGTTTTTCTCGGACCAGGTCGATTTGCGCGTCGTCGGCGAAGCCGGCAGCGGTCGCGAGGCCATTGACCTTGTGCGCAATGTCGAGCTCGACATTCTCGTCATGGACTTGTCCATGCCCGGCCAGAGCGGTATTGATGCGCTGGCCATGATTCGCGCAAAGGCTCCCGACGTCGGCATCCTTATCCTGAGTGGTTATCCCGAGGAGCACTATGCGGTCAACCTGATTCGCCAGGGTGCCAGCGGTTACCTCAACAAGGAGTGCGATCCGTCCGAGATCGTCGACGCGATCCGCGTGATCTCGCTGGGCAAGCGCTACATCACCCCTGCGGTGGCGGAGTTGCTGGCGCAGCAGTTGAACCGGCCCAACGACGTGGCTTCGCACGAGCAGTTGTCCGAGCGCGAATTCCAGGTGTTCCTCAAGCTGGCCAAGGGCGAAACTGCCGGCGACATCGCCAAGGCGCTGTCCCTGAGCGTCAAGACGGTGAGCACCTACCGTACCCGTGTGATGGAAAAGATGAGCCTTTCCTCGAACAGCGACCTGACCTACTACGCCCTCAAGAACAAGCTGATTGATTGAATTCAATCGGCGGCGGCGCTCTGCTGGATGCAATAGTCCACCAGGGCGTCGATCTCGTTGGATTTGTCGAACACCGCGTCGACACCAAGCTGCGAGCAGCGCTGACGGATGTCGGCCGTGGCGTAGTTGCTCAGCACCACCACTTTTTGCCGGGAAGGGCGTTCCCTGCACGCGGCCAGAACTCCCAGGCCGCTCCCCTGTTTGAGAAACAGGTCAACTATCGCCAAGTCCCAGTCTTCGCTGTTCTCGGCTAGCCAGGCTTTGCCTTCGTTTTCGGTCTCCGCGGTTCCCACCGCGTCAATTTGTGCCAATTCCTCCAGCGTCCCGATCAGATTTTCACGAATCGTGGGGTTGTCTTCTACGATGTAAGTTTTCAGTCTCACTGCTGAGGTCCAGGTAGGAGGCCGTATGCTTTCAAAGTATTACCAAAGGCCGAAGAACGCGACTGTCGCGAATGTCTGTTGTTTCTTAATGTATCTTTTCCCTGGAATCCATTCTGCCAGCGGCGGAAGCCAGCACTTGTAGGAAGCTTCCTACGCTGGGTCGCGTTCTTGGAGGCGCCGTGTATTGCTGCCACGCCACTTGAACTGTAGGCACATCCCCACAGCATCACATGGCACCTGCCGACTGCCTAGCGCAGCGATTGCTTCCACAGTCAAACACAGGGCTACCAACGCCTTTTCGGCTTGCGGCTTTCGGCGATTGCGAGGAATTCCCGCAATTTCTTTTTTCTTGATGCAGGCTTGATCCCCATGGCATTCATGAGCAATACCCAATCCCGCCAATCCCGGCTGGTCCTTTGGCGCAGATGGCTTGCCGGTATTGCCCTTGTTCTGGTAGCCCTGGTTCTGGTCCTCGTATTCTTTCCGTGGGACATGCTGCGCGGCCCCATCAACCGCCATGTCTCCGACCAGCTGGGCCGGCGCTTTGAAATCACGCGGCACCTGTCGGTGCACCTGGGACGGACCATCACGGTAAGGGCCGACGGCGTGGAGTTCGCCAACCCCGATTGGGCCAGCAAGCCTTACCTGGTCAAGGCGGAAGCGGCCGAATTCGATATCAAGCTGCTCCCGCTGCTGCTGGGCAAGGTCGTGTTGCCGCGCATTGCACTCACAGCGCCCGAGATAGGACTGCAGATGGAGCCCGATGGACGCCGGACCTGGGCACTGGCGCGAGACACCTCCGATGAGGGGGCCATTCCGCGCATCGATGCCTTGCTGATCGACGGCGGCAGCGTGGACTACCAGGCGGCGGCGCAGGGCGCCAACATTCATGTGGATTTTTCGCTCGTCCAGGAGGCCGCGGGCCAGCTGCCCCTCACCTACAAGGCGAGCGGCAAATGGCAAAACGAAGCCTTCAGCGCCAATGGGCGCACCGGTGGCGTGCTGCAGCTGAGCAAGGACCTTGAAGCGCCTTTTCCCATCGAGGTGAATGCGGTGGCCGGCAAGACCAGCCTGAAGGCCAAGGGCAGCATCGCCAACCTCGCAGACCTTGCCGGGGTGGATGCCAGCTTTGACCTGCAGGGCCGCAACCTCGAGGAACTCTACAAGCTGCTGGGTGTGGTACTGCCGTCCACGCCGCCTTACAAACTGCGCGGCAAACTCACCAGGCACGGCAAGGTCTGGGCCGCCAGCCAGATACAGGGCCGCTTGGGCAGTTCGGACCTCAGCGGCGCGCTGAGTTTTGACCAGTCCGCGCCGGTGCCCTTGCTGACCGGCAAAGTGCAGTCAAAACTGCTGGATTTCGCCGACCTGGCGCCGGTGATCGGATTGCCTGCGCCGGCCGGGCCCACCCCGCTGAAGGCGGCGGCCGCAGAGAGCGGGAATGAACCCGCGCCGGCGAAAAGCAGCAAACCGGATCGCGCATCGCGCAAGGTCCTGCCTGTTGCAACGCTGGATGTCACCCGGCTCAAGGCCATGAACGCCGACGTGGTGTACTCCGCCGCCGACATCCGGCACGTGGAAGTGCTGCCGCTGGACAAAGGCAGCGTCCACGTCAAGCTGAACGGCGGCGTGCTGCAGCTGGAGCCCATATCGCTGGGCATCGCGGGCGGCACGGTGGCCGGCAGCATACGCATCGATGCCAATCTTGTGCCGGCCGGCTTCAGCACGCGGCTGGACCTGCGCGCCGTGCAGCTGAACCAGCTCTTTCCGAAGATCGAGACCACCAAAAGCAGCCTGGGCAAGATCAGCGGCCAGTTCGACCTCAAGGGGCGCGGCAATTCGCTGGCGCAAATGCTGGGCACGTCGTCAGGCGACGTGGCCGTCCTGATGGGCAAGGGCCAGATCAGCAACATCCTGCTCGAATTCATGGGCCTGGACGGTGGCGAGATCATTAAATTCCTGGTGCGCGGCGACCGCAATGTGCAGCTGCGCTGCGCGGCTGCCGCCTTTGAGGTCAAGCAGGGGTTGATGAGCAGCAAGACCATCGTGCTCGACACCTCGGACACGGTGATCAACGGACATGGCAACATCAGCCTGGCCGATGAAACCCTGGACCTGGTCCTGGAGCCGGCACCCAAGGACCGCAGCATCCTGAGCTTGCGCTCGCCCTTGAAAATCAGCGGCACTTTCGCGGCCCCGTCGGCCGGTCCCGACAAGGGTGCGCTGGCCGGACGCGCCGGTATCGCGATCGCGCTGGGTGTGATCAATCCTTTGCTGGCCCTGGCCGCCACCATAGAAACCGGGCCGGGCCAGGACGAAAACTGCGCGGCGATCCTGAAACAGGCTGCCGCATCGAGCGCCGGTTCGCGCATTCCGGCCGCCGCCGTCAAATAAAAATCAGCGATGAATGCCGCCGCAGACCGCGCAGGCGGTATTGCGGGCCAGCTTCATCTCGCTCCACTCCATGCGCCTGCCGTCCAGCATCAACAGGCGCCCGGTAAGTGCCTCGCCCACGCCACACACCAGCTTCAGGGCTTCGGCCGCCTGCGTGCTGCCGATGATGCCGACCAGCGGCGCGAACACGCCCATGGTGGCGCACAGGGTCTCTTCCATCAGCTCAGATTCGGGGAACACGCAGGCATAGCAGGGCGACTGCGCATTGCCCGCGTCAAACACTGCGACCTGGCCGTCGAAGCGGATGGCCGCGCCTGAAACCAGCGGCTTGCGGTGTTTCACGCAGGCGCGGTTGATCGCGTGGCGGGTCGCGAAGTTGTCGGTGCAGTCGAGCACCAGGTCGGCCTTGGCCACCAGTTCGTCGAGCAGCGCGCCCTCGGCCCGCTGCGTGACGGGCGTAACCGTCACGTCGGGGTTGATCGCCGCGATGGCCTGCCGGGCGGATTCGGCCTTGAATTCGCCGATGCGGCCCAGGGTGTGGGCGACCTGCCGCTGCAGGTTGGTGGCCTCGACGCGGTCATGGTCGGCGATGGTGATGTGGCCGACCCCGGCGCTGCCCAGGTAGAGCGCGACCGGTGAGCCCAGGCCGCCGGCCCCGATGATGAGCACATGCGCCTTCAGGAGCTTGTCCTGGCCTTCGATGCCGATGTCGTCGAGCAGGATGTGCCGGGAATAACGAAGCAGCTGGTCGTCGTTCATATGAAAGAAAAAAAGGCCGCCAAACAGGGCGGCCTCGATGTAAAGAAAAAGAACGGGTGCGAGCCACGGCCTGGTGAACCGGAAGGCTGCGGGAAGGCCGGTATCGCCGGCGCTATCCCGTCACCTCCCGTCAAAGCCTCAGTTTTCTTTTTTCTCGTTCTTGGGCTCCACCACGGCGGTCTTGCTGACCAGCACAGGGCGGCCCTTGAGCTGGTTGATCGCCTGGGCCAGCTGGAAGTCCTTGTCGCTGCCCAGTTCGGGCGGGCGGCGCTGTTCCGGCGTTTTCTTGGCCTCTTCCTCGAGGCGCTTCATGGCTTCTTCGCGGGCCTTCTCACGGTTGACGTCCTTGACTTCGGCGCCCTGGCCGCTGTTGAGGTGCTTCTCCAGGTCGGCTTCGCGGGTGCGCAGTGCGGCAAACGGACTGCCTTCGGCGGTTTCGTCGACCATCACGTCGGGCACGATGCCGCGCGCCTGGATGGATTTGCCGCTGGGAGTGTAATAGCGTGCCGTGGTGAGTTTCAGGCCGGTGTCGGGGCCCAGCGGCCGCACGGTCTGCACCGAGCCCTTGCCGAAGGTCTGCGTGCCCATGATGGTGGCGCGCTTGTGGTCCTGCAGCGCGCCGGCCACGATTTCACTGGCGGAGGCCGAGCCTTCATTGACCAGCACCACCAGCGGCACGTTCTTGAGGGCCGCGGGCAGGCGCTTGAGCGGGTCACCGCCGCTGCGTCGCTGGTAGAACTCGGGGGCCGCCTTGTAGGTGAACTTGCTTTCGGCCAGCTGGCCGTTTGTCGACACCACCGTCACGTTTTCAGGCAAGAAGGCGGAGGACACCGCAACGGCCGCATCCAGCAGGCCGCCCGGGTCATTGCGCAGGTCGAGCACCAGGCCCTTGAGGTTGGGCTCCTGTTTGTAGATCTGCTCAAGCTTGGTCACGAAGTCGTCGACCGTGCGTTCCTGGAATTGGCTCAGGCGTATCCAGGCATAGCCGGGCTCCACCACCTTGCTGCGAACCGACTGGGTGCGGATTTCCTCGCGCGTGATGGTGACCGGGAAGGTGCGATTTTCATCCTTGCGGAAGATCGTCAGCAACACCTTGGTCCTGGGCTCGCCGCGCATTTTCTTGACGGCTTCATTGAGCGTCAGGCCCTTGACGGCGGTGTCGTCGATACGCGTGATCAGGTCGTTCGGCTTGAGGCCGGCGCGGTCGGCGGGCGAGCCTTCGATGGGTGAAACCACCTTGACCAGGCCGTCTTCCTGGCTGATTTCGATGCCGACACCGACAAAACGGCCCGTCGTGCCTTCGCGGAATTCCTTGAAGGACTTTTTGTCGAAATACACCGAGTGCGGGTCCAGGCTGGCCACCATGCCGGAAATGGCGTCGGTGATGAGTTTTTTCTCGTCCACCGGCTCGACGTAATCGGTCTTGACCATGCCGAAAACCGCAGCCAGCTGCTGCAGCTCTTCGAGTGGCAGGGGGGCGATGCCCGCGCGGGCCACTGCCTGCAGCTGTACCGTGGTGAGAGCTCCCGCCACGGCGCCGATTGAAATCCAGCCTGCTATCTTGAGCTTTTGACCCATAAAAAATACCTTCGTAAGCCGTTGGGAAACCCTTGTTCCCCCCCGTGGGAAGCAATATACACCTTGGAGAAAGGCCGGGACCTCCAGTTCCACCCTAGTCACGGCGTCGCGCGAAAAAAGAAGCGAAACAGACGGCTATTTACAGGACTTTTACAAAAATCCGGGCGGCTAAGCCCCTGCGCGGGATTAGGCCTTTCCCTGGGCGCCAACGGCCGCTGCCGCCTTGGCTGCGGCCTCGCCGTCTCCCAGGTAGTAGTGGCGCAGGGGTTTGAGGTTGGCGTCCAGCTCGTAGACCAGCGGAATGCCGTTGGGGATGTTGAGCCCCACGATGTCGCTGTCGGAGATGTTGTCCAGGTATTTCACCAGGGCGCGTATGGAATTGCCGTGCGCCGCGACCAAGATGCGTTTGCCGGCTTTGATGGCGGGCGCCATCGATTCATTCCAGAAGGGCAGGACGCGCTCCACGGTGTCCTTGAGGCATTCGGTCAGCGGCACCTGGCCGGGCTGCAGCTTGGCGTAACGCAGGTCGCCGCGCTCGCTGCGCGGGTCGGTCGCCTCGAGCGGCGGCGGTGGGGTGTCGTAGCTGCGGCGCCAGATGAGCACCTGCTCGTCGCCGAATTTTTTCGCGGTTTCGGCCTTGTTCAGCCCCTGCAGGGCGCCATAGTGCCGCTCGTTGAGGCGCCAGCTGTGCACCACGGGCAGCCAGGTGCGGTCCATCTCGTCCAGCGTGTGCCAAAGTGTGCGGGTCGCGCGCTTGAGCACGCTGGTATAGGCCAGGTCGAACTCGTAGCCTTCCTTTTTCAGCAGTTTGCCGGCGTTTTTGGCCTGTTCAACGCCGGTTTCCGTCAGGTCGACGTCAGTCCAGCCGGTAAAGCGATTTTCGAGATTCCAGGTGGATTCGCCGTGGCGGATAAGCACGAGTTTGTACATGGTGGGAAGGTGAAGAGTGGAAAAAAAGGGAATAGGGAGGGCAGCCGGTAGGGCCTTGACTCCCTCCATTCTAAAATCACGGGTTAGCTGAAAAACACCAAAGGGTATACCGTGAAATTTCTGATCGATAACTGGATGCTGATTTCGATAGCGCTCGCCTCGGGCGGCATGCTGGTTTGGCCCATGATTGCCAGTGGCATGAACGCCGGTGCGCTGACTGCCAGCGGCGCGGTGCAGCTGATCAACCGCGAGAAGGCGGTGGTCGTGGACGTCAGCGAAGTCGAGGAATTCGCCGCGGGCCACGTCACGGGGGCCAAAAACGTGCCTTTCAGCGAGCTGGAAGAAAAACTACCCCTGACGGTCAAAAACAAGGGCCTTCCCCTCATCCTGGTGTGCGCCACCGGTGCTCGTGCCGGCCGGGCCGTCGCCGTGGCCAAAAAGCTCGGTTACGAGCAAGCCCAATCGCTGGGCGGCGGGCTCAAAGCCTGGAAAGAGGCTAACCTTCCCCTGGAAAAGGCCTGAATGAAGGCTGGATGAGGCTGGAACGGGTCAAAGCAGGCACGAAACCTGCCTTACCCAGACTGTCCTGATTCATACACTTCCCGCGCGGCGCCCAAGCCAGCGCGATAGGAGACACCATGCAAACCGTCAAGATCTACACCACCGGCACCTGCCCTTATTGCATCCAGGCCAAACAGCTGCTCAAGCAGCGCGGCGTCACCGAACTCGATGAAATCCGCGTCGACATGGTGCCAGGCGAACGCCAGAAAATGATGGACATCACGGGTCGGCGCACGGTGCCGCAGATCTTTATCGGCGAGACCCATGTGGGCGGCTGCGACGACCTGATGGCCCTCGACGGCCGCGGCGGCTTGATGCCTCTCCTGAATAATCCAGCCTGAATTTTTGAGGCAGGAATTGCCTGAGATAATGCGCGCTGGCCGCCGGCCCGCCGGCGCATCGATTCCCTCCCAGCATCCGAAAGAACACCATGGCTGAAGCCAATCTTGACCCCGTATTCCAGATCCAGCGCGTTTACCTCAAGGACGTGTCGCTGGAGCAGCCCAATTCGCCTGAAATCCTGCTGAATCAGGAACAGCCCAGCGTGGACATCCAGCTGGGTGTGGGTGCCACCCCTATCGCCGAAGGCCTGTTCGAAGTCGCCGTGACGGCCACCGTGCAGACCAAGATCGCCGACAAGACGGTGTTTCTCGTCGAAGCCAAACAGGCCGGCATCTTTGAAATCCGCAACGTGCCGCCCGAGCAGCTCGGCGCCATCCTGGGCATCGCGTGCCCACAAATCGTCTACCCCTACCTGCGCGGCAATGTGGCCGACGTGATCCAGCGCGGCGGTTTCCCGCCAGTGCACATGGCTGAAATCAACTTCCAGGCCATGTACGAGCAGCAGCAGGCCGAAGCCGCCGCAGCCGCTCCTGAGCCGTCGCAAATCATCGTCTGATGGCCGGCCGGTACTCCCGGCCGCTCCATCGTCCATGATGTCCGTGTGACGCTCCCATGAAAATACTGGTCATTGGCGCGGGTGCCTGGGGCACGGCCCTGGCCGTCAGCAGCGCCTCGCGCCACCAGGTCACTCTCTGGGCGCGTAATGCCGCGCAGCTCGCCGGGCTGCAGGCCGCGCGCACCAACGCCCGCTACCTGCCCGGCATCGCCTTGCCTTCGTCGCTGGTGCTGCAGGGCGGCGATGTCCCGCTGGCCCAGGCCCTGGCCGGGCAAGACCTGATCATCCTCGCGACGCCGGTTTCGGCGGCCCGCAGCATGCTGCAAAGCCTGCGGGATGCCAGCGCGCCTGTGGCCTGGCTCAGCAAGGGCTTTGAGGCCCCGGTAGAGGCCGCGGCCTCGCCTTTCGGGCTGATGGTCCATGAAATTCGCGCCCAAGCCGCTCCCGGTTTAAGGGCCGGCGTGCTCAGCGGCCCGAGCTTTGCGCTCGAAGTTGCGCGCGGCCAGCCGACGGCGCTGGTTGCGGCCAGCGAACATGCCGAGGTGCGCGACGCGCTGGTCGCGGCCTTCCACGGTGCCACGCTGCGTGTTTACGCCAATGACGACGTGGTGGGCGTGGAGGTGGGCGGCGCCGTCAAGAACGTGCTGGCCATCGCCACCGGCCTGTGCGACGGCCTGCAACTGGGCCTGAATGCCCGCGCTGCCCTTATCACGCGCGGCCTGGCCGAAATGACGCGCCTGGGTGTGGCGCTGGGCGCCCGTGCTGAAACCTTCACCGGCCTCTCGGGCCTGGGCGACCTGGTGCTCACCGCCACCGGCGACCTGAGCCGCAACCGCAAGGTGGGCCTGCTGCTGGCCCAGGGCCAGACCCTGGCGCAGGCAGTCGATTCGCTGGGCCATGTGGCCGAGGGCGTGTATTGCGCCCGTACCGTGGTGCAGCGCGCGGCCGGCCTGGGTGTGGAAATGCCAATTTCCCAAAGCGTGGTGGCCCTGTTGGACGGCAAACTCAAACCCGCCGAGGCGGTGGCGATGTTGATGGGTCGCGGGCCTACCGCCGAACTTGCCTGAATTCCCGCGCCGCACCGGCGTGGCGCACCGGGGCTATTTGCGCAAATGCAGCGTCACCAGCAGCGATGCGTCCCGCACCGCGGTGAGTCCATGCGGCACACCGCCAGCCAGCCAGAGCAACTGGCCGGCTTTCATGGGCTGGGTCTGGCCGTTCGCGGTGAAAGCCACTTCGCCCTCCAGGCACTGCACGGTGATTTCACCCTTGACCTGGTGCGAGGGCACGGTCTTGCCGGCCGGCACGATGAGGCGCATGACCTCGAGCTCCTCGCTTTTGAACAGCGCGACGGTGCGGCCCTCGGAGAGCTTGCCCGCCAGCGGCTGGACGTCAACGAGCTGCCCGGATGCGGCGTGGGGAATGGCCATGGCGGAACTCCTGCGAATGTGGGGGCTATGGAACTTTATACCCCAAGGCGGGTTTTGCCCGTCCGCGCGTTTGACCTGATCAGGCCTGCCCCATCACCTCGGGAACAGCCTTGTTGTAGTACAGGAAAATCTCGTCGCGCACCCAGCCCAGTGATTCATACAAGGCCTGCGCCTTGTGGTTGGTTCTGGCGGTGCTGAGGTCCAGCCGCGCGAAGCCGTTTTGCCGCGCGTGCTCATGGGCCGCCTGCATCAGCGCGCGGCCGGCGCCGGTCTTGCGGGCTTCTGGTGCCACAAAGAGGTCGTACAGCGTGTAGATCGGCTGGGCGATCACCGAGCAGAAGCTGGGATAGAGCTGGCAGAAACCCACAATAGACCCCTGCGCATCCGCAGCTTGCGCGACCAGGATCACCGACTCCTGCCTGCGCATGCGCTCGCCGATGAATTGCAAGGCCAGCGCCGCATCGGCCGGCTGCTCGTAAAACTGACGGTAGGCGTCGAACAGCGCTGCCACCGCCACCAGGTCGCCCGGGGCGGCGAGGCGTATGGACACCGCGCTCATGCGAGCTGCTTTTCCATGAAGACGCTCAAGGGATCGGGCGCATACGCGCCAAACGGCTCCCGCGCCACATAACCGAGCTTCTCATAGAGTCCCAGAGCCTCGGGCTGGTGGATGCCGGTCTCCAGCCGGGCCCGGCCCACGCCGTTGGCGGTGAGGTGAGCTTCAAGTGTTTGCATGATGGCTTTGGACAGTCCCTTGCCGCGGTGCGCGTCCAGCACAAAGACGCGCTTGATTTCGCCGTAGGTCCCGTCGTCGTCCAGCGTCTTAACCGCGCCGCAGCCCACCAGCGCGCCGTCGAGGTGGGCGCCCACAAACAGCACATGAGGCTGGCGCAGCGCCTCTGCGCTTTCCAGGTGGTTGCTTTCGGCCGGGTAGAGCGCCGCCATATAGGCATCGGATTGCGCGATCAGCGCTTGCGCCTCGGGTGACAGCGGGTCTATGGGTTTGATGTGCATTGCCGGCCTAGATTTCCAGGTTGTCGAGCAGCCGCGTGCTGCCCAGCTTGGCGGCGCCCAGCACCACCAGCGGCTCGCCGGCCAGCGGGCCTTGCGGCGCCAGCAGGTCGGCGCGGCGGCGCACGGTGAGGTAGTCGGGCTTCCAGCCGCGGCGCGCCAGCGCCTGCATGGCCTGCGCTTCGAGCGCGGGCAGATCGGGGGTGCCGGCGGCGCGGGCGGCTTCACCCAGCGCGCGTATGGCTTTGGACAACTCCACGGCTTCGGCGCGTTCAGCGGCGCTCAGGTAGCCGTTGCGCGAGGACAGCGCCAGGCCGTCCTCGGCGCGCTGGGTCTCGCCGGCCAGGATTTCGATGGGCAGCGCGAACTGCTGCACCATGCGACGCACCACCATGACCTGCTGATAGTCCTTCTTGCCGAAGGCCGCCACGCCCGTGGGCATGCCGGCGAACACGCAGGAAAACAGCTTGAGCACCACGGTGCTGACACCGATGAAAAAACCGGGCCGGAAGTGGCCTTCCAGGATGTCGCTCAAGTCCGTGGCCGGGTGCACCTTGTAGGTCTGCGGCTCGGGATACAGGTGTTTTTCGAGCGGCGCGAACAGCACGTTGCAGCCGGCGGCCTCCAGGCGCTCGGCGTCGGCGTCCAGGGTGCGCGGGTAGCTGTCGAAGTCCTCATGCGGGGCGAACTGCAGGCGGTTCACGAAGATGCTGGAGACGCTCACGTCGCCCAGCGGCTTGGCCTGTTTGACGAGCGCGATGTGGCCGTCGTGCAGGTTGCCCATGGTGGGCACAAAGGCCGGGCGCTTGTAGGGGGCGAGGGCCTCGCGCAGTTCGGGAATGGTGTGGACGATCTGCATCATGTCTCCAGAAAGGGGTGGCGCAAGGGAGAGGGGCTCACCAGGCGTGGGTGGCGTCGACCGGGAAGCTGCCGTCCTTGACCGCGCGCACATAGGCTTCCATGGCGCCGCGCACGCTGGCGGTCTTGTTGTCCGCACCTTCCATGAAGTTGCGCACGAACTTGGGCATCTTGCCCAGGTTCATGCCCAGCATGTCGTGCAGCACCAGCACCTGGCCGGCCGTGCCGCTACCCGCGCCTATGCCTATGGTGGCGCAATGTGTCAGTTCCTGGGTGAGTTCAGCCGACAGGGCCGCGGGCACCATTTCCAGCACCAGCATGGCGGCACCGGCGTCCTGCAGCTCGTGGGCCTGGCGCTTGAGCGTGGCGGCGGCCTCCTCGCCCTTGCCCTGCACGCGGTAGCCGCCCAGCGCATGCACGGTCTGCGGCGTCAGGCCCAGGTGGGCGCAAACGGGAATGCCGCGCTCGATCAGGAAGCGCACGGTTTCGGCCGTCCAGCCGCCACCTTCGAGCTTGACCATGTGGGCGCCGGCCTGCATCAGCACCACGGCGCTGCGCAATGCCTGTTCTTTCGATTCGTGGTAACTGCCGAAGGGCAGATCGCCTATCAGCCAGGCCGTGGCCTGCGAGCGGCGCAGACCGTTGGCCACGCATTCGGTATGGTGGCGCATGGTCTCCAGCGTCACGCCGACGGTGCTGGTCAGGCCCTGGCAGACCATGCCCAGCGAATCGCCCACCAGGATGCATTCCACACCCGCCGCGTCGGCCACGGCTGCGAAGGTCGCGTCGTAGGCCGTCAGCATGGTGATTTTTTCGCCGTGCGCCTGCATCTCGCGCAGGCGCGGCAGGCTCAGCGGCTTGCGCGTCGACGGCGTGGAGGAGGGCGGCAGCGTGCCGTAGGGCGTTGCGCTGGTGTTGGGGGCGGTGTTGGAAGGAGACGTCATGGGCGCGATCCGGAATTTAGCGAGAGTCTAACCAGCTTCACCGTGCTTTTTGGGCCACGGATTAGAGAACCCAGACAAGGTATGCGGCTTAGCGCGTTTCGGGCGCGGACCGGCTCATACCCAGGCGTTCGAGCAACTGGACGTCCACCTCGGTGTCGGGGTTGCCGGTGGTCAGCAGCTTGTCACCATAAAAAATCGAATTGGCGCCGGCCAGGAAGCACAGGGCCTGCACGCCGTCGCCCATTTGCTGGCGGCCTGCCGACAGGCGCACGCGCGCGGTCGGCATGGTGATGCGGGCCACGGCAATCGTGCGCACGAACTCAAACGGGTCCAGGTCGGCCTGGTTGGCCAGCGGCGTGCCTTCAACCTTCACCAGGTTGTTGATGGGCACTGACTCGGGGTAGGGCGTGAGGTTGGCCAGCTCGGCTACCAGGCCGGCGCGCTGGCGGCGCGTCTCGCCCATGCCGACGATGCCGCCGCAGCAGACCTTGACACCAGCGCTGCGCACGCGTGCCAGCGTGTCCAGGCGGTCCTGGTAGTCGCGCGTGGTGATGATGTCGCCGTAAAAATCCGGGGCGCTGTCGAGGTTGTGGTTGTAGTAGTCCAGGCCCGCGCTTTGCAGGGTCTGCGCATGGCCGTCTTCCAGCATGCCCAGCGTGGCGCAGGCTTCAAGGCCCAGGCCCTTGACGGTACGGATCAGCTCGGCGACTTTTTCAATGTCGCGGTCCTTGGGCGCGCGCCAGGCGGCGCCCATGCAAAAACGCGTAGCGCCCGCGTCCTTGGCACGCTGGGCCGCAGCCAATACCTCTGACGGCTCCATCAGTTTGCTGGCTTCCACGCCGGTGTCGTAGCGTGCCGCCTGCGGGCAGTAGCCGCAGTCCTCGGCGCAGCCGCCGGTCTTGACCGACAGCAGGGTGGCGAACTCGACGCGCGTGGGATCAAAGTTTTCGCGGTGCACCGTTTGCGCGCGATGCATCAGTTCCGGAAAGGGCAGGTTGAACAGCGCCTCGATGTCGTCCACGCTCCAGCGCTGGCCGCCGGCGGGGGCTGGGTCAGCCTTGGGCCGGGGGCGGTGCAAGGTGACGGTTTGTTCTGCAACGTGGGACATGGTTCTTCCTTCCAGGGGATGGGTTTTGGAGTCTAGCTGAAGAGATTTCTGAATGATCAAGCGGCCTGCCTGGCCAGCGCGGCCAGGGCCTCAACCAGCTGGTCGACGTCGGCTTCGCTGTGCGCGGCCGACAGTGCGATGCGAAGGCGCGCCGTCCCTTCGGGCACGGTGGGCGGGCGTATCGCCGGCACCCAGATGCCGCGCTCGCGCAGGCCTTCCATGACGGCCAGCGCTTGGTCGTTGGCGCCTATCAGCAGCGGCTGGATGGCGGTCTGCGAGTGCGATAGCTGCCAGCCGCTGCCCTCAAGGCCTATTGCAAGGCCGCCGCGCAGGCGCGCGATCAGGCGCTGCAGGTGAGCGCGCCGCCACTGGTCTTGCTCAATGACCATCAGGCTGGCGCGCAGCGCGCTGGCCAGCAGCGCAGGCGCGGCGGTGGCAAAAATATAGCTGCGGGTTTTTTGCAGCAGCCATTCGACCAGCGCCTCGTCGCCCGCCACAAAGGCGCCTGCCACACCGGCGGCCTTGCCCAGCGTGGCCATGTAAAGCACGCGGCGCGATGCTTGCGCACCATGCAGGCCGGCGGCGGCCAGGCTGCCGCGTCCCTGCGGACCCAGCACGCCAAAGCCGTGGGCGTCGTCCAGCAGCAGCAGGGCATCGTGGCGTTCGCACAGCGCCAGCAGCGCGGGGATGTCGGCACTGTCGCCGTCCATGCTGAAGACGGCGTCGCTGATCACCAGCTTGCGCGGTGCCTCGCTTTGTGCGAGTTCGCGGCCCAATGCATCCAGGTCGGCATGGGCATACCGATGAATCTTTGCGCGCGACAGTCTTGCACCATCAATCAGGCAGGCGTGGTTGAGCGCATCCGAAAAAATCGCGTCGCCGGCACCCACCAGCGCCGGAACGATACCGATGTTGGTCGCGTAGCCCGCATAGAAATACAGCGCGCGCGGCAAGCCCACAAAGGCGGCGAGCTCGCGCTCCAGCGCCGCATTGGCCTCGCTGTGGCCGCTGACCAGCGGCGAGGCGCCGGCCCCCACGCCATAAGTTTGCGCACCTTCGCAGGCGGCCTGCACCAGGACCGGGTGCGTGGCCAGGCCCAGGTAGTCGTTGCTGCAAAAAGCCAGCATGCTTTGGCCGTCGACCGTCAGGCGCGCGCCGTTTTCGGGCCGCACCGCGCGGCGTTGGCGGCGCAGGTGTGCGCTGTCCAGTTCGGCCAGGCGCGCCGGAAATTCATCAAGCCAGGAAGCGGTCATTGTCATTGCCATGCGGAGGGAAGCTCAAAGTGGATGGCGCGCGGGTCGGGCGCGGCCTGGTGGGGAATGGTGGCCAGCAGCGGCGCCTGCAGTGTTTGCCGCAGGAAGGCGATGTTGTCCTCTTGCGCCAGCATGGCGGCATCGACGTGGTTGGCCACCCAGCCTGCCAGCGTGAGGCCGCGCGCCCGTATCGCCTCGGCGCTGAGCAGCGCATGGTTCAGGCAGCCCAGGCGCAGGCCCACCACCAGCAGAACAGGCAGGCCCAGGGCCTGGGCCAGGTCTGCGCCGGTTTCGCTGTCCGACAGCGGCACCAGGAAACCGCCCGCGCCTTCCACCACCACGGCGTCGGCCAGTTGCGCGAGGCGGCGCTGGCAGTCCACCAGGTGGGCGATGTCAATCTGTGTACCGGCGCGGGTCGCGGCGATGTGCGGCGATACCGGATCGGGCAGCAGCACCGGGTTGTCGAGTTCGGGCGCCACGCGGCAAGTCGAGGCGGCGCGCAGCGCGAGCACGTCTTCATTGACATCTTCGCCATTGACTTGGACCGTGCCTGCCGCCACCGGTTTCATGCCGACGACGCGCAGATGGTGGCGGGCCAGCGCGTGCAGCAGCCCAGCGCTGGCCAGGGTTTTGCCCACGCCGGTGTCGGTGCCGGTGACGAAGAGCGAGAGCGGTTTAGCCACGCGCACCGCCTTCTTCGGCCAGCGTGGCCTGCAGCGCCGCCAGCGCGCCGCGCGCCAGGTGCTGGGCGGATTCCGCATCCATGACATAAGGCGGCATGGCGTAAATCGTCTGGCCTATGGGGCGCAGCAGCACGCCGTTGGCCATGGCGTGTTGTGTGTAGCGGCGCGCGAAGTGGGGCATGCTGCCGGGCTCCACATCCCAGGCCCAGATCATGCCCAGCCGGCGCGCATGCCGCACGGCCCGGTGCTGCGTGAGCGGCGCGAAGGCTGCATCCAGTGCCCGGGCAGTTTCGGTATTGCGCGCAAGGGCATCGGTCTGCTCAAACAGCTCCAGCGTGGCCAGTGCCGCGCGGCAGGCCAGCGGGTTGCCGGTGTAGGAATGTGAATGCAAGAAGCCGCGCGCCACCTCGTCGTCGTAAAAGGCTTCATAGACCGCGTCGGTGGTCAGCACGGCCGACAGCGGCAGCGTGCCGCCGGTCAGCCCCTTAGAGAGGCAAATGAAGTCCGGCCGTATACCGGCCTGCTGGTGCGCGAACATCGTGCCGGTGCGGCCGAAGCCGGTGGCGATTTCGTCGGCGATCAAATGCACCTGGTAGCGGTCGCACAGCGCGCGCGCTTCCTGCAGGTAGGCCGCGTCGTGCATGGCCATGCCGGCGGCGCACTGCACCAGGGGCTCGACGATGAGTGCGGCGGTTTGCGCATGGTGCTGCTCCAGCCAGGCCTGCAGGCCCGCAGCCGCGCGTCGCGCCGTGTCCGCCGCGTTTTCGCCGGCCAGGGCGGCGCGCGCGTCGGGGCTGGGCACGGTGGCGGCCAGCCGCACCAGCGGCGCATAGGCTTCACGGAAGAGCGCGATGTCGGTCACCGCCAGCGCGCCCACGGTTTCACCGTGGTAGCCGCCGGCGAGACCTATGAAGCGGCTTTTTTCGGGCCGGCCGCTGTTGCGCCAGTAATGCGCGCTCATCTTGAGCGCGATCTCGGTGGCGCTGGCGCCGTCGCTGCCGTAGAAGGCATGGCCCAGGCCGGTCAGCACGCCCAGGCGTTCGGAGAGTTCTACGACGGGCTGGTGCGTGAAGCCGGCCAGCATGACGTGGTCCAGCGTGTCGAGCTGATCCCGCAGCGCCGCCTTGATGTGGGGATGGCCGTGGCCGAAGAGGTTGACCCACCAGGAGCTCACGCCGTCCAGGTAGCGCCTGCCTTCAAAGTCGTAAAGCCAGACGCCTTCGGCGCGCGCGATGGGCACGGGCGGCAGGGCCTCGTGCAGCTTCATCTGCGTGCAGGGGTGCCACACGTGGCGCAGGCTGCGCCGGATCATCGAGGCGTTGTCCATGAGGAAGGCCGGAAAGTTCAGGGCTGCTGCACCGGGATGGTGGAGCGCTCTTCCTTGATGCGGTTGTCGGGGTTCACGAACACCAGCTTGGGGCTGAAGCCCGCGACATGTTCCTCATGCACCTGCGCGAAGGCGGCGATGATGACCAGGTCGCCCACGGCGGCGCGGCGCGCGGCCGAACCGTTGACCGAGACGATGCGGCTGCCGCGTTCAGCGCGTATCGCATAGGTGATGAAGCGCTCGCCGTTGTTGATGTTCCAGATGTGCACCTGCTCGTTCTCGGCCAGGTTGGCGGCGTCCAGCAGGTCTTCGTCGATGGCGCAGGAGCCCTCGTAGTTGAGTTCGCAGTGCGTCACCGCGGCGCGGTGGATTTTTGATTTAAGCAGGGTTCTGAACATGGTGATGGGCGTGGATGAAAATGGGAGCAAGGGGAGCGCCATTGTGAGTGGGCGCTTCGCGGCGTTCAGGCATCTGGCCGGTCGCTGTAACATTCGCGACAGTTTTACGCTCTATTTAATAGTTTAGTGCACGGTATGGTGCCCATCCTTTCTTAGATTGCTCATGAAAAAGTCATTTAATTTCTCCAGTCAGGCACTGGCCGACTTGGCCCAGGCCGACGCCGCGCGCGCGCTCGCCGAGGACATAGGTGCCGGCGACCTGACCGCCGGCCTGATCGATGCGGCGCGCCAGGCGCGGGCCCAGGTGCTGGCGCGCGAAAGCGCCATCGTCTGCGGCAGCGCCTGGGTGGAAGCCACGGTGCGGCAGCTCGACCCGCAGGCCCAGCTGCTCTGGCATGTGAAGGACGGCGAGCGCTGCGAAGCCGGCCAGGTGGTGTTCGAGGTGCGCGGATTGGCCCGCGCCCTGCTGTCGGCCGAACGCACGGCGCTCAATTTTCTGCAGCTGCTCAGCGCCGTGGCGACCAAGACGGCGGTCTATGTCGAGATCGTGAAGGGCACGCGCGCGCAGATCGTCGATACGCGCAAGACCTTGCCCGGCCTGCGGCTCGCGCAGAAATACGCGGTGGTCGCCGGCGGCGGCACCAACCACCGGGTCGGTTTGTACGACGCGGTGCTGATCAAGGAAAACCACATCGCGGCGGCCGGCGGCATTGCGCAGGTGCTGGCGCGCGCGGCCGAAGTCGCCGCGCAGGCCGATTTTGTGCAGATTGAAGTCGAGAACCTGGGCGAGCTGGCCCAGGCCCTGGATGCCGGCGCGCGCATGATCCTGCTGGACAACATGAGCCTGCCCGACCTTAAAGAGGCCGTGCGCATCAACGCGGGGCGCGCCGTGCTGGAGATTTCCGGCGGCGTCACCCTGGACGGCCTGCGCACCCTGGCCGAAACCGGCGTGGATCGGATTTCCATAGGCACGCTGACCAAGGACGTGCGGGCGATTGATTTTTCCATGCGCTTTGATGCGCAGGCGGTGTGAACATGCAGGCCGTCCTGCCGATTCGCGTCGATTACGAGCAGCCCGAGGCGGCGGGCGCCTGCAGCACGCACCAGGCCTGGGCCCGCGTGCCGGCCGAGCCCACGCAGGCCGAGCGCGCGGCGCTCAAAAGCCGCATCCGCGAACTGCTCAAGGCACGCAACGCCGTTATGGTGTCCCACTATTACGTGCATCCCGATTTGCAGGACCTGGCTGAAGAAACCGGCGGCCTGGTCTCGGACTCGCTGGAGATGGCGCGCTTCGGCCGCGACCATGCGGCGCAGACCCTGGTGGTGTCCGGCGTGCGTTTCATGGGCGAGACGGCCAAAATCCTGTCGCCCGAAAAGCGCGTGCTCATGCCCGACCTGGATGCGACCTGCTCGCTGGACCTGGGCTGTCCGGTCGCTGAATTCAGCGCCTTCTGTGATGCCCACCCGGACCGCACGGTCGTGGTCTACGCCAACACCAGCGCCGCCGTGAAGGCCCGTGCCGACTGGCTGGTGACCTCCAGCTGCGCGCTCGACATCGTGCGCGCGCTGAAAGACCAGGGCCAGAAAATCCTCTGGGCGCCGGACCGGCACCTGGGCGGCTACATCCAGCGCGAGACCGGCGCCGACATGGTGTTCTGGAACGGTGCCTGCATCGTGCACGACGAGTTCAAGGCCTTTGAGCTGCAAGCCCTGAAAGCCGAACACCCCGGTGCCAAAGTGCTGGTGCACCCCGAATCGCCCGCCGACGTGGTCGCGCTGGCCGACGCCGTGGGCTCCACCTCGGGTATTTTGAAGGCGGCGCGCGAGATGGACGCGAAAGAATTTATCGTCGCCACCGACAACGGCATGATGCACAAGCTGCGCACGCTCAATCCCGGCAAAGTCTTTATCGAAGCGCCTACCGCCGGCAACAGCGCCACCTGCAAAAGCTGCGCGCACTGCCCCTGGATGGCCATGAACGGCCTGGCCGGGCTGGCGCAGGTGCTGGAAACCGGAATGAACGAAATCAAGGTTGATGCAGCGTTGGGTCAACGCGCGCGTTTGCCGATAGACCGCATGCTGGCGTTTACCGAAGCCTTGAAGGCAGGGCGGCCGGTCACGGGCCTGGTGCCCAACATAGGCGCTGCCTGACGGGCGCCCAGCACGTGGCGCACGCGGTTTCAGCGCTTATCGATTTCACCGACCCTCACCAGCCCGAGGGGCTGCGTTTGCGTCAGGCCTTTGGCATACCTCGCGAAGTGCTGATGGCGAAGCGGCCCGAGGACGTGCGCGCGGTGCTGGATGCCGCACAGGCCGCGGCGCGGCAGGGCGCTTGGTGTGTGGGCTATCTGCGCTACGAAGCCGCCCCCGCTTTTGATGCCGCGCTGGCAGCGCATCCCGCTGACGGGCCCTTGGCCTGGTTTGCCGTGCATGACGCGGCGCTGCCCTGGCCAGATTCCGTACAAGAAGCATCACCGCAGCTTCAGTGGCAGGAAGTGATGACGCGCCCGGCGTTTGAGGCCGCCCTCGTCGAATTGCAGCGCGCGATTGCCAACGGCGAGTACTACCAGGTCAATTTCACGGCACAGATGCGGGCTGCGCTGGGCGGCGATGCGCACAGCGCGCTGGCCCTGTTCCAGGCCCTGCGGCGCGCCCAGCCGGGCGGTTATGCGGCCTTTATGGACACGGGCGAGGAACAGATGCTGTCGGTGTCGCCCGAGCTGTTCTTTGACTGGCGCGAAGAAAGGCTGCTGACGCGGCCCATGAAAGGCACGGCGCCGCGCGGTGCCAATCCCGAAGACGATGCCGCGCAAGCCGAGGCCCTGCGCAATTCGCCCAAGGAGCGCGCCGAAAACGTGATGATCGTGGACCTGCTGCGCAACGACCTGTCGCGCATCGCCGAACCTTTCAGCGTGCGCGTGCCGCGCCTGTTCCACACCGAGGCCTTGCCCGCGGTCTGGCAGATGACATCGGACGTGGAGGCGCGCACGCGGCCCGGCTGCAGCCTGGCCGATGTGTTTGCCGCGCTGTTTCCCTGCGGCTCCATCACCGGTGCGCCCAAGGTGCGCGCCATGCGGGCGATCCATGCGCTGGAGCCGGAGCCGCGCGGTGTGTATTGCGGGGCCATGGGCGTGCTGCGGCCCGGTGGTGCGGCGACTTTTAACGTGCCGATACGCACCGTGAGCCTGCGTGGTCGGGACGCCCGCTGCGGCATAGGCAGCGGCATCACCTCGGGCTCCGTGGCGCAGGCGGAGTGGCAGGAGTGGCGCCACAAGCGGGCTTTTTTGGAGCGTGCCAGCACACCCTTCGACATTCTCGAAACCCTGGCGCTGGAAGAGGGCGAGCTGCGCCATCTTGATGAGCACCTTGCACGCATGGCGGACAGCGGTGCTCACTTTGGCCATCCATGGGATGCGGCGCAAGTCCATGCCTGCCTGCAGGATCTGGTGGCTGCTCATTCGCAAGGCCTCTGGCGCGTTCGCTTGTTGCTGGCTGCGAATGGGAAATTGAGCGCCCAGGCCTATGCCATGGAGCCCTCACCGCCGCAGGTGCGCCTGCAACTGGCCGAGCGCCCGCTCGACGCGGCGCACAGCGAGTTTGTGCGCTTCAAAACGACGCGCCGCGCCCACTACGACGCTTTCACGCCCAGCGAGCCGAGCGTGTTTGACAGCGTGCTGTGGAATGCCCAGGGCGAGATCACCGAATGCACACGCGGCAACATCGCGATGCGGGTGGACGGCCGCTGGGTGACGCCGCCGCTGGCTTGCGGGCTGTTGCCGGGTGTGGGCCGGGCAGTGGCCTTGCGGGAAGGCCGGTTGGCCGAACAAGTCGTGCGGGTCGACGAATTGGCAAACGTGCAGGCCTGGGCCTTTGTGAACAGCCTCAGGGGCTGGATAGACGCGACCCTTGCCTGAATCGCGTTATTGAGCCGCGTTGCTGAATCGCCTTAAAGCTCTTTAAAGCTTTTCCTTGACGTAGGACGCGCGGTCCATGTCCACCATCTCTACGCTCAGCTGCACCATCAGGCCCGCAGGCCGCGGCGTCAGGCGGCGCAGCACTGCGGCGATGCGTTCGCCCAGGTCCTTCTTGGCTTCCGGCGTGCGGCCCGACAGCAGGCGCAACTGGGCATGCACAAAGGCGCGTGAGGCCGGCGCGGTGCCGATCTCAAAATTGTCCAGCGCCACCAGCCGGGTTTTCAGGTCGGATTCATTCTGGATTTCAGGGCTGGCGGTGAGGGCCTGGTTCAGCGCCTGCAGCACTTCGGCCTTGGGGAAGCCGGTGAGGTTGCTGGTGTATTCAACGGTCAGGTGTGGCATGTGGGTTCCAGTTCAGGGTGGCAAAAATGGATGGAAGAAAGATCAGCTTGCGGGCGGCACCAGCACGGTGGGAACGGCCTGCTCAGCGATGCCGGGGTAGTCGCGGCTGAAGTGCAGGCCGCGGCTTTCATGCCGGCCGTGGGCCGAGCGCACGATCAAATCGGCCACTTGCACCAGGTTGCGCAACTCCAGCAGGTCGCGCGTGACACGGAAGTTGGCATAAAACTCCTGGATCTCGGCATCGAGCAGTGCAATGCGGTGCGCCGCGCGCTCCAGCCGCTTGGTGGTGCGCACAATGCCCACGTAGTTCCACATGAAGCGGCGCAGTTCGTCCCAGTTGTGCGAGATCACCACGGTCTCATCGGCGTCGGTGACCTGGCTTTCGTCCCAGGCGGGCAGGGCTGGTGTTTCGGCGACGACCTCGGCCGCGATGGCGTTCGTGGCGGCGCGCGCCAGCACCACACATTCGACCAGCGAATTGCTGGCCAGGCGGTTGGCGCCGTGCAGGCCGGTGCAGGCGGTCTCGCCGACGGCATACAGGCCTTCGACATCGCTGCGGCCGGCCAGGTCGGTCATCACGCCGCCGCAGGTGTAGTGCGCCGCCGGAACCACCGGAATCGGCTGACGCGTGATGTCTATGCCGAGCTCAAGGCAGCGCTTGAGGATGTTGGGGAAATGCTCCTGCAAAAACGCCGGGCTCTGGTGTGAGATGTCCAGGTAGACACAGTCCAGTCCGTGCTTTTTCATCTCAAAGTCGATGGCGCGCGCCACGACGTCGCGCGGCGCGAGTTCGGCGCGCTCGTCGTGTGCCGGCATAAAGCGCCCGCCGCCGGCCGAGGGTGGCAGCAGCAGCTTGCCGCCTTCGCCGCGCACCGCTTCGGTGATCAAAAATGATTTGGCCTCGGGGTGGTAGAGGCAGGTCGGGTGGAACTGGATGAATTCCATATTGCCGACGCGGCAGCCCGCGCGCCAGGCGGCGGCAATGCCGTCGCCGGTGGCGGTGTCGGGGTTGGTCGAATAAAGATAAACCTTGCCCGCGCCGCCGGTCGCCAGGACGGTCTGGCCGGCGCTGAAGGTCAGCACCTGGCCGCCCAGGGTGTCCAGCACATAGGCGCCGTGGCAGCGCTTGCCGGGCCGCTTGAGTTGCCGGTCGGTAATCAGGTCGACCAGCATATGGTGCTCGAACAGCGTGATGCCCGGCGCGGCGCGTACCTTTTC
>Ga0102589_1000662_pt1 | contig 62084 bp, 68 predicted proteins | sample AraplaMF_Col_mLB_FD_76858 | JGI IMG/M metagenome (GOLD analysis project Ga0102589, IMG submission 76858) | Arabidopsis root microbial communities from the University of North Carolina, USA - plate scrape MF_Col_mLB | ecosystem: Host-associated > Plants > Roots > Endosphere | place: USA...
ACTTTGCAGGTGTAATATCGTTACCTTTCTCGTCTACTATTTTAATAGAAGTTAATTCATCTACCATACGAGAACGAAAATCAGCTAAATATTCTTTTCTTAATTTTTCTTGCTCTATTTTTTCATCAGGAGTTAATCCATCAGTTTTAGACTTTTTTGATAATTCATTGATCCTGTTTAAAGTTTTAGGTGAAACCATTTTACCTTCTCCTCTCATTGAATGATACGATTCAATTATCATATCTTACAATAAATTTGATTAGCTTTCAATCTTTGAAACTTCACCAATGTATTCATTATATCTTCTATTAACCGTTGCTTTAGAAACATGATAGCCAAACCCTCTTAAAGTAGCAGCAATTTCCTCAAACGTTAAATTATTTTGACGTAAGCGAACAATTTCTGTAATCGGCAACTCTTTTTTCTCTCGTCCCCCACCATTTACACTACCTTCTAAGTTTTTCTCTGGTTTATAACCATTTTCAACTGCTTTTCTCATGCCTCTTTTAATTTTCATATTATGTATTTTTCTTTGATATTCTTCTACAATACTTAATATTTCAAGTACCATTTCATCACTTTCACTTAATTGAAATTCACCATTTTGAGAAGATGTAAAAAGTTTAATTCCTTCTTTTTTTAAAAAGTGCAAAATCGCTATTCTAGCATGCCCACGGCCAAGACGTGTTTCATCTTGAATAAGTATAGCTTCTATATTATTTTCTTTAATGGATTCAAATAATTCTATTAAACCATCTCTTTCCACTACATAACCGCTTGCTTGTTCGCTTATTGTTTTTAGAATACACATTCCCATCCGCTCACTTAGTTCAGACAGCTCAACGATTTGTCTTTGCAGCGATGTTTCTTGTGAATCCTTTGTTGTACTTACTCTTGCATAGATAATTGCATTCATTAGCTGATACCCCCATACGAACATGAAAACTACTTTTCGAAAAAAACGAACTAACGTTTGTATATATTATCCTATCATGATATAATTAAAAAAATAAAGAGGAACGTATTATCTACTTTACAGGTAAGGGGGAAATTTACGTGAATAAGTTATCTAAAAGACAAGCTGAAATATTAGCGTATATTAAAGATGAAGTAAAAGTTAAAGGTTATCCACCATCAGTTCGAGAAATTGCTGAAGCTGTTGGACTTGCTTCTAGTTCTACTGTACATGGACATTTAGAAAGATTAGAACAAAAAGGATTTATCCGTCGAGACCCAACTAAACCTCGTGCCATCGAAATTTTAGGAGACAGTAGCCCAGTAGTAAATGAAGCTCAAGCTGTTTACAGTGAAATATATAGCGACATTATGAATATTCCTGTGATCGGGAAAGTTACTGCCGGGATTCCTATTACTGCAGTTGAAAATGTTGAAGAATACTTTCCACTACCAACAAGTGTTGCGCCTGCAAATGAACAAGTTTTCATGCTTCGAGTGGAAGGCGACAGTATGATGAATGCTGGGATATTAAATGGAGATCTAGTAATTGTGAAAAAGCAATTTACTGCTGAAAATGGAGAAATTGTTGTAGCAATGACTGAAGATAGCGAAGCAACTGTTAAACGCTTCTATAAAGAAAGTGATCATTTCAGACTACAACCAGAAAATGATGCTCTACTTCCTATTTTACTAAAACAAGTTTCTATTTTAGGTAAAGTTATAGGTGTATACCGTACATATCATTAATGAATTTGAAGGCAATGACATAACTGTGATTGCCTTTTTATTATCTTTACATATTTCAAATTTTAATTAGTAAGGGGTTTAAAATGAGTAAGTTTGAATGGAGAAAACATTTAAAAGAAGTTTATTTACCTAAAAACAATCCTGTCGTTATTGATGTACCAGAGATGAAATATTTCACAATTAATGGAACCGGGAATCCGAATTCTGAACAATTCTCAAAGTATATTGAAGCATTATATTCATTGTCTTATGCCGTAAGAATGATGCCAAAAAAAGGGTTTACACCCGACGGATATTTTGAATATACAGTTTTTCCATTAGAGGGATTCTGGGATTTAGATGAAGAAGGTAGGAAGTTGGACTTTTTAAATAAAGACCATCTCGTTTATAAATTAATGATTAGACAACCAGATTTTGTAACAGAAGAAGTTTTTGAAATTGCTGTTAATAGTGTGAAAGAAAAAAAGACGCAACTGGATATAAATAAAGTAAGGTTTGAAACAATAACAGAAGGTCTTTGTGTCCAAGCTATGCATATTGGAAGCTATGATCTTGAACCGGCAACTTTTGCAATAATGGAAGAATTTTGTACTCAACATAATTTAGAACGACTAGAAAAAACACATAAAGAAATCTATATTTCTGATGCTCGAAAAACACCTACTGAAAAACTAAAAACAGTTTTAAGGTTTAATGTAAAGAAACTTTAAACATGATCAAAAAAAATAAGAGCTTGGCAATCCAGGCTCTTTTGTATTGATTCTTCATTTTTTACATCATGGACATGATGATTTACTTTATAACTTCCCAAACGAATTCTTCTCAATCAAGTTTTGTACGAAACATCATTTATATTATTCAATATTTTTTTTTGAAACATTTTTTTCTAAGTCTTCACGAAAAGCTACTGCTAAATAATTATCTATAATATTTCTAGTAATTGGAGATTGAAACACCTGACTATTATATGCACCATCTATATATTCAATTATATCTATCGTTTTTTCTATATTCTCATTCTTCATTTCATCATAATACTTAACAAGAACTTCAATTAATGGTTCATCAATTTTTATTTCCAGCTCTCTATTGAAAAATACTACTTTTGTATACGAAGATTCATCAATTAATATATCAAACTCTCCATTAGCTGCTTCTATTTCTTTCTTTAAGGACTCTTTCAAATCAGTAAAATAAGACTCGAATTTATCACAAAGTTTATTATAGGCATGATTCTCTGAAACTGTTTCTTTATAAATTTCTTTTGTTTTTAGTATGAATTCCTTTTTAAAATCCATAACCTGCCCTCTCCTCCCCAATAATAATTGGAGTTTTTATATATTCTATTCATTTCACTTAGATTAATAGAATAAAAGCAATAAAAGTTTTCTAAAACTTTACTGTATTTGTAATCTTCTCAATAGAAAATGGCACATTAAATAGGAGAATTGATAAGTTTAGCAGAATAATAAATAGGTATACATTATTTTCAATCATAATTGAAAGGACCTATTGTGATGACTGTACTTTATGAAACTAAACGATTAACACTACGAACATTTGAAGATGAATATCTTGAAGCAACAAAATCCTTTTGGGGTGATGAAGATGTTATGGCCCTTTGTAGTGGTGCTACGACTGAGGAATTTTTATCTCAAATCATACTTGGATATCGCAAATGCCATGAAAAGACAGGTTTATCGGTTTATGCTGTGGAAGAAAAGGACTCTGGCAATATTATTGGGGCAGCAGGATTTAATATTTCTGGGAATATGGAAACTGTAGAATTAATTTATCATTTCAATAAAAACTCATGGGGAAAAGGATATGCAACCGAAGCAGTTAAAGCTTGCCTAGAACTTGCTAATCAACACGGAAGCGTCAAACTAATCACTGCTTCTACTGACGATAAAAATGTTGGCTCCTTAAAGATCCTTAAAAATGTAGGTTTTATTTATAAAGGAACAAAATATTTCGAAGACTCGAAACAAGATGAACCTTATTTTGAATACCCTATTGGAGATTTAAAAGAAAATAAGTAGATAAATCTACTTATTTTCTTTTTCGTCTTATTCATTAATTAATCTTACAAAAATAATTTCAGGATCATCTTCATCCAAATTGTGAATGATCCCACTCTCTACATAACCTAGTGTTTTAAATACTTCCTGCATAGGTAAATTTGATTGATTTGTAGATGAAAAAATTTTACTAGTTTGACAATTTTCTTCTATATATCTAAAAAGGCCTTTTGCAACGCCACGACGCCTCTTCCTTGGACTCACAATAACTAATTCAACAAAAAGTTGACCAAAAAAATGTTGATTATATATAAGGAAGCCACAAATCCTTTCATCAATGCACCCTACTACACATCTATTTTGTATGATGGACTCCCTAATTTCATCCTCTCTACTATTGCTTTTTATGACTTCTTCCTCAATGAACATCATTTCTTTTAAATCAACTAATATTCCTTGTCTAATTTTCATTCTATATTTATCCTTTTTTGGTTATTTTCATTTCATAGATTTTGATTTCTCTATTTCTCTATTAACTATAAATGTCCTTCCTTATCCATAGAACTTATATTTGTTGTCGCATGTAAAATTCCTTCCCTTTGTGCATACCGCTCTCAAAAGATTAAATTTAAACAAAAAAGGAAATGCTAAAGTAAAAAGGAAATGAGAACATATGGCATTAAATTTTATCGTTGGATTTGTGATTCCTTGGATTATTTTTATATTTCATCTAAACCTTAAAGATAAAACTCTTTTAGTTCTCATCGCTCCATTTGGTACTTTTCTTGCATATACAATTAATGATATTGGGATTTATTTTGAACTTTGGAAAGTACAGCCCTTTGATCACCCACTTTCCGAGATGCCGTTTAATATTGGACTGTATCCTGTGTTAGGTTGCTATTTAATTTACTTTATAAAGAAATACAAACATCCTTATATTGTGATTATTTTACTTTCACTATTTACAACAGGGATAGAATACTGGTACCTGATTGCGGAGAATGTAAATTATGGGAATGGTTGGAGTATATATTGGACGATTTTGTCCTATGTAATTCCTTTTACAATCGCATATTGGTTTTATCTATATTTGAAAAAGTTAAATCTCACAAATTAACAATTTCAACTTTTGTTACTTTACATCATTAAACGCCTACTGATTCATAGTTGGTGTTTTTTATTATCCACTTTATTGCTATTACTCCCATTTTTCATTTGTGAACACTTGCCTAATTGACTTCATATGCTAATTAAAAATGGAGTTGATCATTTTGGGTATTTGGATTCATATATCAACGTCTCGACATCAATTAAAACTTTTTGATGGCAGTCAACTGCTTAAAACATACCCTATTGGTGTAGGTAAAATGTTAACACCAACACCAGCCGGCACATATACAATCATCAATAAGGATCCAAATCCAGGGGGACCTTTTGGTGTTTTATGGATGGGGCTTTCAAGACCACATTATGGTATCCATGGAACGAATAATCCCGCTTCAATTGGTCATGACGTTTCAAATGGTTGTATTAGAATGCATAATCGAGATGTTTTGGATTTATCATCCAGAGTTTCAATTGGAGCTGGCGTAGTCATTCAAAGATGATTTCAAACATAAACTACTTACATGAATATTGGTAAAGCAAAGCTCCCTTTACTTAAACAAGTATTAGGGGGTTTTTTATTCATAATTTCTAAAAATGATTCGCATCCTTTCAATTATTAAGTAGAATTGCCGTGTTCATAGTAGAATCTAAAAATCCAATACTTTTTTTAATTCTATAAATATTCTATACTAATTTAATAGTAAACTTGAAAACGAAAACAATTGGGGGGAAACGTTTGAAATCACCGCTTATTTCATATGCATTTTTATTTTTTGCAGTATTTGCACTTTCTACTTCCGCAATCTTTGTGAAATTAGCAGATGCACCAGCCTCGATCACTGCTTTTTACCGCATGCTTTTTGCAGCATTGATCCTTTTACCCTTTTTATTAGGAAGCAAAAAGAATCAACAGGAATTAAAATCATTGTCAAAAAAACAATGGGGTCTAGGAATATTATCAGGATTATTTTTAGCAACCCACTATGCATTATGGTTTGAATCTCTGCATTACACATCTGTTGCAAGTTCAACCGTAATCGTTACTTTACAGCCACTTTTTTCAATGGTCGGCGGCTATTTTTTATTTAAGGAACGCTTTAGTTTAGGAGCAATCATCGGTTGTGTTGTTGCAATTGCTGGAAGTATTGTAATTGGGTGGCAGGATTTTCAAATTAGTGGCCAAGCACTGCTAGGCGATATTTTAGCTTTTATTGCAGCAGGTGTCATTACTGCTTATTTCTTTGTTGGCCAACATTTTCGGAAAACACTTTCGCTTGTCCCCTATTCAATTATCGGTTATGCAAGTAGCTCTTTATTCTTATGTATTTATGCTATTTCACTGGGTGAACCCTTCTTCAATTATTCAGAACAAACTTGGTGGTCATTTATCGGGATTGCAGTCATTGCCACAATTTTAGGTCAAACCATTTTTAATTGGCTTTTAAAATGGCTAAGTACTACTGTCATTTCAATGAGTATTTTGGGGGAGACAATCGGAACATGTATCCTGGCTTACTTTATTTTGGATGAGATTATATCTTTACAGCAAGGGATTGGCATCTCGATTATTTTAATTGGTCTGGCTATTTTTCTACTAAAACAAAGAAAAGTAGAATCTAAGGAAGTAGCTTAATAAGTGTAAAACAACCGCTGATTACATCTGAAAAATGTACAGCGGTTGTTTTTTATACAAGTTTCGCAACTTTTGAAGGATTATTTAGCTTATATTTAACTTCCTTATTTAATTTTTTATCAACAACTTTACCATCAAATTGATAAGATACTCCAACTTCTAATTCTGCTGCTTTCAAAGATTTACTAAGTGAGCACCAAGCATCGCCAATCATTAATTCGGTATCACTTTTCACAATGACATTTTCCCAAATAACAATTTCTTCCTCACTATCATTAAAATGATTATATTTTGTTGAAAATTCTTTAACAGTACCATTGAAATGAGATTTTTCTGTTGGTAGGACAATTGTGATTGTTTCTTTTTTCGGTTTTGAAGCCTTTGTAGCAGTAGCACTTTTCGTTTCTTTTGGCTTTGTCGTTTCACTCGTTATTTCAGTTGATTTACTTGAATTTTCATCAACAATATAAACCTTTTTGAAATTAGGAGACTGCATTTCTTTTAAATACGCTGGATGAATGCTAGATAAATTTCCATCTTCAAATTCAATAATAATTGTATGATACTCAGCAGTAACACCGTAAGTCTCATATCCGACAATTTTTACGATTCGTTGGTAATCCTGACCCTTAAATAAAAATTCATGCTTTGGATTCTTATTAAAAAGTCCCCACAATTGACCTTTTTCTATATAATCTTCATCAGACGCAAATTTTGTAAATTCCCCTTTTGGCGGAATATATTTCGTTAGTTCACTTTTTTCAATATGTGATAAATTGTTAGCCATAAATAAACTCCTTCTTTTAACAATACACTTCTTAATTTAATAGTAATCTACTTATCATTTTTTCACAATCATCTCTATTTTAAAACAAATTTATGTTAGAGAAATACAAAAAAAAGCAACCAAATTGGTTGCTTACTTACTTTTCTTCTGGTTTATTCATAACATTTTTTGTTCCACTATAAAGTCCAGTAGCTGATAATCCTATCATTAAGCCGACTACGATTCCTTCTTTTACACTAGTTGCTATATAAAAGATTCCAAAAAGTAAGCCAAAGAATACACTTACAAATGGAGCGTATTTTGCTGGTAACCCGCCTCTTTTAAATAATTCAACGATTCCTATGATGAGTGGAATGACTGCTACATTATAGATTTCAAACATCCTACACCCCTCCTAACATTCAATATATTCTATTTTATTAATGCATCCTTCAAAATGTGTCCAATCCATAATCGTTCCAAGAAATTTTTTTAAATGAAGATAAGTTTTTTATTTAACTCATTTCTTAAAAAATACACATTTTAGAATACTATGATTAGAATAATAGTTTTTCATTTCAAATACGTGAAGAAAACATGACAAATCATTTAAATTTGTATTCAATAAAAATTTCTTGTCAAAACTATGATTAGTGAAAGGAGTTGAAAAAAGTGGGATATAAATTAGATTCTAAAATAACTCATATCATGCATGACCTCGATATTAATGAACAAGAAGCGGCTAACATACTACAAATTCCTAGATCTGATGTATTTGAAAGTGTAGATCAAAACGAATTTAGAACAACTCCATATTTAAAATTATTCAATATATTTTGACCCAATGACAAAAACCCTTGGACCAAATGGTATCAAGGGTTTTATGAATATGCTTTCGTTATAGATGATTAAATTATCTTCCATAATTCTGGTGTAATCTTTCTTTACATTCCTTCCAATTAGGAATATCTTCATTTTCTACTTCCCAATTAATTTTCTCTAATTCATCAGCAATGTTTCTAGATATTTTCATAGCCTTTAAATGCTTCCCATTATTTCGATATTTTTTCATACATTCTTTATCTTTCCAAACTGTTAAAGTCCAGTATGTCATTAAATCATCATTACATCATCATTACTTACTGAAGAATGGATTAAGCCCTCTGCTTTTTTTAATTGCCGATTTGCTTGAAATGTATGCAAAAAAAATAGTGGTAACATTCTTTTACCTTTTAAATGTAATCTCGTAACTGAAATAAACATATTTCCCCTCTTTTTTTAGTTTTGTAAGAAAATAAAGTTCGTAAACTAACTAATTTCTAGATTAATTGAACATTGTGAGTAGATAATAAATCTTTAAAAGTTGGTCTTTCATTACCATCTCTTCCAACTACATGTGTTGCTGTTACTAAAGAGTTCAAAACAGCTTCTTCAGTAGCTTCTCCAATCGCTCTAAATGCTAGATCAATATCTTCTTCATGGATAACTGGAACTGATATACATTGAGTCGTTTTTTCGTGCGGTATTTTAGTAGCCGTTGAAAATCCAATGACTACTTCTCCACTTCCAGTTGTTATAATAGAACCCGTTCTTGAAAGCCCAGTAATAGATCTTTTTATGATTCGGTTAAGCTGTCTTTCTGATACGGGAAGATCAGTTGCCACTATTATTATGATTGACCCTTTATCTTGTTCCTCACGTGTTTCAAGGATTGCCTTACTCAATTCTTCTCCTACAGCCTTTCCATTTACTTTTAAATCACTCAAAATTCCAAAATTAGTTAATACCAAAACACCCATTGTATAAGTCCCATGTTCCATATTCATCCTTCTAGAAGATGTGCCTATGCCACCTTTTAATGAATAACAAAGCATTCCAGTTCCTGCTCCAACTGTACCTTCTTTCACATTTTTTGATGTATTGTTTAATGCTTCTATCACATGATTTTTTGTAATATATCTCGCTCGAACATCGTTTAAGTGCATGTCATTACATTCACAAACGATTGGATTTACAGTTCCCGTCGTTCTTCCTATTTCTGGATTATGATTTAACATGTATTCAATTAAAGCGTCAGCAGCTGTCCCAATGCTTAATGTATTGGTCAAAATAATTGGCGATTCTATAGTACCTAGTTCATTTATTTGGATTGTTCCCATCGTTTTACCAAATCCATTAATAATATGTGTTGAAGCAATTAACTTTTCTTTAAACATATTCCCTTGATGAGGCAGTATTGCTGTTACACCTGTTTGAATAGCTCCATCACTTAACGTAACATGTCCAACAGTAACACCTTCAACATCTGTAATAGCGTTATGTTTACCAGTTTCTAATTTCCCTATTTTCACACCATAATCTCTGATTCGTTTTTGCTTCGACATACATTTTCCTCCATTATTTCAAAAAAGATGTGCTCCATATTCTTCTACATTATTATTTATATTTCACAGGTTCGTAAGTGCAAATAATCCCCATCATTTGCAAACTTAGTGATGGCTATAAAATGCTCTTTCTTACTATCATTACATTCTATTTTCTACTAATACAACCCTGCCTATCACCAAATAAAAAATGAGTTACCAAAGGTAACTCATTCCTCAAACAATTTTTTTATTATCAATTTTTTAAATTTACATTCTCATATTGATTTACTAGTTGAAATCTAGTCATTTCATTTTTTAAACGATGTTAGCTTCAAAACTATTTTCATAAACTCCTCGTAAGATGAAAAATATTTATTCCGATGGTTATACCACTTTCGAATTGTTTCTAACACCCAAGACGGAACACTAGTGCCATCTATTAAGTGATAGTAATCGTCATAAGCTTTTTTCAAATGCTCCCATCTAAAATCATTTCCTGTTTGATTATACTCTGAGATATCTAATATTTTTGCTCTTCCATTTTGTAATAAAATATTTTTCAAATGTATATCGCGTGGATTTAGCCCCTTTTTTCGTACAATTTCTCTAGCAGCTTCCACATCATCAATCACTTGTTTTGGTACGTGAATACCAAGTAAAAGACAGTCATAAAGCGTTTTCCCTTCCTCATAACTTAAAACAAGGAAATGATCATAAGATGCAAAACACCTCGAGAAAAAAGGTGAATCTCCAATCATATGATATATATTTTCTTCAATTTTTATTTTATGTAACTTGTCTTTTGCATAAACTTTAAATGCATACTCTGGGGCAAAAAAGGATTGAAAGACTGCAGCATCAGTTCCCACACCAATGCACTTTAAATCATCAGAATCACCACAAATGGTTACAGGTTCATTGTTGGGATTTGAAAAAACTGTTATTTTTGAGAGTGAATCAATTGCAACTTCCCACTTATTTTCCACAGTATCACTCCCTTCATAATCTCTTACTTTATCATCTACATATTATAGTTAATGATTTTTAATTACTTTTTAATCTTATTCTAATATGATTATAAACGAGTAAAGCTCTAAAAACCAAATTATAAGGACTGATTTATAGATGTATTCTTTTTACCTCTGCATCTTGTTGATAGTATATGTATTCTAAATACACTCTATCTCTAGCAAAAATAACTTTAACGTCTTCCAATAGCATTCTTTACTTGAAACTGAAATAAGCTTTTATAAAAGTACATTGTTAAAAGAGGTGATTTATATAGGCTACATATTTGATCAAGGTCAATTTGTAGATGAAGCTACTACATCAATTAGTTTGAGAAATAAAGGATTTAATTACGGCTTAGGATTTTTTGAAGGAATCCGAGCCTTTTGGAATGAAGAACATCAACAATTATATGTTTTTCGATTATATGAACATTATATGCGATTTTTCCACTCAGGCAGGTCTATACATATGGATATCCCATTTTCACCATCACAATTAGTTGAGTGGACGATACAATTATTACGTTTAAATAATATTAAGGAGGATACTTATATACGACCAATCTGTTTTAAAGGTGGAGATACACTTAGGCCTGACTTAAATGATCCATATAATCGAGTGATGATTTATGAAACGATAAGTCATTATCTACCACAAAAAACGTTGAAAGTTTGCATTTCATCTTGGATAAGAAATGGAAGCAATATGATTCCTCCACAAGCTAAAACAACTGGTGGATATATGAATTCGGCATTAGCAACTGCCGGAGCTATTTTAAATGGTTACGATGAAGCAATTTTTTTAACTGAGGAAGGAAATGTAAGTGAAGGTCCAGGAGAAAATATATTTATAGTACGAAACAATCAACTTATTACCCCCCCAATATCTGATGACATACTAGCAGGTATTACTCGTGAAACTGTAATGATGTTAGCAGAAACTATATTCCACATGACGGTAAAGGAACAAAGCGTCTCACGAACTGAACTATATTCAGCTGATGAAGTCTTTTTTACTGGAACAGCCATTGGCATTAAACCAATTATTGAAATTGATCGAAGAATGATTGGATACGGAAAAGAAGGACCTACTACAAAACAGATTCGCGAATTGTATAATCAAATTACGAAAGGTAATCATCCAAATTTTTTGCAATATTGTACTCCTGTATATTAGAATCCTAGTTTGACATTTCAAAAACTTGGTTTCATAAATGAAAAAAAGTAACCCTTTAACTTTCATATAGGGTTACTTTTTCATTTATTTATGTTTTTCCAAATCGTCTATTTCAGGTGTTAATTCCTCAGATGCTTCAGTTTGATATCTTAAATTTCCAGTGTGTATTTTCTCTGATTTTTCTTCATATTTAATCACATGATTATAAACATATTTATGGAAGAAGTATTCAAATACACCTAAACCAATAGCAGAAATTAAAGATGGGAAGAATAAACTATTGCCATAGGTTAAGTTTGATCCCATTACCCAAATAATTGCAAATGCTAAGCCCATATCAGCAATTGTTGCAATTGTATTATTTGTTCTTGATAAGATGAACAAGTCACCAATTAAGTATGCACTAATACTAAGAACTAAAGAAATCAAAAAGACATTTGAAAATGACATGTCGTAAAACAATCCAAGGATTACATAAAGTAAAATAAGACTAGAAACAAATTTAACTCCTAGTGCCTTAACATGTTTCATTTAATCATCTCCTTTATCTTTATTATGATATAAAAACCAAAAAGCTATGCTAAATCATTTTAAATAACTCCCGTATAAATAAAATATAAAAACACATTTTATTAGGAAGAGAACTTTTGCCTTTTCGCTTTTGACAACTTTTTTTTAAAAACGCAAATAACCCTTAGTTCATTGACTTAGGGTTACTTAGTATTGATTCTAATTACATAAATTATTTTGTGTCTATGTATAAAGCTGAATTACTAAAAAATTCTACTTATTAAAATACTTTTTACATTTCACTTTTATCATTACTTACAATTTTAATTAATGCATCAATTTTTTCATTTCTTTCTTTGTCTAAATTTATTTTCACATTCATGAATTTAATGATTTGAATGATAAAATAAATACCGATGCAAAGAAGTACCAATTTTATAAGTATTGGGAAGTAAACATAGAAAACCATTGCGCCATCTGAAGCAAATATTGTCTCACCGTTCAACATTTTAAAACCTCCAAAATTTAAAAAATCAAATCAAACGAGTTGAATGAACCTTATTATTTAATTAGCTAATGACGAGGTGCCCATAAAATAACTGAAACGATGGGAAGACCTGAAATGTCGCAATAACCCCATCTAAAACTAATACAATTCCCCCAATTAATCCTAAATAGGCAGATTGACCTTCTCTTAGCTATAACCAAATCAGATATCCTCCCCCAATTTCGGCTAAACCAGCTAAAATAAAAATAATGATTGCTAGGAGCAAATGTACTCATTCCCTTCTAACTTCCTCGAACGAACTTGTACTTGCCCATTACATTCAAATTATTGATAAAATCGTATCATTATCCATCAAATCTCGTCATCGTTTCCAGTCATGTTAAAAGTTATTTTTCATGAACAACTCCATCTTTAATCAAAACGAACTGTATCTATACCATCTATGATATCTTCTAATTCTGTTAAAAAATTTATTTGTACAGGTCCAGGAATTTGCTCCATCCAATTTTTTATTTCAGGTAGCTCTTCAGCTTCCTCAATATTCATTGGTTTTGGATTAAGGGTTTCCCACCAATTCTTCAATTCATCAATAAACTCATAAAAATAGCGCTCAAACCTTTCTGCCCATTCTGCACCTTCATCATCTGAAGTTTTTTGCATCATTCCCCAGGCTTCCATCGCAGTTTCAAAGTATTCATCTATCTTCTTCATTTTGATCTCCTTTCATTATACGCCCTCAAAAAGTAGGCGCTATCAATTCAGTCACCTTTCAATTAAGTTGACGAAATGATTTATCTAAATTGTTATTCCTTCGATAATAATAAGAACTATTTCTTACTTAAATATAATAACTCAATTTAGATGAAATTCCTTCTATTCTTTTGATTTCAATAACGACAAATTGTACTTTAACCCAGACAAATCATGAACCAATGTTATGTTTTTCAATTTGTAAAGTGATGAAAATACATAATTGTAAAATGAATGATTAATAATAAAACAATATATTGGTTTAAAAGGAAGGTTCGTGTATGGGTCGCTTTGGAACAAAGCTCAAAAAAATTTTCTTACAAAAAGACACAGATTTTGTTAAAGTGCCTAAAACGCAACATTTGAATAGTCGTTCACAAGCTTCAAACGATTATAAAACAATGACTGAAGCTACTAATCAAAAGAAATCTACGGATGCATCTTACGAAAAGACACTTACTGAATTAGGAAATGCTTTCGACCTTGTACATCGTTCATTTAATCAGGATGAAATTCAAATTATTTATTTAAACTCGTTAGTAGATTCTCAAACTTTAGAGTGGGAAATCCTTTCACCCTTAAGAGAAAAGAATTTCAATATTTCCGATAAGTCATTTCAACAATCTCTCTATAAACTTGAAAACAATCAAGAGAAAGTAATTAATGGTATATTAGATGGCAATGTCGCGATGTTTATTGAAGGAGAAACATTCTTAATCAGTGTATCAGGATTCGAGGAACGTGCCATAGCACAATCTGAATCAGAAACAGTCATAAATGGTCCTCATGATTCATTTAATGAGGCACTGCGTACGAATGTCTCGTTAATTAGAAGAAGAGTCAGAACGCCTCGCTTAAAAATGATTACTTTATCTGTTGGAGAAATTTCAAAAACGAAAGTTCTTTTACTTTATATTGAGGATATTGCAGATATTGATATTGTGAATCATCTAAAAGCGAGAATCCAATCTTTAAAAGTTGATTCTATAACAGACTCCAACGTCTTGATTCAAATAATAGATGATCATCAAAATTCGCCATTTCCACAATTTTATACTACTGAAAGACCAGATATAGCTGTATCAAAACTTTATGCTGGAAAAGTTATCGGCCTTGTAGATGATAGTCCGAACATTTTTTGTACTCCCTCTAGTTTCTTTGATTTTTTTGAGTCACCTGATGACTATAATCAGCGTTGGATGATAGGAACAGGCGTAAGGATTCTTCGTTACATGGCTTTATTCATTACATTAATCCTAACTGCTTTTTATGTTTCAATCTGTACATATCATTACGAAATGATCCCACAGTCCCTACTTCAAAGTATTATGCAGTCCCGGAGTAGAGTCCCTTTTCCGCCTATTGTTGAAGCAATTTTTTTAGAAATAGTTATTGAACTGCTAAGAGAGGCGGGTGCTAGACTGCCCACAAAAATTGGTCAAACAATTGGCATTGTAGGCGGTATTGTAATTGGACAAGCAGCAGTTGAGGCTGGAATTACAAGTAATATTTTAATCATTGTTGTAGCAGTATCGGCAATTGCTTCATTCATAGTACCAAGTTATATTATGAGTTCTTCCATTAGAATCATAAGGTTCTTATTTATTGTAATGGCTGGTTTTATGGGGAATATTGGAATATTTTTCGCTTTAGGTATTCTAACCATCCACTTAACTGGATTAACAAATCTATCTTCACCATATTTTATGCCAATTTCTCCAACCTTTGTAAAAGATTGGATGGATAGTATCATTAGAGGACCTTACTATAAAATAAAAAAAGGTCAACCAGCGATGCAAAATGATGGTGAAAAAGAGAGGAATTAATGGTGATCTTATGAAGGAACGACTTCATCCATTTCAACTATCAATTTTAATCTATATGATTCAAAATAGTCTTATTTTATATAGTTTACCTCGATATACCGCTGAATATTTTGGAACGAATGGTTGGATTAGTATCCTTTTCATTTTCGTACTCGTTAATATAAATATATTGTTGATTGTGTTTATTTATAAGCTTGGTAAGGGGCGGTCGATTTTTGAAATCATTGACACGACTGTTCCTAAATGGATCATGGTGCCCTTCTATTTATTGATCATTTGTGTTTGGATTGGAATTGCAAGTATGATTATGAGATTATATATATTCATTTTTAAGATGATGTTTTTTCCAGCTTTACCTGTCAGCTTATTTATCTTTTTCTTTATTTTACTTAGTTTTCAATTATTAAAAGGCGGAATCTACAAGATGTCTAAAGCGATCGTGGTTTTATGCGCAATCGTGCAACCGATGTTATTTTTGCTTTTTTATCTAATTCCGGAATTTGAATTTGCACGTTATACAACTTTCATTTTTAAAGGAGGAACTGATTTTTTAAAGGGGGCACTACATGTTTATACTGCATTTTTGGGTATTGAAGTTTCCATCCTTTTTTTCCCTATGGTAGAAAAAAAATGGACAAAGGCGCTTTTTATTGGAAATTTACTGTCTACGGTAGGTTATATTCTTATCACCGCTATTTGTTATGGTTTTTTTAGCTTCAATCAAATACTGAATGACTTATTCCCTGTTATGACATTGTTTGAGTACACAGAAGTTAGTTTCCTTTCAAGAGCAGAAAACCTTTGTTTTTCAGTCTTTGCTTTCAAAGTATTATCAATAATTGTTATTTATTTCTGGGGAGCCCAGCAGTTTTTAGGAAATATGATAAAAAAGATAAAGCCTAATGTTTGGATATTCATTATACTTTCATGTGGATTTATACTTGCAATGCTCCCAGATTCCATTGTAGATGTCGAAAAGTGGTTAAGTTGGCTAAGTTATTGTGCGATTGGAATTGCTTGGGCATTACCGCTCTTTGTATTAAGTATACTTTTTATTCAGATTTTTAAAAACCTGATTGATAGGGAGACAGATCATGCAAAATAAAATACCTGTCTTAATCATCATATGTTGTTTATTGTTAACGGGTTGCAGAGGAAGTAAAGTAATTGAAGATTTAGCCATTCTTGAAGCTGTTTCATTCGATCAATCAGATAGTAATGATAATCCAATTAAAACAACTGTCTTATTCCCCACTGTGTCTAAAGAAGGTATGGCTGGAACTCAGTTTCTATCTGCTAGTGGAAAATCGTCACATGAAACCTTCATCAATCTTCAAAATTTAACTAATTTAAAGCTAGTTGGTGGACAGAGTACGATTCTCTTTGGAAAAGATCTATCTAAAAAAGGGATATTTAAAATTGTTGAGTCACTTTCAAGAGATCCAGAATTTGGAACTCGCGTTAAACTTGCAATTGTTGAGGGAAAAGGTGAAGAATTGCTAAAGAAAAAGATCCCTTCTATTCCAGATAATGCTGAGTACCTTTATACATTTATGGAGAAATTAGGTACTCAAAATAGAATTTTAAATACTGACAAATACCGTTTTTTAAGAGATTATTACGACGATGGTATTGATCCCGTTTTACCAGTTTTTACTTATGAAAAAGATAATATTGAATTAAAGGGATTAGGTACTTTTAAAGATGATCAATATATTTCACTTTTAACTTTAAGCGAAACACATATCCTTAACTTATTATGCGGGAACATTCATAATGGTAGTTTGATGGTCAATATGGTTGATGAAAAAACAAAAAAAACGAATCAACTTTTTTTAAGTGATATCAATTCGAATAATGATAAAAAAGTAAATAAGAGAAAAAACAAGACAGTCGAGATCATGCTAGATTTAAAAGGAAGCGTTCTTGAATACACAGGTTCATTGGATATAAGTAATGAAAAGTACCAAAGACAATTAGAAAAACAAATTGAAGATTACATAAAAACAAATTCAAAAAAACTGTTAGTCAAATTACAAAAAGATCAAACTGATCCTATAGGAATCGGAACATTAATCCGTAATCGTACATCATATGAAAAATGGAAGAAGTTGAATTGGAATCAGACCTATTCAAACTTGAATTTTAAAGTAAATGTAAAAGTAGATTTAATTAATACTGGAAAAGCAAAATGAATTTAGGAAAATTTTTGGCACCCACAAGTAATACCAACAAATAAATAGATTAAATAAAAAGGCTGCCGATATATACTCGACAGCCTATGTCCTATAAGTACTCCCTACTTTTTATGAAGCAGGTTCAATTTTTGTAGCTGTATATCCTGTTCCATTCCATTGAAGAAATACACGATATTTTGGCGAGCCTTTTTCTTTTGCTGATACAGTCCCAATTGAGCCTCCTGGGTTGCTTTTATCACTCCCTAAAAACCATACAGTCATATTACTTTGATCTATTCCAGTGGAACTAGAAATTGCCTGTAACATATCCTTCCAATCTTGAGAACTAGAGTCATAGTTTGTAACATGCTGCTGCATTCCAGTTTGTTCTGGTGTTTCAGGAGCTATTGTTGACTCTGACTGTGAGCTATCTGATGAAAATGAATTATCTCCAGACATTGTATCACTACTTGATTCATCAGTTTGACTTTGATTTTCAGACGCTGCGACCTCATCTGTTTCATTGCTTGAAGAACCCTCTTCTTTAGTTGGCTTTTCCTGATTTTCTGTTGAGGCTTGAGAGCTTGTTTTGGAGTCTCCCCCATTATCTTTCGACGAAAAAATTGAATACGAAACAAATGCAATCAGTATCAGTCCTATTGCAATTGATCCAGTTATAATCAATTTTGTTTTTTTTCTTTTTGCTCTAAATGTTGCTCGTGAATTCCCTTGATAATTATTCAATCTTTCCACTCTCCCAAATCTGAGAATGTCAAAATTCTACCATGTGTAATGGAAAACTTGAAGCATTTCTCACAAAATTAACCATTTCGTAATACAACTGATAACTTACTTTTTCATTGTGATTATCATTTAGATGAATTACACCAGGTGGACAGAACAGTTTATTTGATTAGCTTATTTTGATACTTTAAAAAGTTTTTTTCCAATGTTGTAAATCAATCTATCTATTCTAGCCAATAATCCGTTCCCATTCTCACCACGATCTACTCGGGAAACATGGTTTTTATGAAGTTCAGTTATGTTAAAAAGTGCTTTTCCTTTGTTATAAACAAATTTCTCCCATCTTGCTAATAATCCATTTCCATTCTCAATATTTTTCAAATGATTTTTATGGAATTCTGCCACTCTTTTATTGTGCACTTTCTGCCATGTATGTAATTTATTTGTTGCCATTTTAATTTCCACCTTTCAAATATTTTAGTCTCACTGTTTCCTTTCACCGACTGATAGCTCTTTTGGTGCTGTACTAAAATAATTATCATGTTATATTCCTGTTATTTTGGACTATTTTAAAACAGATTTATATAATTTAACACCGTTAAATTTAACAGTGTTAAATTGAATATATGTGCTTTTTTAGACTCTGTCAAGTAGAATAAGACTAAATATAATCGACAATTAATTTAGGAAAAACACTTCAATTTATTCACGATAGATATATTGTTGAAACATGACAAGGAGCGAATTTTGATGGCATTATCAAAGGAAAAAATTATAGAGGAATCTCTACAATTGCTTAATGAAGCTGGTCTTGAGGGTGTCACTCTAAGAAAACTTGCAAATAGATTAGGGGTTCAGGCACCAGCTTTATACTGGCATTTTAAAAATAAAGAAGCTTTAGTGAGCGAACTAGCTGAGACTATATTGCGAAATGAATTCTTTGAAATTGAACCAAGTATTGAAGGTGAGAGTTGGCAAACTTGGCTCATCAATATTTTTACTCGATTACGCAAAGCATTAATCTCATATACAGATGGTGGAAGAGTCGTGGCAGGAGCACATCTATCATTAACGATGGCCAAAATTTCGGAAGAAGCAATTAAAACACTTCTAAATGCCGGGATAAGCCTTCATAAATCAAGATTATTGGTTCTAACGGCAACACATTACACTTTTGGATATGTGATAGAGGAGCAAACAACCCCATCTCCAGAAGCAATTAGTCATTTTGATTTAGAGTTATTTAAAAAGAATCATCCCTTCATGATTCAAAGTATTGATGAATATTTTGCCACTGGGCGGACGCGCGATGATCTCTTTATTGATGGAATTGAAATAATCATAGGACTTCAAAATTAACAGACTGTTAATACAGACATACATCGCAGTACATAAGTAGGTACTTTGTATTCGAAATTGATTTATGAAATAATTGAAGGTAAGTGCCGCTATAAAATTCAGAAAAAATGGAGGTATATTAGAATGTCAGATAACACTCCTATTCATGGTTCAGTTAAATTGCACTTTATGCTAAAATCCACGCCGCCAAGAATAACTTTTCATCAAGACATGACTGAAGAAGAACGAAATATTATGGGGCAACATATTTCTTATTGGACGGACAAGCAAAACCAAGGAATTGCTCTTGTCTTCGGTCCCGTTCGAAATCCTGCATCACCTCATGGAATCGCTATCATTGAAGTTGAAAACGAAGACCAAGTCCCAAACCTGATTGCAGAAGACCCTGCCGTTATAGCTGGAATCATGACAACAGAATTTTATCCAATGCTCGCAGTGCTTCCTAAACATAACTCATGACTAGAAAGTTGTAAAAAAGCAAACGGCTCTTTGTTTTAATGAGCTGTTTGCTTTTTTCAAGGTTAATCCATTGATGGAATGTTTTTATTCCTAATTGCGTCTACCTATCAACTAATAATGAGCCACTTCAGTACAGTGACTCATCAATATCAACTTACTGATGTATAGTATAAAATGTTTTTTTCTTTTACATCAAACTAAAAAGACTTCTATCATTTTCTGATTATCCGTATTAACTATAATTATGTAGTTAAATTAGAACTTTAAAATTATTTTAAGGCCACAATAGGTTTTTTAACCACCTATCTCCGTCAATGTTATATCTTAATCTTTTATGCTTACGATCTTCATCTGCCTGCCAAAACTCTACTTCTTGTGCAACTACTCGATACAATGTCCAAGAAGGTAGCACTAAATTTGAATTATGTTTTAATTTTTCAATTTGTTTATGAAGTATCTCATCGAATTCAGTTTGCCCTTTTAAAATCGAACTTTGTTTGCCAGTCAAAGCTATTGCACGAGCTATTTTTCCTCGACTTAAAAAATCTTGTGCGCTTAATTCTTTTTCCATTTCAATTGCTCTTCCACGTATCCTCACTTGTCTTCCAATTCTTGACCAATAAAATGTCATTGCAACATTAGGATTAGCGTTTATCTGTTTACCTTTTTCACTCTGTGAGCTAGACGCAAAATACCACCCAGATTGATCCACATTTTTTATTATAAGAACTCTTGCATCTGGAAACCCATTTTGGTCTATTGTTGAAAGTGTCATTGCATGTGGTTCATGTACTCCATACTCAATAGCTACTTGGTACCATTCCAGAAAAAGTTCTTCTGGACGTTCTGACACATTGTTGATATTAAAAATAGGAAATGGTCCATTAAGCGTTTTACTGTTTCTTATAACTTTGCTAATGTCTTCCATAAAAATCCTCCAATTATTGTGCTAACTATATTTAATAAAGACATTCTGTATTTTTTTCAACTAACCTGCTAAATTGTAAAAAGAGAGCTAAATAGCCCCCTACTTTTTTTGATGATTACATATTTCCATATCTATATTCAACGTATAGCACCCTTTTAAAGATAACTAAGTAATCACAAATACATATGTTTATATTTTAATTCTCATACAAAAAAGTCGATCTACTATAATAAGGACCGACTTTTTTTCATATCATATTCATTCTATTACGTTTAAAATCTTTCAAACTAAATTTAATATATCCATTGGCTTGTTTAATATATAATCGGCTTTTTCAAAACCTTCAGTTGTTTTTGAACCCCATAATGCAAGTGCAAATTTTACGCCAGCACTTTTTGCGCATTGCATATCATATATAGAATCCCCGATGTATATAGCATGTTCATTCGGAACACCTAATTTTTCTAAACAAGCTACTAGTGGATCAGGATTCGGTTTATGCTTTTCAGTATCACATGCACAAATTATATGTTCAAAGTAATTATTTAACCCAAATGGTTCAAATCCTTCGTTTAGATCATTTTTAGTTTTCGATGTAACGATTCCAAGTTTTAATTTACTAAGAGATAATTCTTTAATAACGTCTTCTATTTCTTCAAATACGGTAACTTCATGTAAAAAATCTATTTCAGCTTTAGACCATTTTGGATGAACTTCTTCTATATTAGATATGTTTAATTTCTTCAAAGTTTCTTTCCCTGGAATTCCTAATGCAAATCTTAATTCATGTAATTCATATTCTTTCTTTAGTTCATCCTTTAAAATCTTTTGTAATGATTTGAGTACAATTTGCTCTGTATCCAAAATTGTACCATCAATATCGAAAATAATAGATGTAACCAAAATAATTCCCCCTATTTTTCATCTTGATTTGCCACGATTACTTCAACGCCATGTTCTAGCATAATGTTATTTAATTCATTAGGTATTTCTTGATCAGTAATAAATGTATCAATTGATTCTAGTGTTAATGCTTTATAATGCTGTCGCTGTTGAAACTTAGTGTGATCTGCCAATAAAATTACTTGATCTGCATGCTTAATTAATTCACGCTTAAAATGAATATCTTCCTCAAAACCATAATAAATACCGTCTTCTGTAATACCCACAGCTCCAATAAACACCTTATTAAAATGATAATCCTTCAGTTTCTCAGTGGTTGAATATCCAGTGACATGCCGAGTAGATTTATTTAATACTCCCCCTAAAAAATGAATTGTTGTATCTTCAGATTGGGCTAAAGTATAAGCACTATCTATCGAATTCGTTACAATCGATACGTTCTTTGATTGCAAAAATTGAGCGACAAAATTAACTGTGGTTGAAACATCTAAGTATATCATTTCATTATCTGAGATCAGATTTGCAGCTTTTGTTCCAATTATTTTTTTAGTTTCCATTTCAGTCAGTGACCGCTCTTGATAATTATCAATTTTCTTATGAAAAGTTGATAAAGCTACTCCACCATAAGTTCTCACCACTGCTTTATTTTCCGAAAGTTTTACAATATCTCTTCTTGCGGTATCACGTGAGATATTGTACATTTCACACATTTGTTTAATATTCATTGTTTTATGAGTTTCTAAATAAGTAAGGATGCGTATTAACCGTTCATCTTGATTCATTTTTAACCTCCACACTTATATTATAAATCATTTTAAGTTAATTATAAGTCATTTTAAGTATTTTTAAGTTACTTTAAGTAAATTATAGTTTACTCATAAATAAATTTGCAATACATTAATCATTCACTTTTAAACAAATATACTGCCTTATCGTTCATAAAAAAAGTCGCTTAGCGACTTTTGATTTTTGTAACACAATGAATAAAAAAAGTAGTCCGATAGAATATCGAACTACTAAATATGTACTTAGCATATTTTAGTGCGCTTTTTTTAATTACTTTATTCTGACAGGTCTTGTTCATATGGCCGCTCATCGTATATTGATCATTGAAAGTCATCAAGCGTTTTTTTTCCATTCAATAATTCTTTCATTAAATGATTGGAAATCGTTAATGCCTCTTCCCTATTTTTTGCTGGGGCAGAGATCATTATCCCATCTCCAGCACTCCATCCATGATTCCCTTTTGACTGTTTATCAAATACTAAAATAGTTAACTGACTAAAATTATCACTTATATAGAGAGTCCCATAGGTAGTAAAGTCTAACCAATTCAAATCATTATTTATTATTATTAAACCGCTATTGTCATCATTAAAAACAATTTCTATTTCTTTATTATCAATGTTTACAAAAGGAGGAACATTTCCTTTTATATCAATCGTACCTTTGAACCGATCCTGATCAAAAATTTTATTACGCAGCTTACCTTTTACTTTAATTTTTACTTTTCCATTTACGCTTTTCTTTTCTTCACCTAGTCCGTATAAAACCCCATCAATGGACCGATTAATTTCTTTATGTAGTGAATTCCATACAAAGTAAGTTGTTAGACATATAAGACTCAGTAATATAATTAGTCCTTTCTTTCGTTTCATTTTATTACATTTCCTCTCCTAAAAATACCTTGTACAATTTAAATTCCTTTATCTTTCCAGCCACTTTTTGAATGAACTTGGGTAATTTTACTTTCACTGATAAACTCAACTGTTTTTCCATCAACCTTGTATTTGATTACTTTACAGTGTATCTTAATTGAATCGTATTCAGGATGGTTCAACATAAAAGAATAGTCATTCAATATTGTCCTAAATCCGTTGAGAATTTCTTTATGTAGCCATTGTGTATTCCATTTATCATATTTAAGTGCAAGTCCATACCATTGCTTATCTCTAATTAGACTCATTTCGTCTTTCGTTAAAGTTTTAGTAATAGTTGATTCTTTTTTCGTCTTTTGAACAAAAAGTTTGTTTACCGAACTTCCTATTTTAGTGAAATTCACAACTATTATTAAGATAATAATAAAAAAGACTATTCTATAACGGTTACTAAATTTCTTTCTTTTTTCTACCAATTCCACCATAAGGAACACACTCCCTACAACATAACTCCTATTTAATAAATATTAAATAATAAAGTGAATAATCCTTTTTTGGTAAGAAATTACTGTCAATTACTTCAAAAAAAATGAGGCACAATAAAGTGTCTCATGAACTTCAATAAACACATTCCAGTTTACAATAACAATCTACTCTTTTAGTTTCTGAGAAAAAACTTCCTGCCATTTAGAATTTTGATAACCAATACCTTTGTAAAATTCATGAGCTTCTTTTCTATGGCCACCAGACCTTACACGAACTTCTTTGTAACCTTTTTTCATGGCCCATTCTTCACATTTTCGCATAAGCTTCTCGCCATAACCTTTCCGACGATGATTACTATCAATTACTAACCCACCAATCTCTGCGAATGGGTAAACCCCAATCAAATGTCTCCCGTGTACATGGATCCAACCAGAAATTTCATTACTACTTACTTCTTTAACATAAATTGCATGATCTTCATTTAACAGCAATCTCTCAACTCGAATCATTACCTCAGTTTCTGAAACTTCATACCCATGTTGTAAAGATAATCTTGCAATCTCTTTTGAATCTGTAAGTCTTGCTAATCTAATTGTCATGAGAAACCAACCTCTCTAGCTAAGTTTAAACAAATGCTTTTATACTTGAATCTTTGTCATAAATGAAACAAGAATCCTAGGTATCGTTTCATATCAAATAAGTATAAATAACAAGTTCATCTCTCCATTGTTTTCCTTAACAAAAATATATGTTCTTAAGTTGCTTTTCTGACTTTGGGAATTGAAAAATTAATCACGTTGTTCTACTAGAGCATGATTTGTTTTATAAGTATAAACCCTATTCATTTAGGTCCGTTTAATTTAATTATTGAGTAACTAATAGTCTGATTTGTTGGAGGAAAATAAAAAGATAAAATAACTGAAATACCTATTGCACCTGACGTAACGTGAGGTTTTATAATTTACTTGTCGAAAAACAAATCGTACGAAACGAGGTGAAAGAATGCCACAAACCTCTTGGAAAATTGGTGAGCTTTCAAGCCAGTGTGGAATAACAGTTAGAACACTGCGCCATTACCACCAAATAGGTCTATTAGTGCCCTCTAACATTACCGAAGTTGGTCATAGGCTTTTCACAAAAGCTGATGTATCAAAACTTTAACAGATATTATCACTAAAGCAATTGGGACCTTCATTAGGAGATATAAATAACATTATTGTAAATCCAAACTATGATACAATGCTCGTCATTCATGCTCAACACAAAATCATAAGTTTATAGACATGGCAATGCATTAAAATCTAACCAATTTAGGAAAATTTTATATTTCAAAACCTTAATTGTTTTCGCATCACAATATAATCTACTATTTCTACATGAAAAACACCTCATTTTAATGTTCTCAATGAGGTGTTTTTCACTTAAGCTTTGCACTTTTTAAAGTTATACATATTGATTTATTATTGTTTTCACAATACCGAAGTACTCACGAATGAAATAATTCATTCTTACAAAAATAGGAGATTCTCCTCCCAATCCATAACTCTCCAAGCCTAACTCTTTTCCAATCATTTTAGCTCGAACAACGTGGTAATCACTTGTGACAATTACTACCGTTGGATCTTTAACCCCTAATTGTTTAATAATTTGTTTTGAAAATTTAAGATTTTCATAGGTTGTAGTTGATTTATTCTCATAATATATTCGGTTTTGTGAGATTCCAACTTTGCTTAGATACCTTCCCATAGCCTTTGCTTCAGAAATCGTTTCCCCTTCACCTTGTCCACCTGAAACAACTACTGGTAAATCCTTATTGTTCAGTAAAAATTGTGTTCCTGCTTCTAATCTTGTTTCAAGTGTCTTCGAAGGAATGTCCCCATGGAGTCCTGCACCAAGTATAATAACAAAGTCAATATTATTAAAATTAACCTTCTTACTTACATTCGCTTCATAAATAATCAAAGATTCTATTATGAAAAAAGATAATAGAAATATACTATACATTGCTACGATCATCCGTCTAATTACTTTAAACTTTTGATTACCTGATACTTTAGCTTTATTAAATAAAACGAATAGTAGAAACAAAACCGAGAAGTTACCTATAACAAATAAAACACCAAAACTATTTCCAAATATTGCTAGCAAAGCCATTATGATTAAAATAATTAAAATATAGATAGCTCTTCTTTGTTTCATACCCTTTTTTAAAATGTCCATCCATTACCCCATCTGTGTATTCTATAGTTGTTGATCTTTTTTATTTTACCAACTTACGTCCCAAAATCATATGATATCTTTATATTATAATAGATGTACTTAAACAAAATATGGATTTTCTAAATCATCATTATTAATGACTATATCAGCTTTTAGTTGTGGTACATGTTCCTCTAAATACAGTTTGGAAGCTGCATGATACCTATTTATAAACATTTTTTCAGCTTTTTCATAGCTACCAAAACTTCCTTCTTCTCTTTTAGCCCCTCTTTCTCTCGCTATCTCAAAATCTGTATTCACAAAAATTTTATAATCATATAGATTACTTAATTCATTTTTGAAAAGGAAAGTACCATCAATAATAAAAATCGATTCTCTTTTAGCTACTTTTAATTCTGTATTTACAAATTCATCTTTGTCTAAATCTAAGGAAATCGTTTGATAATGAAGGTTGCCCCCTGGTCCTAATGGAATTAGAAGTTTTTGCTTAAACGAAGTGTAATCATGAGCATCATCGTAATAACCAATAGCTGATTCCTTACCTTGTCTATATCGTACGGCTCTTGGATTATGGAAATGATCTATGCTTGTTCTTACCACATCATTCTTTCTAATTAGAAGTTCTTCCATTAGTTCATTCGCAAGCGTGGTTTTGCCAGAAGCTGTTATCCCACTAACACCTACTCTAATAGGATGTTCTAAATTCAAACTTAAGATCCTATTTGCTATTTCTGATATTAATTCATTCCTTAACATATCGCTCCCACTTTCAAGACATATTCTATTTATTACTTTTCAATCTAAATTAGAAAAATCCTTTTCATTTATTCTTTCTTTTAGTGGAATCAAAGAAACTGGTGAAGGTGTAGATCGTTGTTAAACTAAAGTATATGCAACTATCACATGCTATTGTTAATAAGAAAAGATTTTGAGACCTTACACTTGATTAAAATAGTAGGAAAAATAAATAAGTTTTATAACATTATACTTTTTCGAAAAAAAAACCTTAGCTCTACAAAATATAGGGCTAAGGTGCTTTGAATTTTATCTTTATACGAATAAGCTTAGAAGTAGAATAAATCCTAATCCACAAACAGAAATAATTGTCTCTAGTAGTGTCCAAGTTGCGAAAGTTTCTTTCATACTTAAACCAAAATACTCTTTAAACATCCAGAAACCTGCATCATTAACGTGAGATGCTATTAAGCTACCAGCTCCTGTTGCAAGAACGACTAATGCAAGGTTTACATCTGATTGACCTAGCATTGGGATAACTAAACCAGCAGTTGTTAAAGCTGCAACAGTTGCAGATCCTAATGAAATACGTAAAATTGCCGCGATGATCCATGCTAGTAAAATCGGTGATAAAGAAGTGCCTTTGAATAACTCAGCTACATAGTCACCTACACCACCATTAATTAATACTTGTTTGAAGGCACCGCCGCCTCCAATGATTAAGAGCATCATACCAATATGTGTAATTGCTGTTGTACAAGAATCCATAACTTCTTTAATTGGTATTTTTCTAGCTAATCCCATTGTATAGATCGCAACTAATAATGAAATCACCATTGCAGTACCGGCATTACCGATAAAGCGGATCGCCACTATTATGCCATTATCATCAAATCCGATTGTTTTTTGTAGTAAGTTAATAATTGTTGCAATTGACATTAAAATAACAGGTAGTAAAGCGGTAAATACACTAATTCCAAAACCAGGAGTTTCTTCAAGTTTAAATGATTTCTGTTCACCTAAAGAAGCAATATTCCCCATTTTAGTAAAGGATGCAGGTACTAGTTTTTTAGCAAGCTTTGTAAATAATGGACCAGCGATAATCACAGTTGGAATCGCAATAATAAAACCGTAAAGTAATACTTCTCCTATATTTGCACCATACTCCCCAGCAATTACAGTTGGACCTGGGTGAGGTGGTAAAAAACCGTGTGTTACAGATAAAGCTGCTGCCATTGGAATTCCAAGATATAAAATAGAAACCTTTAATTGTTTTGAAATTGCAAATACGATTGGAATCAATAATACTAATCCTACTTCAAAGAATAAAGCGACACCGATAATGAATGAAGCAGCAACGACTGCCCATTGAATGTTCTTTTCACCAAATTTGTTAACAAGCGTCATTGCAATACGTTGTGCGCCACCAGAGTCTGCAATCAACTTTCCAAGCATTGCACCAAGTCCAAAGATTAATGCTAAATGACCAAGTGTTGCCCCTAATCCAGCTTCAATTGTAGTGACAATATCATCCGTTTTCATTCCAAGTGCTAAAGCTACACCAAATGAAACAATAATTAATGAGATAAACGTGTTTAATCTTAACCCCATGATTAAAATAAGTAATGCTAAAATTCCTATTGCTACAATAACCAATGGCATGATAATTCCCCCTGAATAATTATTTATTTTTATTAATTAAACCTCTCTGATAATTAGCAATCCTTGAATAATCTGCTTCTAATACTCTCGATAGGTTTATAAAGATTGGTAGCAATTGTCTGTACTCTACTACTGCGTCTTCCTTAGGCAAATGTTTGTGAGTACTACCGACCATATCAGATACTACTTCAAAAGATTCGATTTCCCCTGTTGCATAGAGCCCTAAAATACAAGCACCTAGACAAGAACTTTCATAACTTTCAGGTACAACTACTTCCAGGTCAAAAATATCGGACATCATTTGACGCCACACATCTGACCTTGCGAATCCACCTGTAGCTTGAATTCGAGTAACTGGCCCTTCCATACATTCAATTAATGCTAAAAACACCGTGTATAAATTGTAAATTACACCTTCAAGAGCAGAGCGAATCATATGCTCCTTCTTATGCGCCATCGTTAAGCCGAAGAACGAGCCGCGAACATCAGGATTCCATAATGGTGCACGTTCTCCCGCTAAGTAAGGATGGAATAATAATCCATCAGCCCCTGGTTTTACCCCTTCAGCAATTCTGGTCAATACTTCATATGGATCAATGCCTAGTCTTTTTGCAGTTTCTACTTCTGATGCGGCAAATTCATCTCGAATCCATCGGAAAATCATTCCACCATTATTTACTGGCCCCCCAATGACCCAATGTTTTTCCGTTAATGCGTAGCAAAATATTCGACCTTTTTCATCCGTTTGCGGCTGATCTATAATCGTTCGAATTGCCCCACTTGTCCCAATTGTGACCGCAATTTCTCCTTTTCGAATTGCATTCACACCAAGATTTGAGAGCACTCCATCACTTGCGCCAATTACAAAGGGAGTTTGTGGATCAATCCCCATCTGTTTAGCTAAATCAGGATTACAGTTGGAAAAAATATCTGTGGTAGATACAAGCTTCGATAATTTCTCAGCATGAATCCCAGAAATCTTTAAGGCTTCCTCATCCCAATCAAGTGTTTTAAGATTCATCATGCCCATTGCTGAAGCAAGTGAATGATCAACAACATATTCGTCAAATAACTTTTTAAATATATATTCTTTTATCCCGATATATTTTTTCGCTTTGCTTGCGATCTCTGGACGTTCATTCACAATCCAAGTAATCTTACTTAATGGTGACATTGGATGAATTGGCGTTCCTGTTCTTTTGTAGATTTCATGACCATTCAATTCATCTTTAATTTTATGTGTCCAGGCTTCACTACGATTATCTGCCCAAGTAATACAAGGCGTTAGTAGTTGATCATTTTCATCCATAACAATCAGGCTATGCATCGCACTGCTAAAAGAAATAAACGAAATCTCTTTTTGCGGATGTTGTTTCATGATCCTTGAAATCGCTTGTATTACAGCTGAAAAGATTTCTTCAGGGTCTTGTTCAGCTGTAGAAATATCAGGTGTGTAGAGTGGGTAACCGATATTCTCTTGTTGGATAACTTCGCCTTTTTTACTAAATAACACGGCTTTTGTGCTTGTCGTACCGATGTCTAACCCTAACATATAGCTATTCATTATTCTTGGTCTACTCCTTTAGAAAGCATTTGTTGAGACCTCCAAAGGTCTTCTACTTTTCCTTGAACATCATCAAAGTTTTGATGTAATGATTGAATCATGAGGTCTCTATTCTTTGTAGCAATTGCTTCAATATAAAGTTGATGATTCTCAACTATTCGCTGAAAATCCTCGTATCGTTCCTCGAAACGAATACGCATTGATAAAAGGATAAACGCTTCCATTACTGGTTTAGCATTATTCCAGATCATCATAATGTATGAATGACCAATCGCTCGAATAATCGTTTCATGAAATAAAACATCTTGAAATGAAAACTCATCAGCATCTCGATATTTTATCGCGACTTTCATCATTTCGAGAATTTTACTCAGTTCCATTACTAATTCTTTCGTATCTAATTTTACTAATCGCTCAAATACAAACGTTTCGATTAGTAATCGGACATCGTAGATTTCTTCTATTTCTTTATCTGTTAATCCAATAACAACTGCACCCATACGCTCTAAACGAATCAAATTTTCAGATGCTAGTGTTTTTAATGCTTCTCGAATTGGTGAACGACTCACCTCAAAATCAGCAGCCAATTTATTTTCCGATAATGTGGTACCGCTTTCAATCAGACCTGAAATAATCTGCATTCTTAACTCATATGTTACGCGATCGCCAGCTGAAGCTTTTGAAAGCCATTTTGAAGGATATAAATATTGCTTGGATTCTTTCATTTGTTCACCCTCTTGTAAATACTAGTATACTTGTATACAAGTATTATATAATGTATTTCTAAAATTGCAAGCGCTTTTATTTGAATTTACATATCTAAATTAGATCGTTTATTGATTATTCTTACAGAAGTTTCTAAAAGTATGCTAGATCGGATTTTTATGAAATAAAAATTTGAATTTATAAGTCTGTTACCGAAAAAGCTTAATGACATAATATTTTAGTGGTGGTAATTCAATTTAATTTTTTATAATTTGGCTACAGTAAAAAGACTGATTCAAATTCATGAATCAGTCTTTTACTTTCTATTTTTATTGTTTTTTTATATCTACTAGAAAACAATATCATTAAATTTACTACTATCAGTAATACTACAAGATAGTAGCATCATCTTGTTCGATGAGTATAATACTTTGAAAAAAATCCTCGTATTCATATCATTGCAATCATCAGTTTGTTTCTATAACTTTCTTTAACATTTTATTTAATTCCTTTGATTGCGTTATCGTAATATATTCGTCATTTTTATTAAAATATGTTTTTGAGTTCGAATCGTATGATCGTAATAGTTTACCATTTTTGTTTATTAGATAACTAAATCTACCTTCATTCAATTCTTTATTTACAATAGAGAATTCTTTACCATTTTTACGCTCAAGATGAATTAGTACAAAATTTTCCGACCCACTCTTAATAGACATTGCAAAATTATGTTTAGTTTGGAAAAGAGCCATCGTATTTGAGTTATTTATTTCTGACACCTTGATTCCCTGTTTTGTGATAGAATCTAGAAATTCTTTAGCATGGTAATATTCACTTGGAACATCGAAGTTATAAGAGACCTCAAAATCATCTTTTACAGTAGTTTCTTTTTTTGAACATCCTATAGCCAGGAAAATGATAGATAGCAAACAAAACACCAACCTAATATTCCTAAACAAATAAAGTCCCTCCTTATATAAAGGATACCTTGTACTTAGTGATCATAATCTAACGTAAGTATTTGATACATTAGTTTATTAAAATATTTGCTTAACATTCTGCTTTACTCAAATAGGTGGTGTAATAATCGATCTTTATTTTCAAAAAACTGTTTCATAATTGAATAATGATTCGTGTCTTCTAATTTTGTGTCACTCATTCCGTTTTCTGTAAGCTGTATAATTTTAGCATTTGGATATGCCATAATTACCGGCGAATGTGTGGAAATAATAAATTGAGAACCTTGGTTAACAAGCTCATTCATTCTAGCTAACATCGACATTTGCCTTAATGGAGATAATGCCGCTTCAGGCTCATCCAATATGTATAAACCATTTCCTTGAAAACGCTCCATAAATGCTGCGAAAAATGATTCACCGTGAGATTGTTCATGTAATGATTTCCCTCCATAAGAATCAATTATCTTTGGGCCAGAGAGGGGTTCTTTATCTAATTCTTCTATATTGGTTGCAATATTATAAAAAGTCTCTGCTCTAAAGAAAAAAGAATCCTTTGCCCTGTTTACACCTTTGATGATCTGAAGGTATTCATCTAAATTTGAATGTGAGTCATAACTAGAAAAATTAAAGTTTAACGTACCACCTTCTGGATTAAAACCTAAAGCTATAGCAATACCCTCAAGTAAAGTAGACTTACCCATACCATTCTCGCCGATAATGTACGTAACACTCGGATGAAATGTTATTTCTTGAAAATTTCGAATGACTGGTAGATTGAGTGGAAAATGATCATATGAAAATATTTGCTCATTTTTTAAATTTACAGCCCTGATATATTGAGATTCTAGATTTAACTTCATTAAGTACACCTCCTTTATAATTGATACTTTTTAAATCAGAATTCACCTTTATTTTCTTATATTGAAAGCATGTGTTTTTACAACAAACTAATACTTAAAAGCTTGTTAAAAACACTTTCCCCTTAGTTAGTCTAGATGACTCAACAACTTCAACTGCCTTTTTTATATCCGATAAGTCAAACATTGAATCTACTTCCATTATGCGTAATTTTTTATCATCAATGAGCTGGATCAAATCATCAAAGATTTTTTGCCATTTATATGGTAAAACAGTATGATTCCAATTTCGTAAATGAAACATGTTAGCATTAACTTTTGCGTTTTTTACAATATCCGACCAGTTAACTTGGATCCCTGATAATAGTCCGATTGTTAAAAAATTTCCGTTTGGGTGCACACAAAAAGCCAATTCATTTCCTGAATCGCCTCCAACTGAATCAATTGCAGCATCCGCCCTACTCCATTTGTTAATTCAATAACTGTTTCATAAAGTGGAACAGTAGAGGTATCAATTACATACGAGGCACCAAGATGAAGTAAATCTTCAGTATGGTGATTATTTCTAGTGACTGCGATTAATCGGAAACCCAATACCTTTGACAATTGAGAATAAACACGCCCAATAGCTGACCCACAGGCATTAACTAATAAAACATCATCCGGTTTTAACATTAAAATTTCCGTACAAGTCACCCATGATGTGATTGGGTTGATATACATTTGAGCTGCCGTAAAGTTATTAATAGAGTCAGGAAGTGGCACAGCTAATTCTGCTGGTGATGTAACAAATTCTTGCCAGGTTCCTTCCCCTTGTAATGGTAATACTCTTTTATCAATAAGATTTTTAGAAACAGAAGCACCTACATCTTCTACAATACCAACTCCTTCATAACCAGGAATATTCGGTAAAGAAATACGGTGAGAATATGAGCCCCAAAATAAAAATGAATCAACAAGTAACTTTATGTAAGAGGGGTTTATGCTTTCTTTTTAATTTAATCTGTACTTGTTGAATCCTTACAAGTCTTTCTTAATTTCTAATATTATACCATTCCTAATCGAACGATTATGCTGTTTAAATACCAAACTATCCTCATATAAAGCAAAATATTTTTACAAATTTTCATAGCAATTGTTCTGCCTTATTCGCAAAAAAATAAAAACCCCTCAACGCATTTAGCGTCAAGGGGTGATTTTATTAATATACAGACATGTATTGGTCACGTTCCCAAGGGTGAACTTGAGTACGGAACAGATTTTGAAAAATAAATAGTATATATATATGAATCCTTAAAAAATAAGGATATTCTCAATATATATGCAAAAAATAAATAATAGTTCAAATATTAATATGTAATTATTTTGGTCATTTTTGGTCATAAAAAAGACTCTAAATATGGAAAGATGGTTAGGGACGATCGCATTAAAAGTAAGAAATGGATATGTAATTAATTCAGCTATTTCTGTTCCTGAAGATAAAAAAAACCCATATTAGAATGGGTTACTTTTTTTATTACTCATAATGCCTGAAGATTTTATTTAGTTAGATTTAATTCAGCTTCATTTATTGTTGTTTGATATTCCTGAACTTTTTGCTGAAGTATTTCTAATTCAGCTTTTGCATTATCAACTTTTTCTTGTGTGTCTAAACCTGATTCTATTAGAGTATCTAGATAATTAGCTTTTTCACAAATAGTAAATTCTTGTTCTCCACCAATTGCTATGACACTACTATAATATCCACTCATATATAATGTACCATCTGATCCCATAGCCATGGAAGATTGTGTACTCATATCCTCTGCAGGATTTAATTTCCATTTTAAGTTACCATTGTTATCTAAACAATAGATATTATCGTATGTTTTAAAATATATGTTTCCACTTGCATCCATAATAGGTGTTCCCATTATACCATAATTGCTAATTGTAAACGTCCATTTAACTGTGCCGTCAGGATTAAGTGCGTAAAATTTATCAGAACCAAAGTAAATTGTACCATTTTTATCAACCACTGGATTTTCTCTTCCATCTCTTCCAGTAGCAAACTTCCACTTTAGTGTACCATCGCTTGTGTTAATTGCATAAAGATTTTTATCCTTATTACCGACGTAGATAGTACTACCATCGTTTGAAATAGTTGGTGAACCATAACCAATGTGATTTCCTAAACCAGACGGGGCACGATATTTCCATTTTACAGAACCATCAGAGTTATACGCATTAATAAATGATGCTGAATATTCTCCTCCAGTTATAGCAAGATAAATAGTACCATCACTTCCAATTGCAGGTGTTCCATCACAATAATCATCAATTGGTGTCCTCCAAATTACAGTACCTGTTTTTAAATCAAGTGCAGTAAGTTCTTTTCCTCTCCTTGTAAAGTACACTTTTCCATCATTTGATATAGCAGGCGTAGCTGGCGTTCCAATAGCATAAAACCATTTCATATTTTTATTCTTATCAACGGCATATAATCCATTTGTTGTTGCAAAAAGAATTGTTCCGTCATTTGAAATAACTGGAGATTGGAATGAAGCTTGTTGAAAAGTATCAAATTTCCATTTCAAAGAGCCATCTTTATTAAGGGCTAACAAACTTCCATTATTGAAACTGTTTTGCACTACATAAATAGTACCATCAGAATCGATAACAGGTGATGATTTAAATGAGTATTCCGCAGGGTTTTGATTAGGTTTATACGTCCATTTTTTATAAGGATTTTTTTCAATACCATTAAAACTTGAAATCCTATTCCAATTATAAGGAGTTGGTTGTTCTGCTGTAGGATCATAATCTCCTTGCATATATTGTGAACCCTGTTCAAGCATCGGATTAACAGAAGCATACCCATTTTCAGGATTAATTCCTGATTGTGAAAAGATAAATATTAAACTTAAAAATAATAAAACTAGTTTTTTTCTTAGCATCTTAATCTCCTAAATGTTATTTTTTGTAATAATTACCAAAATATTACAAAGTATATATCGTCAATGTTTATTAAATATTAATAGTTTAGATATTTCTCTTCAATAACTTAGAACAACCTACTCCAAGTAATTGGACCACTTACCCCATCTGTTACTAAACCTTTTAGCTTTTGATACTCTATTAATTCTCATTTACTTCTTTAAGATCTGGTCTTTTTGAAATTACATATTCATAAGTATAAGCTCCATCGATAATCCTTTGTCCCATGTATGCTGCCATTATAAAGCACACCTCCGAAGATTAGTTCATCTAATGCTTGTTGCATTAATGCTTGCTTTTTTTTAGTAGTTGTACCTATTCTACTGGTGTAAGTTGTCTATCAATATACTCATAATAAAAACCAATGTTATACTTTAACACTAGCACTTTATTTTGGTTTGAATTATGTGGGGTTGGAATTGAATCTTCGAAAACGCCTTCCAATTCTAATTCTGCTTATGTTTTACCCAAACCAATTTTTCATCAAATGGCAAATTATGAATCATTAAATACCCATTACTTGTATTAGCATGTAATTTAACATAAATCAAATCCCATTCACCACCACTTGGAGAAATTAACTTACTTCATAATCTCACCTCCAAAATGTTCCATATACCACATTCTTGCAAAAGAAAAAGCCATTCAAATGAGAATGACTTTTTCTTTAAAAGGTATTAATATATATTTTCTGACTTATTTTTCACACTCTGTAAGAATATCACCTATAAAGGTGATATTCTTAATTTTCTTTTAAACTTAAATTATATAAATCTTTACTTAGTCTAAGTTGAGCTTCTTTAATTTCTTCTTGTGTAATAGTGCCGTTTGCGATTTTTGCTTCAATTTGTTCTAAATAGCCGCTACAAGTTTCATCAATTGGAGGAACTGAGTCATCTCCGATAGCAATAATTTTGGTAGTAAAAACACCACCTTTAAATAATTCACCAGCAGTAATAAGCGATCCATTTTTATCCATACTTATTCCGCCTTTATAAAACTTGAAAAGACTGGCACCGTAATGTTGTTTTAAATCAAGTTGCCATTTAACTGTACCATCTGGTTTTAAAGCATATATTTTACCAACATTACTGCCGAAATAAATGACACCATTTTTATCAATAACAGGTTGATTCTGAGTCAAATCTGAAGTGTTATAGGACCAGTTTTTTGTACCATCTTCGTTGAATGAAGTAATACTATACGCTTCATCTACTATAAGTTGATCATTAAACTGGTTTTGAACAACAAAACGGCCCCCACTGTTTGCTGTTACAAATGATTTAACTAAATTCCCACCACGATCAATAATTTTTACATTACCAGGGCTACCATTATTGTAACTTGTTACGGCGATTTTACCATCTTTTAATAAAGTTAAATTTGAAGCATTGGTAGTCTGATAAGACCATTTTAATGCACCAGTTTTATCATACGCATTAATAAAAGCGTCATTCCTTAAATAAATCGTACCATCATTATCAATTACAGGACTAGTATTGCGATCCCATGCTTTGACTGCTGCAGCTGAGATCCATTTCACACTTCCATCATTGCCATTAAACGCATAGAGTTTGTATTCTTTTGCATCTTGTACATAAAGAGTTCCATCATTACCAATAGCCGGGCTACTATAAAAAGTACCAACAGATGGTGTTGATTTCCATTTCACAGTTCCATCAGGATTTAAAGCGAATATACTGAGTCCTCCTGCAACATAGATTGTTCCATCATTTCCAATAGCTGGTGCAACGTTTTGATTAGCGCTAGTGTCCAGTTTAATTTTCCATCTTTGCACTCCATGTTTATCAATCGACACAACTTCTTCATCACCTGTTGTATAATAGATATTGCCTTCTTTATCTATCACAGTTGGAGAAAAGTAAGAAATCATATCGGTAATTTCTTTTTCCCATTTTAATGCATTTGTTTCTGTGCCAGAAAAAGGTGAATTGTATGACCAATTTCCAAAAACAGGTGAAGCCGCATTGGGATCATATCCACCATTTTCATACATTTCACCTTGTGGAAAACCTGTATTAATCGTTACTGCATTCGATTCTTTTGGAGCTAAAAACAATGTGTTTAAAATTAATACACATACAGAAATAATTCCAAGTGTTTTTTTCAAAAAAATCCCCACTTTCCTTTTGATAAATCAACTACTAAACTTTTGCAGTTGATTTTGGCTTCGACCTTTGCTACATCTAATTATTCCTTAACAGCACCACCACAACAGTTACTTGAATCATAAAAAACATTTCGAACGGAAATGTTTATTTGGGTAAGATGAACTTTAGTTCTTAAACTAACACAATGTTTTGAGCTTCTGCCTAGTTTTATCAAGGGCCACACTGAGTTTTTCTATATGCGAACGTTAAGTTTAAAAAGAATTAACAATGACATTTTAAATTTTATAATATGGCAATTATTTACAGCAAGTTTTAAAATTCGACATTTTATTACATTTTTTTTACAAAAAATAACTAAAATCCCCATAGTGTTAGCTGAATAAAGTTAAGTCACCAGAGGAAAAGAAGCCTAAATCTAAGTGAAAAGAGACAGTTATTTGAAAGTTAAATAATTTTGGTCAAATTTTGGTCATAACTGTTCTCTCACCTTCCTCTATACAAAGCGACCAAAAATAAAAACCCCTCAACGCATTTAGCGTCAAGGGGTGATTTTATTAATATACAGACATGTATTGGTCACGTTCCCAAGGGTGAACTTGAGTACGGAAGATGTCCCATTCGATTTCTTTTGCTTCAACGAAGTGTTCAAATAGGTGTTCACCTAATGCGTTTACGATTACTTCGTCTGTTTTTAATAGATCAAGTGCCGCTGCTAAAGTTGCTGGAAGGTCGATGATGCCAACTTCTTCGCGCTCTTCTTTAGACATTACGTAGATATTACGATCTACTGGAGCTGGCGCTTCTAATTTATTTTTGATTCCGTCTAATCCTGCTGCTAATAATACTGATAATGCTAAGTATGGGTTTGCAGCTGGGTCAACTGAGCGTACTTCTACACGTGTGCTTAATCCACGAGATGCAGGAATACGGATAAGTGGACTACGGTTTCTTGCAGACCATGCTACGTAACAAGGTGCTTCGTACCCTGGTACTAAACGTTTATATGAGTTTACAGTTGGGTTTGTTACAGCTGTAAAGTTTGGCGCGTGCTTTAAGATACCAGCGATAAAGTGACGAGCTGTTTCACTTAACCCTTGCTCACCAGACTCATCATAAAATGCATTTTTGCCATTTGTGAATAATGATAAGTTACAGTGCATTCCAGAACCGTTTACACCAAATAATGGTTTTGGCATGAATGTTGCGTGTAAACCGTGTTTACGTGCGATTGTTTTTACAACTAGTTTGAATGTTTGGATATCATCACATGCTTTGATTGCACCAGCATATTTGAAATCAATTTCGTGTTGTCCAGGTGCTACTTCATGGTGAGATGCTTCAATTTCGAAGCCCATTTCTTCTAGCTCAAGAACGATATCACGACGACAGTTTTCACCTAAGTCTGTTGGTGCTAAGTCAAAGTAACCGCCGCTGTCATTTAATTCAAGAGTTGGTTCACCTTTTTCATCTAATTTGAATAAGAAGAATTCTGGCTCAGGTCCTAAGTTGAAATCTGTGAAACCTAAAGCTTCCATTTCTTTTAACATACGTTTTAAGTTATTACGAGGATCTCCTTCGAATGGAGTGCCATCTGGATTATAAATATCACAGATTAAACGAGCTACTTTTCCTTTTTCAGCAGTCCAAGGGAAAACAACCCAAGTATCTAAATCAGGGAATAAATACATATCTGATTCTTCAATACGAACAAATCCTTCAATTGAAGAACCGTCAAACATCATTTTGTTGTCTAATGCTTTTTCAAGCTGACTTACTGGGATCTCAACGTTTTTGATAATTCCTAGTAAATCTGTGAATTGAAGACGTATGTATTTTACATTTTCTTCTTTTGAAATTCTGAAAATATCTTCCTTTGTAAACTTAGCCATTATTAAAGTTCCCCTTTCGTATGTATCAAACAAAATTAGTCTAACACACTATAAAATAGAAAAGTAGAAGTTGTTTCCACTTTTCTATTTTTTTATTTTAATTTTTAGTGTCTAGCAATTTAAATATGTTTCTTTTTCCCATTCTGATACACGTAATCGATATGCATCCCACTCATCTTTTTTGTTTTGTAGGAATGAATAGTAAACGTGTTTTCCTAATACTTGCTGTAAAAATTCACTGTTTTCTAATTCTGAATATGCTTCTTGCAAGCTACCTGGTAAAGTATCAATCCCCTCAGCTTTACGAGTTACATCATCCATTAAATATAGATTTTCAGCTCGTTCAGTTGGAGGTGTTAATTGTCTCTTAATTCCGTCTAAACCAGCAGATAATAATACAGCTAAAGCTAAGTATGGATTTGCAGATGGATCTGGATTACGTACTTCAATTCTAGTACCTGCTCCACGAGCAGCTGGAATACGAATTGTACAAGTACGGTTACTGCGAGACCATGCTACATAAACTGGTGCTTCATAGCCTGGTACTAATCGCTTATATGAATTAACAGTTGGATTTGTTACTGAAGCATTGGCACGAGCATGTGTTAATACACCTGCAATAAATTGACGTGCTGTTTCAGATAATCCAATTGCATCATTTTCATCATAAAAGGCATTACCATTATCATTTCCTAAGCTCATATGACAATGCATACCTGAACCATTTTCTCCGAATATAGGTTTTGGCATAAATGTTGCCACTAAACCATGATTTTCAGCAATTTTTCTAACTGTATATTTAAATAATTGAATATTATCAGCTGTTTGTAAGCCTGGTGCATATTTCCAATCAATTTCATGTTGTCCGATTGCAACTTCATGATGTAACGCCTCTACTTCTAAGCCTAAACGTTGAAGTGATTTTGTTATCTCGCGGCGAATCGCAACTGTTTTATCTAGAGGAGCAACATCAAAATATCCACCATTATCATTAGGTACTAGATGATTACCTTCTTTACTAAATAAGAAGAATTCTGGCTCTGGTCCTACATTAAATGAAGAAAATCCTTGTTCAGTTGCATGATCGATTGCACGTCTTAAAACATTTCGAGGGTCACCTTCAAATGGAGTTCCATCTGGGTAATAGACGTCACAAATGAATAATCCAACTTTTTCATCTGTATCAACTTTCCATGTACCGAAGTCTGGAAATAACATCATGTCACTTGCTTCAATTTTTGTGAAACCATTAATACTTGAGCCATCAAACATGATTTCATTATTCAGTATTTTTTCGATTTGTGTAATTGGTAATTCTAAATGCTTGAATACCCCTTCCACATCCGTGAAAAATAATTGAACAAATTCAAGACCATGCTCTTCAACACTGTTTAAAATCGTCTCTTTTTTCATTTATATTTCCCCCTGTATAAATATAAAAGTCAGAATAAACCAGTTTTAAATAATAATTTAATGAAAGAATCTCGACATATCTCCCTGTCTTAGTGATGTTTTGCCTAGCTTACCAGTTTGATATAACTCCTGGCGCAACATCTTTCTAAGCTGGTCATCTGAAATCGATTTTTCAACAATCACTTGTTGAACAACAGTTTCTTTTGTTTGATCTTGAGCTTTTAGGTGTAGCACTTCTTTAATTCCTGCTAAGTTTAAGCCCTGTTCAATAAATTTTTTAATCTCTAATAATCGATCCACATCGTTAAATGAATACAATCTACGTTTACTTTCAGTTCGAGCTGGATGAATTAAATCGTGTTCTTCATAATATCTAATTTGTCTTGCTGATAATTCAGTTAACGAAATGACTATTCCAATCGGAAAAAGTGGCGTTGAGCGTCTTACTTGATCATTCATAGCAATGCTCCTTTCGTTCATCTACTAGTATTTTATTCCATGTCAGAAAAAGTGTCAACACAATGTTAGAAAATCTAACATGAAAAGTATGATTTTTTTATTCTATGCCATTTCTGATTAATTTCTACTATTAAAAATAAAAAAATCTCCTGTTTAGGGAGATTTTTTCTAAATTATTATTTATTTTTCTTGGCAAGGAAAATTGCACCTAATAATAAAACACCTTTAATAATATCTTGTGCAAAATAAGGAACATTTAACATCGTAAATCCATTTAATAAGATTCCCATTAAACACGCGCCTAAAAATGTGCCAACAATATTTGGTTTTCCTTTCCCAAACATCGCAATTCCAATATAAGCTGCTGTAATACTATCCATTAATAAAGGCGTACCTGCTGAAACTTGCCCTGTACCTACACGACTTGCAAGTAAAATACCACCCAAGGCAGCAAATAACCCACTAATTACATAAGCATAAACTCGATATTTATTTACTGGCATTGCCGACAAATGTGCAGCCGTTTTATTGCCTCCAATAAAGAAAAATACACGTCCCCATGTTGTTTTTTCTAAAAACAAATAAGAAATGAATATACATACAGCCATTATGATAACAGCGACAGGAATATTAAATAATGAACCTTGCCCCAAATATAAGAAGGATGGAATAAAATGACCAGTCGTTACTTCATTGTTGATCGTCATACCTTCATATATAGATGATCCTTTTGTTAATGTTAATTGTAATCCATTTACTACATACATCATCGCCAATGTCACTAATAAATCTGGTAATTTACCTTTTGTAATGAATAACCCATTCGCAAGTCCAATGATTAATCCAATTACGATGGCAACAAGTAAGGTTACCCATAATTCTTGTCTCAAAACGATCAAGCAATATGCAGCTGAAACTGTACTTATACTTGCAGTTGATCCGACTGATAAATCTAAACCGTCAATAATTAAACTAAATGTTACACCAATTGCTAATAAGGTAACGATTGAAATTGATCTTAAAATATCTGTGATATTACTATAAGATAAGAAAGAACTAGATGTCATTGAAAAAAATACAATAACAAGTAGTAGAAGCCAAATTGCTCCAAAATCTAAAACGATCCTTTTACCTTGTGTTTGGGCCCACTGTGTCACTTGATTCCCTCCAATAATTCACCTTGCACGATGGTAAAGTGTTTATCACCAATAACATTTGCTTCCTCAATGTCATTTGTAAAATAGAAAACACATCCCCCATTTGAACAAAAATCATCAATAAATTGGAAAATATGTTGTTTTGCGTATATATCTACACCTTTTAATGGCTCATCTAAAATAAGACAGCGTGCATTTGGTGTGATCCATTTTGCGATACTAACCTTTTGCTGATTTCCACCACTAAGATGAATCACTTCTTTTTCAGTGTCTTTTGGAAAAATACTTAAAGACTGAATGAAAGAGTTTGTTTTCACAACCTCGAGATTTTTCTGAATCCAACCTTGTTCATGAATCGATACATTTTCACGGATTGTATGATGAAGAAAGATTCCTTCTTTTCTCCTATCTTCTGGAACAAACGCAATCCCTTGTTTTTTTGCACTAATTGGAGATTGAATTGAGATTGTTTTACTATTTTTGATCAAATCATATGGTTTTTTATCTCCCCAAAGCGTTTTTGCTAGGGTAGATTTTTTATTTCCATTTGCACCATATATAACAATGACTTCACCTTTATATATTTCTATATTAATAGAAGGTTTAGAATTAACAAGATTGATATGATGAAACTCATAAGCAAGTTCACCTTGTAATTTTCTCGTCTTATTAAACGAAAAAGTCGATGAAGACATTTTCTTTATTATTATTTCTTTTGTAAGTAATGTAGATTGAGATTGTTGAACGATTTCACCATTTTTTAATATGATAACCTCATCACAATGAGACAAAATTTCTTCAATTGAATGCAAAATAACGACAATTGATTTCCCCTGTTTTTTAAGTATCTTTAAGAATGAGAAAAATTGTTCTTTTTCACTTTTTCCTAATGATGAAGTTGGTTCGTCAAATAAAAAGAGCGATGCATCATTTAATAAAGCTTTTGCGATTAGAATCAGTTGTTTTTCATATATAGAACAATCACTAACTGTTTTTAAATAAGGTAATGATAAGTTCCAACTGGATAATCTTTGCTTCGCGTATTCTATACTCTTCTTTTTCGAAAAAAATACATGTTTATTTTCACGGTAAATCGCGATCATTAAATTTTCGATGACCGTTAACCCTTGCACTAGTCCCTCATCTACCTCCTGAGGGACATATGCCACCGAGCTTATTTCATTAAATGTAATCTTTCCACTTTTAGGTAACTGTCTTTTTGCTAGAAGTTTTAATAAAGTACTTTTACCCGCACCATTTAACCCAGCAAATCCAACTACTTTACCAGATTCAACATTCAAATTGATTTCTCTTAGTACTTCTGTTTCTCCATAACTAAAAGATACGTTTTCTAGTTGAATAGTCATGTTTATTTCCCTTTCTCAAATTGCTCCATCCATGGTGATGTTGCAGCTGATGTTGGTGCCCAATTTTTGCTATATTTACTTAAGTCACTCACTTTAATAGGTGTACTTGGCAGATCCTCTTTTTCTATTAATTTAGGTTCCAATGAGTATATGTCTGGTGTTTCTTCACCTGCAATTTTTTGGTAGAGGAATCTTGATTGAACTTCTCCAATTTCTCCTGGATCACTAGCTGCTGATGCAACCCATGGTGAATCTGGTTGTTGAATTAACTGTAAATCTTCATCGCTTAAGTCAATACCATATACTTTTATTTCTGTGCGCCCTGCTTGTTGAATTGCTTTTGTTGCACCTTTTGCAAACTCATCCCATGTTGCAAAAATAGCATCTAGCTCTCCTTTAGGATATTTCTTTAAAAGCGCTTCAACTTGTGCCTGTGTATCTAACATAGTGTTGCTACTAGCTTTCCCAAATCTAGCAACCTCTTTAATTCCTGGGTAGCGTTTGTAAAACGCATCAATCATTACTTTTCTACGATCCATCGGTGTAAACCCACCTACCCAAATCGTTGCGATTTTACCTTTACCATTTAAATCTTCTGCTAGGCTTTTTAAGCTTTTCCAAGCAAGACTATAATCATCTTGGTCAATTACTGTTACACCAGGAAGATTTAAATCACTGTCAAATGATACGACAGGAATCCCCGCTTCTAATGCTTTTTTTACACCTTTTTCTAATGTTTCTTTACGACCATGATCGATTAGAATACCATCTACCTTTGCATTAACTGCTGTATCTAAATTTGCAGCCATTTTCGCTAAATCATTATCTGCATTGTACACTTGGACTTCTCCACCAAATTTCTCGACCTGTCTTTTTACACCATCAATATATTGCGAAGAGAACGTTCCAATTGAAAATTCCATAACTAAAGCTATCTTTAATTTTTTATTAACCGCCGCTGGAATATCAGCAGCATTGTTTGTTGTATTTGTTTTTTTCTCTGTTGTGCTTGTCACTTGAGATTTTTGATTCGAAACAGCATTTTGCTCATTCCCACAAGCTGTTAATAATATCGATGCAATTGATAAAGTTGCAATTATTTTTTTCATTCTTCATTCCCCCATCGTATAAATGTCTCACGATAATTACTTGTTACGATTCCTTTTTCTGTAATAATCGCAGTAATCAATTCATTAGGTGTAACATCAAATGCTGGATTTAATACATCAATACCATCAGGAGCGATTTGTAAATTTCCTATTTTCGTCACTTCACTTCGATCACGTTGTTCAATCACAATTTCTTTTCCTGTTTCAATAGAAACATCAATTGTTGAGAGTGGAGCTGCCACATAAAATGGGATTTGATAATAATTTGCCAAAATCGCTAATTGTAATGTTCCAATTTTATTTGCCGTATCACCATTTGCCGTAATTCTGTCAGCACCCACTATTATTGCATCAACTTTTTTATTTTGTAATACATAACCGACCATATTATCTGTTAAAAGAGTAACAGGAATGCCACTTTGCTTTAATTCCCATGATGTTAATCTTGCCCCTTGAAAAACTGGTCTAGTTTCAGTTGCAAATGCTGATATTTCCCAACCTTTTTCTTTTGCCAAATGAAGCGGAGCAAGCGCTGTACCATATCGGCTTGTCGCAATACTGCCTGCATTGCAATGCGTCAACACAGCAGCACCATCATGTAAAAGTGTTAAAGCATTTTCTCCAATTTCTTTACACGTTGCTTCGTCTGCTAAATGTAATTTAATTGCTTCTTCCATTATGATAAATTTTGCTTCTGCTACTGACTTTGCATTCGAGCTAAGTTGTAGCAGCTTTTCAACAGCCCAAGCTAAATTTACTGCAGTTGGTCTTGCACTAATTAATTCATCAGCAAGACTTCTTGACTGCACGCGAAATTCTTCTAATTGATTCGTTTCAATTTCACGTACACCTAAATACAGACCGTAAGCAGCTGCCAATCCAATCGCAGGTGCGCCTCTCACTTGCAGTTTAACAATCGCTTCTCTCACATCTTGTAAAGAGGTTGCTTCTATATAAACAATTTCTAGTGGTAATTTTGTTTGGTCAAGAATATTTAAAGTTTCACCGTTCCATTGTAATGATTCAGGTATTTGCTGTAATGTAGTCATGATTTGTTGCTCCAATCAGAAATTAAATTTTTAATATTGCCAATAGTAAATCTATTTTTTATGCAATTTGCCCCAAATGCGAGAATTTCTTTTTTAACTGCAATTTTACGGTCTAGTTCAAGCGATTCAATATCCTCTACGTGCGCAAGACCAATTGCTCTTCTAATACATTCACATCCAATGACACCAATCGCATCAATCCAGTAGCCTTCAAGCTTTTCTTTAATCAGTTCAGCTTGGTTAAATGGTCTTACACTATGCTCTTCCCATAGCCTGATAAATGTTTCATTGAATACTTTTTCTATCGCAACAAGTTGTTCAAATATCTCGTCTTTTTGTTCAGTCCTACTAAATATTTGGAACAATAAATTTGCTTGAATTTGCCCTAAATCAAATCCAATCGGACCAACGAATGCAAACTCAGGATCAATCACTTTTGTTTCAGTTGCTGATGCAAATATACTGCCTGTATGTAAATCCCCGTGTAATAGTGCTTCCTTTTTTGATAAGAAATCAATTTTCAGTTTAGCTGCTTCTAGTTGTAATACATCATCGTTCCATAAAGCTTGAACATCTTCAAGTAATTCCTCTTCAAAACTATTTGTTTCGCTATTAAAAAATGGATCAGTATATACTAAATCTTCCGTTATATCGCATAGCTCTGGATTATGAAAAGTAAGCTCAAGCTCCTTCTTTCTTGCAGGAGTCGCTCCAAAATCTGATGTGAAAAACAATGAATTTGCTAAAAACTCACCGATGTGTTCTGCAAAAAAAGGAAAGCTTTTCTTTTCAATCAATCCTTTTCGTAAAATTTGTAAATGCGAAAGATCCTCCATAACTGTTACTGCTTGTTCTTCATCATGGACAAATATTTTCGGAACTAGATTTGGAATTAAATCATTATATATTTTTGTAGCATTACTCTCAATCGTTGCTCTTTTTAATGTTAGTGGCCAGCTTTCACCGACTACTTTTGCATATGGTAATGCTTGTTTTATAATTAATCCTTGCTCTTGACCAACTGGTCTTACTTTAAAAACTAAGTTTAAATTTCCGTCCCCAATTTCAACACTTTCACACACTTGATTCGTAAAATAACCCAATTTTTGTAGGTACGTGATTGATGTCGCCTCTGTTAAAGGTCTATATTCTTTCTTTTGAATGACAGTCATTACTATTCATCCCCCTTAAAATAGTCAATATAAAAAGCCCCTTCTCGAGACGAAAAGGGGCAATCGTAAATTGGCTTTCGTCTCTTATCTACCAGAAAATTTCTTTTCTGTTGGAATTAGCACCGTGCCTTACTGAGCATGTAAGCTCAGGCGTAAAGTTACGCCCCATTTCACAATGGTATTATGGTCGGTTGCTGGGCATCATCGGGCCAAATCCCTCCGCCTACTCGAAATAAGAGTTCGCATATTAAATTTTATAACCGTATTGTAGATGATTATTTTTTAGTTTGTCAAACGTTTTTTTTGAAACTTTTATAAATTCCATCTTTTCTGTCTTCAAAAATTGGGATTGTATTGCGGATTTCCTCTACTTTTTCTCGGTCTATTTCTCCATAAATAATTTCTTCCTCAGTTGAACCTTTCACTAAAACTTCTCCCCAAGGATCAATCACCATCGAGCCACCACCAAATGTATTAGCTAAATCTTTGCCTACTCGATTACATGCAACAACATAGCATTGATTTTCGATTGCTCTTGCTTTCAGTAAAGTTTCCCAATGCTCCATTCTTTGAATAGGCCACTCAGCAACAAAAAACAAAACCTTCGCGCCATTTACAGCATGTGTTTGAATCCATTCTGGGAACCGTAAATCATAACAAACAAAACCAGCTACATCTAAACCATCAATACTGAACAATCCATTTTCTGTTCCAGATTGTAAATAATGGTGTTCGTTCATCAACTGGAACAAATGGACTTTGTCATATTCTTTCACCACATCACCTTGATTGTTTATCACGATTAATGTATTTGTTACACCATGTTCACGTTCAATTGGAAACGAACCACTTATGATTGTTACTTGAGACTCGCGAGCAATCGTTTGAAGTTCAGAAATAATAGATTCCTGTTGTCCAGTATGCTTCGTAATTTCTTCTAAACAATATCCAGTCGTCCACAGCTCTGGCAATACGATTACAGTTGCATGTTGATGTATTGCCTCAACAATTTTTCCTTTCATCTTCATCGAATTTGTAATAGAATCCCCTAAAACTACGTCTGTTTGTATACATGCAATCTTAATCAATTTATATTCACCCTATTCTAAATTTTATAGACATTTTTAAAATGAGCATATATGATGGTGAAAGTTATTGCAATATTCATTGTTTAAAATTTGTGGCTTGTATTTATACAAATCATTGAACTATATTTTTTGGAGTGATGAACTTGAAACCTAGTAAATTATTAGAAAATCTACCCAAGCAATTCTTTGCTTCACTCGTAATGAAAGTAAATGAATCTATTAAAAACGGACATGATGTAATTAATCTTGGTCAAGGTAACCCAGACCAACCAACACCAAATCATATTATAAAAGCTCTACAAAATTCAGTTGAAAATCCTATCACCCATAAATACTCTCCTTTTCGAGGGATTAGCAGTTTAAAACAAGCAATTGTCGATTTTTATAAACGTGAGTATGATGTTGACTTAGATCCTGAAGAAGAAGTAGCCATTTTATTTGGTGGAAAAGCAGGTTTAGTAGAATTACCACTATGCTTATGTGATGAAGGCGATACAATTTTAGTTCCTGACCCAGGATACCCTGACTATTTATCAGGTATTGCCCTTTCAAAAACAGTACCATATACTTTACCGTTGATTGAGGAAAATCATTTTTTACCAGACTATCGTATGATTCCTCAAGAAGTTTTAGACGCTAGTAAAATATTATTTATTAATTACCCAAATAACCCTACAGGTGCAGTTGCTACATCAGAATTTTTTGAAGAAACTGTTCACCTAGCAAAAAATAATCATATAACAGTTTGTCATGATTTCGCATATGGCGCTTTTGGTTTCGATGGTAAAAAACCAATCAGTTACCTTCAAACTCCAGGTTCTAAAGAATGTGGCATTGAGATTTATACTCTTTCTAAAACTTATAATATGGCAGGTTGGCGTGTTGGTTTTGCCGTTGGAAATAAAGAAGTGGTTTCAGCGATTAATTTATTACAAGACCATCTTTATGTTAGTTTATTTCCTGCAATTCAAGAAGCAGCCGCTGCTGCATTAACTGAATCACAGGATAGTGTTCAAAAATTATTAACTCTTTACGAAGAAAGAAGAAATGTATTGATCAATGGTTGCCGAGAAATCGGATGGAAAGTAACTGCCCCAGCTGGTTCATTTTTTGCTTGGCTTAAAGTACCAAATGGATTTACATCATCAGAATTTGCAGACCTATTACTAGAAAGGGCTCATATTGCTGTTGCGCCAGGTAATGGTTTCGGTGAATTTGGTGAAGGATATGTGAGAGTTGGACTGTTGACAGACACTAGTAGATTAGAAGAAGCCATTTCACGTTTAAAAAATCTAGAAATATTTTTAAATATTTAATGTTTGACAATTCCAATTGTTCGTGAAATAATGCGATTATGTTAAAAATTCAAAATTAAATATTACTTTATTCAGAGTAGGTGGAGGGACCGAGCCCGATGAAACCCGGCAACCGGCTATATTACATAGTACGGTGCTAATTCTCGCAGCATTTTGCTGACAGATAAGGTGTAGGTATACCTCTCCTTGTGAGAGGTTTTTTGTTTTTATTCACTAATAATCAAGGAGGTCATGAAATGAGTGGTGTAATTGCAACGTACCAAGTTTATGACAAAAATCATCATTTAGAAAAAAAAGCAGAATCCATTGCACTTGGATTAACAGTTGGTTCTTGGACATCTTTGCCTCAAAATGATCAAATACAATTACAAAAACATAAAGGTAAAGTACTTTCAATTCGTGAAGTTGAATGTGAAGACAATATCGCCGAATATTTTGGTCACAGACCAACGAAAGGCTTAATAGAAATCTATTATCCTAGTTTAAATTTTTCATTGGACATTCCAGCAATCCTAACAACCGTTTTTGGAAAATTATCACTTGATGGAGAAATTAAATTAGTAGACCTGAATTTTACTGATGATATTTTAAAGCAATTCACTGGGCCAAAGTTTGGGATCAGTGGTATTAGAGAAAAAGTCGATGTGTATGATCGTCCGTTATTAATGAGTATTTTCAAATCAGTGATTGGTAGAGATGTCCAATACATCTCAGAGGAATTAAAAAAACAAGCACTTGGTGGGGTAGATCTAATTAAAGACGACGAAATATTATTTGATACAGTGACTTCGTTAACAGAACGAGTTACGCAAGGGAAAAAAATATTACAGCAAGTGTATGAAAAAACTGGTCATAAAACCTTATATGCAGTGAATTTAACTGGTCGTACATACGAATTAAAGGAAAAAGCAAAACAAGCTGCAGAAGCTGGCGCTGATGTATTTTTATTAAATGTTTTTTCTTACGGAATTGATGTTCTTCAAAGTTTAGCAGAGGATTCATCAATACAAGTACCGATCATGGCTCATCCTGCTGTATCGGGAGCATTCAGCGCTTCCCCTATTTACGGAATTGATGCAGGTTTATTATTAGGGAAATTATTACGTGTTGCTGGCGCAGACTTTAGCTTATTCCCTTCTCCATATGGGTCTGTTGCTTTACAAAAAGAAACAGCTTTAAAAATAGCAGAGAATCTTACATTACAAAATGGATTAAAAGAAACCTTCCCTGTTCCATCCGCTGGTATTCATCCAGGATTAGTACCTAGTTTAATTCAAGATTTTGGAATTGACCAAGTTATTAATGCAGGTGGTGGTATCCATGGGCATCCAGATGGTCCAATTGGCGGCGGGAATGCATTTAGAGAAGCCATTACCGCGACACTTTCTGGCATTAATTTAAATGAGTATGCACTTCCAGATACATCACTTCAAAAGGCTTTGCAACTATGGGGGTAAAAGGATGGCTATAAAAATATTTTGTGACTTTGATGGAACAATCACTGAAGGCGATAACATCGTAACTTTAATTAAGCAATTCGCTTCTCCATCAGCAAAAGTCTTAACATCAGATGTTTTAAGTGGAAAAATTTCGATTCGTGAAGGTGTAGAAAAAATGTTTTCTACCATTCCTTCATCAAAAAAAGAAGAAATGACGAGGTTTGTCCTAGAAAGCACGAAGATTAGAGAGGGTTTTCAAGATTTTATCGAATTCGTAAAACAAAACGACTATGAGTTAAAAGTTGTTAGTGGTGGTTTAGACTTTTTTGTACACCCAATTTTAGAAGAATACCTCCCCTCTTCTGAAGTGTTATGTAATCGAACTGATTTTTCGGGCGAAAATGTATTCATTCATTGGGATCATTCTTGTGATGAACATTGTTCAAATGATTGTGGTATGTGTAAGCCTTCAGTTAAGAGAAAATTTAGTAGTTCGGATGATTTCATTATTGTCATTGGTGATTCTATTACCGATTTACAAATTGCTAAAGAGGCGAACTTAATTTTTGCAAGAGACTTCTTAATTGAAAAATGCGAGGAATTAAGTCTACCTTATATTCCATTTGCAAATTTTCATGATATTCAAAAGGCGTTAAAAAAGGAGGTTTTAGTTTGAAGGAATTTTTCAAACGTTACGATGAAATTCGCGACATAAAACAAACTCTGGCAAAAAGAGATTGGTTTTTAGGTACGAGTGGTAATTTATCAATTAAAGTAAATGATGTACCTTTACAGTTCTTAGTCACGACAAGTGGTAAAGATAAAACAAAACATACAGATGATGACTTTTTACTTGTAAACGAATTCGATCAATCCATTTGGGATGAAACGAAAAAACCGTCTGCCGAAAGCATCTTACATCGATTAATCTATTTGCGCACGAATGCGACTTGTGTTTTGCATGTTCATACAATCGCAAACAATCTGATCACAAAGGATTTTCCAGCACAAAAAGAGTTATCTTTTTCAGGAATTGAAATTATCAAGGCTTTAGGTTTATGGGAGGAAGATAGTGAAATCGCGATTCCAATCATCAAAAACCATGCTCATATCCCTACTTTAGCAGAAGATTTTCTACCTCATATTCAAAATGATCATGGAGCTGTTCTTATCCATAATCATGGTATTACTGTTTGGGGTACATCAGCTTTTGAAGCAAAAAAACACTTAGAAGCATATGAATTTCTATTTCAATATTCATTACAAGGAAGCAGCTTACATAATCTTTTCATTAAAAATTAAACCTTATGGAGGAATGAAAAATGGCAACTATTTGGGTAGAAAAAAAGGATTTTCACATTACGAATGATGTTGAGGTTTCATCTTATTTAAATGAGCAAGGTGTTATTTATGAAAATTGGAATATTGAACGCTTAGATCCATCATTAAGAGAAAAATTTATCCTTTCTGATGAAGAAAAATCTTCAATTCTTACAACATTTAAAAATGAAATTGATAGTATCTCTACACGCCGTGGCTATTTAGCAAGTGATATCATTTCACTATCTGATGCGACTCCGAACTTAGATGAGTTGTTAAAGAATTTCAATCGTGAGCACCACCATACTGACGATGAAGTGCGCTTTATTGTGAGCGGTCACGGTACTTTTATCATTGAAGGAAACGAAGGATTCTTCCATGTTAACTTAAACCCGGGAGACTTAATTTCAGTACCACCAAATGTACGCCACTACTTCACACTGGCTGCAGACCGCAAAGTTGTTGCAGTTAGATTGTTTGTTACAACTGAAGGATGGGTACCGATTTATGAAGAGGAAGTAACACAAGGCTAATAATAAAGTTATAAAATTTGGGAATAGGCTCTAGATCGAAATGATCTTGACCTATTCCCTTTTTACATTTTCCCCACTCATACCACCTCTTTTAAAATCCACGCACAACTGTATTTTTTCTATCTATTTTGAAGAAAATAAGCGGACTCCTAAATTTATCGGGACAATTTGTATTGTTGAGGTGATTTTCCCTGAGTAAAAAACTTTCGCTGTTAGGTTTAATTTTAATGGTGTTTACATCAGTTTATGGTTTTGCTAATATTCCAACCGCATTTTATTTGATGGGATATAGTGCAATTCCTTGGTATTTAATATCTGCAATTACATTCTTTATCCCCTTCGCATTTATGATGGCAGAATTTGGTGCTGCTTATAAAAAATCTGAAGGCGGCATTTATACGTGGATGTCAGATTCAGTTGGACCTAGATTTGCATTTATCGGGACATTTATGTGGTTTTCCTCCTATGTCATTTGGATGGTTAGCGTTGCTTCGAAGGTGTGGATTCCTTTGTCCACATTTATCTTTGGGGCAGATCGGACTCAAAATTTATCAATTTTTGGTCTTTCATCTACTCAGTCTATTGGACTATTAGCTTTATTATGGATGTTTATCGTTACATTTTTTGCATCAAAAGGAATCGAAAAAATTAGTAAAGTGACTTCTATTGGCGGAGTTGCCGTTACCTCTTTAAATTTAGTGTTATTGATTACAAGTATTTTCATCTTTTTATTAAATGATGGAAAATTAGCGCAACCAATTAATGATTTTTCAGCTTTCACAAATTCTCCAAATCCAAATTATCTTTCGACGTTAGCAGTGTTATCATTTGTTGTTTTTGCTATATTTGCATATGGCGGATTAGAAGCAATCGGTGGATTAGTAGATCAAACAGAAAATGCTGAACGAAATTTCCCAAAAGGTATTACTATTTCGGCAATTATCATTTCTATCGGCTATTCACTTGGTATTTTCCTATGTGGAATTTTTATTAATTGGACAAGTGCACTAAGTGCCGAAACGACTAACTTAGGAAATATAACATATGTATTAATGTATAATTTAGGTTTAGAATTTGGAAATGCTTTAAATCTCTCAACTGGAACCGCAGATTTAGTTGGTACATGGTTTGCAAGAATAACAGGATTATCAATGTTTTTTGCATATACCGGTGCGTTTTTCACACTTATTTATGCACCTTTAAAAACAATCATAAAAGGTACACCAAAGTATTTATGGCCCACTAAGTTATCAGCAACGAATCAAATTGGAATGCCAGTTAATGCGATGTGGGTTCAATTTTCAATCGTTGCGATTATTATTCTTCTTACCTCATTTGGAGGTGAAGGTGCGTCATCATTTTTTAATAAATTAACCTTAATGACAAATGTTTCCATGACTTTGCCTTATATCTTTTTAGGAATAGCTTATCCAATGTTTAAGAGAAACGAACAGATTGAAAAACCATTTGAAATTTTCAAGTCCTACGGTTCAGCACTATTTGCTAGTATCCTAGTCATTTTAGTCGTTGGATTTGCGAACTTTTTTACAATCATTCAACCAATGATCGACGGAGATTATAACTCGACTATTTGGATGATTGCGGGACCAATTTTCTTTTCTATTTTAGCGTTACTCATCTTAACTAGAAGTAGAAAAAAATCTCACGAACGTAAAAATATAGCGTAAAGATTCACAAAAAAATAAGACCACTACTTGTGGTCTTATTTCTGTTAACTTTAAATCTTCTTAACAAACTCAGATTTCAATTTCATTGCACCGAATCCTTCGATTTTGCAATCAATATCATGATCACCTTCTACTAAACGAATGCTTTTTACTTTTGTTCCGATTTTTACAACTAATGAAGTACCCTTTACTTTTAAATCCTTAATGACAGTTACTGAATCACCATCATTTAATACATTTCCATTCGCATCTTTTACAACTTTCACTTCATCATTTTCACTTACTTGATCAAGTGTCCACTCATAGCCACATTCAGGACAAATTAATAAACTTCCATCTTCATATGTATATTGAGAATGACATTTTGGGCAATTTGGTAATTCTAACATAGTATCAAGTCCTCCGGTAATGAAATATATAATTCGATTTTTGCTTTTATTTAGGTTGTTTTTATAGAAAAGAGCTTTTTAACCCTCTCTATACTGTCATAATCTATGAAAATTGACAAGCCCACTAAAAAACACACTAATATTTTCTTTAAGGAAAAATTAAGAATTCGAATGTATTATACTAAATAGAAAGTATAGCCCTATAGAAACAACCTTATGAAAGTATGCCCCCCATTTATTTTCATAAAAAATAGCCCATTCTTTTAAAAGGATGGGCTGCTTTTATTTATTTGATCATTAATAATTCTTTCTCAATCAAAGAATTAACTGCAGAGCAAATCGCAATTTTAACATGTGCGTAAGTTAAGCCGCCTTGTACATATGCAATATAAGGCGGTCTAATTGGACCATCAGCAGTCAGCTCGATACTAGCACCTTGAATAAACGTACCTGCTGCCATAATGACATCATCCTCATATCCTGGCATGTAGTCAGCTGTTGGTGTGAAGTGTGCATTGATTGGCGAAGCTGCTTGGATCGCTTGGCAGAATGCAATCATTTTATCTTTATCATCAAATTGTACTGATTGAATGAGATCTGTTCTAACAGCATCCCATGAAGGATTTGTATTCATCCCGAGTTTTTCTAAAAATCCTGCTGTAAATATAGCACCTTTTAATGCTTGACCTGTGATATGTGGCGCCATAAAAAAGCCATGGTACATATCCTGTAATGCATATAGTGATGCCCCAGCTTCTCTTCCGATCCCTGGTGAAGTTAAACGGTAACCACATTTTCCGACTAAGTCTTTGCGACCAACGATATAACCACCTGTTTTTGCTAATCCCCCACCTGGATTTTTTATAAGAGATCCTGCCATTAAATCCGCTCCAACATGACATGGCTCTAGTTTTTCTACAAATTCTCCATAACAATTATCTACAAATACAATTACATTTGGATCAATTTCTTTTACAAATAAAATCATTTCCTTAATTTGTTCAATTGTAAAAGATGGACGAGTGCCATAACCCTTTGATCTTTGGATTCCAATTACCTTAGTTTTACTTGTCATTTTATTAGCAACTTTTTCGTAGTTGATTCGACGATCATTAACTAATTCAATCGCTTCATAACCAATCCCGAAATCCTTTAATGAACCATTTCCACTTTCACCACGAATTCCAACAATCTCTTCAAGCGTATCATAAGGTTTTCCAGTAATATAAAGTAATTCATCGCCAGGTCTAAGTACACCAAAAAGTGCAGTAGAAATTGCATGTGTTCCAGAAATGATTTGAGGTCTTACTAAACCAGCTTCTCCTCCTAATACATCAGCAAAAATTTCTTCTAATGTATCTCTACCTATATCGTCATAACCATAACCTGTTGTTGGGATAAAATGACTATCACTTACCTTATGCTTACGAAAACTTTGTAAAACTCTAAATTGGTTATACTCAATTACATCATCTATTTCTTTATGTCGTTCTGAAATCATTTTTTCTACATCTGCTACTAATGGTGCAAGTTTTTCCCCATGTGTTAAAAATTCTAGCATTCGATTATTGCTCCTTATAATTTCGATATCTTTTTACTGTGTCATAAATTGAGTGTTCCTTAAACACATAACCAGTTAATTGATAAATTTCATTTTCTTCATCAAACGTAATCTTATCAATTAATGTAAGTTTTTTCATATCATGGATCAGCTTACCATCAGTTGCTGGTACAAAAGCCTCATAGTGCTCCATATATTGCTTACAATCTGATTCTATTCTTTGGCGAAGTTTTTCAAGATCATTTTCACTTAGTGCACTCATTTCGATAAAACCTTCTTCAGGAGAAGGAACAAAGTCACCATGTACTTGATCGATTTTATTATAAACTGTGAGAATTGGGATATTTTTCACCTCTAAATCATTTAGCAATTTAGAAACTGTGATCTCATGGCTTTTATAATTTTCATGTGAGGCATCAACAACATGTAAAATAAAATCTGCTTCAGTTGCTTCTTCCAAAGTAGAACGAAATGCTGCAATTAAAGAAGTCGGTAAGTCTTGAATAAATCCTACCGTATCAGTAAGTAAGGTAGTCATCCCATTTGATAAAACAAATTTACGAGTTGTAGGATCTAATGTTGCAAATAGTAAATCTTGTTCATAAACATCAGATTTCGTTAATCGATTAAATAAAGTAGATTTACCTGCATTTGTATAACCGACTAATGAAATATGAAACATCTCATTTTTCTTACGACGTTCACGATATCTTTTTCTATGTTCTACAACAACTTTTAACTGCTGCTTGATATCATCGATTCGTTTTCGTATATGACGACGATCAGATTCTAGTTTTGTTTCACCAGGTCCTCTTGTACCAATCCCACCACCAAGACGAGAAAGCTCTGTCCCTTGTCCAACTAGTCTTGGCATTAAGTATTGGAGCTGAGCCAATTCTACTTGAAGCTTCCCTTCTTTCGTTTTTGCTCTTTGTGCAAAGATATCTAAAATAAGTTGTGTACGGTCGATTACTCTTGTACCTAATCTAGCAGAAAGATTGCGAATTTGAGATGGCGTTAATTCATTATTAAAAATAACAACTTCAGGCTCAAGTTCTTCAATTGCCGTTTCAAGTTCTTCTACCTTACCAGTACCTATGTATAAAGCTGAATGATATTTAGTTCTTTTTTGAGAGGTTACAAGAACAACTTCTCCATTTGCAGTTTTTGTTAATGATGCTAATTCCTCCATCGAATAATGGAATCTTTCGTCATCCACATTTTGAAGCTGACATCCAACTAATATGGCTCTTTCTCTCGATTCATTAGTCACAAAATTCCTTCTTTCTGTAAACAATTGTCAAACTAATAATTGTTCTTTACTCTTAACTGTCTCTTTATTATAATGATATCTGGATTAATTTTCATCTTTTTATTCTATCGGGGGAATTGCTTCTTGGAAACATGGGAACTTTTTAGTATTATTGGAACTATTTCCTTTGCCTTAAGTGGCGCGGTCGTTGCTATGGAAGAAGATTACGATTTATTCGGCGTTTATATATTGGGCTTTGCGACTGCCTTTGGTGGCGGTGCGCTTCGTAATTTATTAATAGGTTATCCAATTAACTTTTTATGGAATCAAACAACTAATTTTACGATTGCACTTATTGCTATGACTATTATATTTTTCTTTCCACATCTTTCAATTAAACCGTTTAAAAAATTGGAAATACTTTTTGATTCGATTGGATTATCAGCATTTGCTATTTTAGGTGCGAACTATGCTATGGAATTAAGCCTACCTGTAAGTGCAGTTATTGTTGCTGCTGTCTTAACTGGAATTGGTGGCGGGATTGTTCGAGATTTACTAGCAAAAAGAAAACCAATGGTATTACATTCAGAAGTATATGCATTTTGGGCAATTATTGTCGGTGTATTAATTGGAAATGAGTTTATTACCGGTAATCTTCAACAATTACTATTATTTTTTGCAATATTTATATTGAGACTATTGTCAGTACATTATAAATGGAGTTTACCAAAACGATCTAGCTTTCAAAATACTAGTGTAAACACAGACAGTCACCTATAGTGGTGACTGTCTTTTTATTATGACCTATTTTTACTATTTGTTGAGATGAAATTAAAGTACGTGTTAGTTGCCTTTTATTTTAACTAAATATTTTCCTTCTTACTTTCTTTTTTATCGCTAGTTGTTAAATCTTTTTCTTCAATTCTCATTAAGATTTCACGATTAAATTCAGATTCTAAAACCAATCTTGTTGCTTGAGAACGTATTGATTTCTCAACAATATTTCGAACAAATCGGCCATTACTAAAATGTTGTCGATTTTCTAGTTTTGCTTTAGAAATAAAATCCCGTAATCGAAATTCTGCTTCACGAGATAAAATATATTCACGATCAACAAACATCTTTTTAGATATATCCATTAATTCTTTTACATTATAATCTTGAAATTCTAATATAAAAGGAAATCTTGATTTCAAACCTGGATTGAGACTTAAAAAATAGTCCATTTCTGAAGAATACCCGGCTAATATTAATACAAAGTCACCGTGCTTATCCTCCATATGCTTTACAAGCGTATCAATCGCTTCCTTACCAAAGTCCTTCTCTCCACCGCGGCCTAACGAATATGCTTCATCTATAAAAAGGATTCCACCATTTGCTTTTTTGACTAAATCACGCGTTTTTTGAGCAGTATGACCAATATACTCTCCTACCAAATCCGCTCTTTCTGCTTCTATTAAATGCCCTTTCGAAAGAACGCCCATTTTAAGAAATAATTGACCAATGATTCTCGCAACGGTTGTTTTACCAGTACCTGGATTTCCTTTAAACAGCATATGCAATACTTGTTTTTCAGCCTTTAAATTCAATTCTTCCCTTTTTTTATTAATGAAGATCCAAGCATATATTTCATGAATCATTGTTTTAATTTCGTCCATTCCAATTAAATGTCGTAGTTGTTCGTCAATTTCGACCAATAATTCATGTTTAGGCTTTTGGACTGTTTCAACGATGGAATTTGGAGAAACCTCTCCTCTTTTCATTGTATTAAGCACAACATTTATTTGACCGTTATCCTTTAAACGAATAGGTTGCTCCAAACATGACACCTCTCTTTATTCTGCCGACAAAATCTGATTTTGTTTATAATAATTTCTCGAAATAACTCACAAAGTATCGTATTTTGCGCTTTCCCGAGAAATTTCCTATTTACGTTTTTACTATTATATGTATGAAAATAACGTTTCAAAACAATTATTCTCTCAATCAATGAGATTTATTGGATAAGTTTTCTAAACTTTACTAAATGTTCCACTTAATTTGTTATAATGAAAGCAAAAAGAGAAGAGTTGATTCATTTGACGTTGACAAATCAATTAAAGATAAACAGTAAAGATGTCATCTTGCAATTTGCCTCTCACTTAAATAGTAAAGGTAGGAAGGAATCTACAATCAAACGCTATTGTTATGATTTAGAAGATTGTTTTCGATATTTTAGAAAAAAAGAGATCAGCCTTGATACCCTTACAGTTGCTCACTTTAATGAATACTTCCAATATTTGATAACGAATCGAAACTATAACGAAAAGACAATGCACCGTATATATGTTGTATTAAATCAGTTTTATAAGTTCTTACAATTAAATGATTCAACCATTCAAAACATTATTCCATTCACAAACTATTCTGCAGGACCATCTCGAGCTCTTTCAACTGACGATTTTATCTCGGACAGTGAAGAAAAACAATTACTGTATATTCTCAAATCAACTACAGATTTATCAGACAAACAACTAAAAGCTAGATCTTTTTTAATGGATCGAAATGATATTATGATTCGACTCATGCTTTATTACGGTTTATCATTAAAGGAATGTATCGACCTCCAAATGAGAGATATAAACTTTGCACAAAATGAATTAACTGTACATAGTAAAGATGGCATAAAGAGGCTAATTCGTTTAGAAAAGGAAGATCGCATCCGCTTGTACGAGTATTTTGTGACGATACCAGAGCCAGTAAGGCCTCATTACCATTCAACTCACCCACTTTTTGTTGCTTTTGATTTTAATCGGATGACTTTTCACTGGGTATACGATGATGATACGCCAAAAGCACTTACTGAAATTGCATTTCAAAAAATGTTAAGACTTGAAGTAAAAAGAGCAGGACTTAGGAAAGGTTTATGCTCACAGCACTTACGTAATACGTTTATTCTTCGCAAAATGAAGGAAGGTCTGCAATTAGAAGAAATTAAACAATTAGTTGGATTTAAAACTTCAGTATCATTAAAACGATACTTTCAATTTTTAGAGAACCATAAATCAATAAACGAATAAAAAAAGAGTTATGAATATCAAATGGTTTATTTACCATCAGTATATTCATAGCTCTTTTTCAACATTAAAGTCTCTCTTTCATTAATTCTGCAATTTCTTTTGAATCATATTTCTTTTCATTTTCTAATGCAGATATTACTTTTTCTCTTCGATCAATTGAATGATTTTGACTTAATTTTTTCTTTCCCATGCATTCAGTTACTTCGATTTTCAAACATACAATGCCGGATAATAGTTTTTCAACATATTCACTGTGTTCTTCATATTGCCATTTTTCCGCCATATCTTTTTCAAAATAATCAGTAGTATGTAAGACAATTTCTCTCATTTTATTTACTTCATTAATTACACTAACTTTTCCATAAACATGAATTGCAGTGTAATTCCATGTAGACACGGTATTCTTTTCTTCATACCACGATGCAGAAACATACGCATGTGGTCCTTGAAAAATGACTAAGCATTCTTCCCCATCTAATGTCTTCCATTGAGGATTTGGCTTTGCTAAATGGGTAATCAAATACAATTTTCCTAACTCTTCATGAATGATAAATGGTAAATGAGTAGCAGCAATTCTATTTCCTTGCCCTTGACTATTTGAAAGTAAAATACCAAAACCTGTTTGTTTGATTTCTTTAATCATTTGCTTCATATCTTCTTCTTTAAATTCTTTTGGAATATACACCATTTCCCCCCCAGTCACTTTTAGTTTACATAATAATGTTATCAATCTTATAGGTTCATCAATTCATCTGAAATGTTAAGTTTACAAGATTGACTAAGACAATAGATTCAACAAATAAAAGCATTGACCATAAGATCAATGCTCTTTTTTGTACAATTTATATTACATTTCAATTTGTACGTTTTTTGAAGGTACAAACGTTGAAATTGCGTGTTTATATATTAATTGTTGTTT
>Ga0102589_1000666_pt1 | contig 61922 bp, 51 predicted proteins | sample AraplaMF_Col_mLB_FD_76858 | JGI IMG/M metagenome (GOLD analysis project Ga0102589, IMG submission 76858) | Arabidopsis root microbial communities from the University of North Carolina, USA - plate scrape MF_Col_mLB | ecosystem: Host-associated > Plants > Roots > Endosphere | place: USA...
TGAAGCCCCCGCTGGTCCAGCCGCCTGAAGATCGGCGCCAGCTGCCCAGCGAGCCCAGGCTGGCGACCAGCGCGAACACCGTGCCCACCAGGACGGCGAGTCCGGCCACGATCAGGCTGCTGGTGAAAATCCAGGCCAGCACGCCGACCACACCGCCGGTGGCCAGTGAACCGAACTTGCGCCCCAGGATGCCCGCCGCTATCCGCCCGGCAATAGGCACCGCAAAAAACAGGAAGACGGCCAGGTCCGTCCATTCGAAACCATCGCTGCTGCCGCCGCTGCCGCCGTGCTTGGGCGCGGGCAGGTTTTCACCGCTGATCAGCGCAATGAGCTGATCGGCTGCGGCATCCAGCCCGCCGGCGAAATCGCCCTGCTTGAAGCGCGGCGTGATGGCCGTGTCTATGACCTGGCGCGCCGCCAGGTCGGGGATGGCGCCTTCCAGCGCCTTGGTGGTTTCTATGCGCACCTTGCGGTCGTTCTTGGCCACCACCAGCAAAAGGCCGTCGCCTACGTCCTTGCGGCCTATCTTCCAGCTGTCGCCCACGCGCTGCGCATAGGCGGCAATGTCTTCCGGCTGGGTTGTGGGAACCAGAAGCACCACCACCTGGGCGCCGCGGCTTTTTTCGAAGGCCGTGAGCTTGGCTTCGAGCGCTTCGCGCTGCGCGGGCTCCAGGGTGCCGGTGCTGTCCATCACATGCGCCGTCAGCGCCGGCACCGGTTGCACGCCACCCTGCGCCCAGGCCACCAGCGGCAGCCAGGCGGCCAGCAGCAGGCCCAGCAGCAGCCGGGCGCCGTCGCGAACGAGAAGCATGAGACGCTGCACGCTCAGGTCCGCCGCGCTTTATTTCTTGTTGAAGTCCACCACCGGCGGCGTGGAGATCTGCGCCTCGTTCTGCACCGAGAAGTTGGGTTTGACCTGGTAACCAAAGATCATGGCCGTCAGGTTGTTTGGGAAACTGCGCGTGAGCACGTTGTACTCCTGCACGGTCTGGATGTAGCGGTTACGCGCCACCGTGATACGGTTTTCCGTGCCTTCGAGCTGTACGCGCAGGTCGCGAAAGCCCTGGTTGGCTTTCAGGTCGGGGTAGCGCTCGCTGACCACCATGAGGCGGCTCAGCGCGCTGCCCAGCTCGCCCTGCGCGGCCTGGAATTTGCTGAAGGCGGCCGGGTCGTTGAGGGTTTCGGGCGTCACCTGGATGGAAGTGGCCTTGGCGCGCGCCTCCACCACCTTGGTCAGCGTATCCTGCTCGAAAGCGGCTTCGCCCTTGACCGTGGCTACGATATTGGGCACCAGGTCGGCGCGGCGCTGGTACTGGTTCAGCACTTCGGACCAGGCCGACTTGGTCTGCTCGTCCAGGCGCTGGAAGTCGTTGTAGCCGCAGCCCGAGAGCAGCAGGCTCAGCAGGGCCGCGAGGGTGAATGTCAAAAAGCGGGATATCGTCATGGCAATGCCTCCGAAAATGCAAGCCGCAACACTAACATAGTCGAATGTCCCCGCTGCCCACATCCTCCGCTTCAGGCAGCCCGCTGCAAGCCCTGCAGTCCGCCTTGCACCCGCCGCCGCCCGCACAGGCCAAGCCGCGCCTGCTGGTGGCCGGCGCCACCGGCGTGCTGGGCAACGAGGTGCTGCGCCGCCTGGTCGGCAGCGGCCGCTATGCGCACACCGAGGTGCTGGCCACCGAAGGCATGGCGACGGGGCTCTCCGGCGTCAGCATCGCGCTGGCGGGCCTGCCTTCGCCGATAGCGCAATGGGCTGCCAGGCCGCTGCCGGCGCATACCGGGCTGGTCATGTTCGAGCCGCCGCGCATGTACTACGGACGTGAGCGCACGCTCTGGACGCCCGCGCCTTCGGAGCTGCCCGCGCTGGCGCAATGGCTCAAGCGCTGCGGCGTGCAGACCCTGGTCGTGGTGGTGCCGCACGCCACCGGGCGCCTGCCCGATGCGCTCAAGCGCGGCCTGGCCAATCTTGATGAGCAGGCCGTCGCTGCCCTGGGCTTTGAACGGCTGCTGCTGGTGCGTTCGGCCCGCAAGGCGCAGGACGTTGCGGGAAAGAATGTCCTGGAGCGGGTCGCGGCCTGGATGCTGTCCACGCTCAGGTTCATGATTCCGCAAGCCGAGCAGCCGGTGCGGCCCGCCAAGCTCGCGGAGTTCGTCGATGCCGCCCTGCAGCTGCTGCCGCCCGGTACCCACGTGGCCGCGTCCGAGTTGCTGTGGCAGGCCAACCAGAGCGGCAGCGGCCGCGGCGCGGGCCAGGCGGGCGGCGGCATGCAGGGCGTGGTCCAGGCCTGGCTTGCTGCGGCGCGCAATCCCGCGCAGAATTCAGCACCAAACGCCAAGCCGGATTGAAGCCGCCATCCCCTTGCCCGAACTCTTTTTGATCGCCCTCATGCCCAAACCCAAAGTTCCGCCCGCCAGTACCGGCAATGCCGACGACATCGAGGCGGCCTTCTATGACGCGTTGCAAAGCGGTGACATCGAAAAACTCATGGCCTGCTGGGGCGACGAGGACGACATCGTCTGCGTGCATCCGGGTGGCGGCCGCCTGGTAGGGCCGGCGGCCATACGCGCGGCCTTCGACGCGATGTTTGCCAACGGCACCATACGCGCGCAAGCCATCAAGGTCCGCAAGGTCGAGACCATGAGCGCCAGCGTGCACAGCGTGCTCGAGCGCATCGAGGTGCTCACCGAAGAAGGGCCGCGCCACGCCTACGTCATCGCCACCAACGTCTACCACAAGACCGCTCAAGGTTGGCGCATGGTGGCCCACCATGCCAGTCCCGGCACGCCGCGCGAAATGCAGGAAGTGTCGGAAACGCCCACCGTTCTCCATTGATCCGGCTGCGCATGGAACCCGCCATGAACTATGCCGCGCCCTGGTGGCTGCCGGGCGGCAACCTGCAGACCATCTGGGCCGCCTTGCAATCGCGCCGCTTCCTCGGCCCGCAGCCGGTGTTTCGCCGTGAGCGGTGGACCACGCCGGATGAAGATTTTGTTGATGTCGATTGGCTGATCACAGGAGATGCATGCAACGATGCGGCCTCCGCGCAAACACCCCTGCTTGTGGTCTTTCACGGCCTGGAAGGCTCCTCAGCCAGCCACTACGCCGAAGCGCTTGCCGATGCCGCCCGCGAGCGCGGCTGGGCCTGCGCGATCCCGCATTTCCGCGGCTGTTCGGGTGAGATCAACCTGGCGCCACGCGCCTACCATTCGGGCGACTTCGCCGAGATCGACTGGATACTGAGGCGCTTCGCGCAACAGCGCACCGGGCCGGTGATGGCCGTCGGCATCTCGTTGGGCGGCAATGCGCTGATGCGCTGGGCCGGCGAGATGGGCGCTGAGGCGCGGCAGGTTGTGGCCGGTATCGCGTCGGTGTGCTCGCCGCTGGATCTTGCGGCTGCCGGTTGGGCCATAGGCCGGGGCTTTAACCGCCTGGTTTATACGCGCATGTTCCTGAAGACCATGGTGCCCAAGGCCTTGCGCAAGCTTGAGCAGCATCCCGGCCTGTTCGACCGCAAGCGGCTGCTGGCCGCGCGCGACCTCTATGCGTTCGACGACGTCTTCACCGCGCCGCTGCACGGCTTCAAGAATGCCGATGACTACTGGTCGCGGGCCTCGGCCAAGCCGCACCTGCACCGGGTCGCCGTGCCCGCGCTGGCCCTGAACGCGCTCAACGATCCCTTTGTGCCGGCGTCCAGCCTGCCGCAGGCCTCGGAAGCGGGCCCGCATGTCACGCTGTGGCAGCCGGCCGAAGGCGGCCATGTGGGCTTTCCCTCGCCACCGTTTCCGGGGCACGTGCGTGCCATGCCTGATGCCGTCACCGCCTTTCTGGCGTCGCAGTTATAGCGCGCGGCGCACAATAGGTTTATGGACGACATCGTTCGGCAAGCCATCGCCAAATGGCCCAATGTTCCCGACTGCTACGGCTGGCTCGGGCTGGACGCGCGCGGCAACTGGTATATGCGCGACGACAGGGCCCAGGCCGCCGGGCCCTTTGGCGGTGTTGCCGGCGCCGATCCCGTGCGCAACAAGGCCGCCAAAGGTTCGCTGCTCAAGCACGAGAAGCTGATCGACTTCATCCAGCGCAACTACGAAAGCGACGCTGCCGGCCGCTGGTTTTTTCAGAACGGCCCGCAGCGCGTGTATGTGGAGCTTGAAGCCACGCCCATGGTCTGGCGCATCGGCCCGGCGCCGTCTTTTGCGATCACCGCGCACACCGGCGCATCCGCCCGCGCGCAGCGCTGCATTCTGGATGAGGCAGGGCGGCTGTACCTGGAGACCGACCTGGGCTTCGGCCTGGTCCACACCCAGGACATGATGCATGCCGCGGACGCGGTAGAGCAGGGCCTGTGGGTGCCCGAAGAGCATCCCGTGCGCGACTTGCCGGCGCGCTTTGGCTATGTGCGCAGCCCGCAGGCACAGCCAGAACAGTAGGCGCCGCCCGCTGCCCCGAATAAAGCAGCAGCAAAGAAAAAAGCTGGTCGTTGACCGGCTTTTTTCTGAAGGGGTGTTTTGTTTACTTGACCGAATTGACCATGTACTGAACCACGGCCTTGATCTCGCCATCGGAGGCCGAGGAGCCGCCCTTGGGAGGCATCGCGCCCTTGCCCTTGATGGCGCTGGCGGTCAGTGCGTCAACGCCGGCGGCCACACGTGGGCCCCAGGCGGCCTTGTCACCCAGCTTGGGGGCGTTGGCCACACCGGTTGCATGGCAGGTGGCGCAAACCTGGCCGTACAGCGCGGGGACGGCGCCACCGGCTGCGGCCGGCGCTGCTGCGGCGGGAGCAGCACCCTTGTTGGCGGCGGCCAGGGCGGCCACGACATCAGCGGAAGGGGCTGCGGCGGGCGCTGCATCGGCCGTAGCCGGTGCCGCTGCGGCAGGTGCCTTGGGTTCGGGGAACTTGCCGCCGGCGGCAGTCGTCATGTAAACCACGGCGCGGCCGACTTCGAGGTCGTCAAAATCGCCACCGCCTTGTGCACCCATGGCACCCTTGCCCTTCAGGGCCGAATGCAGGAGCGCGTCGTAGCCGGTCTTGATGCGGGCAGCCCAGGCGCCCGCGTCGCCGAACTTCGGTGCGCCGGCGGCGCCCGTGCCGTGGCAGGTCACGCACTGGGCTTTGTAGACTTCTTCGCCGGACTTCAGGGGGCGATTCGCGTCGCGAATTTCAACAGCGCCGATTTTCTGGATGCGCTGCGCGACGGCTTTGGCATCTTCGCTGGCACCGGCAGCCGGCTTGTTGGCCGAAGCGACGTAATAAACCAGGCCGATGATGGCGAAAACGGGGACGACAAAAGAGAAAAAAACCGCTGCCAGCAACTGCTGGGGCGTCTTGATCGGGCCAGTGTGGGCTTCTTCGTGGGCCGTGGTGTGGTCGTTTGCGCTCATGGCGTCCTCAAAAAACTAAAAATCGGGGGGCTATCGCGTGTTGGTGGCGCGCCTGTACAGCGCTTGCTCAGCAACCTCACATTATAACTGGGGCTCTTGCGGCGCCTGGGGGCGCCGTGGCCGGCTGTTAGAATCGGACTCGCTGCGCGGCGTAAATCGCCTTCGCAGCGCAAATTGCCTTGATTTCGCACTGTACGGCTGCGAATTCCAGCGCAAACCGTTTCCAGCGTTGCGGCTGTAGCTCAGTGGATAGAGTATTGGCCTCCGAAGCCAAGGGTCGTGGGTTCGATCCCCGCCAGCCGCACCAAACCTTGCCTGCCCCGGCGCAGCCCAGTGTCCCTGGAAGCATAACTGTGCCGTTTCGGCACGCTTGTGCTTCATTTTCGGGCCGGCACGGTCAGACTTCAGCGGAATTCAACATACCGACTTCGCCAAGTCCAGCGTGGGCGGGCCATGCCATCTCCGGGGCGATTTACGACCGTACGCGTCCGGTGAGCCCATCGTGGGGCACCGGCCATGACCTGGCAACGTCCTCACGATGGAGGATCGTGGGGACGATAAATCAAGTGTCGATTGATGCATGCCGGCCTACGCAGATGAATCGCAACACCGAAGAATTGCTGCCGCACAACGGGAAGCCATGAAGCAGCGCGCAGCAACGTGCGCTGCGCTCGGGATGGCCAACTAGCCGCAGCACCGGGAAGGCATCAGATCCAGCGATTGGCACCTGCTGACCGCCAACCGAGCCTATCTGGCCTGGGTTGCAGGTACTGCTGCTGGATTCACTGTCGCGCTGGGCCTGTGGCTGGCCAGGCGCCGCCGTGCGGCCCAGGCATGCGACATCGGTCCCACTCCCATCAACGGCGGGTCATCGCTTCAGGCGCAGTCTTCCTGCGGCTGCCGTGGTACCGCACAAGCCTCTACGGAGGCTCGCTGATATCCTGCACCACGTCTACCACTCCCGTCGCTTGCACGGTCAACTCAAGGGAACGGTTGAGAACGGATTCTGGCGACAATGATCGCGTCTCTATTTGTCGTACCTAATCCACCCTGGCCGTATCTTCATAGTCTTATGTTGACCTACCCCCAAATAGACCCTATCGCGTTACAAGTGGGGCCTCTGGCCATTCACTGGTACGGCTTGACCTACTTGGCTGCTTTCGGACTATTCATGCTGCTGGGCATGGCGCGGTTGCGGCACCCGCCGTTCGCCTCCCTCACTGGGCCAGGAGCCTGGACACGAAAGGATGTGGAGGACATCCTGTTCTTGGGGGTAGCGGGCGTGGTGATCGGCGGGCGAGTGGGCTACTGCATGTTCTACAAGCCGGGCTACTACCTCAGCCACCCCCTTGAAATCCTGGCGATCTGGACTCCTGGCATGTCTTTCCATGGCGGGCTATTGGGCGTGATCGTCGCCACGATCTGGTTTGCACATTCGCGCCGGCGCCCGTGGCTGCAGGTAGCAGACTTCGTCGCACCTTGCGTCCCCACGGGCTTGGCCGCCGGTCGAGTAGGCAACTTTATCAATGGCGAACTCTGGGGCCGGTTTACCAGTCCCGACCTGCCGTGGGGCATGGTGTTTCCGCAGAGTGGCTCCATGCTGCCGCGCCACCCGTCACAGATCTACCAGTTCCTGCTCGAAGGACTGCTGCTATTCGTGCTGCTGTGGCTGTATGCCCGACGCGAGCGCCGCGAAGGCCAGGTGGCTGCGGCCTTCTTGGTCGGCTACGGCTGCTTCCGTTTCATTGCAGAGTATTTCCGTGAGCCTGATACGCACCTGGGCATTCTGTCGCTGGGCATGAGCATGGGTCAGTGGCTGTGTCTGCCAATGATCGTGGCCGGTGCAGCCGTTTGGGTGAGCAAGTCCTTACCGCGGCAGCTCCATAGGCCGACCTGAGCCAACGGTTTGTACAAGCCATGCTGTCGGGTCCCGTGAGAACTTGACCTCTAGGGGGTGCGGGCAAAAATTTGGACTACCAGTAGGTAGTTCATGTATTCATACGAAGACAGGATGAACTCTGCATCAAGCTCGGCAAACGCGTCAGGCCAACCATCCGCCAGCTGGGTTACCCAACCAAGAATGCCTTGAAGGGCTGGCACCGGGAATATGAGCATCGACTCGATTTGTCGGCGGGCTATGCGGGCCCGCGGCACGCTTATGCTTCCAGGGACATGCCGTTATGCGACATGGGCTTACATCTCGGTTTTTTCCAATAGTTCGGCCACGGCAGAGCGATCCAAAGGTCCCGAGAAGAATGATGTAGCCTTCAGCTCCAATGTGCATCGAAACCTTCGACCCGATTCCTCGACGGCTTCGAACGTGATTCGTGGAGTTTGGCGGTGCATTCGAAACATCGAGCGTGATCCGAGGTTTACTCTCATGTTCGACAGCGCAGCCCATTCGCAAGCTCGTGCAAGGGCCTGCCGTTTCCAGAACCAGTTCGCGAGGGAGTACACCAGCCCCAACACGGCGATCGTAACCAGGCCGTCAACGAAAAGAAACGAGCTCAACTTGGCGCTCCCACGCCAACCCAGATTCTGGCGGCATAACATTGGAGGTGACCGGCACGCACCGGCAGGCCGCTGAGGGATGCATGATCACGTATGCGCCTAGCGGCGGCCTGCCGGTGCGTGTCTGTGTCGACCGACCCGTTAGACCGCATCCACGTGCACCTTCCTGATCCAATCACGCAACCAGCCTACCAGGGCGCGGCGATCCAAAAGGTTCTCACGGTGCGTTTCGATCGCTGGCAGAAGTTGCCCTTGCACCGGTTGAGCTTCCTTCACCTGACGGTATTGCATACGATCCAGGGCCTGCGCATGACCTCAAGTGGCGATGCTCGCATGATCATTTTTCAATTCGACGTTTTTCGCTGGCCTTCTCTCGCTGGCCCGCCCGTTTTTGAGCCCTGTTTTCCTGCTGCTGCCGAATTTTTTCCTGCCGCTGTTCCCGCAGAGCCTGTCGTGCAGCCTGCTTGTTTTTCGATGCCTCAGCGGCCTGAGATTGGCCGGTGTTGTTCCCCGGCTGCTTGAGGTCCGCCCGGCCCTGGCGAAGAGTTTGTTGACGCTGCCGGAACTGCTCGAAACGCTCGTTGGAGCGCAGTTTTCCACGTTCGCGCAAACGTTCTTCCATGCGCTGGCGAATATTTTGGGCATGGTTGTTTATCGCGCTTTCCTGTCGTGTACGCAGGCGTTCAAAAATACCAGGGACGGCTGCATGGCGCAAAGGTCGCGCGCCTGAGCTCGGCGAATAAGCGGCGGTGCCGGACGCAATGTTCACGACTCCGTTTTGGTTGCGCAAAGTGGTCGCGCCCTCGTTGACATGGTTATGGACCCCTGGCTCAAGGCCCGCCGTATCTCCAGCTTGTACCAGTACCACTTCGTGATCGGTGCCTCTGACCCCAATCGTTGCAGTGTTGGCGGTGATTCGATAACGCGGCGCGTCGAGCTTGCCGATCCACCCGGTCACCGATCGCAATGCGCCTCTGATCAGGTCAATTGTCGCCGTGTCCGTGACATCACCGGTCACTACGTACTGGGCTATCCGAACTGTCGAGTTTGGTCGTATTGCGAGGTAGCCACCATCGTCAAATGCGACGTGGGCCTCAGAGTCATTCCTGGTGTCAATCAGGTCGCCTTGGAGCAGCTTGGCGCCCTTCACCATGCCCGTTGGTTGCTGCCCGGCCCTGCGCAAAGTGACCTCACCCACCACCAAATCAGCACTGCCAATGCTTTGAGTAATGCCAGTTCCTCCCGAGCCCACTTGCGCGGACCCGTTGCGCCACCAGGTCACCGTCGTTAACGATGCGAGACTCGCCAGCATGCGCCGGCGGAGAAAAAGCGGGGACAGGTTCATAGGCGTAGTTCTGGTTTGATCTCATCCGTCGCTGTGCAAACGAGACGAGTTGTTGTTATAGCTCTAACAAATAACGACGAACACCGTTGACTGGCCGACATCACTGAAAACTGAAATCCTCAGTGTGGGTCTCCAATGGACAATTGAGAAGCAAGCCAAGATCGCATTTTCACAGACAAATAAAGCCAGAACACCCCCTCAAGGTAAAGCCCTTCCGTCTTCACCCACCCGTCGCCGCACCAGCCCGCCGCGCATCCGCATGCAGCTCAAACAGCGTACCGCGCAGCCACCGGTTCGCCGGATCCTTGTGAAACTTGGCGTGCCAGAAAAGGTTGATGGCAATCGACGGCAGCTTCACGGGGTGCGGCACGTAGCGCAGGCCGAAGGGCTTGGCCATGCGTTCGGCCAAGCGTTCCGGCACGGTGGCGATGAGGTCGGTGGACTGCAGGATGTGGCCGACCGCCACAAAGTGAGGCACCGTGAGCTTGACCTGCCGGCGCAGCGAGGACGCGTCCAGGATCTCATCCACGTGGCCGTGGCCGGTGCCGGCCGAGATGATGGCCGCATGCTGCGCGGAAAAAAACTCCGAGGGCAGAATCTTCTTTTTGTCCAGCGGATGGCCCTTGCGGAACATGCAGACGTACTGCTGCATGAAGAGCCGCTGCTGGAAAAACCCGGCCTTCAGCTGCGGCAGCAGGCCGATGGCCAGGTCGATCTGCCCAGCCTCCATCGCATCCTTGAGGTTGATGGCCGTGTTGCGCACCGTGCTGATATTGACCTGCGGCGCGTCTTTCTGCAGGCGCTTCATGAGGGCAGGAAGGAAATAAATCTCGCCGATGTCCGTCATGCCGATGGTGAAGCTGCGCTTCGCGCTGGCCGGCTCAAAGGCGTTGCGGGCGTTGACGGCGCCGTGGATCATGCCCAGCGCGTAGCCGATGGATTCTGCGAGCTGCTCCGCGTAAGGCGTGGGCACCATGCCGGCCGAAGTGCGCAAAAACAATTCATCGCCAAACTGTTTGCGCAGGCGCGCCAGTGCGTTGCTGACCGCCGGCTGGCCCAGGCCCAGGTTGTCCGCAACTTTGGAAACCTTCTTTTCCATCAGTAGCTGGTTGAAGATCACCAGCAGGTTGAGGTCTATGTCTTTCAGTTCCATATGGCGCTCCGATGGGTGCTTTGGGTGCTTCGGGTGATGCGACTACTATTGATTTGAGTGATGTATCACATTGACTCCATTGTATTGACTGATTTTGGGTCGCGGCCGATCATCGCCGCCATGGCTACCGGATGCGGCGCTCCGCGATGGTGGCCCAGGCCATTCCCAAGAGACAAGTCAGACAGAGCAAGATGGAAATCTTTGTGCACCCCCTTCAGCGTACGCTCAGCGTTGCCGCCGGCGTCAACCTGCTGGATGCCCTGCGTGCCAACGATGTGCCGGTGTCCTACAGCTGCCTGGCGGGGCGCTGCGGTACCTGCCGCTGCAAGGTGCTCGAGGGCGACGTGCTGGAGTCGGGCCGTGAGGCGCAGCGCCCCGGCGCCGCCGCAGAGCAATATGTACTGGCCTGCCAGACCTTCCTCACTGAATCCTGCACCGTCGAAATCCCCGAGCCGGACGAGGTGGTGGTTCACACCGCGAAGATCATCAAGGCCACGGTTACGGCCATCGAGGACCAGACCCACGACATCAAGCGCATCCGCCTGAAGCCCGCCAAGCCCCTGGAGTTCTCGCCGGGACAGTATGCGCAGCTGCAGTTCACGCCCGAGCACATCCGCCCCTATTCAATGGCCGGCCTGCATGCCGACGGCGAGATGGAGTTCCATGTGCGGCTGGTGGCCGGCGGGCGGGTGACGGGGTATATCGCCGACACGCTCAAGGTCGGCGATGCTGTGCGTGTCAGCGGCCCGCTGGGTTCGGCCTACCTGCGGCGCAAGCATGAAGGCCCCATGCTCTGCGTGGCCGGCGGCACCGGCCTGGCGCCCATCCTCTCCATCATCCGCGGCGTGATCGCCGAGGGCATGGGCAACCCAATACACCTTTACTTCGGTGTGCGCTCCGAGCGTGACATCTACGGCCGCCAATGGCTGGCCGAGCTGCAACGCCGGCATCCGCAGCTGCAGGTGCACATCGCGCTTACCTCCGGAACGGCCGACGGCTGCCGCACCGGCCTGGTGACCGAGGCCATTGCCCGCGACTGGAAAAGCCTGGAAGGTTTCCGGGCCTACCTGTGCGGCGCGCCGCCCATGGTCGAGGCCACCACGCTGCTGGTGCGCCAGATGGGTGTGTTGCCCGAACAGATTTATGCCGACGCGTTTTACGCGAGCGGCACCTGAACCTCACAGGAAACCCCGCAGGAACCACCATGAACGCCAGGACACCCGAGCTTGCATCGCAACAGCGCAAGGACTATTACAACCGCATCGGCACCGACAGCATGACGCCGCTGTGGGAAGTGCTGGGCACACTCGTGCCGCCCCAGCCGCGCTCGCCCGCCGTGCCTCACCTCTGGAAATACGCCGACGTGCGCGACCGCGTCATGGAGGCCGGCACGCTGATCAGCGCGGCGGAAGCCGAGCGCCGGGTGCTGATTCTCGAGAATCCCGCGCTGCGCGGCCAGTCCTGCATCACGCAGTCCATGTACGCGGGGCTGCAGCTCATCATGCCCGGCGAGGTTGCGCCGGCGCACCGCCACACCCAGACCGCGTTGCGCCTGGTGCTGGACGGCGAGGGCGCTTACACCGCCGTGGACGGCGAGCGCACCACCATGCGCCGCGGCGACTTCATCATCACCCCGGCGTGGACCTGGCACGACCACGGCAACCTCGGCAGCGAGCCGGTGGTGTGGCTGGACGGGCTGGACATTCCCCTGGTGCGTTTCCTGGACGCAGGCTTTGCCGAAAAGAGCGAAAGCGAGTACCAGGCTGTCAGCCGGCCGGAAGGCGATGCGCTGGCGCGCTATGGCGCCAACATGGTTCCTGTCGATTTCTACCAGCAGCCGGCCGAGCCGACCAAAGTGTTTGTCTATCCCTGGGCGCGCACCATCGCCTCGCTCAAGGCGATTGCCGGCGGCAAACCTGATCCGCACTTCGGCCACAAGCAGCGCTATGTCAATCCCGCCACCGGCCGCTCGCCCATGCCGACCATGGCGGCGTTCTCGCAACTCATTCCCGCGGGTTTCGAGACCCGTCCCTACCGCTGCACCGACGGCACGGTCTACGTCTGCCTGGCCGGCAGTGCGGAGGCGAGTGTCGAGGGGCGCAGCTTCAAGCTGCAGGAAAACGACGTGATGGTCGTGCCTTCCTGGCACAGCCTGCAGTTCCGCGCAGGCCCGGAGACGGTGCTGTTCAGCTACTCCGACCGTCCCGTGCAGCAGGCCCTGGGCCTGTGGCGCGAACACCGCGCCTGATTCCTTGAGTCTCAGATTTTCAGCAACCCAAAAATTCCCAAGCCATGAACTACGCCATCGCCCCCGCCGCCGTTACCTCGCTCACCGTGGCGGGTATCACCGGACGTTTCCCGGTCAACCGGATTTTCTGCGTGGGGCGCAACTACGCCGCGCATGCCCGTGAGATGGGCAAGGACCCCGACCGCGACCCGCCCTTCTTTTTCATGAAACCGGCCAACGCGGCCGTCGATGCGTCGGCGCCCGTGAGCATTCCCTACCCACCCAAGACGACCAACTTCCACCATGAGATCGAGCTCGTTGTGGCCATCGGCAAGGGCGGCAAGGACATCGCCGTGGGCGATGCGCTGAACCATGTCTACGGCTATGCCACCGGCCTGGACATGACGCGCCGCGACCTGCAGCTCGATGCGCGCGACAAAGGCCGGCCCTGGGAGTTTGGAAAGTCCTTTGCCTTGTCGGCGCCGGTCGGTGCGATCGCCCGCGTGGCGGAGGCGGGACATGTGAGCGAAGGGGCCATCACCGTCACCGTCAACGGCGGCCCACGCCAGTCGTCCGACGTGGCCAAGCTGATCTGGTCGGTTTCCGAGTGCATTGCCTACCTCAGCGAATACGAAACCCTGGAGCCGGGCGACCTGATCATGACCGGCACGCCCGAGGGCGTGAACGCGGTTGTCGCCGGTGACGTGATGCAGGGCGACATCGCCGGCCTGGCCGGCATCACGGTGACCGTGCGGGCCTGAGGTCCCGGCCGGCCTTTTTAAGAAAAACAGGAGATCTGCGATGACGACAGCAAACGACACGCAAACCCCCGGCACCGCCACCGAGCCGGCGAATTCCCGCGCGTTCCCCATCAAGCTGCAATGGGAGTCCGAGGGCACAAGCCGGATTCCCTTCATGGCCTACACGGATGCAGATCAGCACAAAAAAGAGCTTGAGCGCCTCTTCTACAACAAGCACTGGAACTACGTGGGGCTTGAGGCAGAGATCCCCAACGCGGGGGACTTCAAGCGCACGGTGGTGGGCGAGCGCTCGGTCATCATGGTGCGCGACGCGGACGGCGGCATCAGCGTGGTCGAGAACGTGTGCGCCCATCGCGGCATGCAGTTCTGCCGCGAGCGGCACGGCAACAAGAAGGAGTTCGTCTGCCCCTACCACCAGTGGAGCTACACGCTCAAAGGTGACCTGCAGGGCGTGCCTTTCCGCCGCGGCGTCAAGCAGGACGGCAAGGTCAACGGCGGCATGCCGGCCGACTTCAAGACTACCGACCACGGCCTGAACAAGCTCAAGGTCGCCACGCGCGGCGGCGTTGTCTTCGCCAGCTTCGACCACACCATCGAATCTTTCGAGGACTTCCTCGGCCCCGTCATCCTCGGCTACTTCGACCGCCTCTTTGACGGCCGCAAGCTCAGGATTCTTGGCTACAACCGCCAGCGCATCCCCGGCAACTGGAAGCTGATGCAGGAAAACATCAAGGACCCCTACCACCCGGGCCTGCTTCACACCTGGTTCGTCACCTTCGGCCTCTGGCGCGCCGACAACAAGAGCGAGCTGAAGATGGATGCCAAACACCGCCATGCCGCGATGATTTCAACGCGCGGCCAGTCCGGAAAGGCCGACCAGGTCACACAGGTGTCCAGCTTCAAGGAAAGCATGGAGCTGAACGACCCGCGTTTCCTCGACATCGTGCCCGAGCCCTGGTGGAAGGGCCCTACCGCCGTGATGATGACGCTGTTCCCAAGTGTCATCCTCCAGCAGCAGGTCAACAGCGTCTCGACGCGCCATATCCAGCCTGACGGCCACGGCTCCTTTGATTTCGTCTGGACGCACTTCGGCTTCGAGGACGACACCGAAGAGATGACGCAGCGCCGACTGCGCCAGGCCAACCTGTTCGGCCCGGCCGGATTTGTCTCGGCCGACGACGGCGAGGTGATCGAGTTGTCGCAAATGGGCTTTGAGCAGAAGCCCTCGCACCGCACGCTGGCTGAACTGGGCGGACGCACGGCCGAGGACACCGACCACATGGTCACCGAAACGCTGATACGCGGCATGTACGAATACTGGCGCAATGTGATGGAGGCTGAGGCATGAGCGCCGATAGCAGTACCCCCATGAACACGGCCCCCGTCAACATCAGCTTTGCCGACTACCTGGCGCTGTCGCAGTTCTATGCCGCGTATGCGCAGGCCGTCGACTCCGGCAATTGGGACCTCTGGCCCGAATTCTTCGTCGAAGACTGCGTCTACAAACTCATCCCGCGCGAGAACCATGAACGCGGCTTTCCACTGGCCACGCTGCTCTTCGAAAGCAAGGGCATGCTGAAAGACCGCGTGTACGGCATCCGCGAGACCCTGTTCCACGATCCTTATTACCAGCGCCACGTCGTCGGTGCGCCGCTGGTGCACAAGGCCGAAGCCGGCCGCTTCGAGGTGGAGGCGAACTACGCGGTGTTCCGCACCAAGCTGTCGCAGGAGTCGACCGTGTTCAACGTCGGCCGCTACCTGGACGTCGTCGTGCGCACACCCGAAGGGCTCAGGTTCGCGTCGCGCCATTGCGTGTACGACAGCGAAATGATCCCGAACTCCATCATTTACCCGATCTGAATCCGCTTTTCTCCCCAACGATTTACGGACAACACCACCATGAGCGACACCCTCACCGAATGGATTGATGCCGCCGCCGAAGACGGCGTTCCCGAGGACGACGTCATCGGGCTGCAGGTCGCCGGGCGCGACATCGCCCTCTACAAAGTCGAAGGCAGCGTTTACGCCACCGACAACATCTGCACTCACGGCCATGCGCGCCTGTGCGATGGCTTCCTCGATGGTTTCGAAATTGAGTGCCCGCTGCACCAGGGCAAGTTCGACGTGCGCGACGGCCGCGCCAGCTGCGCGCCTGTTACGCAGGGTCTTCGCAGCTACCCGGTCCGCATCGAAGGCGGCCGCGTGTACCTGCAGTTGCGCGAGTAAACCCGTCACGCGTATCACGCTACTGAGGGTGCGATGCGCCAACGATTTCATTGTTTGACCCTTTGTGCCCCGGCAATCCTGCTTGCACCTCTTATTACTACCGAGACGAAACCATGACCAGCACCACGACCTCCCTGCGCCGCGGCACCTTTGCCGCCACCGTCCTCGCCGCCGCCGCGGTGAGCTGCACCAACGCCTTCGCCGCCACCATCGGCTTTATGGCGCCGCTGTCCGGCCCCGTGGCCGTGGTGGGCCAGGACCAGGTCGACGGTTTCATGCTCGCGCTTGAGCAACTCGGCGGCAAGCTGGGCGGGCAGCCGGCGACCGTGTTGAGGGAAGACGACCAGCTCAAGCCGGAAATCGGCGGCCAGATCGTGCGCAAGTTCATCGACAAGGATAAGGTCGACGCCATCGTCGGCTTGAGTTTTTCAAATGTCTTGATGGCCAGCATGCCGCGCATTGCCGAGTCCGGCACCGTGGCCATCGCCACCAATGCCGGCCCGTCGCCGGTGGCCGGCGCCGGCTGCAAGGCCAATGTGTTCTCCACAGCCTGGCAGAACGACGGCGCCGCCGAAGCCATGGGCAAGTTCGCACAGGACAAGGGCGTGAAGAAGGTCTACCTGATGGCGCCGAACTACCAGGCCGGCAAGGACATGATGGCCGGCTTCAAGCGCTACTTCAAGGGCCAGGTCGTCGACGAGGTCTACACCCAGGTCAACCAGCCCGACTACGCAGCCGAACTCGCCCAGCTGCAGGCGGCCAAGCCCGATGCGGTCTTTGTGTTCTATCCCGGCGGCATGGGCGTGAACTTCGTCAAGCAGATGGCGCAGGCCGGCCTCATGAAGTCGATCCCGCTGTACTCGGTCTTCACCGTTGACGGCACGACCTTGCCGGCCCTGCGCGACGCGGCCGTGGGCAGCGTCAGCGGCGCCATGTGGGACGCGGCGCTGGACACGCCTGAGAACAGGAAATTCGTCGCCGCGTTTGAGGCGAAGTACAAGCGCACGCCCAGCGAATACGCCGCCACCGCCTACGATGCGGCCCAGGTGCTGAACATCGCGCTGGCCAAGGCCAAGCCCGGCGACAACAAGGCCCTGGCCGCCGCCGTCAAGGCCGCGGGTAGCGAAGTGAAGTCGGTGCGCGGCCCCTTCGCGTTCAACAACAACAACCTGCCCATCCAGAACTACTATGCCTTTGAGACCGTCAAGTCCGGCAACACGGTCACCGGCAAGCTGGTGGCCACGCCGCTGGTGAAGCAGGTCGACGCCTACCACGCGCAGTGCGCGCTGAAGTGACGCCATGAGCAGCACCATCGTCTTCGCGCAACTGCTCAACGGGCTGCAGTACGGCGTGCTGCTGTTCCTGCTGGCGGCGGGGCTGACGCTCGTCTTCGGCATCATGAGCTTCGTCAACCTGGCGCACGGCTCGCTCTACATGATGGGCGCCTACTTCGCGGCCAGCGCGTTTGCCTATACCAACTCCTTCGGCCTGGCCGTGGCCGCGGCCATGGGCGGCTCGCTGCTGCTGGGCCTGGCGCTGGAATTCATCGCTGTGGCGCGGCTCTACCGGCGCGACCACCTGGACCACGTGCTCGCCACCTTCGGGCTGGTGCTGTTCTTCAACGAACTGGTGCGCATGGTCTGGGGATCGCAGCCGGTGTTCCTGCAAGTGCCGGATTTCCTGGACGGCGCCGTCGACATCTTCGGTTTCACCTACCCGGCTTACCGCTTCGCCATCATCGTGGTGGGCCTGCTCGTCGCGGTGGGCTCGTGGCTGCTCATCAACAAGACCCGCATCGGCATGCTGATACGCGCCGGCGCGGTGAACCCGGCCATGGTGTCGGCGCTCGGCGTCAACATCCGCCTGCTGAACGCCATGTTGTTCGCGGTCGGCGCCATGCTGGCGGGCCTGGCCGGTGCGATGGCCGGACCCATTCTTTCGGTGCAGTCGGGCATGGGCGAATCGGTGCTGATCACCACGCTGGTGGTCATCGTCATCGGCGGCATAGGCTCCGTCACGGGGGCGTTCTACGCTGCGCTTATCGTGGGCATTGTCGACACCATGGGCCGCGTGTTCCTGCCCTTCATGCTGCGGCAGGTGACCGAGCGGTCTTTCGCCGATGCCGCCGGCCCCGCGCTGGCTTCCATGCTGGTCTACCTGCTGATGGCTGTGGTGCTGGCCTGGCGCCCGCAAGGGCTTTTTCCCGCGAACAGGTGAGGTGAGCGCATGAAATCCATTCTTTCCAGGCCCAGCCAGTGGGTACCTTTGCTGGTGTTGCTGCTGCTCGCGTCCGTGCCCTTTGTGGCCGAGGCAACGGGCAAGTCCTTCTATGTGGCGTTTTTCGCGCGCATCATCATTTATGCGATCGCGGCCTGCGCCCTCAATGTCGCGCTGGGCTACGGCGGCCTGGTGAGCTTCGGCCATTCGCTCTTCCTGGGGCTTGGCTCCTATGCGGTTGGCCTGGCGTCTTTCCACGGTGTGGGCAGTGGCTGGGTGCACCTGGCGCTGTGCCTGGCGGTGTGCGGCCTGGTGGCGCTGGTGACGGGTGCCATCAGCCTGCGCACCAGCGGCATCGCCTTCATCATGATCACGCTGGCCTTCGCGCAGATGGGCTACTTCCTTTTCGTGAGCCTGAAAAACTACGGTGGTGACGACGGCATGTCCATCGCGCTGACCAGCCGTTTCGGCCCGGTGGACCTGTCTTCGGCGACCCATGTTTACATCATGGCCTTTGTGCTGCTGGTGCTTTCCATCGCCTGGCTGGCGCGCTTGCGCGTTGCACCATTCGGCATGGTGATTCGTGGCGCCAAGGAGAATGCGCGGCGTGTCGGCGCCGCCGGCATTCCAGTGCTGCGCTACCAACTGCTGGCCTATGTCATTTCGGGCATGCTCTGCGGCATGGCCGGCCTGCTGCTGGCCAACCTGAATGCCTTCGCTTCGCCCAGCACGCTGGCCTGGTCGGTGTCGGGCGAGTTGATCGTCATCGTCGTCATCGGCGGCCTGGGTACGGTGTTCGGCCCGCTCATGGGCACACTGGTCTTCCTGGGCCTGGAAGAAATCCTTAAAGGCGCTACCGAGCACTGGATGGTGGTCTTCGGCCCGCTTATCGTCATCGTCGCCTTGCTGGGCAAGCGCGGCATCATCGGCCTGCTGCAGCGTTTCGACGCGCGTCCGGAGCCGGCGGCGCATGCCGCTTCGCTGCCGGCATCAGTGCCGGCCCGCGTAATCACCGAAGGAGCAGCATGATGGCCAGCGTACTTCGCACCGAGGCACTCACCAAGCGCTATGGCGCACTGCTCGTCACCGACGCGGTGTCGCTGGACATCGGCGAGGGCGAACTGCACGCCATCATCGGCCCCAACGGCGCCGGCAAGACCACCCTGATCAACCAGCTCTCGGGAGAGCTGCAACCCCACAGCGGCAGCGTTTGGTTCAAGGGTCAGGATGTTTCCCAATTGCCCATCCATGAGCGTGCGCGGCGCGGCCTGCTGCGCTCCTACCAGATCACCTCGATCTTCGAGGAGTTCAGCGTGCGAGAGAACGCGACCCTCGCCGCACTTGCTTCGCGCAGCCACGCCTTTGGCTTCTGGGAACCGCTGCTGGGCAACAAGGCCGCGCGCGGTTTCGCGGAAGAGGCGCTGGAGGCGACAGGCCTCACGCACCGCCTGGATGTGCCGGCGGGCGACCTCGGCTACGGCGAGCGCCGGCAGCTTGAGCTGGCCATGAGCCTTGCCGCGGGCCCAGAGTTTTTGCTGCTCGACGAGCCCATGGCCGGCATGAGTGTGCAGGAATCCACGGCCGTCATCGCGCTGCTTCAGCGCCTGAAACGCAAATACACCATTTTGCTGGTCGAGCACGACATGGAGGCCGTCTTCGCGCTGGCCGACCGAATCAGCGTGCTGGTCTACGGCAAAATCCTGTTCACAGGCACGCCTGATGAGATCCGCAAGCACCCGGAGGTGCGCGCCGTCTACCTCGGCGAGGAAGAAGAATTCGCCGCATCCCCACCCACGTCAACCGGCCAGGCAGGAGTATCCGCATGAGCGCCTTCCTGTCCGTTAACGGCCTGCAGGCGTCTTACGGCCATGCGCAGGCGCTATTCGACATTTCCTTTGAAGTCGCGGCCGGTGAGGTGATTACCCTGCTGGGCCGCAACGGCATGGGCCGCTCGACCACAGTGAAGTGCCTGTTCGGCATGCTGCCGGTGGCCGCAGGCAGCATCGCTATCGATGGCGCGCGCTCCGACAAACTGCCGTCGCACCGCATAGCGCGCCAGGGCCTGGCCTTGGTGCCCGAAGGGCGGCAGGTGTTCCCCAATCTCACGGTGGAAGAAAACCTCATCGCCACGGCACGCGACGACAAAAAAGGCCGCGGCAGGTCCTGGGGCCTGGATCGTGTTTATGCTTTTTTCCCGCGCCTGAAGGAGCGCCGCGGCAACCTGGGCTCGCAGCTCTCCGGCGGCGAACAGCAGATGCTGGCCATAGGCCGTGCACTCATGACCAACCCGCGTCTGCTGGTGCTCGACGAAGCAACCGAAGGCCTGGCGCCGGTGATCCGCCAGGAGATCTGGCGCGCGCTGGCCCAGCTCAAGGGCGACGGCCTGTCGCAGATCGTCATCGACAAGAACGTCAAGGCCTTGCTGGGCCTGGCCGACCGCCACGTCGTCATCGAGAAGGGCCGTGTGGTGTGGCAGGGGAGTTCCACGGCGCTGCACAGCAACCCGGCTGTCGTCCACCAGTACATGGGTGTCTGACCACGTCCGGCCACGCTGGCTCCACCCAGCGGCAACACAGCAAACAGCAAGGCGTTCCACCATGACCCGCATTCTTCACACCTACTTCCGCAGTTCGGCGGCCTACCGCGTGCGCATTGCCATGAACCTCAAGGGCTTGGCCGCCGAGCAGGTGTTTGTGCACCTGACGCGCAGCGGCGGCGAGCAGTTCGCTGATGCCTTCCGCGCGCTCAACCCGCAGGCCCTGGTGCCGGTGCTGATCGACGGCGACGTGCAGCTGAGCCAGTCGCTGGCCATCATGGAATACCTTGAAGAGGTGTATCCCGATGCGCCGCTGCTGCCCAAGGCGCCGGGTGACCGCGCCTTTGTGCGCCAGCTGTCCCTGGGCATCGCCTGCGACATCCATCCGCTCAACAACCTGCGCGTGCTCAAGTACCTCACGGGCAAGCTGGGCGCGAGCGAGGAGGCCAAGTCCGCCTGGATCGCAAACTGGATCACCGTGGGCCTGCAGGCCGTGGAAGCGGAGCTGTCGCGCCGCTCCGCGTCCGCATTCTGCTTCGGCGACACACCCACCGTGGCCGACTGCTGCCTGGTGCCGCAGGTCTTCAGCGCGCAGCGTTTCAATGTCGACCTGTCGTCCTGCCCAACGGTGTTGAAGGTGTTCGCCAATTGCCAGGCGCTGCCTGCATTCGTGGATGCGGCGCCGGCGCAGCAGCCGGATGCCGAATAAGCCGCAGCCTGGGCACGCCGTGTGGTGCCCGCAATGACTACTACAGGGCGCCAGCCTTGTAGACCCCTGGCACCGGTTCACCGGTAACTTCGAGCAGGCCTACCGCACCCTTGCCTGCACGCGACAGGGCGTGATCCACCAGCAGGTAGTTGCCGGGGTGCTGGACCTTGAGCTCGACGATAGTCGCGCCGCCGGGGGCCACCAGGGTCGTCTGCACGTCGTGCTTCAGGCCCGTGAAGGAACCTTCGCTGTAGACGCTGTCAAAGATTTCCCCTATCACGTGGAAGGACGAAATCTTGTTGGGGCCGCCGACGCCGAAGTAGATGCGCACGGTCTCCCCGACCTTGGCACGCAGCTTATGGGTTTTGGTCAATGCGCCGACCTCGCCGTTGAACACGTAGTAGTCGGGAAGTTCGTTGGCCATCTTTTCAAGATCGGCCTCCTGGTGCACCTTGGCGCCATGCGGCCGGCCCGTGTACATCTCGCCTTGCATCACGTAGTACTCGTGGTCCACCTTGGCCAGGCCGCCTTCTGGCTCGACCAGGATCATCCCGTACATGCCCGCAGCGATGTGCTGCGGCACCAGCGGCGTGGCGCAGTGGTAAACGTACAGGCCCGGGTTGAGCGCCTTGAAGGTGATGGTTTTTTCCTGGCCCGGCGCGACCTGCGTATGCTCGCCCCCGCCATGGCCTCCGGTCACCGCATGGAGGTCGATGGAGTGGATCATCTTGCTGTCGCGCGCATTGGCCAGCGTGAGCTCAATGGTGTCGCCCACACGGGCGCGCAGCATGGGCCCGGGCACCTGGCGGTCAAAAGTCCAGTAAGTGAAGCTGGTGCCGTCGTCGAGTTTGCCGGGCAGTTCAACGGTCTCCATGCGGTACTTCAGCGTCTTGGGTGCACGGGCTCCGATGGCGGCCGGCACAGCGGCCGGGTTCGCCGCCACGCTGACGGCCGAAGGGTCGGCCGGGCGCTGCGGGACAGGGGCCGGGGTGTAAAGCGCGAGCGCGGCCTGGCTGGAGTCCTTGCCTGGAGGTGATGCGTTGGCTTGGGCACTGGCGGAGCCGCTCACTTGCAGCCGACCTTCCATGCCTATCTGCCGGTGACCGGGAATGGAGCAGTAATACGTGAAAGTGCCGGAGCGCGAAACCGTGAAGCGCAAGGTGGTCTTGCCGCTCGCGCCGCTGAATTTGGCCGACGCCACGTTCAACTCTGGAATCACCATGTCGTGCTCGGCACCTTCGCCGCTTTCAAGCACGACCTCGACCGTATCGCCGGTGTTTGCCTCGAGCACCGGATTCACTTGGCCCTTGTTGTCGACGAAGACCATCTTGCCGTCGACGATGTTGGTGTGCAATTCGTAGCGTTTGGTTGCGGCGCTTGTTGCCACGGTGCTGGCGGCAGCAGCGGTGTGCACCGAATGCGCGGCGGGTTGGGCGTAGGCGGATGGTGCAGCGATCAGGACGCAGATTGCGACCGCGACGGCGCTGGGCGAGAGGATGCGTTTCATGGACTTTCCTTGGGTCTTATGCCTGTTTGGCCCTTTCACTATGCGAGCGGCATGCCGGAGAAGGCTTGATGTAGGTCAAGCAGTTGAGGGTTGTTGGGCTTCAGGTCTTCGGCGCGCAGCGTTTCAGTGCCGGGCTGTCGTCTTCCACGGCGGTGCCCAAGGTGTTTTTCAGTTGCCGCGATACTGGTGTTTGGGGCGCGTTCGTCGAGGACTTGCTGCCTTGCGGCACGTGCCGCATCAAGTTGGCCGTCGGTGTCGCCTGTGGCGAGCTAGACACAGACCGTGAAATCAGGGCCTGCTTTTTTCCAAGGCACGCGCTATGATCTCGGCCTTCATTCACCTACGCCCTTCGCGGCCTGGAGCTCATCGTGTCCCGCGCCATCGTCATCCTCTAACCGACGACCGCGTCTTTAACAGACGCGAACCCTCACCGTTCCACAAGGCACGCCATGCACCTGTGGCCGTTGAAACGGTTCGCGATCCGGGCGAGACACACTGAGCATCATGGCGCTTCAGCGCCATGATCAGCTGAGACGCACAAGCGTCCTGTTCTCATTCCCGTCGTCGGTTCACATCACTGAACCGCGGCTTTGCCACTCCTGCACGCATTCAAATGCGTTGCGGGCGGCCTGCCGCATGGAGACGACCATGGAACACATTCAATCGCTGGAATTGGCGAAATACCCACGTACTGCGCACCTTGAGGGGTCGCGCCTTCAAGAGAGCGACGACGGATCGGACCAGATACCGCTTGCGGCACTGGCCGGAAAGAACGTTGTCATCGAAGAGAAGGTGGATGGCGCGAATTGCGGCATCTCATTCAGCGAAGGCGGCGAGTTGCTTCTGCAATCTCGCGGCCACTATCTGGTGGGCGGCTGGAGCGAGCGCCAGTTCAACTGGCTCAAGCCCTGGGCTCGCGCCCATGCCGATGCGCTGCTGTCCCGGCTCGAAGACCGTTGGGTGCTGTACGGTGAAGCCATGTATGCCAAGCACTCGGTCTGGTATGACAGGCTGCCGCACATGCTGCTTGAGTTCGACCTGCTGGACCGGCGCTCCGGAAAATTCCTGTCGACGAAACGACGGCACGGAATGCTCCGGGGGCAAGCGATCGTATCGGTGCCGGTGCTCTACGCGGGTGTCATGCCCGCCGACCCCAGGCAGCTGAAAAAGCTGATCTACCGGTCGCTGGCAAAGAGCCGCAACTGGCGTGCGAACTTCGAGCGGCAGGTGCTGCGTGAGGGGCTGCCTCTTGAGCTGACATGGAAGCAGACCAACCGGCAGGACGAATCCGAGGGCTTGTACCTGAAGGTGGAGAACGACGATTTCGTTGAGGCTCGCTACAAGTTTGTGAGGCCAGGCTTTACCCAGACCATTCTCGATTCGGGATCGCACCACCTTGCAAGGCCGGTGCTGCCGAACCTGCTGGCTGGAGGCGTTGATCTTTACGCGCCGGTGCCGCTTGTCGGCTGGGAACAACTCGGGTTGAAGACCATCACCTCTCTCGAAGAGCTGCGCGAGTTTGATCCGAAAGCCTTTGTGGAGGCGATGCCATGACGCGGGCGTTGCACCTGAAACTGAGCCGGCACGCCGTGCCGAAAGGAGAACCATCATGAACTGGAATAACTTGAAAGCGCTGATCCCCTCGCCGGGCATCACCTACGACTGGCAACTGTTCTGTGAATTGATCCCGGGGCTTCTTGCGCTTGAGCACACCCCGCAGGACGCGCGCCACCACGCCGAAGGAAACGCCGGGATTCACACCCGGCTTGTCCTTGACGCGCTGCTGGCCGACCCGGCGTGGCAGAACGCGGCAGAGCCTCGCCGGCACGTGATGTTCATGGCGGCATTGCTGCATGACATCGCGAAGCCCGACACCACCATCATCGATCCGGTGACGGGCGCGATTGGCCAGCCCGGCCATTCCAAGCGAGGGGCAATCGATGCCCGGATACTGTTGTGGAAAGCGGGAATGCCGTTTGAGCTTCGTGAGGCTGCCTGCCGCATCATTGCCGTTCACCAGTTGCCCTTCTGGGCATTCGACAGCCGGCGTGCCGAGACTCCCGAGTTCATCGTGCGCCGGCTGTCCTGGGAGCTCGATGTCTCTGAGCTCACCTGCATGGCCCGGGCCGACATGCGCGGCCGGATCTGCGAAGACCAGGCCAGCCATCTTGCAGACATTGAGCTCTTCGAGGAATTGGCGCGCGAACAAGGCTGTTGGGATAGCCCCTGGGAGGCGGCGGACGCGTACACGCGGCTCGCTTACGCCAGGGGAAAGAAGATCGACCCAAGCTTTCCTCTGCACAGTGAGGCAGGCAGCGAAGTCATTGTGATGTGCGGCATGCCGGCCTCCGGCAAGGACACCTGGGTGCGCAAAAACGCCGGTGGGTTACCGGTCGTGTCGTTCGACGACGCGAAAACGGAACTCGGCTTGAAGCATAGGCAGAACGACGGAAAAGCCGCGCATTACGCCGTGGACAAGGCCAAGGAACTGCTGCGAAGACGATTGCCCTTCGTCTGGAACGCGACACACCTGTCACTGGAGATGCGGACCCGGACCCTGGACCTGCTGTACGCCTATAACGCGCATGTGAAGCTTGTCTATCTTGAGGCGGCAGAGCCGGTGGTGTTTTCGCGTAACAGCAAGCGCGATACAAGCCTCACCAACAAGGACCTGGCCCGCATGCTGCACCGGTGGGAAATCCCCATGCCATGGGAGGCGCAGGAGGTTCTGTATCTCACAGAGTGAAGCCTGATGAAAAGAAAAAAGGAGCGCCGGAGGTGCTCCTTTTTTCTTGCTGCGATGGCCTTGACGCACGCCGTCTGAAGGTGAAGGCGGCTGCGGCGCAATCGCCAGCGGCTGGGGTATTCATGCGTCTGTATTAAGCCCCTCAGCGGCCTCTCAACGACCCGTCAGTGGGTCATTTGAATACTTTAAAAGTATCAAGTATTGCGAATCAAGATATTTTACATGCGGTACATGCGTTCCTAGAATCTCCGAAAACAGCGCCGGGTTTGCAGTTTGTTACAGCTTGCGAAATCCCGGCAACCAGCAAGAGGTGGGAAAGGAAACGTGGGATTTGTAATCCATTTGTGTGTGTATGTCGGGGAATTGCTATCCGCGTACGACGTACTAAGCCTTTCCGATGCACCTGTTTTTGATGAGGCGGGACTCGGCATGATGTGCATTCGCAATAAATGGTTACAAGCGGTCATGGCGATGGGCCTGGCCCTTCTCTGTGTGCGTCTTTTTGCTGCGACAGACAAAGCGCTCGGCGATCTGCCCAAGGAGCAGGTGATTGACCTGGAAGCTGCGGGCGCGGCTTACCCCTTTGCGGTCTATTCCAATATCGACCTGCGCCGCCCGGACGCCGGCATCCAGCGGGCGGTGGTTTTTGTCCATGGCGTGCAGCGCGATGCCGACCGCTACTTCGGCGTGGGCCTGGGGCTGCTGCAGGCCGCGCGGCTCGACGCCACCAGCACGGTGTTGCTGGTGCCCCATTTCCTGACGGCATCGGATGCATCGCCTGACGCGAACATCCCGCTCTGGCGTGGCGGCAACTGGATGCAGTGCCAGTCCTCGCGGGGCAAGGAAGCCATCAATTCCTGCGGCGTGCTGGACGACATCGCCCGCTACCTGAGCGCGGGCAAGCGTTTCCCGGTGCTCAAGGAAATCGTCTTCATAGGCCATTCGGCCGGCGGGCAGCTGATGCAGCGTTATGCGGTGCTGAACAACAGCGAGGAGTCGCTGCGCAAGGCGGGCATGCGCGTGCGTTATGTAGTCTCCAGCCCGTCCTCTTACCTGTACCTGGATGCTAACCGCCCCGAGGGCGAGAGCTTCAGGCCGGTGAACAGCATTCTTTGCCCCGGCTACAACAACTTCCGCTACGGCCTGGCCAACATGGTCCCTTACGGGATGGGTTTGGACGGCGAGCAGCTGTTCAAGCGTTATGCGGCGCGCGAGGTTGTGTACCTGGTGGGTGCGGAGGATAACGATCCCACCTACGAATCGCTCGACAAATCCTGCGGTGCGGCCACGCAGGGCACGGACCGGCTGGACCGGCACCGGAACTACATGCGCTACGAGCAATTCCTGGCCCAGAAGTGGCAAACACCCGTGACGCGCGCGGCCATGGTGGTGCCCAAGGCGGGCCACGAGGCAGCCGAGATCTTTGAGTCGCGCGACGTCGCCGCAAAGATCTTCCAGGCCGCGAGCAATTAGCCGGCGGCAAGTACCAGGAGCAGCAGGGATCAACAAGGATCAACAGGGACCACAGGGATACGCCGAAGCAAGCAACAACAAACAGAAAACATAAGAAGCACAACAGGCGAACACAACAAAAAGACAGAAGACAAAACCCATATGAACTCCTCACGCCTTGCCGCGCCCCGGCGAAAACTCCTCGCGTCGCAGATCTGCGCGATCCTTGCCGCCGCGCCTCTCGCCGTCCAGGCACAGACGCCGCCCAGCGCCGGCACGCTGTTCGACGCCAACCGGCAGCAGCTCTCGCCCGCGGAAAGCAGCGGTGCGCCGGCGGCGGTACAGCGTCCCGCGCGCATCGACAAAGAGGTGGAGGGCAGCGATGAAGGCCAAGGCCTTGCCGCCGGCGGGCCAAGCATCCAGGTGAGCAGCTTTGTGCTGGAGGGCAACAGGTCCCTGCCGGCTTCTACGCTGCAGGCCGAGCTGCAGGAGTTTGTCGGCCGCGAGCTGGACTTCGCTGGGCTGGGCAAAGCCGCCGCCAAGATCACAGCCTACTATCGCGCCCAGGGCTACCTGGTGGCGCGCGCCTACTTGCCCGCCCAGGAAATCCAGGGCGGCGTGGTGACCCTGGGTATCCGCGAAGGGGTCATCGGTCGCGTGGTGGCCGAGCCCGACGCCAATGTGCGACTGGACCCGGAGCTGATGGATCGCCACCTCGCGGGGCTGCGCCCGGGCGAGGTGATCCAGGAACTTGACCTGGAAAACACACTGCTGCGGCTGTCCGACATTGCCGGCGTGACGGTCAAGGCGGTGTTGCGCCCTTCGGCGCAGCCGGGGGCCACCGACATCATCGTCAAGGTCAGCGAGATGAGTGCCATCACCTCGCGTGTGAGCATAGACAACGGGGGCAGCTTCTACACGGGCGCCAACCGCCTGACCGCCAGCCTGAGCTTGAATGACGCATTTGGCATGGGCGAAAGCTTCAGCCTGAGCACGCAGCAAACCTTTGAAGGCCTGCGCATCGCCGGTGTCGGCTACCAGCAGCCCCTGGGCACCACGGGCCTGACGGTGGGCGCAAATTTCGCGGGGCTGCAATACAACATCGGCAAGAACCTCAAGGAAGTCCAGGCCAGCGGCGAAGCCCGCATCAGCACGCTGTTCCTCAATGCAGCGGTGCTGCGCAGCCGGCGTGCCAATGTCAACCTGTCGGTGGCGGCCGAGTACCGGCATTTCCAGGACACCACGGGCGGCACGACCGTCGACAAGTCGGCCACGGTCTTGAGTGCGGGCGCGTCCGGCGACTGGCGTGACGACTGGACCGGTGCGCAAGCCAACAACAGCTGGAGTGCGCGCGTGGGCATGGGCCACCTGAAAAAGGAAACGCCCAACGACGCTGCGCTGGACCGCTTCACCGCCAATGCGGCCGGCGATTACAAAAAACTCAATCTGTCGTTCAGCCGCCTGCAGCAGCTGGGCGGCGGGTTCTCCCTGCTGGGCTCGGTCAGCGCGCAGTACGCCGACAAGAACCTGGACGCCTCGGAAAAAATGAGCCTGGGCGGCTCCAATGGCGTGCGCGCCTACCCGGCCGGCGAGGCCGCGGGAGACCAGGGTGTCCTCGCCCGGCTGGAGCTGCGTAAGACTTTGGGCACCGTGGGCAACTCCGTGGTGGAAGGCGCACTATTCGCCGACGCGGGGCGTGTGACCATCAACAAAACGCCCTGGGACGCCAGCGAAAACCGCGCCAGCCGCTATGGCTACGGCGTGGGCCTGAACGTCTACAACAAGGACCTGGTGTTCAATGCCAGCGTCGCGGTGTCGCCTGGCGTCAACCCGACCAGCGAACCGAAAAGCGCGCGCCGGCTCTGGCTCTCGGTGTCGGGTTCGCCTCAGGCCTTCACTGGCCTGGCCTCCAGCAGCAACAGCAAGGGCGAGGATTTCGAGGAAGCCGAAGACGGCATGCGGCTGTACGGCTCGCTGGGCATCATTCCCGAATACGTGAGCCGTTCGGGCGCGACGCCCGCGGCACCTGCCGACCAGAGCAGGCTGGCCACGCCCAACGGGCGCGATATGTCGGGCTTCTGGCGCGCGCGCGACAACGTGTCCTATTTGGGCGCGCGCGGCGGCATCCCGATTTACGAACAGTGGAAGCTGCTGTGGCAGCTGGAGCTGGGCCTGTCGCTCAGCGCGGGCGCCGCGGGTGTGGACGCCACACCGAACTGGACGCACAGGCAGGAGCTGCGCAACAGCGGCGTGGCCGTTGCCCACCCCGACGCCGGCACCGCGATGTACGGCAACTGGGACATGCCGCTCAAGGAAAGCACTACCTCCTTCGACCCTTTCGCCGGCCTGACCAGTGCGGCCCACTACAACATCATCGGCTCGCCGGGCTTTTCCACCAGCATCACCCGCAACTCGGGGCCGGTGGGCACGGCGGCGGTGGACAACAACGACGACGCCGCCTTCAACCGCCGCCAGGCCGGCATGTACGGTTACTGGACGCCCAAGATGGGCGGCTTCCAGCTCAAGCTGGCCTATTCGAACAACGGCATGAAATCGGCGCCCGACGTCGATACCGGCTACCTCTACGGCGGCAGCCTGTCGTATGAGAAGGGCGGCTTCTCCGCCGTAGTGGCAGCCGAGCAGCACGTGAATTACTTCGGCATCGCCGCCCTGGGCCGCAACGCGCGCGGCGTGGGAACCAACACCCATGTCACGCAGGGCACTTCGTCGAATGACTACAGCGTGCGCATGGGCGTGGCCTACGACTTCGGCGATACCAAGGTGTCGTTGATCGCCGACGAGCTGAGCTACGCGGAGTCCGGCGTCGTCAACACCAGCGTCACCTCAAGTGATATGTCCAGTTACCGCCGGCGCGCCTACCTGGTCGGCGTTTCGCACAAGATCGGCGCCTGGCAGCTGCGTGCCAGCCATGCCAAGGCCCTCGCAGGCGACTGCAGCATGATTTCCGGCAATGGCGTGACCTGCTCGACCGACGGCATGGGCGCAACCTCGCAGGCGATCGGTTTCTCCTACAACTGGAGCAAGCAGGTCCGCATCTTCGGCCAGTACGTGGTGCTGCGCAACCAGCCGCTGGCCAGCTACAACTACGCCGTCGCAGGCGTGTTCGGCTCAGCCGGCGTAGGCACCACGATTCGCGCCATCGGTGTCGGTATCAACTACACATTCTGAGGGGTTCGCCATGACACACCCATCTTCCCCGGCTTCTTCCAGGCTTTCCACGCGTAAAAGCCGCCCGGCGCTGGCGCCGCTGACGGCCGCCATCCTGTCGGCGCTGTGCAGCATCTACCCGGTGCGGGTGTATGCGCTGGACCCGGGAGCCCTGCCGACCAACGGCCAGATCACAGCCGGCAGCGGCAGCATCAGCCAGAGCGGCAACGTGATGAATGTGGTGCAGGGCAGCGACCGCATGGCCGCCAGCTGGAACACCTTCAACATCGGCAGCGCGGCCACGGTCAATTTCGCGCAACCCTCGGCTTCGTCGGTGGCGCTTAACCGCGTCACATCCAGTGATGCCTCGCAGATCATGGGCCGGCTCAATGCCAACGGCCAGGTCTATTTGATCAATCCCTCGGGCATCCTGTTCGGCCAGGGTTCCGCCGTGAACGTCGGCGGCCTGGTGGCCAGCTCGCTGAACCTCTCCGACGCCAATTTCATGGCGGGCAACAATCGTTTTGAAGCCGGCGGCGCGGGCGGGGCGGTGATCAACCAGGGCAGCATCGTCGCGGCAGATGGAGGCTACGTGGCACTGCTGGGCGCACAGGTCCGCAACGAAGGCAGTATCACCGCCCGCTTGGGCAGCGTGATGCTGGGCGCTGGCGAGAAAGTCACGCTGGACTTCAACGGCGACGGCCTGATCAATATGCAGGTGAGCGACCCATCGCTGGGTGCCAGCGTGGTGAACCAGGGCCTGCTCAAGGCCGACGGTGGCGTGGTCGTCATGTCGGCACGTTCCAGTGACGCGCTGCTGTCCAATGTGGTCAACAACGAGGGGGTGATCGAGGCGACCAGCCTGCAGCGCCGCAACGGCGTTGTGCTGCTGGACGGCGGCGGCGCAGGCGTTGTCGCTGTGAACGGCCGTGTCGATGTCTCCGGCCGCGGCGCTGGCGAAACCGGGGGCAGCTTCAAGGCCCTGGGCCAGTACGTCGGTGTGTTCGACGGTGCGCGCATCGATGCCTCGGGCGATACCGGCGGCGGCACTGTGCTGGTGGGCGGCAACTACCAGGGATCCGGTAGTGAGCGCCAGGCCGTCGGGACCTACATGGGTGAAGACGCCCGTATTAACGCCGACGCGCTGAACAGCGGCGACGGCGGCAAGGTCATCCTGTGGTCCACCGGCAGCACGCAATTCCACGGCGGCATCACCGTGCTGGGCGGCGGGCAGACCGGCGCCGGCGGACTGGTCGAAACCTCGGGCCACCACCTGGACGCGACGGGTTCGGTGGATATCAGCGCGGCCTCCGGCAAGGGCGGCACCTGGCTGATCGACCCCTACAACATCAACATCACGAGCACGGCAAGCGTCGGCGCGACCGGGAGTTCCCCTTTCACTTCCAGCGGCGCAGCCAGTTCCAACCTGAGTTCGGCCGTACTCAACGCATCGCTGTCCGAAGGCGCCAACGTGATTGTCCAGACCTCCGCAGTCGGCGGAACCTCGGGCGACATCAATGTGCTGGACAACGTCAAGGGCGTGGGCAACGCCTCTTTGACCCTGCAGGCGCATCGCAACATTATCATGGGCAGCGGCCGTGTCATTTCCAACGGCACCGGCAAAAGCCTCAACGTCTCGCTGGTCTCCAATTACGGCGATACCGGCAACGGCTCGGTGGCATTGGCTGGCAGCACCATCACCACCAATGGTGGGGCCATCACCATCAGAGGCGGCAGCAATCCGCTGACCGGCTATGCCGCCACCAACCAGAGCAGCGCCTCGGGCGTGGCGATCACCGCGGGCACCACGCTGAGCACCGGCGGCGGCAACATCACGATACGCGGCGCCTCTACCTCGACAAGCTCCACCAGCAGCGCGGTGAATATCTCCGGCTCCACGCTCAATGCCGGCGGCGGCAACGTCTCCATCCTGGCCAACGTCGCCAGCGCCGGCGCGACCGGAGACGCCTTTGTGCTCACTGGCGGCAGCAACGTCCTGACCAGCGGCGCCGGCTCCATCACGGTTGACAGCACCAACCTGGGCAGCGGCAACGGTACGCGAATTTTCAGCACCAACAACACCATGGCCGCCAGCGGCACCGGCAACCTGACGGTCAGCGGCAACGCGACGTCCGGCTTCGGTGTGCTGATCTGCTCGACCGCCAGCGGCTCCAGCCAGAACCTCAGCGTAGGCAGCGGCAACCTCACGGTGCAGTCCAACACCAACGGCTTTGCCGGATCGGGCCGCGGCACCTACCTGGCGGCCTCGGGCACCGGCGGCGTCACGCTCAATGCCACGGCGGGCGGTGCCATCACCGTGGGCGGCAGCAGCACCGGCAGCTACGGCACGGTGCTCAATTCGACCGGTTCGGGCTCGTCCATCAACATCTCCACCACCGGCAACATCACGGTGACCGGCAACACCTCGGGCGGCACGACACCGGCGCTGGGGCTGCTGAGTTCAGGAAGCGGCACGAGCGCGGCCACCGCCTCGAAGATCAACATCAACACCACGGCCGGAGCGCTCAAGCTGCTGGCCAACAACAGCGTGGTCAATTCCACAACCGGGTCGTTCAAGGCCGTGTCGCTGGACGCCAGCGGCGCCTATGCCGGCATCAACCTGGGCACGCAATCGGGCGCCTTGACAATCGACGGCACCAGCTATTCCGGACGCGGCGTCGACATTGCGCCCTCCGGCGCCAATGCCGCGATCAACATCACCACCGGCAGCGGCGCCATCGCCGTCAACGGCAACAGCACCAGCAGCTTCGGCGGCTACGGTGTCTTCCTGAACTCCACCGGCAACTCGAACGGGGTCAACGTCACCACCGTGAGCGGCGACATCACCTTCCGGGGCGATTCCATCGGCACCTCGGACGCCATCTCCCTGGGCGGCAGCGCCACCAGCACCAACTCGGTGAACAACATCGCCTCGCAAGGCGGCAACATCACGCTGATCGGCAACTTTCATTCCCCGAACGTTGCGGAGCTTGACCACGGTATCGCCATCCAGAACGTCGCCAACCGCATCCAGACCACCGGCTCCGGCAATGTGACGTTGACCGGCAATGCCGCCGACCAGGGTAACGGCGTCAGCATCTACGGCGGTGGAAAGGCTTTGGTCAGCGTCGAGAACGGCGCGCTGGCGATCACCGGTACCAGCGTCTACGGAGACGGTGTGGGTGTGCTCACCGGCAACAACGTCATACGCGCTACCGGCAGCGGCTCGGTGAGTGTGGCCGGCAGTTCCACCTACGGCAGCGGTGTCACCATCTACCCCTCGACGGCGACCAGTTCCGCCGCCATCTCGACAGTTTCGGGCAAGCTCTCGGTCACGGGAAACAGCAGTGCGGGGTCGGGCGCGCCTGCGGTCCTGCTGCGAAGCGCGGCCTCAGGGGCTGCGAACGGGATCAGCATCACTTCGGGCAGTGGCGACATTGATATCAAGGCGACGACCGCCGGCTCCGGCGAGGGACTCTCCATTGTCGGCAGCAGCGCCGGCGCCTTCAATACCGTCAGCACCGGCGGCAGCGGGAACCTGAGCGTTGCGGCTTCGGGTGGCAGCTACGGCGTGCGCATAGACGGCGGCACCAACAGGCTGCAGGTGGAAAACGGCCTTTTGTTCATCAACGCCAGCACGCCGAACGGGCAGGCCTTTAGCCAGTCCTCGGACGTCACGACAATTGTCGCCACCGGCTCCGGTACCGTGCTGCGTAACCTCGGCGGCAGAATGGTCAGCAGCCTGACCAATGCGGACTCCGCAGCCGCCACGGCCGCGCTGCAGACCGAAATGACCGGCAGCGACTGGATGGCTCCTCTGGCCGGCGACAGCACGCCACAGGGTTCCGGCAACAGCACGGACAGGCTGACCATTTCCGTGCTGTCATCTGACACCAACCTCAATGCGTCCGCCGCGGGCAAAGACGATGCAACGCCCTGAGCTTCGACCAGAGTCCATCTCCTCGATGTCGCCACGCCGCACCCTTCGGTTTGTGCTGGGTTCCTTGCTGCTCGTGTCTTTGTCCGGGGCGGCCTTTGCCGCGGACAAGAAAGCCGCAAAGGCCGAGCGCGACAACTTCCATTTTCTCGGTGAGATGAACAAGGCCTCCACCGTAATGGTGGTGGAAGCCAAGATTGTTCCACCCGAGCTCGGCAAAAAAATCGCGCGCGCGGTCGACCAGGTGATCAAGGACGGCAACCAGCCTGGCGCCCGGCGCCCGGGGGACTACCTGCAGTACGAACCGCTGGTCCTGGCGCTGGCCGGCCCCGACGGTTCACGCATGCATTCCGGCCGTAGCCGCCAGGACATGCTGTCCACCACGCGGCGCCTGATGCAACGCGAGCGCGCGCTGGCCCTGATGGAGGCGATGATCACATCGAAGGCGCAGTTGCTGGCAGTGGCCGAGAAAAACCTGGACACCATCGTGCCGGCCTATACCAATGGCGTGCAGGCCCAGCCCACCACCTATGCGCACTACCTGCTGGCCTTTGCCTCGGTCTTCGGGCGCGACAGCGAGCGCCTCAAACAGGCTTATGCGCGCCTGAACATGAGCCCGCTGGGTGCGGGCGCATTGGGCACCTCGAGCTTTCCGGTGAATCGCCAGCGCCTGGCCGAGCTGCTGGGTTTTGACGCTGCGGTGGAAAACTCCTACGACGCCGCCCAACTCGGCGCGCTGGACCAGGGCGTGGAACTGGTGGGCCTGTGCAGCAACGCGGCGCTGACCATAGGCGTGCTGGTGCAGGACATGCATACCCAATATCACCAGACCGTTCCCTGGATCACCATCCAGGAAGGGCGGCTCACCGGCACCAGCAGCATCATGCCGCAAAAGCGCAACCCTTACGCGCTGAACGTGCTGCGGCTGCAGGCCAGCGAGGTGATGGGCGGGGCCTTCACCTACCAGCTGGAGGCGCACAACGTCACGCCCGGCATGCCCGACTACAAGCGCGACCAGGTCGAAAAAACCCTGGACCTCACGGCCGATGCCTTTGTGAAGCTGGCCGACCTCATGAACAACCTCGTCATCGACCGCAACCGCGCCCTGCAGGAAGTCGACGCCGATTACTCCACCACCACCGAACTGGCCGACATCCTGCAGCGCGATGCCGACGTTCCCTTCCGCGTCGGCCACCACTTCGCCTCGGACCTCGTCAGCTATGGGCGCACCCACAAACTCAAGCCCGCCGAGATTCCTTTTGACGTGGTCAAGCAGTTGTATGCCGATGCGGTGAAGGTTTTTGATTTCCCGAAAGCGGAATTTCCGCTGACGCAGGAGCGCTACCGGACTTCGCTGACCGCGCAGAACATGCTGGCCTCCAGCAAGGGCCTGGGCGGTCCGCAGCGCGCGGAAACCGTGAGGATGCTGGCGGCCGAGAAGAGCCGGCTGGAACAGGATGCCGCCTGGCTCAAGGGGCAGCAAGACAAGCTTGCGCGCGCCCAGGAAAAGCTGGACCGCACTTTTTCCGGGCTAGTCCAGTGAGGTTCATGACATTCAGGGCGGCAGCGGTAATACTGTCGTCGTGGGCCGAAGGGGACTGTTGAGGGAAGGGCGCCATGGCTGAGGATATTTTTTCGCTGGAGAACTTTGAGTACCTGTGCTATTCACGGCAGCAGGAGCCGGCCGCGCGGGAGCTGGTCAAGCTGCTGCTGCTCATCGACAGGAATTACGGCAACCTGGACGGCAACTTCGCGCTCAGCCTGTCTGCGGCCATCGGCGTACAGGAGCGCGATGCGCACGGCCTGACCCGCATCACCAGCGCCATCTCGGCCTTGTTTTCCGACCCGAGCTTTCACGTCACGCCCGGTGGCTTCGGGCAGTTCATCAACTTCCAGCGCTGGCTCTCGGCGCTGTTCGCCGCCAGCCCCTTCGTCAACTGCGACCACATCCTGAAGTCGCTCAACTTCCTGGGCCCTGGTGCGCCGGAGTTCCATGTGAGCGAGCAGGACCTGGTGAAGTTCTGCATCCTGTATTCGCCCGAATCGGAAATCCCGCTGGACGCGGAACTGCTGTGGAGGCAGAACAAAAAACTGGCCGCGGCACTGTTCACGGCCCTGCTGTCGCCGCGCTTTCTCGGCTCGCCCGCCGCGCATTCGAAACGCGAAGCGTTGCTGGCATGGCTGCCCGGCCACCTCGAGGAAATCGAAACACTGGACCTGCTGCCGCTGGGCATTTTGCACGACGTGTACATGCATTGCAGCTATGCCGACCAGCCCGGCCGCCACGAAATCAAACGCCCCATCAATCGCCTGATCCGCAGGAAGCTCGATGCGCTGGGCCTGAGCCGCGTGCCGCCCATCCCGGCCCGGACCAGCAAGGAGAAACCCATCATGCTGGTGCTGCTCGAATGGTTCTCCGGCGGGCATTCGATTTACCGCACGCATTCCCGAACGCTGGAGGCCGCGCGCAGGCACTTCAACGTGGTGGCCGTCGCCTACTCCGGCAACATTGATGAAGTCGGCCGGGCGGTGTTTGACGAGGTCGTGGATTTTGAGGCGCCCAATGACATGATCGCCTGCCTGCGCCAGCTGCATACGCTGGCTTGCGCCCTCAAGCCCGCCGTGTTCTATATGCCTAGCGTCGGCATGTTTCCCATCACCATGTTCGCGGCTAACCAGCGGTTGGCGGCCGTGCAGGTGGCGGCGCTCGGCCATCCTGCCACCACGCATTCCGACCGCATCGACTACATCAGTGTGGAAGACGATTTTGTCGGTGACCCCGCCTGCTTCAGCGAAACCCTGCTGCGCCTGCCCAAGGATGGGCAGCCTTACCGGCCCTCGGCCATCGAGGTCTCGCTGGCAAGGCCTGAGCGCCAGGAGTCGGATGTGGTCAACATCGCCATCGCCGCGACCACGATGAAGCTCAACCCGAAATTCCTGCAGGCCTGCCAGAAGATACACGCGGGTTCACGCAGGCAGGTGCGCTTTCATTTTTTGATCGGGCAGGCGACCGGCCTGATCTACCCACAGGTGCGCAGGGTGATACGCCGCTACTTGCCGCATGCCGAGGTTTACGCGCACCAGCCGTACCCGGACTACCTCGCCATCTTCAACCGCTGCGACATGTTTCTCAGCCCTTTTCCCTTTGGCAACACCAACGGCATTACCGACGCGGTGACGGTCGGCTTGCCCGGCGTGTGCAAGACGGGCCTCGAGGTGTTTGAACATATTGACGAAGCCCTGTTCCGGCGCCTGGGCCTGCCCGGCTGGAGCATTGCCGCCAGCGTGGAAGACTACGTCGTCGCCGCCATACGCATGGCCGACAGCTACACCGAGCGCGCCGAACTCTACCGCCGGCTGGAAAAGCCCGAGTGCCTGGACATTCTGTTCCAGGGCCGCGCGGAATGCCTGGGTGATCGCCTGTATCAGATCTGGTCGGCGATGGGTGAGAAGGCCTTGCCCGACAAGGCCTGATTCATGGCATCGCGGTCCAGCGCTTTTTCCCAGGCGCAGACGACGATGCAGCCCACGCAGTTGCCGATCACGTTGGTCAGTGAGCGGCACTTCATCAGCCGCTCTATGCCCAGCAGCAGCACGATGCCCGTCACCGGGATCAGGTCCAGGCTGGCCAGCGTCGCGGTCAGGGCCACAAAGGCCGAGCCGGCGATGCTGGTGGCGCTCTTGGACGTCAGCATCGCGATGCCCAGCAGCGAGAGCAGCGGCCAAAAGCCCAGCTCGACGTGCGATATCTGCGCCAGGAACACTGCCGCCATCGCGATGTAGATGCTGCTGCCGTTCAGGTTGAAGCTGTAGCCCGTGGGCAGCATCAGGCGCACCACCGGTTTGGCGCAACCCATTTTTTCGAGCTTGGTGACCAGGCCCGGCAGTGCGGCGATTGATGAGCTGGTGAAAAAGACCAGCGTCAGCTCTTCCTTCATATAGGCGATGAGGCGGAAGATGTTGCAGCCGGCGGCACGCGCCAGCAGGCCCAGCATGACGCAGACAAACAGGATGCTGACGAGGTAGATCGCGCCGACAAAATTCAGCAGCGGCAGCATGGAGGAGATTCCGTAGCGGCCGATCATGAAGGCCATGGCGCCAAAGGCGGCCAATGGCGCCAGTTTCAGCACCATGGCAACCATGCCTTGCAACACCTGCTGTACCGACTCCACAAGTTCCAGCAGCCCGCGGCCGCGCTCGCCCACGTGCCCCAGTGCGATCCCTGAGAGCAGCGCCAGCAGCAGGACCTGCAGGCTGCTGTTGCCGGCAAAGGCACCCACGAAAGTTGAGGGGATGATGTCGAGGAAAAATTTGGTGGCGCTTTCCGGGGCCGGTGTGGGCGCCGTGCCCTGTACCGAGTCAGCGGCGAACAGCGGCTCAAAGCCTTTGCCGGGCGCCAGCAGTGTCGCGCCCATGATGCCCACCGCCAGCGAGACCAGGGTCATGGCCTCGAAGTAGACGATGGCCTTGATGCCCACCTTGGTGGCCTGCAGCTTGTTTCGCATGCCGGCGATGCCGGACACCACCAGGCAGAAAATCAGCACGCCGATCAGCATGCCGACCAGGCGCAGGAATGCGTCGCTCAGCGGCTTCATCTGCACGCCGGTCGAGGGGCAAAAGTGCCCCAGCAGCATGCCGGCGATAAAGGCGATCGCCATCAGCGAGATGGGATGCCGAAGCGTTGTTCTTAGTCTTTCCATTGAGAGCCCAGTCTACGGGCGATCATCCCCCGGATCCCGGAGAGCCGCGCCGTACGGTTGTTTTGCGCGGATGGACGGCAAGTGTAAAGACGCCAAAGCGTCACCCGGTGCCGCGGGCATATACCTAGAATCCCGAAAGGGCATTTCCGATACCAGAAAAAGATGGGCTGACGCGATGGAGCTGAGACACCTGCGCTACTTCCTGATGGTTGCCGAGGAGCAGCACTTCACGCGTGCCGCCGAACGGCTGAACATGCAGCAGCCGCCCCTGAGCCACCAGATCCGCCTGCTGGAAGAAGAGCTGGGTTTTGAGCTGTTTCGCCGCCATCCCAAAGGCGCGGCATTGACAGCCGGAGGTGCCGTATTTGTGAAAGAAGCCCAGGCCATACTGCGCGGCGTTGAGCAGGCCGCGGCCCGCGCCGCGCGCGCCGCACAGGGTTTTGAAGGCACGCTGGCCATCGGCTTTACCAGCTCGGCAGCGGCCCACCCCTTGATTCCGGGTGTGATCCGGGCCTACCGCGATGCCTATCCCAATGTCCACCTGGACCTGAGGGAGGCCAATGCGGCTGAGTTGACCGAGGGCATAGACAGGGGAAAGGTCAATGTCGCCATCCTGCGCACGCCCGTCAGCCATCCGCGCGGCGTGAGCTTTTTCTCACTGCTGGAAGAAGAGATGCTGCTGATCCTGCCGGTGGGCCACGCGCTGGTGGCGGGGGCAGCCAAAGGCAAGATGCCCGTTATCGACTTGAAGTCGCTGGCCGATGAAGAGTTCATCCTGGTGCGCAGGCATGGTGCGCCGGGCATGTATTCAAACCTGATAGAAGCTTGCGAGCAAGCGGGTTTCACGCTCAAGATCGCCTCGGAAGTTGAGCGCATGCTGACCAACATCAGCCTGGTCGCGGCCGGCGCGGGCGTTTCGGTTGTGCCTGCGTCGATGAAGGATTTTCACCGCCAGAGCGTGGTGTACTGCCGCATCCGCAATGCCAGGCCGGCGCTGATGGCGCCCATCACCCTGGTGAGCCGGCAAGACAACAACTCGCCGGCTGAGAAGAATTTCCTGGACCTGGCCAAGTCCCTGGCGCTGCGGCACAAACCCGAAGACTAGGCGATAGGGGCTCGATTGCGCAGGCAGCCTGTGCATCGGCTCGCTGGCGGTTCAGTGCTATCTGCGAAGATAGCGTGCTTTATTTCAAGCAGACCCAGGAGCAGGCATGCAAGACGATATCCACACTGAGAGGCTTCTGGCCTCCCCGCGCGCATGACGACGAGCGGGCAACTGGGTTTTGGTTTTGACGAGGGCATGTTGGCGATGGCCGCCGAGGCCGCTGCTGCCAAGTTGCGCAAACCAAGGACGCCCAGGCCCAGGGCGCCACAACCCGAGGTCTTGAAAACCGGGGACGCTGCCCGTGCGGAGCCGGCCAACAGCCCGGAAGCCATGGCCCTGGCGCTGGAACGCCACCCCGACTACCGGGTGCTCAGGCGCCTGGTGCCGGCCGCGGCGTTTGCCCATGTGCCGCAGGGGCCGATCGCCCATGTGGTGATCCTGGACACCGAAACCACGGGCCTGGACGTTTCCCGCGACCAGATCATGGAGCTTGCGTTGCTGCGCATCCAGGTCGACACGCAAACGGGCCTGGCAACAGGGCCGGTGCAGGTGTACGACGGCCTGCGCGACCCGGGCATGCCGGTGCCGAAAATCGCGCGCGAGATCACCGGTATCACCGACGAGATGCTGGCGGGTCGGCAGCTTGACATGGCGCGCGTCGACAGCCTGCTGGAGGGTGTGGACCTGGTCATCGCGCACAACGCGGGTTTTGACCGCCCCTTTGTGGAGGGCTTGATTCCGGGGGCGCAGGCCTTGAACTGGGCCTGTTCCTTCGCCGACATCGACTGGACGGCGGCCGGCCGCAGCTCGGCCAAGCTCAGCTCGCTGGCGTGCGAACTCGGATGGTTTTACGATGCGCACCGTGCCGAGACGGACTGCCACGCATTGCTCACGGTGCTGGCGGCCGAACTGCCGGGCCAGGGCGTGAACGGCCTGGCGCACCTGCTGGCCTGCGCCCGCCTGCCCAGCTACCGCCTTCAGGCGACCGGAGCGCCTTTCGCGGCCAAAGACCTGCTCAAGAATCGCGGCTACCGCTGGGACGGGACGGCCAAGGTCTGGCACACGCGCCTGGGCGGCGATGACGCGCTGCAAGCCGAATGTGAATGGCTGCAGAAACAGGTCTACGGTGGCCGCGCCGCGCGCCTGGCTTGGGAGCGTTTCGACGCCGCAAGCCGCTATTCAGGCCGGGCCGGTACGCCGGGCTGGGCCCAGCTCAATAGCTAGCGGTGACGGCCCGCCGGGAACATTCCCGAGCCGCCAATGTCAGACTGATTTAGGGATGAATCCAGGAGCTGCCCTCATGAATATCTTTCAAACTGTTTCCGGCGCGGCACTTGCCGCGCTGCTGGTCGCGGGCTGTGCCACCACCGCTGTGCAGCCCGGGATGTCACGCGAACAAGTCCTCGCCAGTTACGGAACGCCCACGCGCACGGTCCCGCTGGCCTCCGGCACCCGCCTGCAATACTCCGCGCAGCCGGGAGGACAGACGGCGACCATGGTCGACCTCGATGCCGCCGGCAAAGTCGTCAGCGCCAGGCAGGTGCTGAACCTGCAGGACTTTTCACGAATCGAAATCGGCAAGTGGACGCGTGATGACGTGGAGCGTGAGTTCGGGCGGCCCGCGTCGACAGACCGTGTGCACAACTGGCGCGGCGATGTCATGACCTATCGCTGGCTGGATATTGACCAGGACAAACTCTTCTGGGTTTACCTGGACCCCGGCAAGGTGGTGCAGCGAACCGGCCAGGGCATGGAGATCCCGATCCGGATGAACGACCGCGATTAAAGGGCGCCTTCAGTCGCGCGCTGCCACGCGGCCGATCTCGGGCCAGCGGTGGTGCAGATACATCCACGCCATCAGGCCTATGCACATCAGGCCCAGCGACATCCCGGCCAGGGCAGGCGTGGAGTGCATCACCAGCGGCGCGATGACACCGGCCACGATGCCGTTGGCGGTCGAGCCTATAAAGGCCTGCAGCGAAGACGCCATACCGCGCCGCTCGGGGTAAAGATCCAGCACCAGCAGGGTGACCACGGGCACCATCAGCGCCCAGCCGAAGGCGAATATCGCGATGGGGAACAGTGCCCATGAGGCATGCGGCGTGAAGAGCAGGTTGGCGGCCAGATTGAGCACCGAAACCACCAGCATGACAACAAAGCCGTGACGTATCTGCTGCTTGGGCGCGATCTTGCCCGCCAGGCGGCCGCTCAGCCACGCGCCGGACATGATGCCGGAAATCGTAAGCAGAAAAAACCAGAAGAACTCGGTCGGCTGCAGCGCCAGATGGTCGCCCAGGAAGGCCGGCGCCGACAGCACGTACAAAAACATGCCGTTAAAAGGCACGCCGCTGGCCAGCGCCAGCAGCAAAAAGCGCGGGCTGGAGCCCAGCTGCCAGTAGCCGCGCATCAGATGCCGGATTTCAAAAGGCTGGCGGTCCAGCGGCGGCAGCGTTTCGGGCAGGAAGCGGAAGTTGGTCGTCCAGAGCACCACGCCCACGCCGGTGAGGAACCAGAAGATGCTGTGCCAGCCCAGGTGCACAAACAGCCAGCCGCCGACGATGGGCGCCAGCGCGGGCGCCACGCCGAAATAAATCGTCACCTGGCTCATGACCTGCTGGGCCTGGGCCGGCGGGTACATGTCGCGTATCACGGCGCGTGAGACCACGATGCCGGCGCCCGTCGACAGGCCCTGCATGGCCCGGAAGAAGACCAGCTGGCCAATGCTTTGCGAGAGCGCGCAGCCGGCCGAGGCCAGCGTGAACAGCGCGATGCCCCACAGCACCACCGGCCGGCGGCCGAAGCTGTCGGCCAGCGCGCCATGGAACAGGTTCATGAAGGCAAAGCCGAACAGGTAGGCCGACAGCGTCTGCTGCATCTGCACCGGGGAGGCGCCCAGCGATTGCGCAATGCCGGAAAATGCCGGGATGTAGGTGTCTATGGAAAACGGCCCCAGCATGCCGAGGACGGCCAGCAGGGCAGCAAGTGTCCAGCGCGGCGCGCGCCAGAGCTGGTCGGCATTGGGGTTCATGTGTTTTTGAGTTTGAGGGCGGTTTCGTAGAGTTCGTTGCGTCCCAGGCCGGTGATGTCGGCGGCCAGCTTTACGGCGGTCTTCAGCGGCAGTTCGGCCAGCAGCAATCGGAGCACGCGCGTGCCGTCCTCGGCGCTCTCGGGTGCGGCAGAGGGGTGAAGCACCAGGGCGAACTCGCCGCGCGTACGCTGCGGCCCTGCGGCCAACCAGGCTGCGAAGTCCTGTGCCGGCACGGTGGCGATTTCTTCAAATTGCTTGGTCAGCTCGCGCCCTACCGTGACGAGGCGTTCACCCAGCACGGCCATGGCGTTCGCCAGTACTTCGATGCGATGCGGCGCCTCCAGGATCACGATGGCACGCACATCGGCCTGCAGCGCGGCGATGGCTCGGTCGCGCTCGCCCGCTTTGCTGGGCAGGAAGCCGGCAAACACAAAACCCGTCTCGCCGCCCGGACTGCCAAGCCCGGCCACGCTCAGCACGGTGGTCACGCTGCTGGCGCCCGGCAGGGGCATGACGGCCAGCCCGGCCGCGCGCACGGCGGCCACCAGGCGCGCGCCCGGGTCGCTCACGGCGGGCGTTCCGGCATCGCTGACATAGGCCACGCGCTCGCCGCGCTGCAGGCGCTCAATCACCAAGCCGGCGGCCTCGGCTTCGTTGTGTTCATGTACCGCGAGCAGCGGCTTGTCGATGCCGTACTGGCGCAGCAGGGGCTGAGAGTGGCGCTTGTCTTCGCACGCGATCGCATCCACCAGTTGCAGCACCTGCAGCGCGCGCAAGCTGATGTCGGCCAGGTTGCCGATGGGCGTGGCCACGACATACAGTGCGCTTTCCGGATAATGCTGCATCCCCGCCGCGGCGCGCGCCGCATTCAGTGCCAGGTCGAAAGAAGCGTTCAATGTGGTTTTCCAGAAAACAGGTTTCCAAGGTGCCGCCGGTGGCCGCGGCCGCCGGGGCGCGGCCCTTGCCCGGTCAGGTTACCACCAAGTCGCGGGGCGATGCCGCCGAGTCCGCCGCGCGGGCTTACCTGCTGCGCGCCGGCCTGTGCTTTGTGGAGGCCAATTATCGAACGCCAGGCCGTGGCGGCGGTGAAATCGACCTGGTGATGCGCGCAGTCGACGGCACGCTGGTGTTTGTGGAAGTGCGCCAGCGGGCGGATGACTCGCATGGCGGCGCTGCGGCCAGCATCAGCGGAGCCAAGCAGCGACGCATCGTGCTGGCGGCGCGCCACTACCTGATGCGCTTCGCGAGCCCGCCGCCCTGCCGGTTTGATGTGGTGCTGGTCAAGGGCGCGATGGGCGATAAAACAGGCGCGGCTATCGAATGGTTGCCCGCCGCCTTCGACGCTTCGTGAACACTGCGCACCGGCAGCGCGGCGGTTGCTTCGTCAGGCCTGGAGTTCCTGGAATTCGCTCGGATGCACGGTCTCGATCATCTGGTTGTCGCGCAGGAAGGTGACGATCCAGTGCCCGAATTTTTGCGTGAAATGCACCGGGACCGTCTCGTTGAGGGCGAGCGCAATCGATTGCCGGACCGGCAGGTCGATGTCGCGTTGGTCCTGGGGCGGCACGTCGACGCGTATCAGCATGAAGGTGCCTCGATCCTGGAGCTCCACGCTCGGAAACGACCATCGCGCGGCCGTCGCCCGCACAAAGGCGGTGGCGACCTGGCTGACGACTTCCGGATCAAAGACGGGACTGCTCATGGGTGTGGAGAACTGGGTGGGTAAGTAACCGTATGTATCGAATGATCGCCCAAACTTTCCTTAAGCGGCGGCCGCGTGCCACGATTTTCAGGATGGACCGGGCATAGTTCCTGGAACTAATTCCGGTTTTCCGCGCTGCCGTTCACGGCGTCCCTCAGGCGCCAGGTCCGGTCTTGGCGATGAAGGGCAAGGATCACCCGCTATCATTGGCGCATGCTTGAACAACGCATAGAACAACAGTTTATTGACAGCGCCGACCTCAAGTACCAGGCTGCACAGGTTTTGTCCAAGCCGGTCGCGGCGGCGGTGCAGGCCATCCTGGCCAGCGTCACCAGCGGCGGCAAGGTCCTGGCCTGCGGCAACGGCGGATCGGCCGCCGACGCCCAGCATTTCGCGGCCGAATTTGTCGGCCGCTATGAACGCGAGAGGCCCGAGCTGGCCGCGATCGCCCTGACGACCGACAGCTCCATCCTCACCGCGATCGCCAACGACTACGATTTTTCGGTCATCTTTTCCAAGCAGGTTCGCGCGCTGGGTAGCGCAGGCGACGTCCTGCTGGCCATCAGCACCAGCGGCAATTCGGCCAATGTGCTGGCCGCCATCGAAGCCGCCCACGAACGCGAGATGACCGTGGTGGCCCTGACCGGCCGCGGCGGCGGCAAGATTACCCATGCCCTGCGTGAAACCGATGTGCATATCTGCGTGCCGCATGAGCGGACCGCGCGTATCCAGGAAGTGCACCTTCTCGTCCTGCATTGCATCTGCGATGGTGTGGACACCCAGTTACTTGGCGACCAGGAGACCTCTGTATGAAACGTGTTCCGTTGAAACGGCTGACTTTGGCCATTGTTACCGCCACCTTGCTTGGCACCACCCTGACGGGCTGCTTCCCGCTGGTCGTGGGCGGCGTCGCGGGCGGCGCGCTCGTGGCGACCGACCGCCGTACCTCGGGCGCGCAGCTCGAGGACGAAGGCATAGAGCTGCGTGCCACCAGCCGTATCCGCAGCAATGTCGGCGAGCGCGTGCACGTCAACCTGACCAGCTACAACCGGCAGGTGCTGCTCACGGGTGAAGTGCCCAACGCCCAGGACAAACAGCTGGTCGAGCAGATCGTGGCGCGTGTGGAAAACGTGAGCTCGGTGGTCAACGAACTGGCCATCATGGGCAACTCGACCCTGACGCAGCGTTCCTCCGACACGCTGGTCACGGGCCGCGTGAAGGCCATGTTGGTCGATGCGCGTGACCTGTCTTCCAACGCCTTCAAGGTGGTGACGGAGCGCGGCACGACCTACCTGATGGGCCGCGTCACGCAGCGTGAGGCTGATCGGGCCACCGAGGTAGTACGGTCTACACCCGGTGTGCAGAAAGTCATCCGGATTTTCGAGGTCATCAGTGAGGAAGAGCTGGCGCGTATGCTGCCGGCCAAGCCTGCCGCGCAGCCGGCCCAAAGCAACAAGCCTGCTGGCAGCTGATACAAAAGACAAAAGCAAAGCGGCCGCACCGGGCAACCGGCGCGGCCGTTTTTCATTTTGAGGTTTTACCCCTTCTCCCAGAGGGAGAGGGAATATGAGAGGACGAAGCCCAGGGGGTTGTGCGAGGGGCGCTACTTTTACTTGAGGCGCTTGATCAGGCTGGAAGTATCCCAGCGCTGGCCGCCCATGGCTTGCACGTCCGCGTAAAACTGGTCGACCAGGGCGGTGACGGGCAGGCGGGCGCCGTTGCGTTTGGCTTCGTCGAGCACCAGGCCCAGGTCCTTGCGCATCCAGTCGACGGCGAAGCCGAAGTCGAATTTGTCGGCGACCATGGTTTTGCCGCGGTTGTCGAGCTGCCAGCTTTGCGCTGCGCCCTTGCCGATCACTTCCAGCACCTGGTTGACGTCGAGGCCGGCCTTCTGGCCGAAGGCGACGGCTTCGCTCAGGCCCTGCACCAGCCCGGCGATGCAGATCTGGTTGACCATCTTGGTGAGCTGGCCCGCGCCGCTGGCACCCATCAAGGTGAAGGCCTTGGAAAACGCCATGCCGGCGGGCTTGACGGCATCAAATGCCGCCGCGTCACCGCCGCACATTACGGTGAGCGCGCCGTTCTGTGCGCCGGCCTGGCCGCCCGACACCGGGGCGTCGATGAATTGCAGGCCCAGCTTGGCCGCCGCCGCGTAAAGTTCGCGCGCCACATCGGCCGAGGCCGTGGTGTGGTCGACAAAAATGGCGCCCGGCTTCATGCCGGCGAAGGCGCCGTCCGCGCCCAGGGTAACGGCGCGCAGGTCGTCGTCATTGCCGACGCAGCAAAACACGATATCGGCGCCGGCTACCGCCAGGCGGGGCAGGGCGGCGTGCGCCGGCTTGTTCGTCGACGCGAACTCGGCGACCCATGCGGCAGCCTTGGCCGGGCTGCGGTTGTAGACCGTGACACTGTGGCCGGCCAGCGCCAGGTGCCCGGCCATGGGGTAACCCATGACACCCAGGCCCAGGAAGGCGACCTGGCGGGCGGAAGAGGGTTCGTAGGTTTTGGGGTTGGTAGATGGCACAGTGAAATCTCTCCAAGTCCGTCGGTTTAAAGTTGAGCAGCAATGATTATGGCTTGGTCGCGTGGTTTGTCTCAGAGGGCCAGCTTTGGGCGCGAAGAGGGCCCACTTTTCATTTTGTGCTCCCCGCGGCGGACCCACAACCTGTAGCCCCGCATCCCCTCACGGGCTGTACTGCATCAAGCCGTTTCCAAAAGACCAGTTTTCCCGGGGCGTTTCAACCAGGTTGATGATGACGTCCGCCGCGCTGAAGCTGCATTGCGACGAGGCTTGCCGCGCGGTTTCCGAAAATAGCGCCTTCTTCATCTCCAGTGAACGGCCGGGTGCGCAGAATATCTGAATGAAGGCCACATGGGCGGAGTGCCTGACACCGAGGAACTCCTCGGAGCAGATGAGTTCGTGCGGCGTGCGCCGCGTAAGTATCTGGAAGCGATCCGGCATTGGGACATTGAAGGTGTCTACCAGGGCCTGATGCACAAGCTGGGAGATTGCTGAACACTCTTCGTCCGATGTGGTATCCGGAAGGTCGATTCGTACGAGCGGCATGGGTTTCCTTTCGATTGATTGGCACGCGTGTTGTGGCGCTCTGAGGTGGATGCGGGCGCGAGTGGGGCTGACTCCTCAGCTTGCCTGGCCTGCGGCCGCCCCGATGGCGCGTCCCAGGTCGGCGTTGGTATAGGCCTTGCCGGCAATTCCCCAGGCACCGTCAACGGCGTAGGTCACGTTGACGAAGGTGCGCTCTCTCGGGTGTCCACCCGCCTTGAGTTCATCAATAATGTCCGTGGCCACTTTGACGAAGCGGCTTTTCACAGACTCGTCTGGAAAAGTGACGGAGGGAACCTTGACCTCAATGACCGCGAGCGACTGGGGTCTGCCGCCGGCATAGCTGTGTTCTTCAGGGTAAATATCGACATGCCCGATGACTGTGGGAGCCAGGAATGCGTTTCCGCCGAGGCCATGTACCTGCAACAAGGCGTCCGCGATCCTGGAGAAAACCTCACGTTCGCCGGCCGCTGTTAAAAGCCCCCGGGATAGCTGGATGGAGATGGGCATAAAAGTCCTTTGATGGTTGACGGTGCAATATGTCCGTGCGGTGTGAACTGTGCCCAGAATGCCTCCCGTTGGAAACATCTCAGAATGCATAATGCTTGTGTCAAATCTGCACAAGCATGAAAAATCTCAGCCTGGATGATTTCGCGCTGTTTTCACAACTTGCATCCGCACAGTCGCTCTCGACGGTAGCGAGGGAGCGCAATGTTGCGGCCAGCCATATGTCGCGTTCGCTGGCGCGCATGGAGGCCCAATGCGGCCTGCGGCTGATGCATCGGACCACCCACAGCCTTTCCCTTACCGACGAAGGAGAGGTTTTCCTTGAATATGCCCAGCGCATTCTTGCCGAGCACAGGCAGTTGCAAAACAGTTTCGCCAGCCGAAGCCGGTCGGTGGCGGGTACGGTGCGCTTGAGCATCAGCCAACTTCTTGCTGAATATGTATTGATCCCGGGGTTGGGCAAGTTGCGAGCCCTGCATCCGGAATTGAAACTGGACCTGCACCTTGACGATCGCCTTGTCAGCATGGCAGATGAGGCGGTCGATATCGTTGTGCGGGCGGGTGTCGCACCTCCACAGACAGCCGTTGCCAGAAACCTGGGGAGCCATGGGCGGGCGTTGTATGCTTCACCCGGGTACCTCAGGAAGCATGGAGTTCCCCGTACACCGGCGGATCTTCAATCGCATAGTCTGATATCAAATACCGCTTCGATTACCCATAACCAATGGGATTTTGCAGACGGTAAGGCTGTCAGCACACTTGCAGTTCAGGGGCAGTTGCGCGTCAATAGTAGCGCGGCAGTGGTGTCGCTTGCATTGGCTGGAGCGGGTATTGCCCGCATCAATGATGTTATCGGCCGCACGCTGGTGGCGCAGGGCCGGCTGAGGCCGGTGCTGGCCCGGTACGCGGTAAGCGGTGCTTATTCAATTGATGCGGTGATCCTGGCCGAGCGCCATCGGGCCCCCAAAATTCGCGCCACCATCGATTACCTTCAGGCCTGCTTCGTGGATTTCACTTCTTCTGGTGTGGCTCCCGGCCACACTAAAACCGGTGGTTCAGCGGTTTAAACGATGGCGAAATTTTCGGTGCCGGCGGACAGGTCGACGGACTTGGCGCGTTGCGAGTTCAGCTTGATCTGCAGGCGCAGGTCGTTCACCGAGTCGGCATTGCGCAGGGCGTCTTCGTAGGTGATGAAGTGGCTTTCGAAGGCGTCGTACAAGGCCTGGTCGAAGGTCTGCATGCCCAGGTTGCGGCTCTTCTTCATGATCTCCTTGATCTCGGAGACTTCGCCCTTGAAGATCAGGTCGGAGATCAGCGGCGAGTTGAGCATGACCTCCACCGCGGCAAAGCGGCCCTTGCCGTCCTGCTTGGGCACCAGTCGCTGCGAGATCATGGCCTTGAGGTTGAGCGACAAGTCCATCAGCAGCTGGGTGCGGCGTTCTTCGGGGAAGAAGTTGATCACGCGATCGAGCGCCTGATTGGCGCTGTTGGCGTGCAAGGTGGCCAGGCACAGGTGGCCGGTTTCCGCGAAGGCAATGGCGTGTTCCATGGTCTCGCGATCGCGAATCTCGCCCATCAGGATCACGTCGGGCGCCTGGCGCAGCGTGTTTTTCAGGGCGGCTTCCCAGCTGTCGGTGTCCAGGCCCACTTCGCGTTGCGTGATCACGCAGTTCTTGTGCGCGTGGACAAACTCCACCGGATCCTCAATCGTGATGATGTGGCCGTAGGACTGTTCGTTGCGCCAGTCCACCATGGCGGCCAGCGTGGTGGACTTGCCCGAACCGGTGGCGCCCACCAGGATGGTCAGGCCGCGCTTGCTCATCACCACTTCCTTGAGCACCTGGGGAACGCCCAGCCCGTCGATGGTGGGCAGCGTGGCGGGAATCGTCCGCATCACCATGCCGACCTTGCCTTGCTGGATGAAGGCGTTCACCCGGAAACGCCCCACGCCGGGCGGCGAGATCGCGAAGTTGCATTCCTTGGTGCGTTCAAACTCCGCCGCCTGCTTGTCGTTCATGATGGAACGCGCCAGCGCCAGCGTGTGGTTGGCGTTCAGCGGCTGGGGCGACACCTTGGTCACCTTGCCATCCACCTTCATGGCCGGCGGAAAGTCGCCCGTGATGAAGAGGTCGCTGCCATTGCGGCTGACCATGAGTTTTAGCAAGTCATTGATGAATTTACTGGCCTGGTCGCGTTCCATTTGCGGCTCCTTTAATCATTGATGCCCCACGCTGGTCACTTCGGGTACTGCGCTGCCCCCGAGGGCCGCTGCGCCTGCGGCCCGGCAAAGCCGGTTCCGCGGCCCCTGCTTGCATGGGGCAAGCCCACTGCGCGAGTGTCGTCCATCACTAGCCTGGGAAGTTTTCCGGGATTTTGGCTTTGCTGCGTGCTTCCGCCGGAGAAATGACGTTGCGCTTGACCAGGTCGGAGAGATTCTGGTCCAGCGTCTGCATGCCCGCGCTGTTGCCGGTCTGGATGGCTGAATACATTTGTGCGACCTTGGCCTCGCGGATCAAATTGCGGATGGCGCTCGTGCCCAGCATGATCTCGTGCGCGGCTACCCGCCCCGCGCCGTCCTTGGTCTTGCACAGTGTTTGTGAAATCACCGCTTGCAGCGATTCGGACAGCATGGCGCGGATCATTTCCTTTTCCTCTGCGGGGAACACGTCGATGATCCGGTCGATCGTCTTGGCGGCGCTGGAGGTGTGCAGCGTGCCGAAGACCAGGTGGCCGGTTTCAGCGGCCGACATGGCCAGTCGAATGGTTTCCAGGTCGCGCATTTCACCCACCAGGATGGCGTCCGGGTCTTCGCGCAGTGCGGATTTCAGCGCGGCGTTGAAGCTCAGGGTGTGCGGGCCGACCTCACGCTGGTTGATCAGGCATTTCTTGGATTCGTGCACGAACTCGATCGGGTCTTCCACCGTGAGGATGTGGCCGTACTCGGTTTCGTTCAGGAAGTTGACCATGGCCGCCAGCGTGGTGGACTTGCCCGAGCCCGTGGGACCGGTGACCAGCACCATGCCGCGCGGTTTGAGCGCCAGGTCGCCGAAAATCTTGGGGGCGTTGAGTTGCTCCAGCGTCAGGATCTTGGACGGAATGGTCCGCAGCACAGCGCCGGCGCCGCGGTTCTGGTTGAAGGCGTTGACCCGGAAGCGGGCCAGCCCGTCGATTTCGAACGAAAAGTCGACTTCCAGGAATTCTTCATATGTTTTGCGCTGGGTGTCGTTCATGATGTCATACACCATGGAATGCACCTGCTTGTGGTCTAAGGGGTCAATGTTGATGCGCCGCACATCACCGTGAACCCGGATCATGGGGGGCAAGCCAGCCGACAAATGCAAGTCAGACGCCTTGTTCTTGACGCTAAAGGCCAGCAACTGCGTGATATCCATCCCGGGACCCTCTTAAAAATGGTTTTCAACTAAAGTTTACAGTTCGATTATGACCATGATTGTTCGTAATCTCCAGCTTGTCCGTGACCGTATCACCACGGCCTGCTTTGCCGCCGGGCGTAACCCGGCCACGGTGCGGCTGCTGGCCGTGTCCAAAACCTTTGGTGCCGATGCCGTCGCCGACGCCGCTTCGGACGGGCAGCGGGCTTTCGGCGAAAACTACATTGCCGAGGGGGTGGAGAAAATTCTCGCGCTGCGCGGCCAGCCTGGCGGCGAGGCCCTTGAATGGCATTGCATAGGCCCGGTGCAAAGCAACAAAACCCGTCTGGTCGCCGAGCATTTTGACTGGGTGCAGTCGATCGACAGGCTCAAGATCGCCCAGCGCCTGAGCGAGCAGCGGCCTGCGAGCCTCCCGCCGCTTCAGGTCTGCCTGCAGGTCAATATTGACGGCGGCGCCAACAAATCGGGGCTGGCACCGGCCGAAGTACAAGCCCTCGCGAAGGAAGTTGCCCAACTGCCACGCCTGGTCTTGCGTGGGCTGATGGCCATTCCCGAACCGGCCGCCGATTTCGACGCGGCCTGCGCTGTGCATGCCAGGACCAAGGCTCTGTTCGACGCGGTCAATGCATCGGGTGTCATGCCGATACCAATGGATACCTTGTCTATGGGCATGACAGCGGACCTGGAGGCCGCCATCCATGCCGGCAGCACCATGGTCCGCGTAGGCACCGCCATCTTCGGAAGCCGGTAAGCCGCGACGTGGCGGGCTGACTTTCAATCGCCGTCGGCCCTGTCTTGCAGACCGCAGCCCAGGCAGAGCTTGGGCTTCTTCGCACTGTCCAGATGCGCGCAGGCGCATCCGGAGCCGCGGCGCTCAGCCCCCGCCCTCTCCCAGAGGGAGAGGGCGTAAGGCAAGCAAGGGCCGCGGAACTGGCTTTGCCAGGCCGCAGGCGCAGCGCCCCCTCGGGGGGCAGCGTATTACACGAAGTGAAAAGCGTGGGGGCTACTTCTTCGGAGGGGTGATGGGCTTGATAGTGCCGCAGTCGGCCGACAGCCATTTGCCCGTGGCGTCCATGGTCATCTTCTCGGGCTTGCCCTTGACGGTGGTCGTGGTGTTCATCTTCATGGTGTAGCCGGTGTCGCCGTTGAAGGTCATCACGCCTTCGCCGCTGGAAGGCGGCTGCGTACAGGCGTAAGAGAACTTCATGGTGTTGCCGCTGGCCGGCGAGCGGGTGGTCTTGCAGTCGCCTTGCTGCTGTTGCGGCATCTCATTGCGCTCGGCCATTTCCTTGGTGATGCATACCTTCATGGTCATTCCGCCGCCGGAACCCGGCGCCATGGACATGCCCTGTTTGGCCATCATGTCCTGCATCTGCTTGCGCTGTTCGGGCGGCATGCTGGCCATCTGCTTTTCCATGTTGGCCATGGCTTTTTCCATCTCGCCGGAGCTCGACTGCATTTTGTTGGTGATTTCCCACAAGCCGGGCTTGGTGGTTTGCGCATTCGCTCCGGCGGCAAGTGCCAGCGTGGAGGCTGCGAACACAAGAGAGATGGGTTTCATGGGCGCTCCTGGTGAGGTCTGCAAGGAAGGGATGTGGAATGAGCTCGCATTATGGCCAGGGCGCGCCCGGCTCAGCGCATGAATTTTCCGCCCCGCCCAATAATGGTCAGGTCGGTGAAGCGTGAGCCCTCATGGCTTTTGGGCGCGTAGTTCACGGTGAAGCCGCCCATGTTGAGGTCGCGCATTGACTCCAGCGCTGTGATGAAGCTTTCACGGGTCAGCGTCTTGCCTCCTGCACGCCGCAGGCCTTCGGTGAACACCTTGGCCGCGAGAAAGCCTTCCATGCTGGAGAAATCAAAATCCTTGTTGCCGGCTTCCGTCATTCGTTGCTGGTATTCGCGCACGATGCTGGAGGAGGGCGTGTAGGGGAAGGGCACGACCTGCGAAATGGTCACCCCGGCCCCGGCGTCGCCCAGTTCCTCGGCCAGGGCCTTGGAGCCGACAAAGCTCACATTGAAAAACTGCCCGCCATAGGCTTTGGCCCGAGCCTGCTTGATCAACGCGGCGCAGGATTTGTAGGCGCTGATCTGTATCACTGCCTCGGGCGCGGCCTTGAGGATTTCCGCCAGCGGCGCGGCCACGTCCACGCTGTTGCGCTCGACGGTCACACTCGCCGCGGGCTTGAGGTTGCGCTTGGCCAGCGCCCGCATCACGCCCTCCAGCCCGGCCTTGCCGTAGGAGTCGTTCTGGTAGAAGACGGCGATCTTGGTAATCCCGACGGTGCTCAGGTGCTGCACGATGCGCTCGGTCTCGTCAAAGTAACTGGCGCGGACATGAAAGATGTTGCGGTTGAAAGGCTCGCGCAGCGCCTGCGCGCCGGTGAAGGGGCCTATCAACGGAATGCCGGCTGCATTGATGGCCGGCACGGCGGCCAGCGTGGTCGGCGTGCCGACCGAGCCGAGCAAGGCGAACACCTTGTCCTCCTCGATCAGGGCTTTGGCTGCCGCGGCAGCCTTCTCGGGTTCGTAGCCGTCATCGCGTGAGACCAGCTTGAGGCTGCGGCCGTTGATGCCACCCGCGGCGTTGACTGCGTTGAAGTGCGCCAGTATGCCCAGCTGCATGCGCTTGCCCAGCTCGGCGGCGGGGCCGGTCTGGGCGGCGAACTGCCCGACCAGGATCTCGCTGTCGCTGACGCCCGTTTCCGCAGAATGCGCGGCGCCGGTGGCGGCCAGCGCCAGCAGCAGCGCGCCGAATCGGAACCATGGCTGGGTGTTCATCAGTAAGCCCTCCGAAGTTGTCGGCAGCCGGAGGTCCGGCGGCGACTTATGCAATGCTTCACCTAGGTGTTATGCCGCCAAGGTAGCCCAAGCCCGCTGGCTTGGCAACGCGGTTAGCCCCCGTTCTTGCAGTTTCAGCGCCCCAAAAGCAACAAAATGCCGCAAAAGTCTCGAATTATGCGGTCAGGGCTCCGAGGCGGAATTACACGCCCAGCGCCAGACGGGTGGTGTTTTTGACCTCTTCCATCACCGCATAGGTGCGGGTTTCACGCACGCCAGGCAGTTGCCAGAGGACGGTGCCGGCGAAAGAGCGGTAGGCCGCCATGTCGGCCATGCGGGTCTTGAGCAGGTAATCGAAGCCGCCGGCGACCATATGGCATTCGGTGATTTCATGGTGCACCTGCACGGCAGCCTTGAAGGCCTCGAACACATTGGGCGTGGTGCGGTCCAGCAGCACCTCCACAAACACCATCATGCCGGCGCCCAGCTTGAGCGGATTGAGCAGGGCTTCATAGCCCAGGATGTAGCCGTCCCGGCTCAGCCGTTGAACCCGGGCCAGCACGGCCGTTGGCGACAGGGCTACGCTCTCCGCGAGCTTGAGGTTGGAAATCCGGCCGTCCTGCTGCAAAACATTCAGGATTTTGAGGTCTATGCGGTCAATGTCTGCGGAGGCTTCAAACATGAGTAGTGAATTATTCGGTAATTTTTCGGAATTTAGCGGGAAATTCGTCATTATTCAACGGAACATCAATGCATCCACTGAATAAGTGCCCCACACCGTGAAATCCTCCATGGAGCCCCTGATGTCCACCTCCCCGCGCCTTCCTTTTCCCTATCGCCCCGAAGCCGAGATCGTGGCCAGCCAGCTGCAAGGCCTGGCTGGTGCGCTGGACTGGGCGGCGGCCGCGCATTCCGCGCAGCCCTGGGTGCAGGCGGTGCGCGACAACCCGCCGCCTTTTTGGGCCATGGAAAGCCTGCTCAAGGAATACCCGATTTCCAGCGCCGAGGGTCTGGCCCTGATGCGCCTGGCCGAAGCCCTGCTGCGCGTGCCGGATGCCGAGACCGCAATTGCCCTGACCGCCGACCAGTTGGGGCGTGCCGACTTTGACGGCGCCGGCGACGGCGTGATGGCGCGTCTCTCGGCCTCCGCCATCGCGATGTCCAAGATGTTTTTGCCCGACCCTTCGACGGGCTCAGGGCGAACGGATTCTGGGCCCACCCTCATGAGTAAGCTGGGCGCGCGTACCGTCGTGGCCGCCACCCTGCGTGCGGTGCAATTGCTGGGCCGGCAGTTCGTGCTGGGCCAGACCATTGGCGACGCCATGGGAGAGGCCGACGATAGCCGAAAAAAAATCCCCAACCTGCGTTTCAGCTACGACATGCTGGGCGAAGGCGCGCGCACCGACGCAGATGCGCTGCGTTACCTGGCGAGCTACACGAACGCCATCCAGGCCATCGCCGTCGGCGCCAATGCCGCGGCCCCCACGGAGAAAAACGACGGCATTTCGATCAAGCTAAGCGCGCTGCACCCTCGCTATGAAGACGCCCAGCGCGAACGCGTGATGGCCGAGCTTGTGCCCCGCGTCTGGGGCTTGTGCGAGTTGTCGGCTCGCGCCAATATCAACCTCACGATTGACGCCGAGGAGGTCGACCGGCTGGAGTTGTCGCTCGACGTCTTCGAGGCGCTGGCCGCCCAGGTGGCCCAACACCATCCGCAGTGGCAGGGCTTCGGCCTGGCCATGCAGGCCTACCAGACGCGCGCGCTGGATCTGATCCATCACATCGCCGCCATCGCCCGCAAGTACAAGCTGCGCCTGATGTGCCGCCTGGTCAAGGGCGCGTACTGGGATTCGGAAATCAAGCGCGCCCAGGAGATGGGCCTGCCGCACTACCCGGTGTTCACGCACAAGCACCACACCGACGTGTCCTACCTGGCCTGCGCGCAGGCCTTGCTGGCCGCGCCCGATGCCATCTACCCGCAGTTCGCCGGCCACAATGCCGCGACCATTGCCGCGATTTTGCAGATGGCTTCGCGCAACGCCGTGCCCTTTGAGCTGCAGCGCCTGCACGGCATGGGCGAGGGCGTGTTCCGCGAGGTGCTCAAGAACCCGCTGATCAGCTGCCGTGTTTATGCGCCCGTAGGCGCGCACCGCGACCTGCTGGCCTACCTGGTGCGCCGCCTGCTGGAGAACGGCGCGAATTCCTCTTTTGTGCACCAGCTCGCCGACGAGTCGGTCGGCATGGGCGAGCTGCTGACCTCGCCGCTGCGTCTGGAGCCCGAGTCCTCACTGCCGCTGCCTCCTGCACTCTACGGCCCTGGCCGGCCGAACAGCCTGGGGCTGGATCTGACCGTTGAAAGCATGCGCGCGCCGCTGCTGGCCGCGCTGGCGGTTACCCCCGTGCCCGTGGTGCCTGAGTTTGACCCCCGGCAGGCCGCGGCTGCGGTGGAAAAGGGCGCCGGTGCTTATCGACAATGGAGCAAAGTGGACGTGGCCGAGCGCGCGGCTGTCCTGCGCCGCGCCGCCGATGCGATGGAGCGGCAGATGCCCAGGTTCTGCGCGCTGCTGGTCAAAGAAGCCTTCAAGACCTGGGGCGACGCGGTGTCGGAAGTGCGCGAGGCGGTGGATTTCCTGCGCTACTACGCCAATGAGGCCGAGCGCATCATGCAGCCTGTGGCATTGCCCGGCCCGACCGGCGAGACCAATGCGCTGCGCCTCACGGCGCGTGGCGTCTGGGTCTGCATCAGCCCCTGGAATTTTCCGCTGGCCATCTTCACCGGCCAGGTCGCGGCCGCCCTGGCCACCGGCAACGCCGTGCTGGCCAAGCCCGCCGAGCAGACGCCCGGCGTGGCCTGGGAGGCGGTGAAGCTGCTGCATGAGGCCGGCGTGCCCGAAGGCGCGCTGCGGCTCGCGCACGGCCCCGGCGAGACCGTGGGCGCGGCGCTGGTAGCGGCGCCGCAGGTGGCCGGTGTGGTGTTCACCGGCTCCACCCAGGTCGCCAAAATCATCAACCGCGCGCTCGCCGCCAAGGACGGCCCCATCGTTCCGCTGATTGCCGAGACCGGCGGCATCAACGCCATGCTGGTCGACAGCACGGCATTGCCTGAACAGGTCGTCGATGCGGTGGTGCAAAGCGCGTTTCGCTCGGCCGGCCAGCGCTGCTCGGCGCTGCGCCTGCTGTGCGTGCACGAAGGCATCGCCGATCATGTGATCGAGATGATCAAAGGCGCGGCGCAGGAGCTGGTCGCCAGTGAGAGTGCAAATCTCGCCACCGACGTCGGCCCGGTGATTGACCGCGAGGCCTTTGACAACATCCAGAAGCATTTGCAGCGCCTGGGTGCAAGCGCCAAGGTGCTGGTCGCACCGGCGGCACCGGTTTCACCGGCCAACCTCATTTCGCCCGCGGCCTTTGAAGTGCCCAGCCTGTCCGAGGTGAAAGACGAAATCTTCGGCCCCGTGCTGCAGGTCGTGCGCTGGGGCAGCGGCGAGCTCAAGGATCCGCAAGCCGTCATCGCACAGATCAACGCGCTCGGCTACGGCCTGACCCTGGGCATACAGACCCGCATAGACTCCCGCGCACAGGCCCTGGCCGCTGCAGCCCACGTCGGCAACGTCTACGTCAATCGCAACATGATAGGTGCGGTGGTGGGGGTGCAGCCCTTTGGCGGAGAGGGGCTCTCCGGTACCGGTCCCAAGGCGGGTGGGCCGCATTACCTTTACCGGTTTTGTGCCGAGCAGACGGTTACGGTGAATACTACTGCGGCTGGGGGGAATGCCGCGCTTTTGGCTGGAGGGACTTGATTGGCCGGAGCAAGACCCGCCTCATCCCCTCTTGTCTTCTTTCGTCACCAACCAAATCCCATAACAAACCAACCCCAACGCCACCCCATTCTTCCACTCAAAAAACCGCTCATCCAAAAACACGGCCGACAGCAAAGTCCCAAAAATCGGCACCATGAAGTTGAATACCGTGATCATGCTCACGCGGTTGTACTTCAGCAAAATCGTCCACAGCGAAAACGCCGCTGACGACAGCACCACGAGGTACACCATCAGCAAGGTGGACTTCAAGCTGAAGCCCGTTAGCGAGCCGCCGGTGGCAAAGCCGATCAGCAGCAGGGCCAGCCCGCCTATGGCCAGCTGCCAGCCGGTCAGCACCACCGAGTCAACGCGCTGCGATACCTTCTTGCCATAGATGCTGGCGGCCGACAGCACAAAGGCGGCGATCACGACAAAGCCTTCGCCCAGCAGCGTGAAGTCGAAGTTCAGCAGGCTTTCAGTGAAGTTCACCACCATCACGCCCGCGAAACCCACCACGCAGCCGAGCACTTTGTTGAAGCTGAGCCTGTCGTTCTTGTAGATGTAATGCGCCAGCAGCACGCTGAAAAATGTGCCGGTCGCGTTCATGATTGAGCTCTTCACGCCCGTGGCATAGGCCAGGCCGATGTAGAAGAACACATACTGCACGCTGGTCTGCGTCAGGCCCACGATGGCGACCTGGCCGAAGGTGCGCCTGTCGAGCTGGAACACCGGCTTGCGGCTGAGCAGGGCGAATACCAGCAGCACCAGCCCGGCAAAAATAAAGCGCCAGCCCGCGAACACCAGCTTGGAGGGAATGTCGTCGGCGGCGATGTGGAACAGCGCATAGCCGTTCTTGATCGCCGGGTAGGCGCTGCCCCAGAGCAGGCAGCACAGCGAGGCCAGCAGGAAAACCACTTTGCGCTGGGTGAAGAAGGTGGAGCTGTTCAAAACCGCAATCCCGTGAAAAAAGGGAGAAAAAAGGCGCGGCCCGGGCGCGGCATGCGCCCGACCACATCACGCCAATCAGAGTAGGCGTGCCAGGTAGCGCCCGGTATGGCTGGCCGGGTTGGCGGCGATGTCTTCCGGCGTGCCCACGCCCACGACGGTGCCGCCGCCGGCTCCCCCTTCGGGGCCCATATCGACCAGCCAATCGGCTGTCTTGATGACGTCCAGGTTGTGCTCGATGACGACAATCGTGTTGCCCGCGTCGCGCAGCTGATGCAGCACCTTGAGCAACAGGTCGATGTCGGCAAAGTGCAGGCCCGTCGTCGGCTCGTCGAGGATGTACAGCGTGCGTCCGGTGTCGCGTTTGCTCAGTTCCAGCGCGAGCTTGACGCGCTGCGCCTCGCCGCCCGAGAGCGTGGTCGCGGCCTGGCCCAGCTTGATGTAGGAGAGTCCCACGTCCAGCAGGGTCTGTAGCTTGCGCGCGATGGTGGGCACGGCCTTGAAGAACTCGGCCGCGACCTCGACCGTGAGGTCCAGGATCTGCGCGATGTTCTTGCCCTTGTATTGCACTTCCAGGGTTTCGCGGTTGTAGCGCATGCCCTTGCAGACGTCGCAGGGTACGTACACGTCGGGCAGGAAGTGCATTTCGACCTTGACCACACCGTCGCCCTGGCAGGCCTCGCAGCGGCCCCCGGCGACATTGAAGGAAAAGCGCCCTGCGCCGTAGCCGCGTTCGCGCGCCGTGTTCATCTCGGCCATCAGCTCGCGTATCGGCGTGAAGAGGCCGGTGTAGGTGGCCGGGTTGCTGCGCGGCGTGCGGCCTATCGGAGACTGGTCAACGTTGATGACCTTGTCGAAATGCTCTATGCCTTCGATGGACTCGTGCGCGGCGGGCTCTTCATGCGCGCGGTACAGCGTGCGTGCCACGGCGGCATACAGCGTGTCGTTGACCAGCGTGGACTTGCCCGAGCCGGAGACGCCGGTTACGCAGGTGAGCAGGCCCACCGGGAACTCGACGCTCACGCCCTTGAGGTTGTGGCCGGTCGCGTTGATGACGCGCAGCGCCTGCATGTCGCCCAGCGTAGCCTGGTGAATGGCCTCGCGCGCGGCGCGGCGTTCGGCGGCCGGGCTTTGCGGAAAGCGCGAGGCTTTTTTCTTCTCGGCGGCTTCCACTGCCTTGGTGGTCGGCAACCAGGGTGTGCGGCGCTTGGGCACGGCGATCTTCAGGGTTTGCGCCAGGTATTTGCCGGTCAGCGAGTCGGGGTTGTTTTTCACCTCGTCAAACGTGCCCTGGGCCATCACGCGCCCACCGTGGATGCCGGCGCCCGGCCCCATGTCGATGACGTGGTCGGCCGCGCGGATCATGTCCTCGTCGTGCTCGACCACCAGCACACTGTTGCCGATGTCGCGCAAATGCTTGAGCGTGCCGATCAGGCGGTCGTTGTCGCGCTGGTGCAGGCCTATGCTGGGCTCGTCGAGCACATACATCACGCCGGTCAGACCCGAGCCTATCTGCGAGGCCAGGCGTATGCGCTGCGATTCGCCGCCCGACAGTGTTTCGGCGCTGCGGTCCAGGCTCAGGTAGTTGAGGCCCACGTCGTTGAGGAATTTCAGGCGCAGGCCTATCTCGCGCACCACCTTGGCCGCAATCTCGGCCTTGGCGCCTTCCATCTTGAGGACGCTGAAATACGCAAAGCTTTCGCGCAAAGTGGCGTGGCTGATCTCGTAGATCGCCTTGCGTTGGGGCTTGGCGCCGCCCTCAGGCGCGCTGACCAGGTAGACGTGGCGCGCTTCGGTGCGCAGCCGCGTGCCTTCGCAGTCAGGACAGGGCTGCACGCTGCGGTAGCGGGCGAGTTCCTCGCGCACGGCGGCGGAGTCGGTCTCGCGGTAGCGGCGCTCGAAGTTGGTGATCACGCCTTCGAAGGGGTGCTTCTTGCTGATCTTCTTGCCGGCGAAGTTGCCCGAGTCCATCACGTAGCTGAACTTGATTTCCTCGTCGCCCGAGCCGTGCAGCACGACCTGCTGCACGTTGTCAGGCAGGTCCTCAAAGGCCGTGTCGATGTTGAACTTGTAGTGCTTGGCCAGGCTTTCCAGCATCGAGAAGTAATAACCGTTGCGCCTGTCCCAGCCCTTGACGGCGCCGCTGGCCAGGCTCAGCGAGGGGAAGGCCACCACGCGCGCCGGGTCGAAAAACTCCATGTGGCCCAGGCCGTCGCAGGTCGGGCAGGCGCCCACCGGCGAGTTGAAGGAGAACAGCCGCGGCTCCATCTCGCTGAGCGAGTAATCGCAGACCGGGCAGGAGAATTTGGCGCTGAACAGGTGCTCCTTATCGCCATCCATCTCGAGCGCGATGGCCTTGCCGTCGGCCAGGCGCAGCGCGGCTTCAAAACTTTCGGCCAGGCGCTGCTGCAGGTCGGCCCGCACCTTGACCCGGTCTATCACCACGTCGATGTTGTGCTTTTCGGTTTTCTTGAGCTTGGGCAGCTCGTCGAACTCATAGGCCGTGCCGTCGACGCGAAAGCGCACATAACCCTGGGACTGCATTTCGGCGAACAGGTCCACGAATTCGCCCTTGCGGTCGCGCGCCACCGGCGCCAGGATCATCAGCTTGGTGTCTTCCGGAAGGGCCAGCACCGTGTCGACCATCTCGCTGACGCTTTGCGCCTGCAGCGGCAGGTCGTGGATGGGGCAAAACGGCGTGCCGGCGCGCGCGAACAAAAGGCGCAGGTAGTCGTGGATTTCGGTCACCGTGCCCACGGTGGAGCGCGGGTTGTGCGAGGTGGCCTTCTGCTCGATGGAGATCGCGGGCGACAAGCCCTCGATCATGTCGACGTCGGGCTTGTCCATCAGTTGCAGAAACTGGCGGGCGTAGGTGGACAGGCTTTCGACGTAGCGGCGCTGGCCTTCGGCGTACAGCGTGTCGAAGGCCAGGCTGGATTTGCCGGAGCCGCTCAGCCCGGTGATGACCACCAGCTGGTTGCGCGGGATGTCCAGGTCGATGTTCTTGAGGTTGTGCGTGCGCG
>Ga0102589_1000667_pt1 | contig 61919 bp, 63 predicted proteins | sample AraplaMF_Col_mLB_FD_76858 | JGI IMG/M metagenome (GOLD analysis project Ga0102589, IMG submission 76858) | Arabidopsis root microbial communities from the University of North Carolina, USA - plate scrape MF_Col_mLB | ecosystem: Host-associated > Plants > Roots > Endosphere | place: USA...
AAATCCATTACATATGTAGTAATGGCCTTGGCAAATCGATTACGAATTTCCTGTCCACGCTCGAACCATTTCACTTCAATAAGAGGAAATGCTTCTACTTCTTCTCCATTGAATACAAACGTAGAACTTGGTAGTTCCAACGTAAAATTATCCGTACCACACTCACAAATCTCTGCAAGCTCTTCTACTAATGGCTTACTTATGCTTTTTAATTGTTCAGTAGTAATTCCACGAAACACAACATGTGGCATGTGAATCCCTCCGTTAGATAGCTTTATATTTGCTCACATCATAACACAATTTATTTTGGTACACTAACATCTATTGGTACATTTCAATGACATTCTTAAGAATAATCATATGTTATTGAAGCAATCCATGCATTGTAACTATTTAAAACATTTGAGAACTCGGTAATTGGGTAAATAAAAAAGCCTTATCATTCTCCCTGTATGGAGGCGTGAGTGGAGGTCTCTATTAGGAAAGGGATGGTGCGCTTATATATTTTAAAAAGAAAAGACACCATAAGGTTCCTTCCTCTGATTTGAACCACTTTAATTTTTATAATATGTATGGACTTCCATCTAATTATTATTTTTCTCAATGAATATTTGGTATATCTTGGGGTTTGTTTTGTTATTTCCATGTTAAGATATTTGGAGTGTTATCAGTCTTATTCTAGGAGGTCGGAAGATTTGTTACAGGCTTTTCATATGGATTTTCATTTCTATACACAAAGCATAAAAATTTTAGGACTATTAGGGAACTCCACTCGATTATCAATTGTTTGCAAATTGGTTACAATTGGATCGTTGTCAGTTTCTGATTTAAGTAAACAAACAAAAATTACAGAAGACTTGATTGTGCAACATATGCAAAAATTTATATATGTGGATATTGTAATTAGTGAACGTATAGGGAAAAGGTTACATTTTAAAATAAAAGATAATAAAGCAATTGAGATTATTAAGGTATTAGGATTATTAAGTTAAATTTAATTACTTTAGATATAAATGATTTTGTTATAACTTCATTGTGCAAAATGGCATTTAATCCAACTATAGAAATAGATGGGCTTTTTCAATAGTTTTTTAGCAGAAGCAACTGCATTCGATAATGATTAATAGAATAAATAATACAACTAATAACACAAATCCTCTAGCGAAACCGCAGCCTTCGCCACAGCTACCACCATATCCCATAACAATAGTCCCTCCTTTAGATCAGAGGATAAAAATAGGGGATTTTTAGATAAATAAGATGGTAAAACGATGGATAAACAACGGCATGATGAATACGAACGAAAGGAAATCTTTTGAATCGAATCATAAATTACTTAAGAGCTAGAGGGATACAAAACAGCGCAGATAAGGTTGAGGAAGCACATAAGAAGTATAACTCTAGCTAAAATGGTAAAAGCCCTGCAGGGGATGCAGGGCAAGACTAAGGGTATTGAAGAATTGTCGATTCTAAAAGTAAAGGACTTCTTGGAATGTTATAAGTTTAACACGAAATTCATTAAAACATTATATAAAGATGTTACGAAATTATGAATATAAAAAACAAAGATAAAAATTATGAAAAAAGTTGATAATCCATGGTAGTTAAAAGGGATTATGTTTGTAATAGCGTTTTTATAGAGTGAATACGACAAGCTCTTGCTTTTCGTAATATTCGGTAATCTAATAGGGTGCCCTACCTAATAGACTGGTTCCTGAGTATTATGATGCCTGAAAGCATCAAAAAAGCCCGTACAGAAGCACAGGCCAGTTGTTACACATATCGGTAACTAAATTTTAACAGATTGTTAGGTAGTTATCTATTAAAAATGAAAAAATGCTCGATGGCAACGAGCGTTGTAGAGAAAATATTCCCTAAAATTAGCTACATGTATTATAACATACGTTTTCTCTCAGTAAATAAGGAGGAATGAAATATGATTGAAAATCCAATTACTTACGGTAATTATCATGACTCATCAGCAAGAGACCTTATTGAAGAATGTGAAGGTTGCAATGGAGAAATATACTTCGGTGAAAGTTACTTAAATTTTGGTGGTGATTACTTACACGCAGAAACAGAGTGCATTACGCAATATGTAATGTCTCATTCTACAGAGAAAGTGGCAGGTGAATAAGGTGGGACTACAAACCAAAATTGAAGCTGAAATTCAAATTTTAATGAATTTGGTTGAACGATATAAGCAAAGCAAAGAGCCTAACGCTGCATCAATGGTTGTGGCTTACGAATATGGATTACAAGCACTTATGCAAGTCTATGAAGCTAGTAAACAAACGGAAATAGCACCATTTTAAAAAGGGGAAATTCATATGACAACTGAAAACTACTTTTCTAAATTAGCTTAAATAGATTGCACGGAACATGTTGAAAAGAAAGGGCGTTTTAACTACTTATCATGGGCAGTTAAAAAGTAGATCCAACAGCAATATGGGAAGTAAAACGATTTAATGGAGGGCCTTACCTCAAAACAGATTGTGGTTACTTTGTAGGGGGGGGAATTAACTGTACAAGAAAATCACTAAGTCAAAGTCACCCACTACTAAACAATCAAAACAAGCCAATTGCAGAGCGTAACAGCTTTGACATTAACACGAGTATCCAGCGGTGCTTAGTAAAAGCAATTGCAATTCACGGATTAGGTTTATAAATTTATGTGGGTGAAGATTTACTAGAAATCCAAGAGGAAATAATTAATGCTCAACAAGTTAGTGCAATTAAATTAAACATAAAAAATTAGCTACTCGTCGAAAAGTAGATGAAGACAGGATTAAAGGACAATTAAGTATTAAAGAAATTGGCGAATTGACATTAAAACAAGCAGAAGAAGCACTTAAGAAATCAACAAAGTGGGTTAAAGGCAACATAGCAGTATGCGAAAGGGCGAATGCGTGATGTTTAAGATACCTGTAAGGCGTGGGTCTATGAAGGAGATGTTAATAGCAGTTCGTGATTTAGAAAAACGAGGTTATGACTATGTAACGCCAATTAAACGAATATATAGGGCAGAAAGAACCTTTTATCATGAAGGTAAGTTCAGAGGGAGAGAAAAGGTTCGGTTTACTGGCATGGAGGACAATGTGAGTTATGAGTGTTGGATGAAGAAAGTGAACTAAATGAGCAAATTACTTATACATTAACAACCGTTAATCGTTTTATTGGGATTAATAAAACGATTGTATTAAATGAAGCGATATTTTACAACAAGTTCATTATTGGTAAATAAATTAAAGAATTTCAATGAAGGCTATAACAGTTACGATGAATCACTTAAGCAATTTCCTTTATGGTCTTCTGCTACATTACGAAGGATAATAAACAAACTTGAGAAGCAAGGGTTACTTATAAAAAGGAATTACAACAAGTTAAAAATAGATCAAATAAAATAGTAAGGTTCAATCTACTATATTTACAACAAACCTTACAGGAGTGTGTTTAGAGGGTGCTTATGATGAACGGATTGTATCGCGGATTCTTAATAACTTCAGAACGATTACTTTCAAAGAAACAAAGTATTACAGAAGAAAGACATTATCAGTTTTAAAGGGGGAATTAAAATGTGTGCTTGTAACGGAACGGGAATAATTAAGAACGATATGGGTAATGGCTGCTTTCAATTTGTACCTTGTATTTGCGAAGCAGGGAATCGCAGTCCTGAAGAAGTGGATAGAAGACGTCATGCTGTTATGGCGGAGCTAAGGGAAATTCATCAATTACAACTGGAGGGGAAATGGGATGCCACGACTTGGAACGGATTTGGAAAAGGAGAATTACATAATGGCGTTGCAACAGGAAAGGTACATGAAGAAATCGCGTCGTAACTTATATATCGCTTTAGAAGAATTAGACTTAGTGTTTGATGAAAGTGAAGTGATTCAATTAAGAAAAATGTGGGATGAGGATAAAGGTATTCTCGAAATAGCAAAAGAGCTAGGAAGGCATCAACTAGAAATCGCCGCATTAATCATGGATCAGGCAGATAAGAACAAAATCAAATCGCGCCCAATGGGGTTAGGAGCATGAAACAACTAACACTAGAGGATGTAGTCGGAAGTTTTGATTATACTGCAACAAGTACAGCGGATAAGTTTTTGAAACGTAATAGCATTATGACGTATTCAGTAGAGTTTTACGATAAAGACGAGAAATGGAAGCTCCGTTGGTTTGACGCGAAGTCCGGGGGCGCAGCTATAGAAATGGCTAAAAAGAAATACGGGAATATACAAATCATTACCACCCATATTTCAGATAGAACTTTAGAGGAGATTATGAATTTGGATTAGGAGGCATAGCGTCATGATGATAAATAGATGGCTAGAAAAGGAAGATTATCAAGCAGCCGAGAAGAACGGCATTGGCTATAACATGTTATATCGTAGGGTGTATCAAATGGGATGGGATGTTAGTAAGGCAATTAATACACCGCCTCGGAAATATCAATTTAGGGAACAAAAGTGGTTAAGGATAGCATTAGAAAATGGGGTTAAAAAGAAGACATTTTTAACTCGTGTTTATAAAGGGATGTCACCAGAGGAAGCAGCAAAAAAGCCTGTAAAGAAATTAAGAGCAACAATGAAAGATATGGTCAATTTAGCTGAAGAGAACGGTATTTCATATAGCACATTTAGTAAAAGAGTATTAAAAGGAGGATGGAGTCCACAAAGGGCAGCAACTACACCTATAAGGAGACCTAAGAAGAAAAGCGGCTAGGAGGCAACATGGACAGGAAACAAATCTATATCGATGTTTTACTACAAAAAGGAATTTATAAAGAGGAAAAGACAGGTCGACAACTTTATGAGATGACTGAACAAGAGTTGTGGAATCTAATTAAAGGAGTGTATCAAGAATGATGGAAATACAACATGGTGTTTACGAAGTGACTCAATTATTAATCAAAGCAAAGGGAGGTAATTGACACTCCCACGGCTAAAGCCACAAGCTAGCTAACGTCAGTGGGATTCTTACTACCAAAGGCGAAGTCTATTTCTAGTATCGCTGACGTGCAAGATTGCGGTGTGCCATCACCACGCCGTATCCAGTGCATATAGCAGATACGGCACTCATTCTATTACCAAACGAGTCAGATTGTGAGTTCTCAAATGTGTTTTAGCGTCTTGTGCTTGACGACTCAATACATTTTACGGAGTAGAAGAATTTGTTACTTCAACCTCCTATGTATTCTGTTTTCAGAGAACAAGATTGTTTTAGAGACTTTTACTTGCCTATTATGAAAATGATACCAATTCAAATTCTTGATGTAGAGAACGTACCTTCGGTGTTTTATTTGTACATCGCATTTGACCTCACTCTTATCCCATTCCTAAAGTGGGTGCTATCGCACCGTAGTGGGCTTTCCCGTTCGGAAAATCTATAAAAGATGTGGAGTTACCAAGATATGCAAAGTCTGGTGATGCTGGTTTTGATCTTGTAGCAGCAGAGGACACGATTATATGGCCGGGCCAAACAAAGGTTGTACAAATGGGATTAGCTTTGGAGATTCCACCAGGATATGAATTGCAGGTACGTCCGCGTAGTGGTATGACGCGTGATTCTTGGAACTGAGGATAGTGGTTTTAGAGGGAAGGTTAGTGTACTTGTTGATTACATTGAATTCCCTAAAGAGGCTAACATGCAAGCTAATGTAATTGAAAGAGGGAATCTGGACTTCGGATCAACGGAGGGTGAAATAAAAAAGGCTAGGATTTGCTCCTAGCAAAGAATTATGTCGTATAGAAAGGTAAAAACCTAATGTTTGCAATTTCATTATATAACGTTTCTGGGGTGGGAGAATTAAATCATAGCAATCTTTACGTAACTTTTACATGTGATTGAAATATTTGATAACACAGAAATAGATTTATTAGAAATTGAAATTATTAAAGGGATTTCTGCACATGGAAATCCTAAATGTAGTGTATGCGGTAAAGAAATCTTAATAGTACCGAGTTACGTGGTTATTGATTTAGATGAGGATACTGCTTACTAGGAATAGAGCTCCTAGCAAAATTAAAGAATCAACTAAAATTAAGAACTGGTTTTTCTATGGTTTTCGAAATTCCCTTATTAAGCTAAAAACGACACTCATTCCGAAACAAATGTATAACAAAATCATTATTGTTCCTGACATACTTAACACTCCTAATATATTGATAATTTAATTATATATCGAAAAGTACGTGTGTGTAAATTTTTAACAAAAAACTTGCTGGAATAAAAAAATGGCTCTTACTATTACGTAAGAACCCCATAACCGAAGAAAAAAGTCGTATGTGAAACCAAACGGGAGTCACAACAATATTTTAACATTTTAATATATAGTTGTCTATACATCAAATTGAAAAAATATTTATTTAAACGAAGGAGCCCTAGATTTAGGGATCTAGAGCTTCTTGTGTGGGTATAATTCACACAATTTATGAAAAGAAAAGAACCTACTGAAGATAACATATAAATGTTTCATAAATGTATCAAAAAAGTGAAAAAATAGTTATTTGAATAGAAAATGACAGCTGCCACAAAAATAAAAATTCATTTTTATTAATTGGTATTTTTACTCTTCTTAGAAGAAATTGTACCAAAGATTGCTCCGGACATTGCTCCAATTAAAATCATAAAAATTGCACTCCATGCTGCAAATGACATAACTACACCTCCTAAAAATAACTTATTGTAACTATTTAAAGCTATTGTTTCTTAGTCTTTTTAATAGAAATGATGATTGCAACAACTGTTAAGAAAATAAGAGGAGACCACGAAAAGAAAGACATGTAGTATTCTCCTTTCGATAATAATTATGAACATTGTATAAAGCAATTATTACATGTTTATAAATTTGATATACCAAATATGTAATATTGCATATTGAATTTTAGGACGTGGGGAAGTAAAGACGATAGTCGAACCAAAACACCATTTTAATAGAGAACATTTAACAGGACCCGATTAGGGGGACGGGTCCTGTTAATGGAACGATAGATTTTTACGTGATTACCAATAGATTACCATAAAAGGTAATTGGATTCCATCAGTTGGGTGTTGAGAAAGCTTTTTATAAATGCCTTATTTTACATAACAAGGCAGCTAGCTAAAGTAGCTAATTGCTCGGTTGTACAATTTTAGAAGTTTCACTGGATACAGCTATATGTTGTACAAAAGTTACAACTATATCATAAACAAATATTAAAATATTATATATGGAAGAAAAATAAATAAAAATTTCATTTTGTTTATTTTAAAACCAAAAAAGAGCACTTTATTAAGTGCTCTCGTGACGAGATCCATTTTGTGAAGACTACTTTATTTTATAAAGAAAGGAACACAGAATATTATATGCGTTTCTTGTTAATTGAGTGTATTTTTACAGACAAAGAGCAGCCAGCAAAAGCTAACTGCTCGGTTCTCCAAGGGGGAACAGGGAGAAAATCTAATGTCATATAAAGTATTGACGGAATATTGGGTTTTATTCACGAGAGATTATATTCCGAAATTTGGATTATAATAGTCGATATTCTCCATATTGACCAGAAAAGAACTAAAAGTTCTAGTGAAATTCCAAGTGTTCTTTTCTTGGTTTTTTGAGATTCTTTTATCAAATAGCCAACAGCACTAATTGCTATAAGAATAAAAAGAATAAGTTCTAGTGTAACTGGCATTTTATCTGCTCCTAAACAAATTATTTCATATATAACAATTATAAGATATTTATTGATCATTAGTAGTAAACATTTGAAAAAAATAATCCTTTTGTCATAAACAAAAAGGCAGTTGTTTCCGCAACCACCTTTCAGTAAAATAAAGCACTTTTTCAGGAATAAAATATGGCTGATTCTTGAAAAGATTATAGGGTTTAATCCCATTTTTATAGTTCAAGTGACGAACTTAATTTTAAGAAAGGCATGACTACATTATATGATAGCTTGTCAATAATGCTCACGACTAAAAGAGCAGTTAGTAAAAGTTAACTGCTCCATACAAGGAGATACAAAGAAAATTACTTCAAATGAGTTTTGACATACAGTCTACATATAGTATTGACGGAAAAATTATTTTAAATCCAAGTTACTTAAAGTAAACATTCCTACAGATACAATGGCTGCACCTACTGAAGAACCTAGCCAATCTCTCCAACTTAATGTATTTAAAGGTGTATCTGTTAGATCTATAATTAAGAAGATAGCAAATATTAATACACCAAATGCTAAGCATCCCCAAGAAGTTTGTAAGGATTTAATTATCTTCTTCCGGAATTTGTTCATATAAATCATCCTTACTAATATTTTGTATTTTTATAAATAAATTATTGTATATATGGAAATTAAAAGTAAAGAGTATACAATATTACATATTGAAACTTAACGAACTAATTATTTTTATAGACAGTGAGGAATAACAATACGATTTAACAGCAGAAGAGATTACTGGAAAATTAAGCGCATAAGTAATCAAAAGCATCCATAACGGGTGCTTTTTTCTTTGTTATATAGAAATTACACATTAAGCATACATGTATACGCATTGTTACGATACGCTAAGGAATAGTAATAAAAATATGAGACCAATAAAACCGTATAAAAACCAAAAGAATCCTAAGACGGGAAATATTTTATGGAAATAAAGCATGGTAAACCTCCTTGGGGATATAAAGGATTATAATATATCGTTGGCCTATATAGAAGGAAAAACATAAATTGGTACATATTAAACGAGGGGTAGAATAAAATGGACATTTGGATTAAAGGATTCTATATAAATAGGTAGAATCTAATTATTTAGTTCACATTTTAATCCAAGGGGTACAAATTCGATGCGACGTGAAAAGGATTTGTTGAAACAATGGAAGGCAGATTTGCAAGTTATTCAAAAAGAGAAGAGACTGAAGAAGAAGGCTAAGAAAAAAAATAAGAAATATAGCATTCCGGGTAATACAGCTGACTTCATGGATGGCAAGAATACTTATCGTAAAGAGAATGGAGTATGGAAACAAAGGAATAAATAAAGTCAGGATAAATAAGTTTGATTAAGTTTATAGCAATTATCGTAGGCGCTGCCGTAATCTGGGTGGCGTCTTGTTTGTTGTTAAGGAAAGATAAGGGGTCAGATAGACTTGCAAATTGAAATAGTATTAGTCTGAAACATAGACTAGTAAACAAACCATTTCTAACTTTTAATCATAGAATATGATGAATTCAATTTTTAGAGGAGGGAATCATATCTATGGGATGGAATAATAATTTTGGACATTCTCGAGATTGTAATAGATTTTGGGATGATTTAGTATTTTGCGGATGCGGTCGTAGACGCAGAAGAAACGATTTTAACAACTGTCATTGTAGACGTGACTGCGATTGTGATGAGTGTCGTCGTAGACGTGATCATGAACGCGATCGTAATCATGATCACGGTGACCATCGAGAGTGGTAAATTCTTTTGAAGGAGTGCATATCTTAATCGCACTCTTTTTTATTATGTTTTTATCATTTTAGCCAAGAAGACTCCTTCCTCAAGGAGCGTGAAGGGTCACAGCCGAGTGAGTAGGTGGGAGATGAATTGGCTTCGAACAAGGGATGGCAGGAAGCCATCTTAATTGTTCGACTTACAGAAAGTTTTACTCCACTACCTATCGAATGTACGTTTGGTATATAATAGTCATATACTGAAATGGAGGTGAATTAAATGATAATTAATAAAGCCTTTAAGTTTCGTATCTATCCAAATCAAGCACAAGCAATTCTAATTAACAAAACGATAGGTTGTTCTCGCTTTGTATTCAATCATTTCCTATCCCTATGGGATCACGTATACAAAGAGACTGGAAAAGGTTTAACATATGGTACATGCTCTGCCAAACTTCCTGCCATGAAGAAAGAGTTTGTTTGGCTCAAAGAAGTAGATAGTATTGCGATTCAGTCGTCTGTTCGCAACCTTGCGGATGCATATACACGATTTTTCAAAAAACAAAATAGTGCCCCGCGTTTCAAATCCAAGAAGAATAACGTACAATCTTACACCACAAAACAAACAAATGAAAACATTGCCGTTGTAGGGAACAAAATAAAGTTGCCGAAACTAGGCCTTGTTCGATTTGCCAAAAGCTGCAAAGTAAAGGGACGTATTGTAAATGCGACTGTTAGACGAAACCCTTCTGGCAGATATTTTGTGTCACTATTAGTTGAAACAGAAGTACAAGAACTTCCGAAAACACATTCTTACATTGGAATAGATGTAGGACTAAAAGATTTCGCTATTTTGTCAGATGGTAAATCCTATGAAAATCCGAAGTTTTTCCGATCATTAGAAGATAAGTTGGCGACAGCACAGCGTGTCCTTTCTAGAAGAATAAAAGGATCTTCTCGTTGGAATAAACAACGAGTAAAAGTAGCTAGAATTCATGAATACATATCAAATGCTAGAAAAGATTACTTAGACAAAATCTCAACTGAAATCATCAAAAAACACGATGTTATCGGTATAGAGGATTTGCAAGTATCAAATATGTTAACAAATCGTAAGTTAGCAAAAGCAATTAGTGAAGTATCTTGGTCACAGTTTCGAACCATGTTGGAATATAAAGCAAAATGGTATGGCAAACAAGTCATTGCCGTATCGAAAACATTTGCTTCCAGCCAATTATGTTCTTGTTGTGGATATCAAAACAAAGACGTTAAAAATCTAAACCTACGTAAATGGGACTGTCCTTCTTGTCGTATACACCATGATAGGGATATTAACGCAAGTATCAATATAAAGAATGAAGCCATAAGGCTTCTAACCGCAGGGACTGTGGGGTTAGCCTAATCAATTAGAGTTCGATAGAACTCTTTACTTAGGAATCCCTCACTTCTAAACGAAGTGAAAGTGGGGGTAGTTCAATGGCCTAGATCACTTACTAAACTTACAAAGTCTCAAAGCGATAGCGGAAATGTAAAAGAAGAAGCGGTTGGGGACAGGGTTTACCTGGTAACAGGAGCTTCTATTCGTGATAATATATTCGAAGATTTAAAGGGAAAAGTTACATCTTCGCTAATGATTACACATATGGGAGTTGTTAGAGAAATTATAGAAAATCCGATTATTTGTTACAGGTATAAACATAGCAATAAAAAAAGAAAACGGGACACTGTTATGTTACCGTTTCAAATGTTTAAAATACTTAAGGGATTTAAGAGATATCTAGATGAAGATTTTACAAGTGAGAACTTGGCTGAGATAGAGTGAATTTTAAAAGTTGGAGTAATTATTGAAGAATTACAGAGGGAAGGCAGGATAACGTTTGATCGTGCCTATGAAATAGGGGATGTTTATTATATTGGTGATAAAAAGGGAAATTTGTTTATTTTAGATAAAGATTTTACACCTGTTTCACGAAAAAATACAAATGTTGAGAGAGCAAAAAAAGTACAGATGATGCCGGATAAGAACTCCTTAATAGCCATTCGAGAGGCATGTAATGCAGCTGGATTAAAAGGTGAAGAAGTGATTCAACACCTAGGTACGTGGCAAGACGAACAGTACATGAAAATCGATATTACAGATAGCTTGTTTATACCTGTCGAGTATAAGCAGGGGCTTTTGCAAGGGATTTCAACGAGATTATTGACAGATGGAGATGATGGTTCACTAGTATCTCAGTTGTACAATATGATAACTAAACAACAAGAAACAAATTCATCATAAAGGGGGAGTAAGGGCGTGGAATTTGCAAAAAATCAAATTTTGTATGGGCCACCTGGAACAGGTAAAACGTATAATACGGTTTTATACGCAGTTGCCATTTGTGATAAAAAAAGTGTTGAGTCATTAAAGAAAATGCCTTATAAAAAAGTACTAAGTCGCTATGAAATGTTAAAAAAAGAAGGAAGAGTTGCTTTTACAACATTTCATCAATCGTACGGATATGAGGAATTTATTGAAGGAATAAAACCAGTAATTAATCAACAAGATGAAGATTCCATATCAGATTTAAAATATGAATATACTTCTGGGATATTTAAAAAGTTTTGTGAAGAAGCCAAAAAGGTTAGAGTAAAAGCACCTTCCTTAAAAATCCGGAAGCACCCTGTTGTGTGGAATGTCCTTCTTGAAGGGACGGGGCAAACTAAACTCAAAGAAGAATGTTTTAAGAATGGCTATATTAAGATTGGATGGGCTGAGCAAGAACAATTCATAAATGAACAAAATGAAAGTGTAAATGGTACAGTAAGAAGGATTTTGTTAAATTTCCAAGAGGAAATGCAAGAACAAGATCTTGTCTTTATTCAAAGAAGTAATACAACTATTGATGCAATAGGAATTATAGACGGGCCTTATGAATTTGATGAGTCTGATAAAAGATATCCAAGGAAAAGAAAAGTGAAGTGGATTGCTACTAATATTAATGAAGAAGTATATGCCCTAAACAAGAATACAAAATTGGATAGGAAAACTGTATATCCATTAAGAAAGATGGATATTGAAGGGGTAATTAACTTAATAGAAAAGTATATTAGTACTAAAGAGATTAATGTAGAAAAAAATATTGATCCATACGTCTTTATAATCGATGAAATTAACAGAGGGAACATTTCAAAAATATTTGGAGAGTTAATTACACTGATTGAGTCAACAAAGAGAATTGGAGCATCAGAACAGACTACTGCACTTTTATCGTACACAGGGGAGGAGTTTGGGGTCCCTAATAACGTACATATTCTTGGGACAATGAACACAGCAGATAGATCTATTTCATTAATGGATACAGCATTAAGGAGAAGATTTAAATTCATTGAGATGATGCCCGACATTGAAATACTTAAAGAACTAGGTATTCTCGAAATAGAAGGAATTGATGTTCCAGCTATCTTAAAAGTGATGAATGAAAGAATAGAATTCCTGTATGATAGAGAGCATACAATTGGACATGCCTTTTTTACTCCTTTGGTTGGAGAAGAAAAGCAATCTATACACAATTTAGCACAAATATTTTTAAATGATATTATACCATTATTACAAGAGTATTTTTATGAAGACTATAGCAAGATACAGCTAGTACTTGGGGATAATGCCAAAACAGATAATATAAATAAATTTGTTTTAGATACAGAAGTTAAACTGAAGAATATATTTAAAGGAAATCCAGATATTGATTTACCAGAAAAGAAATATGAAATTCAGACAGAAGCTTTTTATAGGGCAGATAGCTATAAACAAATCTATTAAAGCATGGTGAAGAAATGAATAAGTTATTAGAGGTTTGTGAATTCGATTCAATAACCTGCAATAAGGATTATGAAAATAATGACTCTTATAAGTATTTAAATGAGGAGACTTTTCAAGAGTTAGAAAAATTTATATTGACCTTAAATGTGAACGAAGAAACAAGTTCAGCAAATTTTCTAAGAATAAGTATGCGGAGAAATGTTGGGAAAATAATTCAAGCAAGGAATTATGTTGGATTAATTCAGATGAAGAATGGTTTTCAGGTTCAAATTCTTCCCAAGATTACAAATAGTGGGCTTGAGGATACAAAGAAAACATTTCTAAGAATGATCCGAAGTATGAAAGACTTTCCCAGTAAGATTTTTAATGATGCTAATCTAAACGTAGATAATATGAACCTGTATGAGCTTTTTATTAATATGTATATCCAGGAAGTAAGGGAATTAATAAAAAAGGGTCTTCGTTCATCGTATTTTCCTAAAGTAGATAATGTAAACTATTTTAAAGGGAAGTTAATAATTGGGGAACAAATCAAGAAAAATCAAATACATAAAGAACGATTCTATGTTGAGTATGACGAGTATGGAATGAACCGACCAGAAAATCGATTAATCAAGTCAACATTATTAAAATTACAAAAGCTGTCTAATAGTGCAGCCAATATAAAAGGAATTAGGCAGTTACTTCCTAATTTCGAAAAGATAAAACCTTCAATTAATTATAAAAAGGATTTTTCAAAGGTAGTTATTGATAGGAACACAAGAGATTATAAGACGCTAATGCAGTGGTCTAAAATTTTCTTGATGAATCAGAGCTTTACGACTTTTTCTGGGGAGACGAACGCTAGAGCATTATTGTTTCCGATGGAAAAAGTTTTTGAAGCATACGTTGCTAGAAACCTAAAACAAGTATTAAGTGATTTAATGTGGGAAGTATCAATTCAGGATAAGGGGTACTATTTGTTTAATAGTCCTAAAAGGTTTGCATTACGACCGGATATTGTTATTACGCGTGAAGATGGTAGTAGGGTAATATTAGACACGAAGTGGAAAGTGCTAATTGATGACCCAAATAGAAATTATGGTATATCACAAGCTGATATGTATCAAATGTATGCTTACTCAAAGAAATATGAGGCATCAGAAATATGGCTATTATACCCGGTAAATGAGGGAATGAAGGATAATGATATTAACTTTAAATCGTATAAAGACGAGATACTCGAATTAAAAGTAATAGTTTTCTTAGTTGATTTAACCAATATTCAAGAAAGTCTTAGTGTGTTAAAGAGACAGTTAACAAAGGAAAAAGAATGCAGGGGTTAGATCTGCATTCTTTTTTTGAAATATTTTTAGAAGCGCAGTGCTAAAACAACAAGGAGCATGTACAACAAAAGCTTTTATATACAATAATACTTTAATGAAAGGGTTTTGACTTCAATTATATAGTAATAATTAAACCTATATTGTGTTACTTGTATGCAAAGTAGATGTTTTAAATTTAAAAACATATTTATGTCCAGCTAAAAGTATTATTACTTGCGTGGTTTCCTCTAATTGTATGTACAAGATTAAGGGATTCCAAAATACATCCAGTGTTTTTATAATTTATCTTTTGTTCTTAATGTTGTTAGTAATTTCTTTACTAATAATGTCCCTAGTCAATTTAGATAATATAATGTTGGTCATTTGGTCTTCTCTAGGAATGAGTATTTGACGTAAATTCTCATTGCTCTGAAATAATTTACTATAAGAACTTTTTAATTGTTTAGTATATATGTCACTGTAAATTCTAGATTTAACGATAAGAGTTTTAATATAATCTTTATGAAATTTATAAATTTCTTCTAATTGGAATAATTCAGCTTGATTTTTATATTGTTTAATTTCCCTTTCTGAAAGAGCAGTAAAATCTAATGTTATTTTGAAATCATCAGATTCACCAATAATGGCACTAAAATAATCATTCTTCTCTATTTTAGTTTTTGATTTTTTTACAAATTCACGCTTAAATGAAACATTTCCTTCAAACTGATGTATATAAGGATTTAAATAATTTTTCAAGTCAACTTTAGTTGAGCCTTTAAGGTCTGAATTACATACTTTACAACAAGGAATTAAATTATAAATTGATATTGCTAAAAAAGGATATTCGGCCTTACAAAAGAAATGATCCAATACAGGTCTTGTCCTACCACTATCGTTCAAATGTGTAAAAATAAACTGACTATTACAATATGGGCAAACTGAAATATTAACACTTTGAACAAATGTATATGCCCACCATAAATCTGGACTTTTAACATTTCGGTCGGTAAAACGATCATATTCTTTTACAAAAATATTTTCTAAAACTCTATTAATTATCTGTTTTCTTTTAGTTTGTAATTTTGGAAGTCTTTCTTTAACAACAATAGAGGTTATTTTCGTAATAACGTTTTCTTTGAGCTTTTCTAGCTGTAAAGGATTACCGATAACAAGTGTTTCGAAGTTTTGTAATAGTAATATAAGTATTTCTTTTAAATCTGTATCATTACAATGCTCAATCGTCTCATTTAACTTTGTATACAATGAAATTCTATTTTTGCTTACTCCTATTTCGGTTCCATTACAATAAGCCAAATGCTTTTGAAGAATGAACTCATTTAATTCAATTTTTATCATCTTTTAACGTCCTTAATTCATCAATTTGTTGTTGTAATCGTTCTATTTTTTCATTGATACTTAATACATCTAACTTTATTTTATCTTCAAAAATCTCTATGAGCTTTCTTTTTACAATTGGTTCCCCAATAATGTCAATTTGTTTTCTTATACGTGAACTATTACTTTTCACTTTCTCAGGTGAAGAGTCTAATATTTCATCTACTAATGTATTAATTTTATGTTGGGCAAATTTACCAACCAATCCATCATGCATAAAGTAGGAATTAGTCAATAAATCATGTATATTAGCTGCAAAAGTAAGTTGATTCCCCTCTAAATTCTTTACTGTACGTATTTTTTTATTGTCATCTTTTTTGAGGAGAATGACATTACCACTTGGTAAGTCTGATAATATAAATGGTGAATGGGTAGTAAGTATTATTTGAATACTCGTTTTCTGGAATAAGTATGAGATTATGTTGATGAAAGTAAATAACCAATCTTTTTGCCATTGAGGGTGAAAATATAAATCACCTTCATCTATTAGAATTAGTAAGTTATCTGAAACTTTATGTGTAATAGTATTAAATCTACTAAATAAAGTTAAAAAAGCATATTCACCACTACTTAATTCAGACCAAAAAAGCTCAAAAATAGAAATTTTGAAATTACATCTTTCATATGAAGATAAAAACTCTAATATATATGGATTATCAATTGAAAGAAGCATTTCATGTCCTATATTTAATGCAGGTAATAACTTTATAAGTTCTTTTATAGCAATATATTTATTTTTTGATGATTGAATAACAACATTTGTATTATTGTTAACAAATTCTATGTTTGTTTCATTTTTGAAATGGTCATTTTTGTAGGTAATTTCTAATTCTATTAAGAAACTATTAAAAAATTCTTCAAAACTATCAAAAGAATTCTGTTCAATCGTTTTTAGAAAAGTGTTATTTAATGATTGGTATGGAAGATAATATCTTTCATGTATTCTGTTACTGATATAAAAATAAAAATAAGTATAAATAGACTTAAAAATATTAGCTAAGAAGGGATTATAATTATCTTTTATTTCTTTGCTTACTAAATTAGGGATAATTTTTTCTGTAATGTTATTTTTTAATTTTTGATGTAATTGCTCATAGTGTTCCTCAATTTGTTTGGGAGTAGTAATATTTAATTTGATTTTTTGAGGAATATTTATCATAGCATTGATCCCAAAATCATTTTCAACTTTTTTTATAAATAAAATTTGGTTGTAAATTTCATTTGTAAAGAAATTTTTATTTTTATATAGACTGTTTGTAGATAAGTCGAAAATATGAGAGTTTAAATTAAGTGTTTGGGGATGTGCTGTTAAATCATAAACATTTGAAAAAAAAGCGATATTATATTTAGTAGAACTTATATTACTTCTGTTGAAAACTTGATTATGAAAAGAGAATGATATCTGGTTGTTTATTTTCTTTGAATTATAATGTAAATCATTATCTAAACGAAGATCATAAAAATGACCCTTATCGGTTTTGTATACAATAAAAAAATCAATTACACTTATTGGTAGTTCAGTAATGATTTTTGGGATTAACTTCAGAATTGTTGATTTTCCTGTACCGTTTTCACCAACGATGCCGGTAACAGTTTTAACTGTAACTTCTGTATCTAAATTATTATTGACACTAAAAAAATCTTTTATATAGTATGGATTTCTTTCTATAGTTAGATTGTTTTCGGTGATATTAAAGAGAAATTCTCCACCGAAGTTTAAGGAAAGGTTACTTAGATTTTGATATTTTTTTACCCATAGATATAGTATTTGCATTATATTCTCCATTTCTGTTTTAAGGTAATTGTGTCGTGAAAGGGTTAAAGTTTATTTACCTATAGATTTTTAGACAGTTTTAAAATTAGTTTAGATTATTTTTTATTATAACGTGTTTAGATGATACTTACAGTAACTTATAATCAGTCTAATAGATTTTTAGGAATAGGAACAGTAAGAGGTTTTATTATATAATTTTTTAGAAATAAGCCTTCATAACAGGGATATAACACCATGTAATAAGAAGAGAAAAGAATGCAAAATCTAAATTTTGCATTCTTTTCTCTAGACTATTAATAGTGGCGGATATTGAAACAACAGAGGACATATACAACAACAGCTACTTGAGTATCATAAGAAAGTTATGATTTACAATTAAGGATTAATCATTAACTTTTTTTAGTTACCTATACAATAGAGTAGCTTTTTTTATTTCCATTAATTTAGATCTTAACTTTTCATCATGTGCATATAAATAAAGACCTTTTATGCCTCGTTTTAGCAAGATATTAAGCGCATTTAAAATGATTTCTTCTTTTATTTTTGCAGCATTAGGGTGATTTCCTAATCCTTTAAATGCTTCGGTATCTTTATAACTATCACTTAATATTACTAGCTTATTATTTTTTTCATCATAAGAGATAGATGGTCCCAATATTACACCTACATAGTTTAAGTCAAATCCTTGTACTGTATAAATTGAACCTACCTCATCAATTGAACTTCCATGTGAAGAAGTTTTCTCTCGTTGTGCCCATGTTGTAGAAGAATCGGTAAGGTTCCATGGTAGATCTAAGCCGCCAGTTGTAACATGATACTTTCCACCATCTTTTTTATGTTCAAAATCAAATGTGGAAACAACTCTAGAAAGTCCCCATTTCGTATTTTGTTGTTGTATTTTTTTATGCATATCAGAAGCATGTTCAAAGATGTCAAAATCATAAGTCTTAGGGACATTTGGCATAGGCGTAATCTTTTTTTGAACTAAATTATCTAACCATGAAACTAATGCATCGCCAGCATGCATCCGCATTTGAGTAGAAAGTTCATATCTTTTAGGCTTATATTTTGATAGGACAGCGTTTAAAATTTTAGCATCCCAATATGCCTTATTGCGGGTTACTTGCTTAGAATCAAATATAATAATAGTCACCTTAGCTCTTTTAATAATATCTTCTAGATGGTTATGACCATGATATGAATTATAAGAATCGGAGCTTGAAAGTAGTAGATGGGCTTCATCTACAAATACAATATCAGCTGGTGTAGTCTCTATATCTAATGGCATTTGATTAATAAAAGAAGTAGGTTTTAATATTTTATTCTTCTGCATAATTTTCACGTTAGAAGCTATGCTATGAAACGTTTTTAACGCTTCATTATGGTTAATCAAAATATAACTGGAAGTATCATATAAATGTGAGTTTTTGTCTTTAGACATCTCTAACGTTTTATAATAAAGAGAACTTAAAACAACACTTTTACCAACCCCAGCACTACCTTCAATGAAAATCACTTTATGCTCTGTTTTGTTTTGAGTATTCATTTTAAAGAATTGTTCTTCTAATTCATATACAACATCTTGGTATAATTCAAACTGTTCAGATGTAAGTTGTTTAAACGGAGATAGTTTGAAAATATCATTATTCTCAATTAAAAATAGATCCTTATTAACAATCTGTTCAGTATCTTTCAAGGTTTTCCAGATTGCTTCAAAAACTTCATCATTATAAAAGTTTTTTTCATAGTAGTTATGCACAACTGAAGATACAGTTTGACTCACATTTCTTAACGTGTAACGTTCATCACCTAAGAAATAATTAATTAATTTTGTTTCCAAATTATATGTAGCAGATTGATTAAATTTTTCATGTTTAATCAGTGTTACGTGCTTAAAATCATGTCTGTTTTTAACATTAGAAGTATTATTCCTATTTAGTCTATGGTTGTGTAATCTATTAAAAGCATTTACTGTTTCACCAATATAAGCTTCCTTCTCCTTATGTAGGATATAAATAATAGGGTAGTCATTAAAAGCATTATAATCCGTTTTAATTTTATCAATTTCTTCTTTTGTGAAAGGGATAGTTTTAATAGTTAATCCTTCCATGCATATACCTCCTATTTTTAGATACCAATGTCTTAGATTCAAAGTGGAAAACATTACTGCTAAATCTTGCTTAAATAAAATGGCTTTGAAATACTTAGAAAAAGGTTTAAAGGCTTTAAAAATTGCAGAATTTCACTTTAATTGTATAATTTAAAAAATAAATATACAACTTATGTATTATTTATTGGTACAATATAAAATGGCATCTATATGAAGTAATTGATATCTTTGGATATTATGTTGATATAAGAAATATAACTGTTTAATAGAAAATATATGGATTAAACCTTAATTGAGCTGAAGAAAAATTCTAATTCAGATTCTAATTATGGGAGTTAATTACCATGTGAAATTCCAAAGTATGTATTAATTTGTAAAAAATTATCTATTTTAGATTGAAGGTTTAGTATAATAATACTAATGTTTTTTATTTGGGGGTTTGTACAAATTGTTTATTGAAGGAATGGTTGAATATCGGCCAGGCATTGATGCGGAGCGTTACGTTTGGAAAAAAGTAAAATCAGCATTCATTGAACGTGAAAGTTTTGGCTTTTTACATTTTCCGATGTTCAAGGAAAATCATGCTAGTAAAAGAGAAATAGATATCTTATTAGTTGATCGTGACATTGGTGTAACTGTAATTGAAGTAAAAGGAATAAATATAAAACAAATTGAGGGAATACAGGGTCATATATGGCACTTTACCAAAGATTATTATGCATCTAAAGGCGAGCCTTTTAACCAAGCGGAGCAACAATTAAATATGTTGTGTGATGATATTGAAAAAAAGGACAGTCTAAATCGAGCGTTTTCTAAGCGTGCGGTAGTAGCCTTACCATATATTACGAGTGAACAGTGGATAGAGCGTGGTTTTAACCACTTGTTAAATACTCCTTTTATATTGTTTAAAGATGACTTTGAACAAGGGACTTGGATTCAAAAACTTGAGCGTATGAATATATATAAAGCAAGATTGAATTTACAGGATTCTCAATGGGATGCATTAAAAAAACATTTTTATATTAGGAATTTGGCAAGGGAAAAAACAGAAGAAATAAAAAGTGAAAAACAAAAACGGTTCTCTAATTTATATGTTTTTACTAGTGAGGAGAAATTTCATAAAGAGAAAGAGGAAATAGAAAACTTATTAAAGGAAGGCTTAAAAATCTATATCTTTAGTACGTTTTCTATTTCTAGGAATTGGCTTGCATTGCAAAAGGAATTTTGTGATGAATTTCAACTTCAAGTTTTTCAAACTAAAGAGACACTCCTTTCAGTGGATACAAGAATTATCCAAGACGGAGAGGTAGAGGCATCCTTCTTAAAGAATATGTTGTCTCCGGCGTTCCCAGAGTTTAATTTGGGTCAGTATATAGCAGTTCATACGCCGCATACTGATAACTTAATGATTACGGCAGGTGCGGGGACAGGAAAAACATACGTTATGATTGATCGTATTTTTTATCTGTTAGAAAAGGTTGGTATTACACTGAAAGACATCATAATGGTTACTTTTACAAATGCGTCTACTAATGAAATGAAGGAGCGTTTGCAAAAGAAATTATTAAGCATGTTTAAATTGACAGGGAAAACAAAATACCTTTACTTTGCTGAAGAAGTAAAAAATATACAAATTAGCACAATTCATGCGTTTTCTAAATCTATTTTAACTCAATTAGCACATGAAATTGGTTTTGGTAGAAACTTAAAGGTAAGAAGTTTTATTAAAACGAAGAGTGACATCCTTGAAAAGCTTGCTAACGAGTTTTTCCAAAAACATTCTGCGAAAGTTCTAGTCGATTTAAATTTAAAATTTTATGAAGTTATAAATATGATGAAGAGTTTCTGGGATGAAATGGAGAAGAAGGGTTTAACTAGACAAGAAATTGAGTCAATTGATTGGGGTACGGTAGTAAAACAAGAGCATCAAATTCTTAAGGATCTTTTTCAATATGTATTCAAGCAATGTGAAGGTGTATTAGAAGCACAAAAAAAGAAAGAAAATGCGATTGATACAGGGGATATGGTCCGAAAACTAAAGTTATTTACACAGGGTGATACACTCAAACAGCTTCAAACTGATAAATATCTATTTGTCGATGAATTTCAAGATAGTGATAATACACAAATTGAACTAGTGGCTACTCTACAAAATCAATTAACATATCATCTTTTTGTAGTTGGGGATATTAAGCAATCGATTTATCGTTTCCGTGGTGCAGATTACACGTCCTTTACAAGATTAGCAGAGAGAGTGAATTCATCATTTACGCCTGTAGCTTTAAATCAAAACTATCGAACAACTAGCAGTTTATTAGAAAAGCTAGATAAGGTATTTTCTGTTTGGGGACAGAAGTGCTGGGGTCCAAAAGGTAAAGAGTGTTTACTTCCTTATACGGAGGATGATCGTTTGAGGGGGATGAAGATTACTGAACCAACAATAGGGGAATTCCTTTATCCTAATACAAATAAAGATAATGTAGAAGTAGAAACAGTTCGTCAAATTTTCGAATCTGTGGATATAGTTAAGCAGTTATCAGATGATGAAAATAAAAGAATAGCCCTTGTGGTACGCACGAATAAACAAGCTCTTGAAGTACGAGAGTGGTGTGAAAAAGCAGGAATAGGAACTGTACAAAATTTAGATGGTACGTTTTATAAATCAGATGCAGTCATACATTTTAAAATGATGTTAGATGCTCTGTTGTATCCAGGTGAGGCAAAGCATGTCGTTAATTTTCTACAATCACCTTATTTTAGATATGCAATTCCAACTAAACTACTTATTCCCTTAAAAGGTGATAGTGAGAAGATTATAAAGTTTTTACAATTGTATATGGGAAATGACTTTACGCAGTATCTCGATGAGTTAAAAAGATTACCTGTTATGGCTGTTATACAGAAGATTATCTCTGAAAAGGGATTACTACAACATATTTCATCCTATTATGAAGTGAAGTATGGAGATGACCCAGACAAAGATGAGTCTATAAAACAACTAGAGATTGAGATAGCTGTAAAACAGTATGAGAAAAATTTATATCATTTAATGAACATCATTCAAAAGCAGTTTGATTCCATGAGTGGTACGCTTTGGAACATACATGAATGGTTAACCTTACAAATTCGCGTAAATCGTAATGAAAATGAACCAATGATTGAAACAAAATTAGGAGTTGTAGAAATTACGACTGTTCATCGCTCGAAAGGCCTAGAGTACCATACTGTTATTATGCCTAAACTGAACCACTCATTTAGTAATAAACAAGCCTCTTTTTACATACAAGATGAAAAAGAGATGGGTGACGATAAACGGACTGTTGGTTGGAAAGCTAAAGATATTAAAAATAATTATTTTGCTACACTACAAAATTATGAAAGCTTTGAAGTAGAAAGAGAAGAGACTCGATTGTTGTATGTAGCGATGACACGTGCGAAAAAGAGACTAATCTTAATGATGCCTGAAAAAATAAGTGAAAATACATGGGGTAATTTACTAGGACGAGCTTTTAATGAGGTGAATCATGAACGTTGATGTATATACATATGATGATCCGAAGCGTTGGAGAAATCATTCAAAATATAACAAGATAAAAAATGCTATTCATATATGTGCTACAAAAAATATGAAGGACGGTATTGTAGAGGCTTATCAAAATAAAGAAGAACGAGAGTTTTGTTATGTGTTTACAATTCGCGAAATTATTGATGAATTATTAACAAGATGGAATTTACCCGAAGAGCAACTAAAACAATATTTAAAGCTGTCTCGTGTTATCAATGAGCTTAGTACGGATAATGCAGAATTAAAAAATGCATTTAAAAATAATCGTCCTGATCTTCTTGAAACGATTCGATTTCTGACGTATACCGGGGTGAAACCCATTGATTTAACTACAATAAATCTAGAGAATAATGAGCTAACAGAAAAGGAAAAGCTCTTTCAACAAATTTGGTTTGAAGTAGAGGAAAAAGATACTACCTATACAAATATCCGAAATAAGCTCCGTAAGGGATGGGCAATAGAAGAAATCAAAGAGAAAATCAACAAGCTTTTAGAGAAAACTCAAAGACCAGCCCTAGATGTTGAGATGAATGAGCTTGTCTTACATGGATTTTACTTCATTACGCCTGAGCAGCAGATTTTTCTACAAGCTCTCAGGAAGGCAGGCTTTTCTATTACATTCTTTAATTTTTATGATCAGCGTTTTCCAAAAACCTTTGATTTTATAAAAGGCTTTATTTCTAAAGAATATCAGTGGACTGATAATTGGCAAATCGAAAGTAATCGAGAAAACAAGGAAGAGTCCCTCGGCACTGAATTTCTAAGTGCATTTGAAGGAGAGAATGCACTGGGGGGAACCTTTAAAAAAGAAGTTATTCGTTATAATTCCTTTTTTGATTTTTTAAATGATGTAATTATTCCTAACTATCCGATTGGTGAGACAGAGGATGATGAGGATAAAAACAAGGATAAAGCACAAATTATTGCAACTAATGCTGATATGCTGAATGAGATCCTTGTTCAATATTATCCTAATAAATTTGCGGAAAGCAGAAACTTTTTACAATATCCGATTGGTCAATTCATTAGTAAAATCCATCAGATGATTGATGATAATACATTGATTTTAAATGAAGATATTTTAATTTCAGCGTTTTCATCAGGTTGGTTATATAATCCTATCACGAAGAAAAACGCTAGAGATTACACATACTTGCTAAAGCAACTGTTACCGTTTTTCGGTAATTGCCGTACAATTCATGAAGATTGGTTACCGAGGTTTTCTGATTTAATGAAGCATTACAAAGAAATATTACCAGCCTTTGAGGGACCAGATGATGATAGGGTTGTAACGAGTGTGCGTAGTCCTTTTTCTAAATTTGCTCATTTTTCACTAAGCAAGAAGCAAGTTGAAGAAGTTCACTATTTTGTGGAGCAACTCGTTTTTATTGCCGAAGAATTGTTCGATATAGAAGCAAAGGAAGCCTCCATAAGTGAGCATTTTGATAAATTATTAGAGATATTAGATAAACATAATCCAATGCAGCATTCTAAATTACTTCAAGATGAAACGGATATTATTCATTCATTGAATGAAAAATTAAAGAAAATTCAGGATGATAATTTCTTTCTATATGATGATGTTGGGGAAGCCATCAATGTCTATTTGAGTGGGAAATTATCAAACACAGATGAAGCCTTTATAAAACCGTTTATTGAGGTTGATGGGGAAGCTTTTAAACAAAATATTCATACCTTTTATCTAACAGGGCTAGATGAAAGAGGTCTACCTCTTGATGAATTCAGTACACCATGGCCATTACAGGAGGTTACGTTTGAAAAACTCTCCATTCGTCATGAAGTACTTGAATTACATACATTAAGAAATCAATCTATCAAGCAGATCTCAAGGTATTTACTATTTATTGCTTTGGAATTCTTATTAGATAAAAGTACTGAACTGTCTTGGATGCAAAACTTTTTAGATAAGGAAGATCTGCAACCTGCTGTGTATGTCCATCAACTAGGATTAAAAGTAATAGATTATAAGGAAAAGGAAAATAACCTTGTAGTGAAAACACGTCCTAATCCAGTTGATTTTGAAGACATAGCGGTAGATATAAATGATGGGGATTTAACAGAACTAACATTTACAGATTTTCTAATAGAATATAACCAATGTAAAAGGAGATTTTACTTTAGTTATATCCTAGGTCATTCACCTGTTTTTAATGATGAATTTATCCATCAATTTATGTTTACGGAATTAATTCGATTGGTCAAGCGTAGTACCACTTTAACCGATGAAAAGGTTATTAAAACGGTAAGCGAATTATTCCCTCACTGGACGAACTATAAAAAAGAAGTAATGGCCGAAACGTTTATAAAAATTGCGAGGCAAGATGAAGAGCTAGAGCCAGTTAGTGGAAATATTAGTATCAGTAAAGCAAGGAAGAATTTTCAGCTTCCAGGTCTTACAAATGCTAAAAGAAATGAATGGATAGAAGAAACTGTTAAGAATAAGCCTTCCTTGTTGATTGAGATGAAGGAAGATGTAATGAATGAGAATATATTCCATGCTAAACCAGGAGAAAATTGTCGTTACTGCCCTCATGTAGATATTTGTAGTGAAGGACGACATCTAATTGGTTAGGAGGGAACAGGATGAATAATATTTGGAGGCAAATAGCTACTAACTGGAGAACATTTGAAAACGAAATTGATTCAGAAGGTTTGATAGAAGAACTAACAAATGATGCATTGAATATGGTTCTAGTAGAAGACTCCTTTAAAAGTGCATTGGAATACTTAGATGAAGAAGAAAATGATGATGACGATGATTGGCCGTAATATGATAAGAGAGGTGTAGGAGAAGGGGAGAAACTCCCCTTTGTATGTGTATGGAAAATAAACTAGAGAGTACTGAACTAATATTAACTAAGCAACAACAGGATATAGTTGATTACACAGGGAATGAAATTTTAATTAGAGGTATTGCTGGTAGTGGAAAGACGCTTGTTTTATTAAAAAAAGCGAAGCAAACAGCACTGAAATATCCGAATGAGAAGGTTGTAATATTCACTTATGCAGGATCGCTTTCTAATGCAACTAAATTTTTAATTGAGAAGTACAACCTTCCTAACTTAGAAGTGAAAACATTCCATTCATGGGCGTTTGGTGCATATTGTAAGGTCATGAAAAAGAAGCCTATTATTACACAAAAGTATAAACAGGAAGAATTTTTAAAAGAGGCTATAAAAGGCTTAGCAAGTCTTGACCATCGCTTTGTAAAAAATGACGATTATTTCGATTTCCTAAAGGATGAAATACAATGGATTAAAGGAAAAAACATCACTACTTTAAGTGATTATTTGAAAGCAGATCGAAGAGGGCGCGGTACCAATACACGTGTTACCATGAATGATCGTGAGATTATTTATCAAGTCTTTGATCAATATAATAAGAAGAAAAACTATTTACTTGATTTTGATGATTTAGCTGTTGTTCTCATGAAGAATCCAGCTATATTTCCAGATTCCATTAAATATGATCACATTTTTATTGACGAGGCTCAAGATCTACAACAGGTTCAACTACAAGCGTTAAAACAGATTGCTAGAAAATCATTTATTGTTGCTGCAGACAAGGGACAAAAAATCTATAAAACATCCTTTACATGGAAAGAGATTGGTCTAAATGTCACGGGTAATCGTACGAAAATATTAAAGGAATCCTACCGTTCGACAAAACAAATTATTCAGCTAGCAGCAAGTCTTCAACAAAATGATATGATTATTCATGATGAGGAATACGTAATTCCTAATTTACCGGAGAGGGAAGGCCCTATTCCGTATTTAATGTATTGTAAAAATGCTGAATCCCAAGATAAAGAAGTTATTAAATCAGTAAAACAAATTATTGAACAAGCACCAAATTGTACAATTGGTATTTTATATCGTGAGGGATCTTCAAGAAACTCAGCAAAATTTAGAATGCAACGCGCATTAAATGACGCTGGTATTCCATCAGAAGATATTAGGGAGAAGGGAAATCCACATACTCCTGGTGTAAAACTTTGTACCTTCCACTCAGCCAAAGGTCTAGAGTTTGATTTTGTATATATTATTGATTTAATTGAACCTACTAGAATACCAGATGAGGATAAAGAAGAGAATTATTGGGAAATTGAAAGACGTTTACTGTATGTTTCTATTACCCGGGCTTGTAGACATTTACAATTATTTACTTACGGTGATACGTTAAGGTTGGTTAAGGAATTAGATTCAGAGTTCTATAAGAGTTTCACCTTATAAAATGTTAAAGTGGAAATAAAATATGCTTATAAAAGAAAGGATAGACATGCACTATCCTTTCTTTTATATACACTGTGATGGGGATGTTTTTGAAAAGTCATAGATTTTTTAAAAGTAATTCCTTTAAAAGATTTATTTAATCTTGAGTTTACAGGGCGTCTTGAAAAAAATGATTGATTTCGAAAAAATAAATTTTGTAAAATGGCAGTTCTTACTGTTAATCTATGATTTCATTAAAAAGTTAGTAAAAGCGATTAAAAATGAAAAAGAAGTGGCGATTATACGTTGTTTTATCATTACTGTCATAGCTATTAACTAACGGAATGGTCTAAAAGGGCCATTCTCTTTTTAATAACTTTGATTACGAAAAAAAGATGACTATATATCCCTGATGTTCCAGGAACAGGATATAATAGGTTGGAAATCATATAAGAAGGGATGGGCTTTTATGGCGGTTTATGGAATTGGTGCAGCTTATGGAGGACATAATGATAAAACAGATGAATTTATAAAAAATAACTGTGCCTGTATTGGTTGGAAAGATAAGGAAGAGCCCAGTTTACATAAGATGTTATCAAAAATTAAAATCAGTGATTTAATTTATATCAAATCCATGTCTATTGTATCGAAAGAACTAATTGTTAAAGCTGTAGGGATAGTAGTTGATGACACGATTGAAAATAAGGTGAATTTGGAATGGGCATCACCATTGAGTGGTTATGGAAGGGAAGCGAAAAAATTTCTATCACACCTGAGATGTATAAAAATAACGTTTTTAATAATACCTTATATGAGGAGTATTTACCTAATATACAAAATAGAATAATAAAATTGGCTTTGAAGAGGGAATCGCTTAACAAAAAATACTAATCTTCTTAAAGTACGATAAGTAATGACAAAGTTTGTAGGAAATTAAAAAAGTTAAAAGGACTGAGATATCAATGGACATTAAAATTTTTAGCCAGAAAGAAGAACTTAATGGCGGAGTTTGTTAGCTATGTGAGTCAACTTTAGAAGACTATCTAAATGAGCTTGAGGAAAACTAAAAAGAATATAGTATACAAAGAGGGATAGTTTCAAATACTTATTTAGATAATTTATCAACTTCAGTGTTAGAGTCAAAGCATCTTCCGCCAATTACATTAGTTACAAATAGTGATGTAAAGTTGAAAGAAGGCAAAACAAACACGAGCGAGATAACAAGTTTTAGAATATTAGATGGACTACAAAGAACGCATAGACTAAAAAATCTTTGGGATTCAGTAAGGTTCCTTGAAAAAATTTTAGCTGATGGATTGACTAATCAATTAGGTGATATGGATTGTTATGAACTAACAAAAATGTTCAGTGATGATTTTGATAGGATAGGGACAAGCTAGAATTTCAAAAAGTGATAAATCAAATCTATATTGGTAATTTTTATGAATATTTAAATTTCGTTATGTTGTGGTTCTATTATATGACAGGAATTCGTGTGAATGAAGGTACAGCTTTATACTGGAATGACATTGATTTAACAAAGAAACGTATACGGGTTCATCATATGCTTATTATGAAAAACAGAACGGATTGGAAACGAAATTCATATACGAAAATAGAAGATGGAAAGAGAATAATAGCACTGGATAATGACACTATCAAAATTTTAAATGACTGGAGAAGTAGGCAAACAGAGAATGGCTTAGGTAAGGAAAGAGATTTTGTGTTTAGTTATGATGGTCTACCAATGATTAAATCAACGATATGTCGAATTATTGAGCGATATTCTAAACTTGCAGGAGTAAAAAAGATACAAGCAAAGGGATTGCGTCATTCTCATGTTTCATACTTTATTAATGAATTTAATGTATCGGTGCTCGTTTTATCTCAACGTATGGTTTATTCAAGTCCAGAGATCACTTTAAAACACTATGCTCATATGTGGAGTGGTGCTGATACTGCAATTGCTGATGCAATGACTGGAAATATTGAAATTAAAACTGCTGAACGAACGAAAGTTAAATTTAATGGGAATCAAACATTAAAAAAATTGTAGCATCTGATCAAGTTTATTAAAGCGTTTATTTCTGTACTAAAATAAATTAAGAGAGGAAGATTCCATGTTAGATAAAATAAGGGATATAGAAATTGCTCTTGAAAATAAAAGTTATTTATCAGCGCTTGCACTATCTTTAACTTTACCTGATATTTGCGGGGAAATTGAATATCCGCATTTAAAATTCGACGATGGAAAGCGAAATGTAGGAAAACAGTATGCAACATGGTTTGATAATTGGGTAAATCAACATTATGCAGACTGTACAGGTTGGACAAATGATTATGCTAAAGCAAAAAATCCTTATTTCACAGGAAAAATGTGTTATTCTTTACGCTGTTCTTTTTTACACGCTGGAAATTCAGATATAAAAGAATGGGGCAAGAAGGAAGACAATGATTATCTTTATTCTTACGAATTTAGACTAGGAGTAAGTGGAGCGGATTCGTTTGGTTCATCTTACTCAAACCAAATTCAAGATAACTCAAAAATTAAAAAAACAGAAACAGTTACAATAAATATTAATAAATTGTGTAAGTACATTTGTTTATCTGCTGAAAGGTATTATCGAGAAAAAGGCTCTAATCATTTCAAAGAGCATAATATTCACTTAATTGACTTTAATAGGAGATTTCCACAATGAAAAGGTGGGACTTAAAAAGAACTTTGGTATGGTGACTGTACCTGTTATATGGTTTGCATTAATTCTCTAAGCAATATGATTTATTCAGCCAATTACTAGATAAAAGGATTAAACTCAATGAGTTTTCAACTGAACTGAAAATGTTATTAGATATTATTTATGCAATAATTAAAAATGACAAATATGAAGATGAAAATTGTTAAAATCCTAATTTTAATAGGGGGTTTTACTTACTAATTTAAAAATTAATAGTAATTTACTAAAACTAGTCTACTGTGATTAATGTTTTTATTAGTCGCTGTAGATCTTCTTTATTGCCTTTGAACAGGGATAAGAAGTGGATAATTCGATTTTACAGCTTTTCCTTACAGATATCTCAATTATATATTCACTAGATATATTATTTCATGCTCGATATACTAGAGATAAAGAAAATTTTTACATTGGAAAAACGTGTAGGGGGAGCCAGGATTATGTATATTAGTAAAGTGAAAATAAGTAATTTTAGAAATTTTAAAGAAACAGAAGTAGAATTAGGAAAACAAATGGTTATTGTTGGGGAAAATAAAGTTGGAAAGTCTAACTTCATGCATGCGCTAAGACTGGTTTTAGATCCAACTTTATCTGAATCAAGCCGTTTATTACAGCTTTCAGACTTTTGGGATGGTCTAACTCGACCATTAAATGACGAAGAAATAAGAATAGATATTGAACTCACTGAGTTTGAACAAGATGATAAATTAAAATCTGTCCTTTCTGATTTTTTAGTGAAAGATTCGCCATTAACTGTAGGCTTAACGTATAGATTTTTTCCTGTAGATGAAAACGGAAATAAAATTTATATTTTTAAAGTTTATGGAACAGAAACAGAAAATATTTTTAGTTATGAACAAAGGAAATGGTTACCGCTTGAGGTGTTATCGGGGTTAAGAGACACCGAGAGTGATTTATCAAATTGGAGAAAATCTCCTTTAAGGCCTTTAATTGAAAGAGCAATCGAAACGACAGATAAGCAAGAACTAGAGAACGTTGCTGAAGAAATTACTCGTTCAACAGATTCTTTGAAAGAATTAGACGAAATTGGATCATTAACTGAAAGAATAAATACTCAATTAGAAAATATTGTAGGAGATAGACATTCGATAGAAACCAGCCTAGGTTTTTCTCCTGCTGATGCTTCAAAACTTTACCGTGCAATAAAGATGTTTATTGATGATGGAAATAGAGGAATTAATGAGGCCAGCTTAGGATCTTCCAATTTGCTTTATTTAGTGCTGAAGCTTCTCTCTCTAGAGCAATATGTAGATGAAAATGAACGAGCTCATACTTTTTTAGCTATTGAAGAACCAGAGGCACATCTACATCCTCATTTACAAAGATTACTTTACAAATATTTATTGAATCACGATAAGATAATAGTTGAGGGTTCTCAAGAGCAACATAAAATCCATAGTGTTTCTAATATTTTAACAACTCATTCACCGCATATTGTAAGTGTTGCTCCATTAAAATCTATCGTTTTATTAAAAGAAACGCATGGAGAAGATAAATCTACAAAAATAGTCTCTACCGCAAAAATTTCTTTAGATGATAAAGATGTGAAAGATTTGGAGCGCTACATTAATGTCACAAGAGGGGAAATTCTTTTTTCTAAAGGGGTAATATTAGTTGAAGGAGACGCTGAAGAATTTCTGTTACCTTCACTGTCAGAATTGCACGGAATTGATTTTGATAAACATGGAATCACTGTATGTTCGGTATCTGGCACTAATTTTCTTCCATATATCAAGCTTCTGGGAAGTGAAGGATTAGATATTCCTTTTGCAATTCTTACCGACTACGATCCAAGAGATAAGTTACCTCTAATTCATAATCGCTTAATAAAATTATTAGATTTTATAGATAAGGAATATGATTATAGCGATTTAGGAACTGAAGATCTAATTATCTATGGAAAAGAATTTGGTATATTTACAAATAACCATACTTTAGAGGTTGATTTATTTGATACAATGCCTGATGAAATTACAGAAACTTTGACTGAATTGACAACAAATAGTAAGGCAATCAGTAGAGCACAAGGCTGGAAGTTAGCAAGTAGTATTAAAGGAGATGAAAAAAGCTATCTTTCTGACATAGAAAATATTGGTAAAGGAAGATTTGCTCAGAGATTATCGACTAATCTTACAAATTTATCAGTTGTTCCTGAGTATGTGAAGGGAGCCTTAGATTATGTCATCGCTAAAGTTTGACAAGCTACTTTATAGAGAAGCTTCTAAAGATTTATCAAATAATGAAGCACAACTAAAAGTTTATGATTCTACAGGGAATTGTGTCGTTCTTGCGGGTCCAGGTAGTGGAAAGTCTAAAATTCTTACATTAAAGTTAGCAAGAATCTTGAATGAAGATATAGAAGCACCTCAAGGAGTTGCTTGCTTAACTTACAATAAAGAATGTGCAAGAGAACTAAAAGAGAAGCTATACAATTTAGGAATCATTGAATCATCTACAATTTTTATTGATACTGTACATTCTTTTTGTTTAAATCATGTGATTAGACCATACAAACATTTAGTGAACGCTAATTTACCAAAAGAAATTAAAGTTGCTACTTCAAGGGAAGTAAGGGAAACAATGCTTCGAACATTCAACTTAACTATTGGACAGAATGAACGATATACTTCAAGCTGGTCAACAGCGTTTAATGTTTATAGAAGAACGTTTATAGATAGGAAATCAACCGAATGGAAAACTAACGACAGCGATATAGCAGAATGGATTCTTAATTACGAAAACTCATTAAGACATCAAGGGTTAATTGATTATGATGATATGGTTTTGCATGGGTTGTGGATGATTGAGGAAAATCAATGGATTCAAGGATTACTTCAAGCTAAGTTTCCTGTTATTGCAGTTGATGAGTATCAAGATTTAGGTGCATCATTGGATAGAATAATAAGAGTTCTCTGTATAGAAAATGACACTCGTCTTCTAGCAGTCGGGGATCCTGATCAATCAATATATGGGTTTACAGGAGCTCAACCTAGTTTATTAAATGACCTTGCTCAACAATCAGGTGTATTAAAAATTAGACTAAAAAAGAATTACAGATCAAAGGGGAATATTGTTAAGGCATCAATTGCTTCGTTATTAGAAGAAAGAGATTTTGTTTCAAACAGAGATGAAGAAGGAAGTATTAAGTTTTATGGTATTAGGGATGGTATAGATGCGCAATGTGATTATATTTGCAAAGAAATAATCCCTAAAATTCTTACTTTAGATCCTTCCAGTACGCTTGGGGATATTGGAGTATTGTACATTGATAAAAATGATGGAGATCGAATTGCTGAGAAAGTAGCAAAAGAAGGTCTACAATATATTCGAGTGGATGGAAATGCTCCTTACAATAAAAATCAGCTAACTGTGTGGATAGAAAACTGTGCAATGTGGTGTTCTGGAGGATGGTTAAAGGGAAGTCCCCAATTTTCTGAAATTGAGCGTACTTTCAGTTCATTTTTTAAAAATTCAAATATGTCAGAAGCAAAACTAGAAAGTAAGAAATTAAATCTATTCAATTTTTTATTTCGAAGCAGAGATGTTGAATTTAAACTAAGTGATTGGCTTGATGAATTTAATAAACGTATTGTTTCTGAAGTATTAGATTTTTTTACTGAAGAGCCAGATATAGTAAAAGAATATGATAAATTAATTGAATCGGCAAAAGATGGACAACTAAAAGACTTTAAAGTATCCTCTTTATCTCGCCAAGTAGGATCTGAAAGTCATTTAAATTTATATACATTGCATAGTTCTAAGGGATTAGAGTTTAAGTATGTCATTATGTTTGGTTTAGAGCATGGAAGGATACCTTGGTTGAATGCTCGTGAAGATAAGATAAATGAGTCAAGGAGATTATTTTACGTAGGTCTAACTAGAGCAAAAGATGAAATTCATTTATTATGTTCAGGATGGTATTATGATTACTATGACAGGTATCAAAATTATGGGCCATCTAAATTTGTCTTAGAACTTAAAAAGTTTGTAGATAATAATTTGTAAATAGAATACCTTGCTTTTTGGCGTTGCGCTTAATATTACAATTCGTCATTAAAAAAATTAAAAGAGAATGGTTCAGTAACTAATGACGACGAGGAGCTTTTTCACAGATGAATAATGGGATTGCCTTGTTAAGGAAAATCTAGCCCTAAAGCATTCCTACGCAAAAACGAGCGACTTGTTAAAAAGTGAAATCGAAAAAATCATCAAGGGCTATTGCAATGGTTATTTTCCAAAAAAATTCTCTATATTATGAAACGGCTAATCAAATTTTTGTTCATGCTGGAATTTGTGAGGTAGATGAAGAATTATGGAAATACTCCACTGAAGAGAATGAATTCACTTGGAAATTCCCTGCTGAAACAGGTTCTTTTTATAAAGACATTATTGCAGGACATTTGTCGAGTAAGACTGTTTCAGAACATGAAAACTATTTAGGGAAAGTTTATTGGGACAATGAAAATCACTTTTTCATTGATGGTGGAACAAACAAAAGCCATGTTATTCTACTTTTAAAATACAATACGGATACAAAACTATATTCAAGTTATCCAAAAAATCATGAGGGCGAATGGATTGAGTTCCCAATAACTAAAAGTAAAGCGAGGTAGTTATATGTTGATTTATAACGATTACCTAGAGGCAAAAGGTAGTTTGGCATATGGTGTGCATTAATTCTCTGAATGCTCGGTGATTGCATTTCCCACCAAACACACCACCAAAACAATATAATTTTTCGAGAAATGCTGTCGGTTAAGGGATTGGGAGAGTACCGTCTATTATTGAGTGGGAATAAAGTATATACTTGATTAAGTGAGGAAAAGCCTATTTATAAGGTTTATTGAATTAATAAGCCTTATAAATAGGCTTATTTTTATATAGTTTCCCCCCAAAAAAACAAAAGAAATTTGTGAGGTGAGGTTTTAGTTATAAAGAAAGTAATGTTTTTATACTTGTGGTCACGAAAGAGCTTGAATCTTAATAAGAAATAGAAACTAAAATTCACCTTTTTGAATTAAAAAGTTGTTTTTTCAAATGAAATAATGTATCCTAAAATCAAATGTAATAAGGAGAAGACATTATGAAGATGGAGGGTGCAAAAAGTAGGGGTGGAGTAAGAAAAGGTGCGGGAAGGAAGCGCCTATTAGATAAGAAAATTGCTACCCAAATTTATTTAACTTCAACAATGAAAGAACAGATTGAGATGATCGATATTGATACTTGTAAGAATTTTTCTCAAAAATGTAATCATCTAATTAGGAAGGGTATTGAAGCAATGCTTTTAGATTATAATAAGACTGATTTATCAACAGATACTATAAAATATATTGACCTCTTTGCTGGTATGGGAGGATTACGTTTAGGCTTTGAGCAGGCTCTTCATGATATGGGATTGAAGGGAGAATCTGTATTTGTTTCAGAAATAAAGAAACATGCTATTGAAGCTTACAAAAAAAATTTTCCAAATGAAGAGATTCATGGGGATGTTACTCAAATTGATGAAAATAAACTACCTGATTTTGACTATGTTCTTGCAGGATTTCCGTGTCAAGCATTTTCATCTGCTGGAAACAGACTAGGATTTGAAGATACTAGAGGAACACTTTTTTTTGATGTTGCTAGAATTATAAAGAAAAAGCAACCAAAAGGTTTTTTGTTAGAAAATGTTGAAGGATTAGTAACCCATGATGGGGGAAATACGCTCCGTGTTATCTTATCAACTTTAGAAGGATTAGGCTATAAAGTAAATTATAAAGTACTCGATAGTCAAAATTTTGGATTGGCACAATCTAGGAAGAGAATTTATATTGTTGGGGCAAGAAAAGATATTCCAAATTTAGATTTATTTGAAGTTAAAAAAGAAAAGTTAGATTCAATAATTGAATATGATGTAGAACCTTTACATAGTGACTTTACAGATAAGTTACTATCTTATTATACGTTAGAAGATGTGATAGGAAAACAAATCAAGGACAAGCGTGGAGGGAAAAACAATATTCATAGTTGGGATTTTGGTTTAAAGGGAGAAATATCAGAGAAGCAAAAAGAGCTCTTAGATGTTTTATTAAGGCAAAGAAGAAATAAAAAATGGGCTTCTATTATCGGGATAGATTGGATGGATGGTATGCCTCTTACTGTTGAGATGATAAGCACATTCTATGAAGATGAAAATTTAAAAGAATTGTTAGATGATTTAGTTGAAAAAGGATATCTTGCTTATGAGTATCCGAAGAAAAAGGTTGGTAATCGTCGTATCTATGATGAAAGTTTAGAAAAAGGATACAATATTATCACTGGAAAACTATCATTTGAATATAGCAAAATACTTGACCCTAGTGGAGTAACTCCAACCCTTGTTGCTACTGATGTGTCAAAATTAGCAGTTCCTGTAAGAGAAGGGATTAGACCACTGACTACAAGAGAAGGTCTAAAATTATTTGGATTCCCTGATTCGTATAGTGTAGAACATCTTGATAAGACTAAGGTTTTTGATTTGCTAGGAAATACTGTTTGTGTACCTGTTGTAAAGGCAGTTGCAGGAAGATTACTCAAAGTAGATTTTTAATGCTAGGGAGACGGTTTTGCCGTCTCCTTTACTCTTATTTAATAATGGTTAAGGTTTTGAGAATATGATAATATAAAAATATAAATATAAATAGACTATTAACTAGGAGAAAAATCAATGGAATTATCTACTTTAGAAGATTTGTACATGCTTGCTTTACAAGATATTAAGGGAAGTAAAGGGACTATCACTATTACAATTGATGGAATTCCTAAAATAAGCAAATCAAATGATATAATTGGAAACTGTGTTCAAGAATGGATCCCGCAATGGCTTGAAGATAAGGGAATTAACCTAGAATCAAACGAGCATACACAAGAATTTCCAGACTTCACTGCAAATATTGGTGGAAAAAAATATGATATGGAAGTAAAGTGCTGGAATTATACTAACAATCCGGGATTTGATTTGGCGAATTTTGACGGGTTTTATCGTGAAATATTTAATGACCCAAGAAAGCTAAATGCAAGATATCTTGTATTTGGATATAGACCAACTTTACATGGATTTGAGATAGTAGATATTTATTTAAAAAATATTTGGGAATTAACTTCTTTAACGAGAAAATATCCTGTAGGACTTCAAATTAAACAAGGGAAACCATATGCATTGCGTCCATATGCTTTTCATAAACGTCCTAATGATTGTTTTTCTTCTAGAAGAGAGTTTGTTGAAGCGATTCAAAAAGCTAGAATTATGTTTCCGATTGAAGGAATGATTGATCCTAACGAATGGTTAATGCGAGTGGCGGTATTGTTTAGAGAATTAACAGGTGAAGACTTGTAAAATCGTATGCACTATTTAAAATGATCTCCTATCGAATTCTCCATCAAAAAATTACCGACTTCTTATAAAAAGGAGTTGGTAATTTTATTGTATTTTTATTGTTAGTCAATCGACTTATAGAAGAAGAGTAAGTAATATAAGTATACAAAATTAGAATAGGTATTATAGGAGGGACACTATGCGATTACAAATGAAACTTAGTCGTCCAGCGGTGCTATCTTTTAACGAATTCTAAAGAATAGTGTATGGCGCCCTAATATCAAAGTAACAAATGGATACGTTTTAGGTGAAGCATATAATACTCTAATACCGAAATTTTCAACTATTGATAGGAAACGAGTAGACAAAAAGTATATTGAAAATGTAACAAATAGTAATGATAAATCAATTTCAGGTGTACATACTACATTATATATTGAGTCATCAATTTTAAATGGTATAGAAAAAATTCAAGAACATTTTTTAGAAATATTTAATACTAAAAGAATACACAAATCATTTGTGGTGAAATTAGTGATGTTTGCTGCAATATTAGAACGTAACAATGATTTGCTTGAAATAGATGAAACAAATTAAATAATAAGAAAAAAGACTAAATCTGATATTATCCCCTTTAGGTAGACCGTGTGAAAAAGACCATGTATACACATGGATGTTACACTATTACTTGGAGGGGATTTTTCATGGCCAAAAAAGGTACAACATTTCATACATACTCAAATGAGATAAAGTTATCAGCTGTTCAAAGTTATTTAAACGGTGAAGGAAGCTACGATATGATAGCTGAGAAATATCAGATTAGAAGCTCTACACAACTTAAAAATTGGGTAAAAAAATATAAAGAATGCGGTGAAATTACAGATACTCGTGGGGAAAATAGTAAAATGAAAGGTATACCGAACCCTTTAAAAGGCAAACGGATTCATTTTAAAACTGTTGAAGAAGAGCGTGATTACTATAAGGCTCAGGTTGAATATTTAAAAAAGCAGTATCCAAATCTGTAAATTTGGAAAGAGATTAAATTAAAAAAACAAAAATGATAAATAAGTATTAGAATTTGTAACGTTATAACTTAATGTAATTATTAAACGATTTAAAGATTAACTTATAAAGTTGCATGTGAATAACCCGTAACTTTGCATGAAAACGCGAGTTTTTAGTACAAATATAGAAAAATTCTCATTTGAAATAATCTATAAATCTGCAGAAAGTATATATTAGAAGCATAACTTCACAGAAAGTTATAAAAAAATCAACTTTTCAAATTATTATATGTACACTTTTTTACCTCTTACAAATAAATAGATGCTAAAATTGATATATCAATTTTAAGGAGCTGATATTATGAATGATGCCAAAAGACCATTGAGTAGTTTAGTTATTCGGAACTTAATGCTTGAAGCACTTGGTTATAAAGAAAATGACCTTGGTTTAGATGGTGATAATTTTGAAAAATATGGATATAGCGGAAGTCAAAGAAACCTTTATATAATTACAGAACTTTTAGCTATTAAGCATGGACTTATAGAAAAAACATTGGAGATTCCTATCATTGCATGGGGAGCTGAAGGGCGTAACCTTTATCCACAGAGCAATACAAATTTTATGCCTCAAGAAATCCAAGGGCTATTTGAAGGTTTTTGGTTGCTCCTCAATCAGAATATTATTGCTCCAGGTGCATTTGGTGAAAGCGAACATTTACCTTATTTTCACGTTACTCCACATGGATTAACATGCCTAGATACAAAAGAAATATTGCCATATGATATAGATGGATATTTAAAAAGGATCTATTGTATTAATCAGATTGACGAATGGGTAAAGTCTTATATGACAGAAGCAGTACGATGTTTTAATTCAAATTGTCACCATGCAGCAACTATTATGATTGGATTAAGCGCTGAAAAGTTAACTCTTAATTTGATTGATGCGTTCAAAACTTATTTACAAAAGCATCAGGCTAACCTTAAGATAAAACAGAACGCTGGAATTAATATCCCACTTGATTCGAATTTTTCTACTAAAGTAGATAGCAAATGGATGATTTCTCAAAAATATCAAGTCTTCCAGACATTTTATGATGCAATTACTAACCATCCTATAGACGTAAAAAGTTGTATAGATAGCTCTTCAAGAAATGTATTCTCTGAATACATTCGCCTAACAAGAAATGAAGTAAGCCATCCAAATGATTTAAAGAAAGATTATACAGAAACGCTCTTATTGTTTGTGAGTTTTATAAAATATATTGAACTTATGACTAAGTCAACTGATATGATTCGAAATATTTAGAATGCAGAAATCAGGGGCTATTTATGTTATATCATCTTACCTGGGATCCGAATAAAGCTTAATCCATTTATCACAATGGATTAAATAATTCAATTCCCAACGACGGAACAATTGAATTGGATACAATGTTCATTCAAAAATATGGTTTAAATCATGAAATTGTTCAAGTATGAAAGCAAGCAATTTACCTTTACTACGATAGATACTTACCTTTTATACTTAATCGGAATGCTTATATACTTCATATCTTACCAGGGAATGTAGATCGCACTAAGATGTATGTATCTGATCAACATTATCTCAATCAAATATTCGAAGGAGTAACTACAAGTCAAACGGATATAAAATGGAATTTACATAAATATGTTGAAAACTTTAAACCTATAAGTGATTATAATGAAGATACTGATAATTACTTATATGCAGAACATCTTTATTTAGATTCAATTCTTGTACAAGCAATTAAATTGGTTTGAAAGCCTCTGTAAATAATAAAACGAAAATCTGCACTTTAGATATACAAACAGATTTTCGTTTTTTGTTTTTATCGAAGTATAACTTAATTCATAATTTTTGTGAAATTATACTAAATCCACTGAGAATTTTATTTTTGTATATAAAGATGTATGGTGTTGTACATTCTTTTAATTAAATTAAAAATAATAACTACAGATAAGCATAAACTCACATTTTATGCAAAGTTATGTTTCTTGTTATAGGATTCTTAGTTTGGAAAAGCTGTGGAATAAATAATCGAATTGTACCCTCTACAAAATAATTTAAGACAACGTCCTAAATTATTTTGTAGAGGGTAGCAAGCGAAGCGCGGTAGTAAATGAACAATTTTATTCTAGGGTGACCAAATGGTGACCAGAGAGTTTGTAACGGCTTTAAAATTGAAAAATACAAAATAAAAGCGCCTTGACTATCAAGGGGGTTCTCATATGATCCCGAATGGATTCGAACCAGCGACCTCCACCCTGTAAAGGTGGGGGTATTTTATTACTTTTCTTCCTGCATTATAAATTTCCAAAAACGTTTTAATTCTTCACGTTTTTGGGATGGAGCAAGTTTTATATCGTTTAACCATTGATCTAGTTCTGAATCATTTTCTTTCCCTTCAGCATCAAAATCTCTCCCTAGAAGAAAATCAGTAGATACTTTAAAGTAATCTGCTATACGTATCAAGGTATTGTAATCAGGTTGACGTTCATTACGTTCATACATACCAATCGTACTTTCACTTAGTTGAAGGGATTGAGACAGTTCTTTTTGCGTAATTCCTTTTTGTTTTCTTAAATCACGAATTATATTTCCAAACGTTTTCATTCTATCACCTGATAATATATTAACACAATATGTGTTAATATATTAGAACTTTTAAAAATTGATAATTGAAATCTATTGACAACACACTTTGTGCGTTTTATATTTTAATTAACAACACGAATTGTGGTTTTGGGGGTGAGAATATATGAATTATGAAAGAGTAGCTGAAAATCTAATTAATTTAAGAAATGGGAGATCTAGAGAAGAGGTGGCAAAAGCAGTCGGAATCAGTATTAGTACATTGCAGATGTATGAAAATGGACAGAGAATCCCACGAGATAATATAAAAATAAAATTAGCGAATTTTTATGGTGTTACAGTTCAAACAATTTTTTTTGATTCAGAACAACACGAAGTGTGTTGAATAATTTTAGATTTTTAAGATGATGTAGTGATTTTTTAGAAATGTAAGTTTAGAAAGTATTTTAGGTGATTTTACATAAAAATGTATTTTTTTATCATTATATATAAATTATAGGGGGTATTTACATGAACATGAAAACATTTGAAATGCGTGAAAAACGATTAGCAGAACTATTAGGTGCAAAAGTACTATGGGAATTTATAAGTGCTGTAACAGAGGAAATTGAAAAGCAGGAATTAGAGTCTACACCAGGTTTATTAGAAGATTTATTCATACATGTGAAAGAAACTGTTCAAATTCAAAATATGAATCAAGGCAAAACAAAAGCCCCTGTAAAAACAGAGACTGATGGTATAAATAAAGATACATTATTTATGGAAGCATATGTAGAATTAATCAATCATAAGTTTATTATTTCTGAATTAGCTGTAGAGCTTTCATCTGTTCTAAAAGAATTAAATTGTTTTGTTCAATCATCTTTGCCACAGCTTCAAAGTGAGCTTGATTCTCAAGAACCTCAATCTGCTTCTCTTTAGGGAGTGATTGAAGTATTTCTTTTATTTCTTTACACTCGTATATGTTATTCTCCGAGTCTTCGATTAATTTATTACGACGATTGGTGTATTCAAGTGCACCTAAAGTCGCTAATGCGCGAGGATCTAATCCTAGAATTTCCATGTATTCCTCTCCTTTCCTCTACAAATAATTCGATAGGGGAAAGGAGATTCCTTTAGTAATTTGGTTGAGTCTTTATACAGTTATATAAATTGTTAATGATTAATGGACATGTTATCTAGCAGGAATGTGTAGAAATATACTTGGAAAATTCCTTAAAGATAATGAGAAGAGAGGAGAATCCAGTAAATTACACTCCTTTCCCTAAAGTAATTTTCATATGAAACGGTTATTTACTTGTATTACAAATTTTATATTAGATTCTTTGACGAAGAGTAGAGAGACATGGAATAGGGGATGAATTGGTAGTTAATTTAGTCTGATTTTTATGGAAGAAAAATTATAGTTAAAGCTTTTTAATGAATTCAATTTCATCATCTAATAATAATGGACGAGTTAAGTGTGAAGAGTTTTCTTCAACCTGAGTAGAATTTTTTGCACCAGGAATAGCAACTGAAACAGCTGGGTGACTTAAAACATAACGTAAGGCGGTTTGCGCTAGACTTCGATTTGATCTTATAAGCGAACGTAATTTTTCTACTTTGTCTAAGCTATCTTTAAACCACTTTTCTTTGGGCCAATCCTTTCTTAAATCATCGTCTGCAAACTGGGTTTCATGATTAAATTTCCCAGTTAAAATTCCCATCTTAAGTGGACCTCTTATTACAGCACCTAAATTATGTTGTTCAATATAAGGAAGGATGTCTTTTTCAGGTTCTTTATTTAAAATACTATAATCGAATTGTACAACATCTAAATCATCATTCTGATTAAAATGTTTAATATAATCTAAATCATTAGTAGAAACGCCAACTGCTCTCACTTTACCAGATTTTTTTAAGGTTTGGAAAGCTTGTAAAAAGGCTTCTGTTTCTTCAGGTTTATCCCACCAAATATGACAAAAGTACACATCTATATAATCCGTTTTAAGCCGTAGTAAACTAGCATCAAAAGCATCAATGACCTTTTGAGAATTTCCATAAACGGCTGGTTGATTGGGATCATAATGATGACCAATTAATCCACCTTTTGTAGAAAGAATAATATCCTGCCTACGTTTATTTATAGCTTTTGAAACGAGTGTTTCACTATGACCAAGCCCATAAACATCAGCAGTATCAATAAAATTAACCCCTAGGTCAATTGCTTTCTCAATTGCATCAATGGATTCATTATCCTTTACTGCGCCCCATTCATCTCCACCAATCGCCCAAGAACCAAATCCTATCTCTGAAACTATTAATCCCGTGTTACCTAATAACCTATATTCCATTATGTACGGACTCCTCCTTTTCAGTTTATATTATTAGAAATATATATAGCGACCAGTTGGAATATTCTTGAATTTGCATTCGGGATATAAATTAGAATTATTTAATCCTCTTTCTATAAGTATTTTTGATAAGTATTATTGAGAGCTTATGAGACTAAGAATATTAAGGAAAAGATTGCTTTTTAATAAAGTACGTCCTGTTGAGAATACGGATATGCAATTATGCATATCCGTATTTATTATTTTTATAGTAATAAAATCTAATATATAATTAAAAAGTTTTTCAATAAATTGTTTAGGAGATGCGAGTATGAAGAAAGTCATAGGACTTATAGTGTCATTATTTTTATTATTTTCTACCTATGCACCAACATTTACAGAAGCAGCCGAAGTTTTAAATAAAGTTGGCTGGGTTAAAGAAAATGAGAATTGGTACTATTATCAAAAAGATGGAAGTAAGCAAAGAGATAACATTACTTTAGATGGAGTAGAGTACTCCTTTTTTAAAGATGGAAGGCTAGTTGAAGGGAGAAAGCAAGCAGGGAAAGACACTTTATATTATAGTGAACCTGGTAAACTAAAGACCGGATGGAGTTTTTCTGCAACTTCATGGAGCTATTTAAAAGATGGGAAGTATGTGACAGGAACATTTACCTATCAAGGAAAACCATTTGAAATAAATAAGTACGGAGATATGGAAAAGGGATGGGTGACCCTTCGTTCTGCTGTTAAAAGAATCTATCCAAAGCCAGAAACAAAATTTCTATTTAAATCTAAACCTGTAAAGGATGGGGATGTCTTAGAGGTCATTTCAAAGCAGGGCTTATGGTATCAGGTCAAATATCAAGGAGAAGTCGGTTATGTTCGGATATTTGAATCTGTTGTGATTGGTGAATCACCAGTTCGTTCATGGGATGTAACAAAGGAAGCAACGAATTTGTCTCATTTTATGATAACTGAGTATCATAAAGATCCTGAAAAATACTTTCCGGCCAATATTCAAAAGAAATTTGATAAACAACTAGATAGTGATTTAGCTCTTCTAGCGAATGGATTAAAATGGATTGATCAATTAAAAGAAGCACTTTATTTAGATAATAAACAGGGGTGGGTACAAGAAGAAGGAAAATGGACGTATTATAAAAAAGACGGGCAAAGAATAACTGGTTTCCAAGCGATTGATGGGAAACGTTATTATTTTGGTACCGATGGGTTTATGCAAACGGGATGGGTACATACAAATGGATCAGATTATTATCTGGGAACCGATGGCGTAGTGCAGACCGGAATCCAACATATTGATGGGAAAATCTATTACTTTAGTCCATTAGGTAATGTACAATCAGGTTTTACAAATGTTGATGGGAAACCATATTATTTTGATGCTTCTCATGAGTCAAAAAATGGTTGGATGAAGCAAGAGTTTAGTTGGTACTTATTACAGCCTTCAGGTGCATTACAAACAGGAGATTTTACATATAAAGACAAGAAATTTTCCTTTAATCAAGACGGAGAAATGATTAAAGGGTGGGTTACATTAGAATCCCTTGTTAAAAAAGTATATCCAGAGCCAAATTTAAGAAAAGTATTGCGTGCAAAACGTGTAAATAATGGTGAAGTGATAGAAGTAACTGGGAAAATTGGCTCTTGGTATGAGGTGAATTATCAAGGAGAAAAAGGATACGTGCGTATCCATGATGCCATTATTTTCGATCAGGAGGCTAAAAGTCCACTTACTTTGCTTGATGGAAAAGTAAAGATATTTGAAGGTGTATTAGATTATTTAAAAAGTGACGAACCAGTCATAAATAACACGATTAAAATTTTAGAAAAAGAAGAACAACGTTTGTTAGATGATGCAGAGAACTGGGAAAGTATTTCAAGGAACGTAAACAACGCAAAGCAAGATGTACAGTATAAAATACAAGTGATGAAAGAAGCACATGGGAAGTTACAAGAACTAGTGAATGCAATGAAAGGTGACATTAAAAATTTAACGGTCACTCAAAGGAAAGAACTTGTAAAATTACTTGGAGCTGATGGAAAAGAATTATTAGATTTTGGTGTAGAGACATACAGTTTTATACTCCAGTATTATGAATCACTTATTGAGGCCTATGTTGGTTATTATCAAGCATTAGATGTGGTTGCGGCCAAAGCCATTGAATGTCAAAATGAGATTAATAAAGATATTCATCAAATCACATTGAATATGCAAGAGTTATCGAAGGGGTTATCTGGTGTAGTTAAAGATTTAGGCCCAGTTGTAAATAGCTCCATTAATCTGAAACATTCCATTGATGAGGCAAAACCTGGGATGGAGGAACTTATACAAGTAACACGTAAAAACGCTCCAATCATTGCGCAAGATTTACAAGCATTGGATGCCAAAGTTCCAGGATTCTTCACAGATTTTAATATGGGAATAGATCTTGCAAATATCTTTATGGACTCGGCTAATAAAATAGCAAGTCATAAAGTTGATGTATCTGCTGCAGCTAGAAATATTGGTAATATTGATTTAAGTAGTGCATTGTATGATTTGGGTGGAGATCCATCTCGCATTTATAATCGTGCAAATGATGGAGATTTATCATTCGTATTGGGTATTACACCAATAATTGGTACAGGAAAAGAAATTGGACAACTTATCAAAGGTGAAGACTTAGTAACAGGTCAAAAATACAGTCCAGACGATTATGCATGGGGGACCTTGGCCGTCGTATCTGGTGGTACAACACGAGTTGTTGGTAAAGTTGTAGGGAAGATTGGCGATCTTGAAAAGAAAGGAAAGGCACTAGAAGCAGCTGCTAAAGGTGGTCGTTCAGGAGAGATTGTTCTTGATAAGGTTCAATCATATGAACAAGCAAGAAATAAAGCAATGAGCTTATTGGGGGATTTTGGGGCAGATTCACAACCATTTATAGGAACAATGGAAAAAAGCGCTGGTTATGGTAAAATTGTTGGCAGAGAGACAGCTGATCATAAAGCAAGATGGCGATTAGATTATGACCCTAGTAAAGGGATGCATATCAATGTAGAAGATTTTAGAAATGGAAAAAAAGATAAAGCAATTAAATATGCAATTCCTTTTGAAGGAGACGAAGAAACCTTTAAATCATTATTAAAATATCTAAATAAATGAGGTAATAAAATGGCAACATTGTTGGAAGAGTGTATTGAAGCATTAGGTGAAGACATTGAAATTTTAGAGAATACTCAAGGAAAAATGGTAGTAAAAAGTTTTGAAAATGCATTCCCTATTACACAATGGGGGAGAGTAGATTGGTCCAACATTGAAAACTATGGTGATTTATATAATGAGAATGAAATAAAATTATATCTACAGAACTGTTTTGGAACATATTCTCAGACAGTATATATTATTTGGGATAATGCTAGAGTACCAGTAATCAAAACAAATTTACATCAAGTTTTAAATGTAATATATGATGTTACAGCTGTTAGTTTTGATACCTGGATATATTCACCAGATATGGGGTATGTCATTGAGTATCATCATGATGGTGATATACGTATTGGAGACGTAAAAAATATTGTTAAATAAATAGATTTTTATAAACAAACGTGGGATCATTGATTCCTACGTTTGTTTAGTATTAAGTAAAAACTTAATCACCAGAGAGTATTAGAAAATAAGGGTAACTGTAACTATGAACGATTCTAGATGGCCTAATGAAGATGGCTAGGTCAAAATGGTCCATAGTGTAAATGGTGTGGAATTACATTATGTTAAAAATACAAAAACTGGTGAATTTGATGATTTTAAATTTAGGGATAAAAAATAAATAAGGGGCGTTTATTATGAAAGTAACTTGTTTGTACAACATTGAAGATTATCTAACAAAGGCAACCGAGGAAATATTTAACTTAGTTATTAAGAAGGAGTATATTGTTTATGGCATATGTAAGTTACAAAGTGGTGAGTTGACATATTTAATTTTAGGAGAACGTGAAAATATGCCATCTTGGTATCCAGCAGAATTATTTGAAATATCCGATGCGCTACAACCTATAGAATGGTATTGCGCAGAACACAGACATGTCAAAGATAAGACTATAGATTATATATGGGGATATAAAGAGTTAGCCTTGGATGATACACATGCTCTTGGTTTAATAGAAAGAGAGAGTAAAGATATGGCACTATTTTTAAAGCGTAAAGCTGAAATTGATGAATTTGAGGAATTGTAATAGTAAGTGAATGAATTGCTTAACCCCAAAAAAACGTAGGAATTAAATATTTCTACGTTTTTTGTACATAACATCTAAATAAACAGTTTATTTTTGAAAAAGTTGAAAGATGGTATTTATATTGGCGCGGATATTTATTACAATGTACTCTATAGAAAAAAGTAGCTGCAAGTGCAACCACTTTTTTCACAAAAACATTATTATTTAAATAACACCTCTAGCGTAAACTTGTGCTTAATGGTACTTGAGAATAAACTGTGAAATTGTTACCATAAGTACCGTGCCTTGAAAATGAGGAAGAAATTGAACTGTTCCAATTTTTGTAGGTAGCCCCAGATGTATCTGTTCTTAGAAGTACATTTGAAAAGCTAGCTTGGCTAAAGGAATTACGTCCAGTATCTTCAACCCCCTGAACAATTTTTACTGGTTCATATTGAGAAAATGAGCCATATACAGGCTGATTTGCATATCTAGGGCTTCCATTTACATACATAGTAACCGTACCATTTCCGTTATTAACGAGTTTAAGATTTACTCGTTCACCATCTTTAATTGATGTATCATACTGTGTGTTCCAATACTTACTGTTTTGACCTGATTCATTATACCCTGAATTTAGAAATACTTTATATCCACTTGGTGTTTTGGAAATACCACCCTCAACTTTAGATGCTCCAATACCTAAATACCAATTCACATATCCATCTTTAACAACAACTGATTTTGGTAGATTTATATCAGCTGCAATCCCGGTATAGGTACTATTTGTAACACTTTTTACAGCACCTTCTGTAGCTGCAAAACTAGTAGTTGAAAACATTGATAGGGAAATTAGAAGTGAACCAACTAGATACATCATTTTTTTCTTACTTTTCCTTAATACTTGATTCATGTTAGATCCCCCATATTTTAAATTATTAAATTGTATGGAAAGTTGGCCAACTAACTACAACTTACAAATTAAAGATAAATCAGGTTTTATTTAATGTATATATTTTCCTGTTATAAGTCATTGAAATGTCAAATAAATTGGTTGTTTCATATTTATCAATATAGGTGGAGTTGACAGATTGAAGTGATATGTTTATTTAAATGTAAGAAGATTTTGTTAAAAAATATAAAAACCTATAAGTGTGTTGGGGATAGTATGTACTACGATTCATTTAGGAGAGAGAAATATGGAATGAATATAGTTTTTTTCAATGGCTAGATCTGAAATATTTAGAAATAGATTAAAAACAAAGGAAATAAATGAATCGTTTTTCTTAAGGAATTCATTGAAATAGTTCGTAGATGAAAGGAAATATATGATTTATAAGACATGGATTTCCTATATAAAAGAAGAAAGGGGATCCAGCTATGAGAATTACAAATACAAGATCGAAGTTAGATAATGCAGCTATTGAAGAGGCTATAGAGTCATTAAAAGATGAAAATGAATGTTTATGTATGGAAATCGATTACTTAAAAAAGTTAAAGGCCTTCCTTCAAAAAGAGATGGAATTACAGAACAAGAAAAAGCAAAAGTAATTTATCTTACAAAATTCGAAAGTATGAAACATATAAAGATAGTATTAGATAATTATATAGTTCATTACAATTGCAAAAAAATTAAAGTACAGTTAAAAGGAATGAGTCCAGTACAATACCGGACTCACATTTAAATAGCCGCTTAATTTTTTGTTTAATTCTTCAGGCCCAGTTCATCATAGGCGATCGATTGTTGGCTTGCTACGCTCAGTGATAGTTATTCTTTAACTCATCTCATATTACGTTAGTTTAAGTATTGAGAGTAAAAGAATAGGAATAGAAAAATTAATGTTTTGCTAAATAATCTATTAAAGAAACTTAAAGGAATAACAAGTTCTCCTATTGTAAGGATTTTAAGTTTATCCTTATTTAGTCCTTTTATTAATTCTTTTAATGTTTGGAAGTTTATTTTATTAACGAAAGACCAACTTGGCACAGCTTTTGTATCTGAACCTATTTTGAAAATGATATGAATACTATGTGCATGAAAACCGCTTATTATTAAAATAAGCATAAATCCTAAAATAATGAACCAAGTCATTTTTCAACACCTCCTTTCAGTATCTAATATTAAGATATTAAAACTGATGAGAAAGTGTGCTGTTGTCCATGAAAAATATTGAGAAATTGTTGAGAATGTTGAAATGCTATTGATTGTAGCGGAGTTAATAATGCTTGTCATGTTATATGTGTGAAAAATAAGAAAGAGAACTGTTGCGTAGACTGTTCTCTTAAGGAGCGGAAGTGCTGAATATTTTCAATGACAATGATTCAAGAATTCTATTAATATTATGTGTATATATTTGTAGTTCATACAAGAAGGCAGCTATAATTAGTAGCTGCCTTGCCGCAAGGGAAATTCAAGAAAATTAGAGTTTGACACTAATTTTCTCAAACATAGCTATAGATGAAATTGAAATAACTAAAGCTACAATAAATCAACTTCTTTTATTTTGTAATGTTAATATCTTTTAGTACATCATAAGTTAATTTTGATAAGGGCTTAAGGGTAAAGTTATCCGTACTAAGATCATTTCCATATAAAAACAGGTTAATATCTGTTTCTGTTAACTTCATATCGTGTTCAAATAATTTTTTTAATTGTTCTTTATGAGTCTTTGTATAAACTTTATTTTTATATAAAATTTCCCTTACTAAATTTTTATGGATTTGGTATACATTATTTAATTGGAATAACTCAGCAGTGTTTTCAAGAATGAGTTTTTTATTTATATTTTTTTCGTTAACTTTTAAACTTAGCTCAAACTCTGAATCTAACCCTTGAATAGAGTCAATTTCTGAATTTTGTTTTAGAGCTACTGTAAAATTAGCATTAAAATTATCGTTATAAGGATTTATAATTTCTAGACCTTTATTTAACTTGAATCTTGAATTGCAAATTTGGCAAGACGGTACAAAGTTATGTAGACTTAAACAAAATAGTGAGAAATATGATTTTGGTAGAAAGTGATCTAAATCAGCAGTAGTTTTCTTTTGATTTCCATCTAAATAATAAGATGTTATGTATTGTCTATTACAGTATGGACATACTGGTATATCCATACTTACTAGCAATTCATGTCTAACTATAGAGTCTATAAAATCATAGTTTATAAAATGTAAAATTGACTCATTAAGATTAAGCAGTTTTTCTTTAACTTCTGAAATCATTTTTTTGAAGTTAACATCAGTCTTAAAATAGTCAGGATGTTTTTTTATAATTTGTGTAAGCCAATCATTAGAATATTTTTGTACAAACTGTTTTCTAAAATTTTGTCTTGAAGAAGTATTTCTTTTTAATCCATATCTAGCAAGTTCATGATTAATTTTGAACTTGCTGTAGTAAACCATTTGTACCACCTCATAATACTTTTTTACTTCACTATAATTTGCGATTATATACTGGATTGGTTGATTTATTAAATCATCTAGAAATTTTATGCTCCAATTATCAAACAACATTCCTAATTTTTGGAGGTTGAACGGATTTAATTGTTGCATCTTGGATTTATTAATTTTATAGTTAAAATTTAGTATATTAAGTATGTATTTCGAATATTCATGTCTAAAATTTTCTAAAATAATAGAATCAAGCTTAATCAACAGAATCCTCTCCTAATTCAACTTTTTTATCATTTAAATACTGTAACAACTTTTTCCTAATAATTTGTTCGTCAATAGTATTAATTAAGAGTTTGATAGATTTAATTTCATGCAATCTCTCATGTTTATTTGTCTTTTCTAACTCACTTATCCTATTTAATATTTTTTTGAAAAGCTGCTTGGCAAATTCCCCAACGGGTGATGATATAAAAAAGTTATTTTGTACAATATCATAAAAATTACCCATAAGCCCAAATTCAGCTTTTTTTACAACCCTATATGTTTTGTCATTTTCATTTAAAATCTCAATACATGTTATGAGTTCCTTTGGTATATCTGATACAATAAAAGGAGAGTGTGTTGTAATAAATACTTGAAATTTAAAATTTGTTAAAGATTTGATATTATCTAACATGTTAGATAAATAGTAAATTAGGTTTCTTGACCATTCTGGATGAAAAGCTAAATCTGGTTCATCTAGAATTATTATAATTGTCTTCAATTTATTATTTTTTTTAGCGATTGAAATTGAAGTATATATATTTGAAAATATATTAATAAATGCAGTTTCACCATAGCTCATATTTCCAAATTTTAAATTTATATGGTCATACATAAATCTAGGCAGATGTGTTTGAACCAAAGATAGAATTTTGCCAATATTAGATTTGAAACCTTCGTTTAAGGGAATATTAATAGTATGAGAACTAGTATAATATAATTCATCGATGGAATTAATTAAGTTTAAAAAATCTTCTGCAAATATGTGATAATGATTTGCAGATTCTTCAATACTTTTAATGAAATTACTTGAGAATATTATTGTTTCTTCGAGATAATTTAATCTAGTTTTATAATTTTTATAAGAATGTTCGTGTGATAGAATAATGTTATGAAGCCCTTTAAAGAAATCTTCTTTTTGTTGGGAGGTTCTAATTAATCTATATGCATATTCTACAATTTGTAAAGTGAATATTTCTAAATATTTTACTATATATTTTTGTTTTCTAGAGTACAGTAATGTTTCTTTCGGAATACTATGGAATAATTTTGGTTTATCTAAATATAGTATGGAAAATGAATGGTTACCATATAATTGGAATAGATTCTCTTCATATATGTTTAAACCATATACGGATCCTGTGTTTATCTTTATAAAAAGATTATCTATGTTTGATAAACTTAATGATTGTTTAGCTTTAGATTCTTTAGAAAGAAATTCATATATTGAATTTAGTGAAGTTTCATTAAGATATTGTCTATTAACTCCAACATGTGTATCTTGATTAACAAAACTCTCTGGTGTAATCCAGTTATAATTTGGTTTATTTTTATAGTATAGAATATGTGAAATTTCGTTTTCAGTAGCCTGTTTTGTTGAATTTGTTTTGGACTGAATGTATTTTTTATAGAAAGCTTTACAATTCTTAAAGTCATAAGTAATTATTATACTGTATTCATGAGATAATCCGTTTGGAACTCCCTCTAAATTTTTTATAATATCAAAATTTGTTCCTTCTAAAATGAATTCATTTTCTTTTAAGTGGTATAACATAATATAACTGAAAAACTCCCCATTATTTTTAGTAAGTAAAGACATTCTTTCCGTTTTTGTAGATCCTATTAAATCTAATAAAGTAGACTTACCAGCACCATTTTTCCCAACAATTAAGTTGATATTACTTATTTTTTCTCCAAAAAGATTTTCATAGGGATTTGACTTTGGATAGATTAGTAATTGATTAGAATCTAATGAAATATTGAAATCATTTGTAAAACAAAAATTTTGATCATTGAAACAGTTACGTAAGTTTTCAGTATAAACGTATAGTAATTGTGGATACACCTTTAGTTCACCTCTTCATTCCTATTATTCTAATATTATATATAAATATAGTGGGGCATGGTAGTTTAATAGAAAGAGATGAAAAATTAAATTCATTTTAAAGTAAAATCTAAAATATTTTAGGTTATTCCCTCAATTTACAATAGAAAAGTAGCATGTTTCATTATTAGTAAATTTCTTGCAAGCTTTACATCTTCAATGATATTTCATTCTTTAATTTACTTGCTAATAATGGATTTTTATCATATAAAACCTTTTTTAATAATTTTTGTTGTTACATTTAGTTTTGCTGAGAGATGCAATTATCAATAACTAAGTTAGCTATTTGATTTCTTTCCATTGCATGACTTGTGAACGGGGCAAAGTATATAGCCAAATGTTTAGCTTTTCATAATCTCTATTATGTAAATTTGCTCGGTAACAAAAATAGATAAGGATGGTACAAGTGCTCGAGGTAGTCTTCAAGTTGTGTAGTAGGTAGATAAATTAAGAAAGCTGCTTTCTACTATATTTACAATGAAAAAGTAGTGCCACTAAGTGTAGTAGGTAAACATTGAAGAATATACATGATAATATCTGTTTATGTTTTAGAAAATAAGGTAAAATATATATGTTAAATTATTCATTAGTTTTTGTTTTTTACCGTAAGAGTGAGAATGCGATTAAAAAAGCAATTAACTTTGTTTTATCTGAAGTTAATGTGCCAGCACTTAATCATCCTGAGATAAATATAAATAAGGAGATAAAGTGTAGAGTTACAAATACTAGGGTTAGAATTAATTCTTTCAAGAAGACATGGTATTTGGTAATTCGTATGAATAGATTTTTAGATGCCCCTAAAAGTGGGAAGTGATTTAGTGTGTAAATCACTATAAAATAAAGGGCTGAAAACTTATGAGGATATATATCCTGAGTTTAAAGGGAAGTTTCAACGCTATTTTGATGATGTTACAGTCTAAATTGATTTTATTATAGTGACGTTAGAGAATGGGAGATATGCTAATGGAAGTTGTTCATATGGCATTTGAAATAAGAGAAATGGAGAAATTTAAGTATTAGACGGGGTGGGAAAATCTACACCATCGTTTGGAAGAAGGTATAGGAAAAAAGATTTACATATGAAAATCTTTTTTAAGTACTATAGAACAGTATCGTTATAAAAAACATCCTTTAATGGAAGAGGAACTCAAGATATAAAATTAAAAATAAATATTTTAAAATGCTAATTATGTATATTATCAAATCAATAATTTAATAAACCAAGTAGTGAATTTAGGATTGTGAAAAAATTATTTTATAAAAATATTATAAGGAAGTAAAAAATGAATAATAACCGTTTATGGCTGTTTAAAACACTTTGTATTTTAATTGTTATTTTAATGTTTATTGGTATTGATTATGAGAAAATTTTAAAAGGTTTTTCCGTATCTTTACTAATTATGGTGCTAATAGGATATGTAGTTTCTTTTATAGTAGCGTATGTTCTGCACTTTTGTATTTACAAAAAAATTAGTAGTTCTAGTAATAGCAATGGCGAAGAAAGATATTCAGGGATATTTACTTATATTGGTGAGTATTGGAGTGAAACTGTTGTTATAAGTCAGAGGCGATCAGAAAATAAAAATCGTGTAAGTCGTCATAAAAAGAAGAGTTGGGTCCAAAGAATTAAAAATATAATGTACATTATATTTTCTCCTGATTATTTTTTTGCGGATGTTTTTAAATATAAATTAAAAAATAAAAAGTATAATAAGGATTGTGAATTGAGATTAAATGATTTGACATCAAAACATTCTTATGGAAGTAGAAAAATCCAATGTAAATATGATAAAGATAGCGAAAAATATGCATGTGAGGAACACCAGGAAAAAAAGAGGTTAAAGAGTTTTGTAATACGCTCCAATTGGATAAATGTAATTTGTACATGTATTGTTACATGTTTAATTTTATTATTCACCAGGTTTTTCTATGAAAATATTCTGATGTTAGGGCAATCAAAATTAGGAAATTTGAAAACGATAGTTACTAATAAAGATGTACTGGTAGAAATTTGTTTTACGTTTGTATTGATTAAGTTGTGTTCTAGAGCAATTGAGGTAGGCCTTGCATTTTATAAAGATGTAGTTCGGACAAAAATGAATACAAAGTTAGCTATTGGAGAGCGCTCTACAAATTTAAAAAGAGGACATAGAATATCGTTAGCTGTACATAGTTATTTAGAATTTATCTTATTATTTTCAATTCTATATTTCTTAAAACCAAATGATATAAGTAATATTTTAATTGCAAAAATAGATTCTCCATTTAACTACTTAGATTTTATATTGTATAGTGCGTCAGTATCTGCTTTTAATGTATCTTTTGATATGCAAAATTTAACAACATTAGGTAAAATATTGCATATTTTACAAGTGTTTTTAAGTATAAATCTTGTGGTACTTTCTATTGCTACTTATTTAGGATATGAAGATAAGATGAATAAGTATGAAAAAGAAGATTGGAAGAAAGGTGAGAGGTAAATGATATATTGTTTAGGAATGTGATGTTTTATCATGCAGAAAAAGAAAATCTTGAATATCTTAATTAAGTAATAAATATGGTAGTACAGTAAATAATTAAGAGTTTTTTAGTTATATAATTACAATTAATAGAATGTGGGCACACAAATTTACATTTTATAAAAGATTGTACAGCTGAAATTTTTTAATCTAAATATTTACAGTAATTTTATTATGAGTAATCTCTAAAAAAATTTATATTTAACATGCATAGTAGGAGTTGGATTTAAATGGTGAATATATCTAGTTTGACTGAGTTACAAAATTTTCAACCTAATACTCATTCAAGCAGAGCTGAAATAGCTGATGAAGAAAGCGATGATTTAAAGTTAAATAATGTAACTTTAAAGAGAAGTAAATTAATAAATTTAGGTATGAAAAATGCTGAATTTTCGACATGTGCTATTACACAAACTAATCTGGAAAGGTGTTATTTTCGATATGCAAAATTTGTAAATGTAGATTTTACAGGATCAACATTCGAAAATTGTGATTTAGAAAATGCAAATTTTAATTCATGTAACTTGAGATATGTAAAATTTAGAAATTGTAAGTTGAATATTAAAGAAATCTTAGGATGTTTACCAACAGAGTCGAATTTAAAAGTGGCTTTATTAAAGGAATTAAGAAAAAATCAATTAGACTTAGGAGACAACAAATCTAGTGATGCAATATTAGTCAAAATATATGATACAGAAAAGGAATTATTATTAGAAAGAGCATTATGTAAAACAAGTTACCATAGACAAAGAGAAGATTTTATGTCTAGAACTGGTGCATTTATCAATTATATAATGTTGCAAATGAATGATTTTATTTGGGGTTATGGATTGAAGTTGTCTCGATTGTTTAGAATGGCGGTATTAATTAATCTAATATTTGCTTTGTTAATCTACTTTTTTACAGGGACAGAATACTTATCTGTAACTGTAGGAGGGAATAAACCTATTAAATTAGATTTTTGGCAATCTTTATACACTAGTTACACTAGTTTTACCACTGTTGGATATGGTCATTACACACCAATAGGGACGATAAGTATGCTATTTTTCTCACTTGAAAATGTGTTCGGGTTAATTTTTATCGGGTTTTTAGTTTCAGGTGTCTATAGGAGGATAGCTAAGTGATTAAAAAGGATGTTTTTGAAGAAATTGAAGACCTGCTAGGCATTGTTCTTTTTGGTTCAAAAGCGAGAAAAGAAGCAGATGATTTTTCAGATGTAGATATATTCATATTAGTGGACGATGTTTCGCAGGATAGGATAGTAGAAATTATTAATATAACAAAATCTAATTTGCCTTTTAGTAATATAGGAATATCTCTTTATACGATAAGCACATATAATAAGTTAATTAATGAAGGTTCTATGTTTTTGTGGCATTTAAAACTCGAAGGGAAAATAATTTATAAAAAATCAACTTTGAATTTATATAATGGATTAGTAACTTTCACCAATTTTAAAAGAAACTACGTGATATACGAGAATCTGTTGGAAAAAACAGAAATAAGTTTGCGCGAAAATGGAATAAATGAATACGATCTTTCACAATTATTCTTTATTTGTAGAAATTTGTGCCTTCTTACTTGTTTTAAAGCATCAACTCCAACATTTGGGAGGATCTCGGTGTATGATAAGTTAACAGATATTATTGGTTTCAAACCACTTAGTAGAGAGCATTATATTTATTTATCAAAATGGAGATTAAATTATACACGAGCAGTAGGGTTTAGACTAGAGTTTCCTTCAGAAGCAAAGATACTTAAGATTTTAAAAGAAATTAATGATTTGTTTAGCGTTTGTAATGAAATTATAGAAAATGGAGAAATAAATAATGAAGAACTTACCAGAAATAAAGAAGTTTCTTGGAGAATTGAGAACAGATAAGACAATAGTTTTTGATTTAGAAAAAATAAGTTTATTTGAAAGGGCATTATTTTTATCTACTCAAAGTATAGTAACTGAAAAGTACAATGTTCGATTAGCTGGTTTATCTGAGGGGCATCAAAAGGTGTTTTTAGCTACTATAAATGTTAGGGAAATAGTGCTAGATGAAGATGTTGAAAAGTTAGTTGAAATGGGTTTTGAAATATATAAAATTATCAACATAAGAAATCAAACTTTAGGATATGGTAGTACAAAATCACCGTATAGTATAGATGATGAAAACCTAAATTTAAGCTTACTAATTAGGTACATTAGTAACTTTATCGAGTTATTTGAGAAAATAGAATAGGGAGCTTTTATTACTACATATTTCTTTGTGCTAAATAATATAAGTAGAAAGGAATATGTAGATAAAAAACTATTTGAAAGTAGCCTGAAACAACTATTAAGGATGTGTTTATGCAGCTTTTGACCGTTGTTTTTTAATATATAATATTTTATCAATCTTGTTACTCCTAGTTTTGTCACGTTGTAGTAGAATTTTTTGAAATTGTTTTAATTGCCGTACCTTTTAGGAGGAGTTTTTTTAATTTCCTTAAACCAAAAAGCTTATTCTGTATCATAAAGAATAGTCTGAGAGTAAATTTGAGCATGGTTAAGTTTATTGGTTTTCCCATGTAAATAATGGATGTTACATCAAAATAGTCAACTATTAGTTTAATTGTTTCAAGTTCAGGATTTCTTTCACCACATTCATAACTTGAAAGTTGAGTATTCGTTACTCCAAATGTATTCGCTAATTTCTTTAAAAGAGATTATTTAATTTTCTTAAATGTCTAATTGTATCCCAGAGTATATTCAGATACAATCAATTCTAATTTGTTAGTAATTGTATTCAGTTATAGAAATAAAGACAATAATTTTATTGAAAAAACGCAATATGTCATGTACCCTATGTCTGGCCGGAAAAGTACAGGTAATTCAAGGTTAAATTATTTATGTTAAAGTAGCCAATCCGCTGTTTTTTTATTTTATATAGAAGTAATTATATGACTTCTTATTTATGGTAATATGTATGGCGCTAGGATTAAGTTTAATTGTATTAGAGGTTTTATTTATCGGTATAACTACGTCCCATATAGCTAAGGAAAATGAACGGATAAATTGGATAGAAGTCTTTTTATATCCCATAGACTTAATGCTATGTATGATACTTGGACATATTATGTTACCAGAGTTTTTAATATTAGTAGGGTTAGTATATATTATATGAGGTATCCTTGTGGCAATAGGGATTAGTGTTATATAGAAAAAATAAGAGCAGGGAGCATCTTAATAGGATACTTTTTTATTTTTTTATAGAAAAAGGAACCCAGAAGGGTTCCTTTTCTTATTCCGATCTATCTTAAGCGCATATAAGATAATGTTATTTTACATCTTAATATTAGGAATTAAAATGATTAATTAGAAATTAAAATGAGTTGGTGTAAATGGGAGAAAAAAACATAAAAGTTCCTGCATGCTCTGGTTATAATGAGCCTTACATATGGAGATTAGATGTCTCATAAACAAATCGGTGAAATATTTCTACCGGTGTATCATCAAGGTTGGTTAGCTCGTAAATATGAAGCACTACGCTAGAAGATAGAAATACTTACGAATTTTAAAGAATTCCTTTTGTGTACCAAGAAGCAAAATATTTTTATGATAAAATATAGAAAAAGATGATTAAGAAGGGATAATTAAAGTGAAACCAACAATTTATGATGTTGCGGAAAAAGCAGGTGTATCAATAGCGACTGTATCCAAGGTAATTAATCAAACTGGGCGTATTAGTGAAAAAACAATAAACAAAGTAAATCAGGTAATGGATGAACTAGATTACCAGCCAAGTAGTGTAGCAGCAGCGTTAACAGGTAAAAAAACATATACGATTGGGGTACTTGTCCCAGATATCTCAAACCCTTTTTTTGCTGAAGTAGCAAGAGCTTTCGAAAATAGTGCACGAGAATCAGGGTATACACTCATTTTATGTAGTACAGACCATCAAACAAAACGTGAGCACGAATACATTGATTTACTATTTAAAAAGCAAGTAGATGGCATTATTATTGCAACGGAGCTAAATGATTATAAACTTGTAAAAAAAATCGTAAATCGAAATTTGCCACTTGTATTATTCACTGTAGATCATCCTTCCATCACGACTCATGTTGTGACAACTGACGATATGAGGGGAGGCTATCTAGCTGGAAGTTATCTAACGCAGAAAGGCCATACATCTTTAACAATTATGATGGAGAAGGATAGAAAAAGTAGCTTAGGGAGATTGAATGGTTTCAAACAAGCTCTTACAGATTCAGGGATTTCGTTAGATGATGAGGCTATCATTAGCTGCTATTCGACAGTGGAAGATAGTAAACGTGCAAGTAAAGAATTACTTCATTTGCCTAACAGGCCTACAGCCGTTTTTGCTTGTACAGATTTGATTGCTATATGCCTTATGAATGAAGCAAGAAAACAAGGACTTTCAATTCCGGAAGACCTATCAATTATCGGATTTGATAATACAATCTATGCTGAGATTGCAGATCCAGGGTTAACGACAATTGAGCAGCCAATTAAACAAATGGCAGCCTGTACGTTTGAACAACTGCTAAAAACGATGGAAATGAAGGAGCATGCTAAGCAAAAAATTACAATTATTCCTCAGTTAGTAGAGCGATCCTCAGTAAAGGATATTACATGATAGAGTTTTTATAAGCCTATTTGAATGTAACAAAAGAAGGTCATCGTAACTAAGTATAGTTAGGATGACCTTCTTTTATATTTAGGATTTATACTGAGAATTGTTCACCGCTTTTCGTATTTAAATCCTGCTCCATCTCATTTTCCTTTGGAATAGTAAGGAAATGAGTTAAAAATGCACCAAAGAAGTACAAACCAGCAAAGATCCACATCACGCCGCCAACACCTAATGGACCGATGAAGACAGTTACTACTAATGGCCCAACGAATGCTGATAATCCTGAACCTAAATTTAAGACAGACATTGCAGCTCCTTTATTGTCAGGAGATAAGGATGGGACTAGTGCTGTAAGAGGTACATAACCGGCAAGTGTTGCTCCGTAGCAACAGGCAACAAATAATATTGCCCAATAATTATGTCCTACCATTTGTGGTACATAATAGAGTGCAAGAGTTACAATACCGCAACCGACTCCTCCGAACCATTTAATTGTATTTACCCAACCAAACTTGTCTCCAACAATACCAAAAATAATATTAAACACCATATTTACAAAGAATAGAGTCCCCCAAATTTGAAGCCATTCAGTCATCGTAAAATTATATTTCATCATATAGGTAGGTAGGAAAACAACAAATCCAAACTGAGCGGCCGAGTTTATAATTTTTACAATACCGCCTATCCCAACTTTAGGATTTTCAAATGCGATGGTAATGCCTTTTAGTAATTCGCTTGATTTGTTAGCGCTTACGGTTTGTGCTTTAAACCTGTCCTTATTTACAACAATTGAGAACAATCCACCGACGACAACAAAAATTAAAGCGCTCCATAATGTAGCAATTTCTCCGATTTTCGGAACCATATAACTAGAATAAAAGGCCCCTATAACACTAAGCCCCAGCTGGAATACGAACCAGAACCAGCCAACTGCTCTTGAAAGCATTTGTTGAGGTGTACTGTAAGATACCCAAACTAGGAAAGAATAAGCAAATAAGGGATAACCAAACCCGCGTAGGGCATAGCAAATTAATATTACGGGATAATTCATATGTTGAATTCCAATACCTATGAACCCGATTGAACCTAAAATGAATGATACTAAACCAAAAGTCATGACTTTTCTTGGTCCCCACATTTGTACAAATACCCCAGAAAACCAAGAAGAAGCAGATACAGTAATTCCGTAAATAGTAAACAGGAAAGCAGCGTGTTCTAGCGTTAGTCCTTTTTCAACGAGATAAGGGGATAACCATCCTTGTTCTAACCCATCCCCAATCATAAAAACAATAATCCCTATGTATCCCCAAGTTAAATTAGAAGGGATCCCAATCCTGTCCATAAATGTTTTGTTTGAACTAATAGCGTTCATTCTCCCACCACCGATAAGTTATTTTT